>Ga0307478_10004048_pt1 | contig 10577 bp, 7 predicted proteins | sample atmos_gasesECM4C_2_FD_203713 | JGI IMG/M metagenome (GOLD analysis project Ga0307478, IMG submission 203713) | Hardwood forest soil microbial communities from Morgan-Monroe State Forest, Indiana, United States - atmos_gasesECM4C_05 | ecosystem: Environmental > Terrestrial > Soil > Temperate...
GCTGTTGACCAAGGGACACCCGGAGGAGCAGCGACTGAAGATCGAGCGCTCCGGACTCGAGCCACTCTTCGGCGCCACGGTGGTCGTCCACGAGAAAGACGAAGCCACCTACCGGGAGATCGTGCGGGAGCGGCAGCTCGATCCCGCCCGTACCTGGATGATCGGCAACTCGCCACGGTCCGATATCAATCCCGCGCTTGCCGCAGGGCTTCGCGCGGTCTTCATTCCGCACGAACACACCTGGCGGCTGGAAAAGGAGGAGGTCGTCCACGACGACGGACGCCTCCTCACGTTGCCCGCGTTCGGCGAGTTGCGCGCGCACTTCTAGCACTACTCAGTCTGCAGCACCTCGGTGACGCGCGAGCGGGCTGCCCACTGCGCCGGCAGCATGGCGCCGAGCAGTGCGATGACGATGCCGCCCGCCGCGAGCGCGATCAAGAGCTCGGGGTCGAAAACGCTGAAATACTGATTCGGGATGTTCGTCCCGGATGCGATCTGGCCCATCAGGACAAGGATGTTCCGATGGAGTGCGATCCCGGCGGGGATCCCGATCGCTGCTCCGAAAACGCCGACCAGGGCCACCGAGGCCATGACCATCGTCATGACCTGCTGCGGTGTCATGCCTACAGCTTTGAGGATCGCGATGTCGCGTGCCTTTTCCCGTGTGTTCAGCACGACCGTGTTGAACACGCCGGCGAGCGCGATCAGCGTGAGGATCAGCGCAAGCCCGGCGAGCACGCTGTTGATCAGGATGAATGCCGTGTCCACGCCGCCATGTCCATGGACGTCGATCCCAAGGCCTGTGGTCGAAGACTGGATTGCGCCCGCGTAGTGGTCGCCGTCGGTGCCCGGCTTCAATTGGATTTCGTAGCTCTGCGCCTCGGGGTTGCCCGGCAACGTCGTCCACGCCGTACGCAGCAGGATGTTGTCGCCCTGGATATCGAAGATCTCGCCGACCAGTCGCAGACGGAGGTCCTGACCGTCGAGTGTCGCCGTGATGGTATCGCCGACGTGACGGCCGGTCCGCGTGAAGAAGGCGGTCGGGGCCACTGCTTCACCTGAGGCGCTGAACCACCGGCCGTTGATGATCGGGTAGCCAAGCCACGACGAATCGCCGCGGTACGCCGTCAGCGGAACGGGTTCGCCCGCGCCGGCGACGCTGACATCGGCCATACGCTCGGCGACGAATCGTGCCGTCCCAGGCTGGGCCGCGATCAACGCGGTCGTTTGCTCATCGGTGGGAGTCGCCGTGGTGGGTGTGCTTCCAGGGCCAGACGGCACCGCGGTCTGGCGCCCCTTGCTCCCGGGCCCTGAGGAGTCACGAAAGACCTGGATCTGCACGGCCGCGTCGCGTGCCAGCCCGGCCTTCACATCGCTGAGCGAGCGGCTCAGCCCGGGGCTGAAGGTGACGGTCGCGACGCCGATCAAAATCGCGCCGACCGTCATTGCCGACCGCGCCGGCTTGCTGAATGATTCGCCACCGCCAAGGGTCAGGGCCCTTGGCAAATTGATCCGCGCCGCGATCCGGGCGAGCCGGTAGCCGTGCCCGGTCGTTGGTGAGCTTCCCGTCGCGATCGCGGAGGCCGCGCTCATGCGCCCGGCGCGCAACGAAGCGAAGATCGTCGTGGCGATCACCACCAGGAGGATCGCCAGCACGCCCAGGGCATCGGGGCCTGGCGCGACCCCGAACGTCCGCGGGAGGCCAAACGCGTGCGCGGTATCGGAGAGGAACGGCTGGCTCGCGAGGATCCCGACTGGCACGCCCAAAACGCAGCCAACCATCGCCGGCAGCAACATTTGCCCCGCCAGGACACCGACAACCTGGGCTGGCGTGAACCCGACCGACTTCATGATGCCGATGTCACGCGTGCCCGCGATCACGGCGCCGCTGACCAGGTTCGCGATGATGAGTGCCGATGCGAGCAGCGCAAAGATGCTGAACGCGAGGAGGAAGGGAATCATCACCGCCGTAGTACGGTCAGCACCCAACTTGGCATCGAGGTAGTTGCTCGTGTCGACCACGGCCCCCGCAGCCAGGCCGGCGCTGATCGAGTTGGCCGCCGACGCCACGTCCTGATTGGTTGCCGCGTGGACGAGACGGAAGTCCATCAGGTAGCTCGTCTGGAATTTGCCGGTGGTGATGAGCGGGACGGCGCCTGGGAGCGTCCAGGCGCTCGGCTCGTTGCCGACGCCGCTCGCGATACCGACGACCGTCATGGTTGGAATCGGAATATTGCTCGCCGACGTCAGCGCGTCTCCGATCTGCACGCCGACCTGATCTGCCATCTGTTGCGAGACGACGACCTCGGTATTGTTCTGCGCCCAGCGGCCCGCGCTCAGGGTCAAGCGATCGACGGCACCGCCCGGGCCGGCGCGCCCGGCGAGCGCTTCGGTGAAGGTTTGGCCGTCCGACTGCTGGATCGTCCATGGAAGGACCTTGAACGGCCCCGCGAACGCCCGAACCACAGAGTTGGCACCCCGTGCTCGCAACTGCGACTCGGTGACCGCCGACGCAGCGAACGTCATCGTCAGGTGCGCACCCTGCGCCTGCTGGAACGCGTGGTCGAATGGCGCATCCGATTCGACGAGCAAGGTCAGAGCAAGCGTTGCCGAAAGACTCGAGAGGAAGACGACCAATAGGATGACGGCCGTCTGAACTTTTCGACGCCCGAGGTCCGCGAGGCTCTTGCGAATTACGGCGCTCATTGCGCGTGCACCATCGGCCGGATGGCCTCATCACGGTTGTCGACCACTCCGCCGTCGACGAGGCGGACGATGCGATGCGCGTGCGTCGAGGCGAGTCGCTCGTCGTGAGTGACCAGGACAATCGTCTGTCCGCTCCGATTGAGGTCGCCGAGAATCGCCAGAACCTGATCGCCGCTACGGGTATCGAGCGCACCGGTCGGTTCGTCGGCGAGCAACAACGCGGGATTGTTGATGAGGGCGCGAGCGATCGCGACCCGCTGCCGCTGGCCACCGCTCATGCGGGCCGGATACTGGTTGCGCTGGTCAGTGATCTCAAGGCGCTCGAGTAGGTCGTCGGCGCGGCGCCGCGCATCGCCGGCCTTGACGCCGGCGAGCTGTGCGGGAATCAGCACGTTGTCGAGCGCCGTCAGGTTGTTGAGCAGGTTGAAGAACTGAAAGATGATGCCCACTCGAGTTCGACGGAATCGGGCCAGCGCGGACTCACCGAGACGACCGAGGTCGACGCCATCGACGACGACGCTCCCCCCGGAGGGCCTGTCGAGTCCGCCGATGAGGTTCAGGAGGGTCGACTTTCCGCTACCCGAGGGCCCCATCACCGCCGTGACCTGACCGGCGGTGATCCCAAGGGACACCGAGTCGAGGGCCGCGTTCGAGCCGTTGTACACCTTGCTCACGTCCTTGAGCTCGACGAGCTGTTTCATGCAGAACTCCTTTGGGGCGACCAAACCCCGACGCGGGATGCTGCGAGCCTATGGCCGTTTGCCGGCGGCGTCGTCCTTAGCCGGGGTGAATTCGGATCAGCCTGGCGGGCGATCCGACGACGCGATCATCCCGCCGATTGATTCGGGTCATCCCCTGGGCTGATGCGGCCCCCGCCGTAGCCCGCTAGAGTCCTGTTTGTGCGGCAGCTTGGCACGCTCGCGCGCCGGCTCGAGATCCGCTGGCTCGATGTTGTGATCGCCGTCGGGCTCAGCGTCCTTGCCATCGCGGCGGGGTCGGGCCGAGATTCAGTGGATTTCTCGCCCGCCACCCTGCTCGCGACCGCGCCGCTGATCGTGCGGCGAAAATGGCCGGTTGTAACGGTGGTTGTCGCCCTCGTTGGGTTCACCATCGCCGGCAATGCCACAAACATTGCCGCCATCGCCGGCGGCCTGACGGCTGTCATCTCCGTCGCGATGTACTGGCGGCACGAAATCCTCGGATTGCTGGTCGCGCTTGGCAGCGCCATCTACATCGCCCTGGAGTTCGGTCATGGGTCGACCAGTACGCTGCCGATCCCGGGTGCGGCGTTGTCGTTTGTTCTGTTCGGAGCGGCGTACCTGGCCGGGCGCGAGATCGCGGCGCGACAGCAGCAGCTAAACGAGCAGCGCCAGCGCACAGCGCAGCTGGAAGGCGAGCATCAGCAAGCGCTCAAAGCCGCCGCCGAAGGCGAACGACGCCACATCGCCCGCGAGCTGCACGACGTCATCGCGCACAGCGTCAGCGTAATGGTGGTCCAGGCTGGTGCGGCGCGCAAGGTGCTGGATGACAAACCCGGCGCCGCACGCGAGTCGCTGCTGGCGGTCGAGGCCACCGGCCACGAAGCGATGGCCGAACTCCGGAGGCTACTCGGTGTTCTCGGCGAGAACGGGAGCGAGCCGCCGCGCGCTCCGCAGCCGACCCTCGACACCCTGGACACGTTGATCGGTCCTGTCAGAGAAGCCGGCTTACCGGTGGTCTTGCGCGTCGAAGGCAAACGATCGTCGATCCCGCCCGGGGTCGACAACGCCGGCTATCGTATCGTCCAGGAGGCGCTGACCAACGCATTGAAATACGCGGGTCGTGCGCCCACGGAAGTGGTGATCCGGTACACGCCCGACGCCGTCGAGTTGGAGGTGGTCGACGAAGGGATCGTCGCCACCGCCGCCGACGGCATCGGGCGAGGCCTGGCCGGGATGCGCCAGCGGGTCGCACTCTTCGGCGGCTCGATCGAAGCCGGGAAACGACCCGGGCGGGGCTACGCCGTCCGGGCTCGCCTACCCTTCGACGGTCATCCACTGCCCGCATCCCACCGGGACGAGGAGAAAAGTTGAGCACGCGGATTTTGATCGTCGACGATCAATCGCTGGTGCGGGCCGGCTTTCGACTCATCCTCGAATCACAGACGGATTTCGAGGTCGTCGGTGAGGGCCAGGATGGTACCGAAGCCGTTACCCTCACCCGTCGGCATCATCCCGATGTTCTCCTGATGGATATCCGGATGCCGCGCCTGGACGGTCTCGAAGCGACCCGCCAGATTCTCGAGAATGGCTCGAGTCAGTGCCGCATCGTCATGCTGACGACATTCGACCTCGACGAATACGTCTATGAAGCGCTCCGGGCCGGTGCATGCGGTTTCCTCATCAAAGACGTCACGCCTGAACAGCTGATCGCGGCCGTACGCCTCGTCGCGGCCGGGGACGCGCTGCTCGCCCCGTCGATAACCCGACGCCTGATCGAGCGGTATGCCCTGCGCGACGCGCCAGCCGCGGTAACGCGCGATATTTCTGAACTCACGCCACGCGAGGCCGATGTCCTGCGACTGATCGCCCGAGGGCTGGGGAATCAGGAGATCGCCGAGAAGCTTTTCGTTAGCGAAGCGACCGTGAAGACGCATGTCGCGCATATCCTCGACAAGCTTCACGTCGACAACCGCGTCCAGGCGGTGGTGGTCGCCTACGAATCGCGCCTGGTTACCCCGGGCGATCAGGCCTGACTGAGCGAAAAGTTCGACTCGACCGGGACTCCGGCGGCGCAATGAATACTCCAGGGCGATGACAGGTTTTACAATCTGCCAAGACCTAAGGAGGGACAGATGACCGACCGGCGCCGATGGATCCTGGTCGCAGCGGTGCTTGGCTCCGGCATCGTGTTCCTCGACTCCACAGTGGTCAACGTGGCCCTGCCCCGCATCGGTCGGGACCTTCCCCGCCTCTGGTTCGGGGTGCTCGAGGGGCAGTCCTACGTCTACAACGCGTACCTGCTGACGCTGAGTGCGTTGCTGATCCTGGCCGGCGCGCTCAGCGACGTGTTCGGCCGGCGACGGATGTTCCTCTGGGGCCTCGCCGGGTTCGGCGTCACCTCAGTCCTGTGCGGTCTCGCTCCGAACATGGAGCTCCTCGTCCTGTTTCGCGTTCTTCAAGGAGTCGCCGGGGCCGTTCTCGTTCCCGGCTCGCTGGCGCTGCTCACCGCCAACTTCGAGGGCGAAGCCCAGGGCCGCGCCTTCGGCCTCTGGGCCGGTGCCTCCGGCGCCACCACCATCCTCGGTCCCTTCGTTGGCGGCCTGCTCGTGGATGCCATCTCCTGGCGCGCGGCCTTCCTGATCAACGTGCCGCTGATCCTGATCGCGCTCTGGGCCACCTACGTGCACGTGCCGGAAAGCCGAAATGAAACCGCGACCGCGCACTTCGACTGGCTTGGCTCGGCGATCGTGGCCCTGGCGGTCGGAGGGCTCGCCTTCGGCACAATCTATGGTCAGCAGCGCGATTGGCAGGATCCGATCGGGTACATTGCCCTCGCGGTTGGCGTGCTCTCGACGATCGCGCTCCCCATTTACATGGCCCGCGTCCCACATCCCCTCATCCCCCTCGAGCTCTTCCGCTCGCGGAACTTCAGCGTTACGAACATCTCGACGCTCGTGATCTACGGCGCGCTGTACGTCACCTTTTATTACCTCACGCTGTACATCCAGGGCGTCGTCGGGTACACGGCGGCCGCGGCGGGGCTCGCCGGCATCCCGGGCTCGCTCTTTATCACCTTTCTTTCGGCTCGATTTGGCGGGATCGCCGGCCGGGTTGGATCGCGGTGGTTCATGGCGGTGGGGCCGGCGATCATGGCGCTGGGCGTCCTCTGGTATGTGCGGATGCCGGCGACCACCACGCCCTGGCACCTCGTGCCACAGAATCCGTCGACCTACGTGCCGCCGCTGTCGTATGTCATCGACCTGCTGCCGGCCTCCATCGTCTTCGGCCTGGGACTTTCGCTGCTGGTGGCTCCGCTGACGACCGCGCTGATGCGCTCGATCCCGGCGAAGAACGCCGGGCTCGGATCCGCCATCAACAACGCCATCTCCCGGGTCGGCCCGCAACTCGCCGGCGCCCTTATTTTCGTGTTCATCACCGCCAGCTTCTACGGCTATGTCGCCAGTCACCGCACGGATGTCAACGTCAACGATCCGGCCTTCCGCAAAGCGGTGAGCCCGCTCAATCCTTCGGGCATCCTGGGGATGGGCAACCTCGTCCGAGACGCCTCGACCGCCTCCTTCCACCTGGCGATGATCGTCGGCGCGGCCCTACTCATCCTCGGCGCCATCGTGAACGCCATCGGGATTCAGGATCCTGGCAGAGCGGTCGAGCGGAAGGTCGCGGCTGGCGGAACGCAGCCGGCACCAGAGGCCCCGTAGTGGCAGTCCGCGACGACGTCGTCAATACGATCGCGGCCTTCTCCTTGTTCGCCGACCTCACCGGGCCGCAGCTCGAGGAAGTCGCCCATCTCTTCGACGAATCGTTCTTCGGCCAGGGCGAGCGAATCCTCCGCCAGGGGGTGAGCGGATCGGGCTTCTACGTCATCCTCGAGGGAACCGCCGGCATCCGCGTCGACAACGTCGACCGCAGCGTGCTGAAGGCTGGCGATTACTTCGGCGAAATCTCGAGTCTGCTTGGCGAGGTCCCGGTCTCCGACATCGTCGCCGAAACACCTCTCCGCTGTCTTGTCCTACCGGCTGGCCAGCTCGAGGGATTTCTGACGAAGCATCCGCGGATCATGTATCGCCTGCTGCAGGGGGAGGCGCGCAAGCTCAAGAACACAACCAAGTGGCTGAGCTAGCGCAGCCACCTTTCCCTCCGGGCCGCTATCGATTGGTTGTGGTGGGCAGCGGGCCCGGTGGATTGCAGTTGAGCTATTCGTTGACCCGGCTGGGCATCGAGCACGCCGTCCTCTCGGACGACCCTGCACCCGGCGGGATGTTCCGACGCTGGCCGGTCTTCCAGCGGATGCTGAGCTGGACCAAGCCCTTCACCGGCGTCGACCAGCACGAGCGCGCCTACGAACGGTTCGACTGGAACAGTCTGCTGGCCGATCAGGCACCAAACCGGGCCGTGATGCCGGCGCTCATGGACGGGACATCGTACTTTCCCTCCCGGCCGGAGATGCAGAAAGGCCTCGAGACCTTCGCGGAGCGGACCGGCATACGGGTGCGCTATGGCTGCCGCTGGGAATCGACCAAGGTCGTTCCCTCCCCCGCTCGCGGGGGAGGGCAGGGTGGGGGCCCGGAATTTGTGCTGACAACCTCGGACGGCGAGTATCGGGCGCCGGTCGTGGTCTTTGCCGTCGGGGTGGCGCAACCGTATCGACCGCCCATCCCCGGGCTGGACCAGGTGCCGCACTATGGCGACTTCCGTCCCGTCGAGACCTACAAGGACAAGCGTGTGTTTATCGTGGGGAAGCAGAATTCAGGGTTCGAAATCGCGACCGGCTTACTGCCCTGGGCCCGACAGCTGGTCCTGGCCTCCCCGAGCCCGACCAAACTCTCGGTCAATACCCACACGCTCGTGGGCGTTCGCGCCCGCTACGTTCAGCCCTATGAAGATGCCGCGCTGGCGGGTGGCGTTGTCCTTCTCGATACCACGATCGAAGAGGTGAAGAAAGACGGCACGGGGTATGTCGTTCGCACCAGGAACGCGGCCGGCGAGGAACTGAGCGTGCCGGCCGACGACGTCATCGCCGCCACCGGCTTCCTGACCCCGCTGCGTGACCTGCCCGCACTGGGCGTCGCGACCTTCGGCCAGAGCCGGCTCCCGGCCCAGACCCCGTTCTGGGAAAGCGCGACGGTCCCTGGCATCTTCTTCGCCGGCACCATCACCCAGGGTGCGGCAGGCCTGAAGAAGCACGGGATCCCGAGCAACTCGGGCGCCGTCCAGGGCCATCGCTACAACGCGCGGGTGCTGGCCCGGCACCTGGCCGAAACGAGGTTCGGCATTCCGGCAACGCGCGAGCGCCTCGACGTGGCTTCTCTCCTTCCCTACCTGCTCGAGCAGGTGAGTCACGGCCCTGAGCTCTGGCACCAGCGCGCCTACCTGGCCCGCGTCATCAGTCTCGATCGCGACACTGGGATCAGCGACGACGGCATCGTCCCGTTGCAATCCTTTCTCGACTCGGCGGGAGGCGATGCTGTCGCGGCCACGCTCGAGTCGAACGGTCAGGGCAATCCGTATCCCGTCTTCTACGTCCGCACGGACGGCGCGGTCGCCGAGCACGCGCTGGCGCCGCATCCAATGCTCGACTTCACGGGTCGCGATTACCAGGACGAACTGCGAGCTCGCCTCGAGCCGGTCTTGAGCCGGGCCGCCTCACCCGCATGAGCGCGCTCCCGACCGGCACGGTGACCTTCTTCTTCAGCGATATCGAGGGATCGACGCGCCTCATTCAGCGGCTGGGCGAGGGCTATCCGCAGGTGCTCCTCGCCCACCACACCGTCTTGCGGGAGGCGCTGGCGGCCAATGGCGGTCACGAGCTGCGCACCGAGGGAGACTCGTTCTTCATCGTGTTCGACAGCGCGCTGCAGGCCTGTGCTGGCGCAGCAGCGGCCCAGAAGGCGTTGCACGCGCACCGATGGCCGGAAGGCGGCGAGGTACGAATTCGGATCGGCATCCATACCGGTGAGGCCACCCTCGTCGGCAAGGAATATCTCGGCCTCGACGTCCATCGCGCCGCACGGGTGGCGAGTGCCGGGCACGGGGGGCAGGTGCTCGTTTCCGAAACCACGCGCGTCCTGGTGGATCACGCCTTGCCGCCCGGACTGACGCTGAAGGACCTCGGAATGCATCGCCTCAAAGACCTGGCGCAGCCGGAGCGGCTGTTCCAACTCGTCGTCGACGGTCTACCCGATGATTTTCCACCGTTGAAGACCCTGGAGGCGACGCCGAACAACCTGCCCACCCAGTTGACGAGCTTCATCGGCCGCGACGACCAGGTCCGCGAGGCTACGCAGTTGCTGGCCAGGTCCAGGCTGCTTACGCTGACCGGGCCCGGGGGCACGGGTAAGACGCGCTTGAGCCTGCAAATCGCGGCCACCGTCCTCGACCAGTTCCCCGACGGCGTGTACTTCGTGCCGCTCAGCGCCATCCATGATCCCGAGCTCGTGCCCTCCGCGGTCGCGCAGGCGCTCTCGATCTCGACCACCGGCAGCCGCCGGCCGATCGACGCGCTGCTCGATTACCTCCGTCAGAAGCGCACCCTGCTGGTGCTCGACAACTTCGAGCAGGTGCTCGACGCCGCCTCGGTCGCCAGCCGGCTGCTCGAAGGAAGCGCCGGACTTCGCGTGCTGGTCAGCAGCCGCGCGGTGCTTCGCGTCTCGGGCGAACAAGAATTTCCGGTTCCTCCACTTGGGTTGCCCGACCTCAAGGCCCTGCCCGGACTGGCGGCGCTGTCGCAGTTCGAGGCGGTACGGCTATTCATCGAGCGCGCGGTCGCGGTGAAGCCCGATTTCCAGGCGACCAACGAGAACGCACCGGCGATCGCCGGTATCTGCGAGCGCGTCGATGGGCTCCCGCTGGCGATCGAGTTGGCGGCGGCGCGTGTCAAGCTTTTTTCACCGCAAGCCCTCCTGAGTCGGCTCGAGAAGTCGCTCAGCGCCCTCGGGAGTGGGACGCGAGACGCACCAGCGCGGCAGCAGACCCTGCGGGGCGCGATTCTCTGGAGCTACGACATGCTCGAGCCCGGCCAACGGCGCCTCTTGGCTCGCGTCTCCGTCTTCGCCCGCGGCGGCAACCTCGAGCAACTGGAGCTGGTATGTGGCCCAGCCGAGGATGTCGGCGGTGATGTTGTCGAGGCCCTCGATCAATTGGCTGACCAGA
>Ga0307478_10004049_pt1 | contig 10577 bp, 14 predicted proteins | sample atmos_gasesECM4C_2_FD_203713 | JGI IMG/M metagenome (GOLD analysis project Ga0307478, IMG submission 203713) | Hardwood forest soil microbial communities from Morgan-Monroe State Forest, Indiana, United States - atmos_gasesECM4C_05 | ecosystem: Environmental > Terrestrial > Soil > Temperate...
CGATCCCCACGCGGGCGGGAGACGGTAGTGCAGCATAAAACCTCTCGGCCTCACCCGTGCTATGCTCCAAGCGGCGCTTGACCAGCTCGCCCGTCGTGGTATCCACCATTGCGATCTGCTGAAACCGCGTGTGAAAATCACATCCTATAATTAACATTGTCGCTCGGCTCCTTTCCTCCGAGCCTTGGTCGAGTCACCATCGCCAAGTCTACTCGCCCGAAGGGAGCCGACGACGTTATCCAATCAATAACAGGTGCCAGCTCAACCGGTCGGTCTTCTTGAAAACTGGCGTTCGCGCGAATTATTTCCGAATGAGCCTCTCCCTCGCGCTGCGACCAAGGACAATTTCGTTCACTCAGCAGAGAACTCTGGTGTATAAGGATGTTCATACGGGCCCTCAAGACACAGTCGCGATTCGCTTATGCACGGAGGCGATATGAACGAGCATACCCTCGGACGTCGACATTTTCTTAAAACGCTGACTGCGGTCGGCGCTGGCTTACCCGTTGTGCCGATCTTGGGATCGCGCCTCGTTTGGGCGGTTGAGAGGAGCGCCAAGACCGCATACGATCCGGCGGCAAAGTTCGAGCTCACCGTGAGCGAGGTCGAGATGCGACGCAACTCGGCCGGACGCATGCTGATGGCCCGGATTTATCAGCCGAAAGGAGCAGGGCCATTCCCAACCGTGCTGGATCTGCATGGCGGCGCCTGGAACGCTAAAGACCGCCACGCGGAGGAGCCGATGGACCGCTCGCTGGCCTCCAGCGGCTTGCTCGTGATCGCCATCGACATGACGTTGGCATCGGAAGCCCCATACCCAGCTTGCGTTCAGGATGCAAACTATGGCGTGCGCTGGCTGAAATCGAAAGCGGCTTCGTGGAATGGCGACCCGTCGAAGCTCGGCCTCTACGGGAGTTCGAGCGGCGGCCAGGTTGCCGAACTCCTGGTCATGCGCCCGCACGATTCACGTTATAACGGGATACCACTCGCGGCAGCTCCGAATGTCGACGCCACGGTGGCTTACGCGGCGATGCGCTCGCCGGTCAGCGATCCGCTCGCCCGTTTCAAGAATGCCGAGAAGCACAACCGCGAAGCCATGGTCAAGAATCACACGCTTTTCTTCGTTCCGTGGGACACCATCCATGAGTCCAATCCGCAGGAGATCCTCGATCGTCACGAGCCGGTCAGCTTGGCGCCGCTGCTGATCATGGCAGGCGCGCTCGACGATAATGTGCTGCCTGAGATTCAGGAAAAGTTCGTGGCTGCGTACAGGGCGGCCGGCGGCGAGGTGCAGTTCCAGATCTTCGAAGGTGCTGAACACGAGTGGGTTGCCAACGAAGGGCCGCAAACCGATCGCGCGCGGGAGATGGTGAAGGCATTCATCGCGCGTCAATTAAAGGCGAAGACGTGAGCGACGGTCGACGCGTTTCCAGTTCCCGTGAGTCCGATCTGCTCCGTCGGTTCTATTGGTTCGAGCCTATGCGCCTGTCGTTAATCTTCAATTGACCCAAGGTTGTCTGCACGAATCTGCCCAAGTCTTCCGATGCCTGCAGTGGCGCGCGATCGCCGTCGGACGCTTGCTGTCGGATGCATTGCAGATCTCCACTGGTCTTGCTCGCGTACGTAATCTGAGTGCGCGTTCCGAAGGAGACCGATTTTGCGCAGCTTCCGATCGGAATCCTGCTGACATCCCCAATCTGTGTAAGCAAGCGCCGCAGCGTCTTGGTATCGATCGTTCCTGGAGGAAACTCTTGCGATCGCGATGGCTCGGTACGAAACGCAAAGCTCGTGCCACCAATTTCTGCTGTAGCGCTGCCGTCATTGTGTATCACAACTTTATAGCCACGGCTGTTGGTAGAGCCCGATTGAGTTATGATAGCTAAAATACTTTCAACGCCTGCTTCATTTCCTGTTTCGTCGTCGGTGTGGCTTGGTGGTCTTCTGACCTGATTGCCTGCTGAGCTCCCGAAGAGTTGCTTGGGAGTAATTCTACGAACGCGAGAACCAGGGCAAGAATGGACATCGGAAGAGCATTCCTGAGCTCCGCTCCTGTATTTCTTTTCACTCTTCACGCTCCCTACCTCAACGCTGTGCCCATATTCATAAACGATTCTACCCAACGCGAGGGGGACTGCCAGATTGGGAGGGCTCATGGAAGTTCTCGAACAGCTCACGCCGCCCGTTCTTCTGGGTTTAGTCAGCTTGAGCACTTTGAACCACATTGCCGGAGGTCCTGGTTTGGGGACTGTCAGTCGTGGTGCTTGACCTCCCGTTTGGCCATAATCTCGTCGCGATAGGCCCGGCTTCGTCGCCTTTCATTTCTTGCTGTGCGAACTCTGGCCTTCGTGATTTCCAGCGAGCTGACGGTAAACGTCGACGGCAGCTGCTCGAGCTTGACACTTTTGCACGAGGGGCACCGTCGCACGTTCGGGGCGCGCACGAGGGCTTCGAACTCGCTGCCGCAGGATCGACATCGAAAATCAAACAGTGGCATGACTGCGCCTCCTCAATTTGAAGTACCACAGGCGGCTACTCCGCCGGGTGGCAGCCTCGACGGAATTGCCTGCGTACCGCAAACACACCAGCAGACAGTTGATGTCGTGCTTCAGATCAACAAGATTCTCCAACCCCACCGTGAAAGGCTTCATGCCAGAATCTTCGGAAGCACTTGCCGCCGGGAGGCTTAGTTTCGACCCAACCATTAATGCCCTCAGGGCAGCCTGAAGGCGAGCATTTGGTCCGACGGCGAACCGCCGCCACATCCCAAAGCGCCGCCAATGAAATAGGCATACTGCCCGACCGCTGCCGCTCCGAAGGCGTGTCGTCCCATGGGCAGCGGTGCGAGCGTTAGCCACCGATTCGTCTTCGGATCGTAGCCTTCGTTTTCAGAGAAAGTGTTGCCACTTTTGCATTCGCCGCCCGCGTAGAGGATCAGCCCACGATAATAGGCAGCCGCTCCGCTACTTCGTGCGGTCGAAAGCGGGGCCGCTGATTGCCAGGAATTCGTCGCAGGGTCAAAAACGTCGTGCAGATTCGTGTTGTCGGTGGTGTCAGCGGTGCGCCCGCCGATGACATGGATCTTTCCATCCACGACAATCACTCCCATGTGGTCACGGGCCGTGGGCAATGGCGCGGCCTGGCCCCATTTCCCGGTCGAAGGATCATAGACTTCATGCGTGGCGACAGTTACTTTGTCGAGGCCGCGCCCTCCGATCGCGTGGATTTTGCCACCTACTACGGCCGCGCCGACCGAGCCGCGCGGGCTGCTGATCGGCGGAAGTTGTCGCCAGGTGTCGGTCGAGACATCGTATTCGAAAACTTTATCGAGTGCCCCCACATGGACGTTGGCCGTGAATCCCCCAATCACATAGATCTTGCCATTGTATCCGGCGATGCCCGCATGGCTGGTTCCTTGCGGGATGGGCGCGCGGTCGCGCCAACGATCTGCCGCGGGATCGTACTCCTGATTGAGCTGCGAGGCCGTCTTGCCAAGGGCTGTACCGCCCAGCACGTAAATCTTACCGTCCAGCTCCGCGACCGCAATCTCGGTACGTTGCGTGAGAAGGGGTGCCTTCGTTGACCACGTCCCTTCCGCTCTGGTGGACTTGGATTGCGCCGGTCCGGCGACTAGCGAGCACGTAAGGGCCAAGCAAGACGCCGCTATTCCGCCTAGGGCTGAGAGAGTCGCAAGGGGCTTCATCGTAACCTCCAATGCGTCTTCGGCTCATCGGATTATGCTCCACATGTCGCGAATCTTAAATCAGACGGCATATCGTTTTTTGCAAACGGCCAGTCGGGGTGGTCGAAGGGCGCGGCTATGCGCGTCGGATGATGAGTTGGATGCGCGGCAAGCTCATTCCTGAGTCTACAGCCGTGGGATTGGTCTCGCTAACCGCTTGCTCTGCGCTCCTTAACTTGTGCTCGTGTCAGCAAACCTTTTTCTTCGAGCAATTGTAAAATGGCTTCGCTCAAGATCATTTTGTAGCAGCGATTGTTACGACCGACGCCTTCACCTTCGGACCTTCTGCCATGTGCGTCTCCTCGCCTTCAGTTTTCTTGCCGCGAGTCTGTCATTGGGAGAGAGGCATTGGCTCAGACGTGATGAAGCTGATTGCAGCCCCGATTGTCGGTGGCATGATTACTTCCACAATTCACGTACTCATTCTTGTGCCGGTATTCTTCGCATTCATGAAGGAGCGGGCATTACGATGCGGCACACTTTCGCCGCGTTAGACCCTATTCGCTCCTCTTTTTCGGAACTAATATCTTTGGCTTCTGCTGACCACGAATCCGTGGGTCTCGCCAACAGCATCAACGTATGCGCCGACGACGTCACTAGCGGGATTAATTCCAAATGCCCGTGTTGCCATGGCCCCAGGGAAGTCAATATTTGAATAATCTCCTGCACTGGATCGCAGGAACCCGTGAACCTTTCCGTTTGTGCCCCGGAAGGCCCCGACTATCTCACTTTCTGGATTGATATCCCATGCGTTTGTCAAATTGCTACCGGGTACGTCGAGAGCGGCGAACGTGCCGTAATCGATTATGTAGCCATGCGTGAGGCCCGTCATCATGTCTGTGTACAGACCAACGATGTGGTTTCCGTCCGGAGTGGCGCCATTATTCATCGAAGCCTGGACACCAGGAATGCTCGTGTAGCCCGCTGCCGTACGAATGAATCCATACATCGTGCTCATTAAGTCTGTATCGTGCAGGCAACCGAGGATATCGCCATTAGGCATGATCCTCTGCGCGATAGTACCCAAGTGCCCAGGGAACTGCACTTCGGAGTACATTCCCTGCCTGAGGAGAAACCCGTGAATAGTCGCGGGCGGCTGTGTCCCTACCGCTGCGGAATACGAACCCACGATATCTCCGTTCGGGCTGATTCCTCGTGCAAACGTAACAGTTGCACCTGGAAAATCAATTGACGTGAAGTTTCCATTGCTTAACAAAAAGCCATGTTGGTTACCAGATTTATCGATGTAAGTCCCTACGATGTCCCCACCCGGACTAATCCCCTGAGCGTTTGTTAGCACCGCTGCTGGGTAGTCGATTGAAGTGAAATGGAAAGGCGGATCGGCATGGATAGCCGTCACGAGTAATAGTACGGCGCAAAAAACTATCAAAGATGGCCAAGATCGTCGCATAGCTGGTGCCTCCGATAAATTTCACGGTCAGAAAGCGCTTTGTTGCGCGTGTGCTGACTCGTGATGGCGTGAGCGTAGGCGTGACGTGGCATCGGAGCAACAGACAGGTCCGGCCAAGTGCGAATTGACCGCATTTGACCGCATAGTTGCCAAGCTGGGAACGGCGGCTATAGAATGCACATCTCCCCGCACGGAGGCTTGTTATGGCCAAAGAGCCAGCCACCTTCCGGCAACCTGTGACTGACCGTTCCAACGAGCGTCTTGACTCCTGGAAAGAAATCGCATCGTACCTCCGTTACAGCGAACGTACCGTCCGGCGGTGGGAGAGCGAAGGTCTTCCAGTCCATCGCCATGCCCATAAAAAGAAGGCCGCAATCTATGCCTATAAGTCAGAAATTGGTGTCTGGTGGAACGAAGGCCGGGCACGACTTGAAAAGCTAGAGCAAGCGGAAATAGAGCGAAGACAGCGTCGTCCTTGGCGGTTAGCGGGAGCCGTGGCGGCCGCAGTCCTCCTCGTCATTGGAGTTTTTGTGGTCGGGAGAGGCCGGTTACGGGCATTGGAACCTGGTTCGTCGTCGACCACGGTGCGAGCTATAGCTGTGTTGCCGCTACGCAACCTCTCGGGCGACACGGCGCAGGAATATTTTGCAGATGGCATCACCGACGCCGTCACCACCGATCTTGCACAAATCGAGAACTTGCAGGTGATCTCGGTCACTTCCGCCATGCAATATAAGGAAGCGAAAAAACCTCTTCCTGAAATTGCGCGGGAATTGAATGCAGATGTGATTGTGGAAGGGTCGGTGGAACGCTCAGGTGATCAGGTTCGCATCACTGCCCAATTAATACGCGCAACTACGGACAAGCATCTCTGGGCTGAAACCTACGAGCGCGATTTCCGCGACATCTTGGCTCTGCAAGATGAGGTTGCCTCGGCTATCGCGGATCAGATCGAGACCCGACTGGGCGGTCCAAAGCCTTCCTCGCGATCAAAATCTGCCGCCGTTAATCCCGAAGCCTACGACACGTACCTCCAGGCCAACTATTATTTTGATAACGGGCAATTGGGGAAGAGCCTTGATTACTACAACCAAGCGGTGAAGCTAGATCCCAATTACGGCCCGACTTACGCTCACATGGCCAGCGCTTATTTCTTCCAGGCATTTTTTGGTGTGTTGCCTCCCCGGGAGGGATGGGGCGATGTGAAGCAGGCAGCGATGCTCGCAATAGAAAAGGACGAGAGGATTGCAGAGGCCCACGGTGCTTTGGCACTCGCGAAGATGCACTACGACTGGGATTTTGTTGGGGCCGAGAGGGAGTTTAAGCGCGGTCTCGAACTGAATCCCAGCGATGCCGATATCCACCACGATTACGCTCATTACCTGATGGCCACGGGCAGAAGTTCTGAATCAGTTGCGGAGACGAAGCGTGCCGTTGAACTCGACCCCATTGGGATGACGCTCACCTCATGTTTGTGTTGGCACAGCTTTGCCGCTCGCAAGTACGACGAGGCTGTGCGTCTCGCGACTCGCTTTCTTGCTCAAGAGCCAGACAATCCTTGGGAACACACCATTCTGGGTTGGGCTTACGAGCAGAAACAAATGCCAGACGATGCTATTGCCCAATTTCAGAAAGCTGTCGAAGAGACAAAAAGCCGGTCGTTCTACATGGCCGCACTCGGCCATGCGTACGCAACGGCGGGGCGAAAGAACGATGCGGAACAAATGCTCCAGATGCTAACGCAACGAGCCAAAACATCCTACGTTTCTGCTTTTGATGTCGCCGGAATTTACGCAGGGTTGGGAGAGAAAGATGCCGCCTTCTCTTGGTTGCAAAAAGCAGCATCCGAGCGGTCATCCTTTCTTGTTTACAGCGAGTGGGAACCACGGCTTGATCCGCTACGTTCTGATCCGCGATTCAGCCAATTGTTAAAACGAATCGGTCTCCCTGACTAGTTAAGGTATCAAGTAACAAACGCCAGCGACGACTCCGTATTCTGGCTGCGTGTCACTGCCGAGGACGCGGGCCCGTTCCTGGATGCATTTAGGGCCTCGCCGACGGGTTTCCTTGGCTTTCTTTGATTCGGCCTGATCCCAAAGTCGAGGCGGCTCTTAATGCGCTCGGCTACTGAATCATCTGGAAACTCACTTTCGTTTCAACCTTCAGTTGTTCCACTCGATTCGCTTTTGCGCTTCCAAGGAAGCAGCCCTTGCGACCGTCAAGCGCGTTGTGCCCGGTTTCAAGACCGACATTAACGGCAACTCTGTCTTTGTTATAGGACCGGACGGTGTTCGCATCCAGATTGTGCCTGCAAGAAAGCAAAGGGAGCCATCCGGGTTCGGCAGCAACGGATCCAGGATTCGGTTCTCAAGGCGGAGCATCGGTGTCGTCAACGGCTACTTCAAATTTTCGCGAAAGAGTTATAGCACGTCAACTGGCGATTCCTGGAGAGATACTGATAAGCGAACGCTGATCGCAGTAACTACTGCCTATCCAAGCGGTGTATTCTCAAGGCGCTCGAGTTGCTGTGCGTTAAGCTCGGTGCTCAAACGAAGGTTCTTGCTGAACCGAAAGCGCTTGTCCGAGGTCGTTTCGTAATTTTCTCTTTCGCTCTTCACCGTGATAGAGGTGAGGCAGGTTGGCTTGATCTTGAGGCAGTTACAAGCCGGCCTTTCCTGGTCAGCGCAGCTGCACGCCTACAACCGGCAAGCCGTGTGCCTGAGCGCCTAACGCAAGAGCCTCATCGTGGGTTGCCATTACGAGATCCACTCGTCTCATTTCTTTCCAAAGCAAGGCTGTCGCGAGGTGTATGGCATCGAGGGTGCCAACCTCAGTAGGCATGGGCTGAGCTGCTCGATCGAGGACAGCCTCTCCGATGTCCACCACCTCGAGCGAGGCTATGACCGCCAGAACCGTGGCTCGTCGCTTCGCAACCTCTGCATCCGCAAGGTTCGCTCGCAGCCGCAAGCGGTCCAGCGTGCGTAGGCTCTCGGTTCTAATGAGTGCGCTCGAGACTCCTCTTTCGATCTGCCGCCATTCCGGCAACGCGTCCGGCTGTCCGAGCGCGAAACGAAGCAGCACCGATACGTCCACATAAGCGATCACCGGAGTCCTTGCCTCTCTTCAAGAAGGAGCTGCACGATATCTATTGTCAATTTCAAGGGCTTGGGCAACGGAATTTTGTTAGGCGCGGGAGTGCCTGGAACCGGCTCGCGAAGATCTAGCGGCATCTGCCGCACCGGTACGATCTGTGCAATCGGTGTCTGTCGATCCAGAACGGCGATCGTCTCGCCGCGACGCACAGCGCGGAGGTACTCGCTCAGCCGCGACTTGAGATCGGCAATCCCCACTTTCTTCATGACCTTATTATGACCATAAATGGTCACTTTCGCAATCGTCGAATAGAGCCACCGTCGGGCGCGCAAATCGCGTTGCTCGTGGCGGCTGGCATTTCGTTACATCTACAGCCGTCAGGCTAGCTAAGCTAGTTCCCGCTTTTCCGGAGTTAGTTGTTGCCACGGAGACGCAGTACACGCGGTACATATTTCTGGCGCATGCGTCGGCCTGTCTGGGGAAGAACCAACAGACGCTCGAATGGCTCGATAAGGCTTACGAGCAACGCGAGCCGCTGTTGGTTTTCCTTAAGACCGATCCGAGATTCGATCCTGTTTCCGGGCTTGCTGGGTTTCACAATCTTCTTCTTCGTGTTGGGCTCCCTGATGATGCTGGCCGCCGACGGCCCGAACCTGCTAGGTCCCTCAGAACCAGCGCGGCGGGAAACTCGTAGGCCAGGCAAATGACACATATACCCCTTAAGGCATTGATCCCAGTTCTGCCGCGATACTAGATATGTTTTTTTGACCCTGTAGTTCGTCAAAACCATCCGCGCACAGAAAACGCTGTCGTCCCTAGCGCCTTGTCCTCGAACTTTCGACGGGACTTATTGATCGATCCGCATTCCGGCGGAATTCTACCGACTTAAGCAGTCTCTTCCAGGTGTACAATCCGACGCATCGGGAGGAATTATGAAACGCTATAGGTCTACTGCACTCGTGCTCTGCGCATTGTCGGCAGTTTTGGTGGCCGCACAGACCAAGCAGCCGGCCACCGGCGATGATGCGATTGTCAGGGCTGACCGCACATTGGTAGCGGCCTTCGAAAAAGGCGACAAAGCTACCATCAACAAGCTTCTAGACGCCGACTTCAGTTGGATCGACACCGACGGAATCATGTGGGCTAGAGAAGATGCTTTGCGGGCAGGCCTGAAGCCGCTAGTCCCGAGCAGTGGGGACGTAAAGATCACCGAGTTCAAATATGGCAGCAAGGTTGTCTGGATTCAGAATAACCAGGGGAACAAGTTCGCCGCACATTTCTGGGTGTTGCGTCCCACAGGGTGGCGGCTGCTGCACACGAACGAGATCGCTGTACACCCGCCTGAGCCAGGCGCCAATGTGCGACCTAATTTCGCTGTACCCTGCATCAATCCCTGCAAGGAGGTTCCGTACAAACCAATTTCGCCGAGCGAGCAAGCGGCTTTAGCAGCGTGGCAAGACCAGGAATCGGGAACGGGTAACCACGACATCCATATGGGCGACAATCTCATAGCTGTCAATTCCTACTCAGATGGGGCAGCGCGAGCGGCTGCTCAGGCCGAGGAACAGGCAGCGGGCAAGATAAAGCCGAATATGCCGGCTAATCCGGCCAACGCCAATCGCCCACCTGTGGGAGCGGCGCCGGCACTGTACGTGCGCACCTGGGACTTTGGCGACGCGATCGTAGCGATCATGCTCCAGCCGACGTATGGAGGCAAAGCCTATTGGTCCAGCCGTGTATTTGCGAACCATAATGGCTTCTGGAAAATGGATCAGAGCTATCACACGACGATTCAGGCTGCTCCCCGCATGACCGCCCTGCCGATGAAAGAGCAGAGTTCGAACGCCAACTGAGCAGCGGCGGCTCCGATAGCATCGGGCTTGAAAGTACCGCCGCGAAATAGCATTGCGGCTAGACTGGAGTGTCAGGCGATGGCCTCAAGGGTCCAACCAGGATGCTAACCTGCGCGGCCAGCGCCCGCGCCGATGGCACCGGTGATTTCGTAAGGGCCCAAACGCTGACCGGCCTGGATGGCCATGGGCTCCCGCTTACCTAGAATTGGCAGAGTATAACTCAGTACAATCCCCTAACGCGTGTTTCCTGGGGAATTTGGCTCTTCTGTTTGGAGCTGAATGTAGCGAGGGGCGCCGACAAAGAGTAGGCGAACGTTAGCCGGCTACTCGCGAAACTTACCGAACACCTCTGCATACAACTCTTCAAGGGTAAACGGCGCAGGAAGTGTCCCGAAGTGATAGCCCTGTGCTTCCAATTGCTCTAGCGTCTCGGGAGGAACCTTTCTGACACGAGGACAATCTTCGTACCGGGACAGATTTG
>Ga0307478_10004050_pt1 | contig 10574 bp, 10 predicted proteins | sample atmos_gasesECM4C_2_FD_203713 | JGI IMG/M metagenome (GOLD analysis project Ga0307478, IMG submission 203713) | Hardwood forest soil microbial communities from Morgan-Monroe State Forest, Indiana, United States - atmos_gasesECM4C_05 | ecosystem: Environmental > Terrestrial > Soil > Temperate...
AAAGGTGTTTGGTCATGACCACCGTCACCAGCACTCCCGTCCAATCCGCGATCGCATTGCCAAAGAACGATCCTAGGTGGGTATCGGGGTTGGACACGCAATACAGCGCGATCAATAAAAGCACCACGCCCAACGCCGTCAAACTCAAGGAGTGTTTACGGAGGAAATGGTTAGGACTGCGGCTCTGCTTCATGACCCTACTTTACTAGGTCATGACGGCATTCTATCGAAGGGTGTCGCAACAAAATTCCGGCTATGGCTAGCGCTTTACCTTCACCTCTTGCCGCTTCCGCTCGACCACATCTCTAAAATCGTCCAGGGGTTGACAACCGGCACGGCTGACCACGTCCACCAGGTACGAAAGCGCCTCTCGTTGACTTCGACTTCTCTCAAAGATTGTTCGCACCGCCTCGGTAGTGGACGCTCTCTCTACTTGTTCTCGAGAAATTAGCGCCGAATAGAAATGCTCTTTCGCGCCTTGTACTCGAACCCGAGTTGCAAAACCTGTCTCGCACAACTTGTTGAGGACTGAGGCGACCGTGCTGTACGGCACGTTCGATCCCAGTTTGCTATCCATCCGGTCAACCAAATCTCGAATGCTGCTGCTACCGTGGTTCCAAAGCATTTCCAAGGTTTCGCGCAGAAGAGTACCGGGCGGCAAGGACAGATTTCTATCTCTAAGCTCAGCCATGAATCGGATTCGTCCCTTGATGGCTACTATCGTAATTGCAACTAAGTTGCATCTATACCGCGCAAATAAGTTTTCCCTGTAGCGCCGGGTCGTGTCAATATCCGCCTTCATTTTGTGTTGCAGGGAAAATGCAACTACTTGCAACCAACCGCCGCGAGAGCGCGCAAGCAAACGAGTTTCCTGTCTCCGGCCTGGCTTACTCTGTGTCCTCTGTGTCAAAAGCTTTCCTGCCGGTTTCCGGCGATTTCCGCGCCCTCCCCGCTCCTGTTACTCTTATTACCTCACTTCAGCACGCACTGAATCGAAAAGATGCATCCAACAATTCAATGTCTGCACAAAACCCGATAAATTATTCACACCGTGTCCTCTCGCTCATTTTCCTCCTCGGGATATGCCTCCTTCCCGCGGCAGCGCAGCAGTCCTCGACAGCTCCGTCGCAGACCGCTCCGCAGACTCCGGCATCGCCGCCACCAACTCAGCAACCTGCGACCCCCCAGCGTCCTCTTGGAGTTCTGCCGCAGTTTGGCGTCACTTACCAGCACGATGCCCCACCCCTTCGGACCAGCCAAAAGTTTAGAGTGTGGTGGCGGACCTCCATCGATCCTGCCACCATCACGATTGCCGGGATCGAAGCCGGTGTCGGCCAGGCCGAGAACAGTTTTTCCGGCTACGGCCAGGGCGCGCAGGGTTATGGCAAGCGCTTCGGAGCCTCCTTGGCGGATGAAGCTTCCTCTGGATTCTTCAGCAACTTTCTCTATTCCACAATCTTCAAGGAAGACCCCCGCTATTTCCGCGTTGGCGAAGGCTCCATCAAGCATCGCTTCTGGCGTTCGATAATCCAGGAATTCGTCTGCCACACCGATGCAGGAGGACGGTCCTTCAGCTATGAGAACGTGCTGGGCGCATTCTCCAGCGGCGCTTTGTCCAATGCCTATTATCCTGACAGCGACCACGGATTCGGCCTCACCATGAGCCGCAGCGGCACCGCCTTGGCTCTCGGCAGTGCGGGTGGCCTGCTCAATGAATTCTGGCCCGACGTTAGAAGAAGATTGTTCCACAAGCACCAATCTCCGCCCGGTGATGCCGCGTCCTCGAACCAATGACCTCGACGCCTCGCATCTTCCAGCCCGACTTGCTTCGCGACAAGCGCATTCTCATCACCGGCGGCGGCACCGGCTTGGGCAAAGCCATGGCCCAGCGCTTCCTCGGACTCGGCGCCACGGTTTATATCTGCGGCCGCCGCGAACCCGTCCTTGCCGCCACCGTCGGAGAACTCAATCCAATCGCGCCGGGAAAGATTCACTCCGCTTCCTGCGATGTCCGCAATCACTTACAAGTAGAAGAGATGATTTCAACCATCTGGCAAGACGGCCCGCTTAACATCGTAGTCAACAACGCCGCCGGCAATTTCATGGCCCGCACTGAAGAACTCTCTCCCGGAGCTTTCGAGGCCGTGATCGGCATCGTGCTCATGGGCACCATCAACGTGACCATGGCTTGCGGCCGCAAGTGGCTCGCCGGCAAGCATCCCGGCGTCTTTCTAAACATTGCCACTACCTACGCTGATACCGGCTGCGCCTACGTCGTCCCCTCCGCCATGGCCAAAGCCGGGGTCGTCGCCCTCACCCGCAGCCTGGCCGTCGAATGGGGCAACCGCGGCATCCGCATAAATGCCATCGCCCCCGGCCCCGTCCCCACCGAAGGCGCTTTCTCCCGGTTACTCCCCCGGCCCGAACTCGAAAAGCTCGCGCTCGACCGCAATCCTCTCGGCCGCTTCGGCACCGCCGAGGAACTAGCTAACCTCGCCACCTTTCTGGTGAGTGACGCCTCCGCCTACATTAACGGCGAGGTCGTCGTAATGGACGGCGGCGAATGGCTACAAGGCGCCGGTGAATTCAGCTTTTTAGGCCGCCAACTCACCGACAAGGAGTGGGAACTCTTCAAACCTCGCAAGAGCAAGTAGCACTGCGGGAGGAATACACGGGAAGGCACGGCTTCAGCCGTGCCTCAAGAAACTATCTGACCGGGGCTTCAGCCCCTGCGAAAAAACCTAATTCGCCCTCCGCTCCGGCATCACCAACCACTTGAGCAGCATATTCACCACGGTAAGCACAATCCCGCCCACGAAGGCTGCTCCAAAATTTCTAATGTGGAAGCCGGGCACAAACGCCGAAGCCAACTCCAGCATCACTCCATTAATCACGAACCAGAACACGCCCAATGTCAGGATGGTCAGCGGGAAGGTAATCACCTTCAAAAACAGCCCCAGCGTCGCGTTTACCAGCCCGATGACCACAGCCGCAATCAGCGCCGCCGCCGGCCCATCCACGTAGAATCCCGACACCACCCGGGATGTAATCCACACAGCCAGCGCGGTAACGATCCAGTGCAGAAGCATTCGCATCGGTAGATTCTCCTGCGGAAATACTACGGCCCGTTCCCGCATAGTGCAATCACGGCCTATTCCCACCCCGCGGCATCGATCAACTTCCCCGTCTTCAAATAGTGATTGATGGCTGCTTCCCAGCTTTGCATCTTGTGTCGGAACCAATTCCCGTCGTAGCGTTCCACTTCGCGATTTCCGTCCGGCGACAGGCCTGTATATGTGTAACGAATGTGCGCTGATGTTTTCAACGCAGGTGTCTGAGGCTTCAGTTCAATCCTGATCTGTGCCGTCACCATTCCCGGATCCACCCACACAAACGCAATACGAAACGCTGCAGGATCATATTCAGTGACAATCCAAGTAGTCTCACGCCCGTTTTCTTCCGTGATGAACACGCACCCAGCCTCCGCGAAACCGGACTTCGAGTAAATCAGCCGATACCGCCAACCCGGTACCCACTCCGCCTCTCGCACCGGACACAACAAAGGAAACACCGTTCCAGCTGGCGCAAAATTAGTCTGCGTGTATTCGTGCGTAACCCGCCTGCCTTGAAAATCCGTCATTGTCTTCTCTCCAAAGAAAATGGCCCGCGCCAAAGGCACGGGCCTGATTTCGTCTCAACAGAAACAGGCCGGATCAAGTATTGGATCCGCCCCGCTCGCTAAACTCATTGTCTCACATCGAAGGCTTTCCTCTGTGAACCCCTGTGGCCTCTGTGGTTAAGCCTTTCCCGTCCCTAAAACAAATTCCACAAAAACTGGTTGTAAACATCGTGGTGATACTGCACCTCCGGGGCCTTTACAAACGTCCCCAACAATCGCGGACACCGGTCGGCCGAAGCCTGCTTCAAATCCGCATAGCGCGCCTTCACATCTTCGCCCAGCAGTTTCGTCGTCCAATCCGCCTTGCGGAAGTTCGCTAGCGCATCATAAATATTGTCCGGCAAATAGCGCTGCGCCTGGCGCAGGTTCTTGATCTTCGACGTCTCCCCGTCTAAACCAGTCTTGAAAATCGACAGCATCACCAAATACGGGTTCGCGTCCGGAGAAACCGACCGTACTTCAACCCGCATGCTGCGCTCGTTGCCAATCGGAATACGGATCATCGATCCGCGGTCCGTAGCCGACGCCTTGATCTGGTTCGGAGCCTCAAAATGCGGATCCAGCCGCCGATACGCGTTCACGCTGGCGTTTAACAATAAACAAAGATCGTTGCCGTGGGTCAGAATCCGGTCAATGAACTCCCAACCCAGCTTGCTCAACATCTCTTCGCCCTTGGGATCCCAGAACAAATTCTTCCCACCCTTGCTGATGGAAACGTTGGTGTGCATGCCGCTGCCGTTCACTCCTACCACAGGCTTCGGCAGGAACGAAACCGTGCAGCCCATCCGTGTCGCCACTTGGCGGCAGATCAACTTGTAGAGCTGAATCTGATCGGCGGCTTGGACGACCTCCCCATAGCTGTAATTGATTTCAAACTGCGATGGCGCCACTTCCGGATGGTCCTTTTCATTCTGGAATCCCATAGCGCGCTGCACTTCCGCAGTGGTGTCGATGAACGTCCGCAACACGTCTCCCGGCAGCGAGTGGTAATAACCGCCGGTGTTGACATATTCAAACTTTCCGGTCTCGTGGTAACGCCGCTCGGCATCAGCTCCCTGAAACAGAAATCCCTCAATCTCATTGGCCGCGTTCAGCGTGTAGCCTTTTTTCTTGTGAAGCCCCTCGGCATATCCTTTCAAGATGCCGCGAATATCGGCCGCATAGGGCTCGCCATTCTTGTCGATCACATCCCCAAACACCAACACCTTGCCCGGACCGAACACATCCGCCGGCCCCCAATAAAATGCCGGCCAGTCGATGCCCAGGCGCAAATCGCTCTCCCGCTGCGCCGTAAACCCGCGAATCGACGAGCCGTCAAACGTCAGGTTGTCCCAGCTGTTAAGCAGAAACTTCTTGTCATAATCGAGCATGTGCAGGCGGCCTTCAAGATCGCTGAACAGCACCGTCACTGCCTTGATCCGCTTCTCGCGTTCCAGATAGTCAAGCCGCTCGTCCCGCACTTTACTCGCGGAGGCGCGGTTCTTGCGCGCCTCTTTCGCGCCCAGATTCATCTCTTCCAACTCGTCGTAGGGGATGGCCAGAAAGTTTCGCAGTTCGCTCGACATAGCTCTCCTTAAAGTTTGCCTGATTCGTTACACAATCTACTTTGGGGGACTAAAAAGGAACACCAAGAGTATCGTGGAGCCCACTCCGCTGCAAATCAAAAAAGATGATGGAGCATATTCAGGGAATTTATGAGTTGATTGTGAGGCTCACAGCCCTCCGTGCAACCGTCCGAACCAATGCGCCAGCATGACCGCCTGAAGCAAAATGCCCGCCCCCAGCACCAACACGTGCGGCGTCTTGCGCAGATTGAAGCTACCGACACGACAGACGAGCATGTAACCGACGGCAAGATTGAATAAGCCCCATAAGACATTGACCGTCGAAGAAGATAAACCTTCCCCGGGCGGGTGTGCGAAAGGGCTCTGAAAAGCCTGCCCCGAAATCCCATTACCGAGATGGGGTAGAGCGTTCGCCAAGAACATGCCTCCAAAGAAGTAGGCCACATAGTGGTACCAGCGCATTGTCACTCCATTCGTCTGCCGAACCAATGCTACCCTAGGACTCGCGGCCATGAAAATGTCTCGCCCACTCTTGACGCGGCTGCTGACCGTGATCTTCGTTGCCTACCTCGGCTTTGTCGGCCTCATCTGGTGGGCCATGCACCAGCCGCCCGAAACTTTCGGCCGCGTCATGTCCCGCATGCCCGCCCCAGCGGCCTTTCTGCTCGCACCCTTTGAAACCATGTGGACCCACGCCCGTGCCGGCACTCTGCTTCCCGGCGATCCCGCTCCCGACTTTTCCTTGATGAAGCTCGACAAGACCGAGCGCGTTCAATTGTCGTCACTGACCGCGAAGCAGCCGGTCGTGCTGGTCTTCGGCAGCTACACCTGACCGCCCTTCCGGCGGGAGGTTCCCGCCCTCAACCGTCTCTACGATCAATACCAGGGCCGGGTAGCTTTTCTAGTCGTCTACATCCTCGAGGCTCATCCCAGCGACGTCTGGCAGATGGAGTCCAACATCCGCGACCAGGTGGTCCTGGCCAGTCCCAAAGACGAAACCGAGCGCGCCACCGTGGCCGGAGCCTGCGTGCGCAAACTAGGAATCAGATTCCCCGCTGTGCTCGACGAATTCGGCAACACCGCCGAGCGTGCCTACACCGGCTGGCCCGACCGCCTCTATCTGATCGACTCCCATGGACGCATTGTCTTCAAGAGCCGCCCCGGCCCCTTCGGCTTCAACCCGCCAGAACTACAATCCGCGTTAGCCCAATTGGTCGGCAATTAGCTTTCCACTGTGATCCCCGTGCCCTCTGTGGTTAAGCTCTACTCCGCGAACTCCGCAGCCCGTTCTCAGCGATCTCTGCGATTAAGAGCTTTTGAAGCTTATTGGGTTATCCGCGTTGATCCGTGTAAATCCGTGGCCACGCTCTTCTTCTGTGTCCCACACCACCCACCGTCTCCCCCCGACCACAGCCCGCCTAGCCCTAACCCATGCAGAATCAATCTCCTTACCCTTGGCCACCGCCGTGCTTTTTCTCTCACCGACTGGGATACCAGCACAGGAGAAAACATATGCCGCAGTTCACTCAACTCAATTTGCAAAACAAATCAGACTCGAAATCACAACCAAGCACCACCAGTTCCGAACTCGTCGGAAAACAGACCATCGCATTGTTTGCGTGCGCCGTGCTCGCCACCACTCTTGTCGGAGGTCTTTTGCTCGAAACCAGCGGCTGCTCGCGAGAGAACGACACCGCCGTCACTTCCACCATCCAGCATCCCGTTACCCAAACCAATAGTGCTCCAACCCCAATTCAAGAAGCCGCGACCGTTCCCGCAGCAATTCCCGCCGTTAAGAAGATCGTGAAGAAGCGTCCCACCACAACGCTCTATGCCGATAAGAATTACGGCGTCTCCTTCAGCTATCCCAAACGCTACACGCTGAAGCCCGTCGACAGCGCGAAGCCCGACACCACTCCACAGTCCGTCATGAACTTCGTCCAACCCGGCGGTGTGGACGTAGTCGCCGTAGAACTGCCGAAGAACTCTTATCCCCACACCGACTTCGCTTCCGCATCATTCAACGTCAGTGTGAACCCAACCCTAACCGCGGAACAATGCAGACAGTTCGCCCTGCTACAGCCCGCCTCGACCGGCCAACCCGCGATCGTGCCCGCGAAACTCAAACTCGCCGGTCTCGATCTCGAAGCCATGGAAGCCATCAGCGGTCCCGAAACCAGCCAGTCCGACGCCAAGTATTACCACGCCTTCGTCAACGGCGCCTGCTATGAGTTCTCGCTCGGACTCTCGACCCAGGCCCAGGCCAAAGACGACCAGCCCAGGGAAAACGAAGACCCAGCGCCAGCCGTTGATCGCACTATGGTCTTCCGGCGCCTGCAGAGCATCCTGGCGACGGTGAAGATCGAATCCGTGGCCGCTCCCGCCGTCACCGCCACCGATCCCGTAATTCCTGCAACTCCAGCAACTCCGGTTCCCGACGTTGCCTCCAAATAACTCCGTATGAGTGCCCCGTTCCTAGCGCGTCCTTTGCGCTAGGGGCGGGGACCTATCCTCGGCACAATCACGCCTTTTTCGCATGGACACCCTCTACTATTCAGGATAATATTCCCACTGCCGCTAGTCGGCCCGCCCCGCGCCTCTCCCAGCGCCAGCGGACGCAAAACCCAGGTCGAGGACATCAAATGATTTCTTCCCGTAGCAATATTTGCGCGCTGGTCATCTTCATCACCACGCTGGTTCTTTCCGCCCACGCTCAATTTACTCTGGTCCAAATCAGCACTGACAACTTCACTAACTCTGACAGCGTCCACAAGACCGAAGTTGAGCCCGATTCCTTTGCCTGGGGATCCACCATCGTCATGACCTATCACGTGGCCCGACGTCCGGGTTCCATCGGATGGGGCAGTGCTGACGTCGGCTTCTCTACCTCCACCGACGGCGGCAAGACCTGGGTCTATGGCTACCTGCCCGGGCTGACCGTCAATTATCAGGAAGGCACTTACGGCGCCGCCGCTGACCCCTCTGTCGCCTACGATGCCAAACACGGCGTGTGGATGATTTCAACTCTTCCACTGGTGGGATTGAATGGCAACTCGCAATACATCGGCGACGTAGCCGTCAGCCTCTCCACTGATGCCATCCATTGGGGCAACCCCATCCCCATCGACACTACCCACCTCGACGACAAGAACTGGACCGTCTGCGACAACAATTCCTCCAGCCCTTATTACGGCCATTGCTACACCGAGTGGGATCAGGCCTATGGCAGCGGCGACGTCCTCATGAGCACCTCCACCGACGGTGGCCAAACCTGGGGCACCGGTAAAGCCTCCGCGGATCACGCCGGCGGCCTCGGCGGCGAGCCTCTCGTCCAACCCAACGGCACCGTGATCGTTCCCTTCGAAGGCTTTGCCATCGAGGCTTTTAGTTCCACCAATGGCGGGAGTTCCTGGAACTCCAGCGTAACCATTTCCGACATCGACGAGCATCTCGACGCCGGCGGCATCCGCAATCCCGGCCTGCCTTCGGCCACCATCGACGGTTCCGGCAAAGTTTATGTTGTCTGGTCGGATTGCCGTTTCCGCACCAACTGCGCTGCCAATGACATTGTGATGAGCACTTCCACCGACGGCCAGACTTGGTCCTCGGTCTCCCGTATCCCGATCGACCCCATTGCCAGCACCGTGGATCACTTTCTTCCCGGCATTGGCGCCGATCCCGCCACATCTGGCCCCAGCGCTCATCTGACCGCGCTCTATTACTATTACCCGGTCTCAAACTGCGGCAATTCCTGCAAACTGGAAGTCGGTTTCTCCAGTTCTCTTAACGGCGGTGCTACCTGGAGCGAGGGCACATTCCTGGCCGGCCCTATGCAACTCAGTTGGCTGCCGATCTCCGATGCCGGCCCCATGGTCGCTGACTACATCAGCGTCTCCTATACCAACGGCCTGCCCTTTGGCGTGTTTGCAGTTGCCACCGCTCCGACGGGCAGCCTGCTGAACGAATATATGTACACTACCAAGCAGCCGTTATTCGCCCCGACCATTGCCTCCATTTCCAGCTCGAAGGACGATAAGCCCGTGCGTGGCGCACATTCCGACTACGCCCGCAAGGCCTACTACGACGATGGCCACCACTTCCCCATCCCCGCATCGCGGAAGAAAACAACCGGGAATTAGCCTGGGACTTATTGGGAGGAAATGCTCGTGTGCGGCGGACACTCTTGTCCGCCGCATTTGATTTTGAGTTGAACCTGATGTGACGCTCGGGGAATCACCACTGGCCATGTGGGGACAGCCGCCCACAGCTTGCCCTGAGCGAAGCCGAAGGGTCTGTCCAGTCGAGTGTCCACTAAGACATGGAACTACTTGCGGGACTTTGGCAACCCACGTCTAGTCCCCTCTCCCTACTGCGTGACCGTCTTCACCGCATCGCCGGTCTTGAAGCCCGATCCTGAGACCGCCGTGCACACTGCGGAAATATCGTCCACGTCAGTGACTTTCACCACTCCCACTGGCGAAGCCAACCGCCGGATCACTTTTCCCGTGGACGGATCTTTAATCTCCTTGGTAACGCGCTCCACATTGAGCTGATCACCGACTTTGACCCCGTTCTTCGCACCGACATTGAGGATGATCTGCCCGCTGTCTACCGCCGCGACTAAGCCTTCAACAACAATTGTACGGGCCACCAGCTTGTCTTTGTCGGCGATGACTTCCTGGCTCATGCTATCAACCGCAGCCTTTACTGCCTCGCCAATGATTGTGCTTTGGAAATCGCTGCTGCCAAAGTCAGCTGCTCCGCCGCCGAAACCGTGCCAATTACCGCCGCCACCCAGTAGCGAAGTGCTTTCTCGCGACGACTCACCTTTGCCCTCAGCTACGCCCAGGATTTCACCAGTATCAATGTCCACCAGGCGCGCGGTTACCGCCACGATGGCCTTGGACTTCTTGTGTCCCACGCCTCCCAACCCGAATCCGCCGAAACCACCGCCGCCACCGCCGATATTCGTGTTCTTGGTCTCATTGCCGAATTGCGTGATGCTGCCCACAATAATGGCATCCACGCCCAGCAGTTTCCCGATCTTGGCCGCCGAGTTCGGGTCGGCGCGGTCGCTATTGGAAAAGTTCTGCTCTTTCAGGATCTTGTCCAATGCCTTGCGTTCGATCACCGAGTAGCTTCCGTCTTTCACCAGGTCCGTCACCAGTAGATCGGAAATGCCCTTGCCCACGTCAACATCCTGGCCGAAGAGCGCCGCTACGCTACTATGCACCGTGGCATAGTCGAAGTCGAAAATGGCCACCCGCTTCTTGCGTCCGGTCGCGGGTGGGGGAGTCTGTGATGGAACTGCGGGTGCCGCGGCAGGCGCC
>Ga0307478_10004051_pt1 | contig 10573 bp, 8 predicted proteins | sample atmos_gasesECM4C_2_FD_203713 | JGI IMG/M metagenome (GOLD analysis project Ga0307478, IMG submission 203713) | Hardwood forest soil microbial communities from Morgan-Monroe State Forest, Indiana, United States - atmos_gasesECM4C_05 | ecosystem: Environmental > Terrestrial > Soil > Temperate...
AGTTCCCGAACAAGAGTACGGGAGTCGCAAGATCGCGGTTCCGGAATTTCAACGGATTTTTCTTTGCAAGAAGCCCGAAGTGGTACCCCATATGTCTCAGGCCTGGTAGGTACAACATGCACGCCACCGGAAGAAATTTCTCCTGATCTCGTTCGTTCCCATCTCGTCAAAACTGAAAAGTGAAGTCTGTCAGCAACTTGGACAACCTTGACCGAACGGAGAGCTCTTTGCTGCTCCAAAACCCGCAAGACCAGTTCTCAAGACCATGGAGTCTGACATGACAACTGATCCAGTTTGTGGCGCAAGCATCGACGAAACGAACACTGAATTCCAATCTCAATTTGCCGGGAAAAAGTATTCCTTCTGTTCCGAAGAGTGCCGGGAGGAATTCGAAGATCGGCCACTAGATTACGTCCAGACCGCGGCCTGACCGTAGATTGGCAGTATCCAGAAAGCGAAAGGCCCTCGAAACTGCCGAGGGCCTTTTTCACGTACCGCAAAGCGATCTTATTTGTTATCGATGTTAGTTATCGATGCGCCAATGCAGGCTCATGTGCTTCTTTGCCGGCCTTGAACGCTGCGTAGCGCTTGTTGATCTCGTCCCAGTTCAGTACGTTCCACCAGGCAGCCAAGTATTCCGGCCGCCGGTTGTTGTACTTCAAATAATAGGCGTGTTCCCACACATCGTTGCCGAAAATGGGATACAAGCCCTGCGAGATCGGATTGTCCTGGTTCGGTGTGGTGATGATCTGCACTTCGCCGTTCGCCTTGCCCGCCAGCCAAACCCATCCACTGCCGAACTGCTTGGCGCCGGCATCGTTGAATTTCGCTTGAAAATCCTTGAAGTTGCCAAAAGTCTTGTTGATCACTTCCGCGATCGGGCCGGTGGGATCGCCTCCACCCTTGGGCTTCATGATCTTCCAGAACATGGTGTGATTCACGTGGCCACCGCCGTTGTTGCGTACGGCAGCGCGGATATCTTCCGGGATCGCGTTCAAATCTCGGATCAGATCCTCCGCCGGTTTTCCCGCCAGATTCTGGTGTTTTTCCAATGCTGCATTCAGGTTTTTCACGTAGGCGCCATGGTGGCCGTCGTGATGCAGCGTCATGGTCTGCTTATCGATGGTCGGTTCGAGGGCGTCGTAGCCATAGGGAAGCGGGGGTACTTCGTGAGCCATGATTCATTCCTCCAGACTTTTAAAGATGATAGGGAGCGGAGTTTCGATGCAGGACTTTGAGAACTCCATTATATCGCGTCGCAATCAAACCAGATCAAAGTGGGGAAAATTCTGTCGCTGCAGAAATACTTACTTCCGCCCCAGTAGCCGGATTCGCGACGTGAAAGCCCTTCCCTCACACGCGCTGAAAGTCGGGTTCGGATGGCTCACGGGATCAATCACGCTGTTCACCACGAACGGATTGCACCGTCCGGTGATATTGTCGAAGCCGCCACGCAGAGCCAGATAGTAGCCCAGCAGATGAAACTTCTTCTCCAACTGCAAATTCAGCGAGAAATATCCCGGGAAGCGCTGCGCGCCCGGCTTCCCGATGATTTGCTGCGGCTCGCTGACCTCCGTAAAAGGAAATCCGGTGCGCGTTTCCATCGAGTACGCCAGTTCCAATTTGTGAAGTATCGGCAAGCTGAAAAACGGCAGATATCCCCATGACAGAAACCGGTTCGGCGTGTCCCACGGATAGGGCCCCGGCTGCTGCCCGCTCAGCACCGGACTATCGACGTTGAAATCGAGCGCCTGATTCGAGCGTGCGCTCGATCGCGTGTAGGCTCCCATGATCGTGTAGTTCTCGCGAAAGTTATGCCGCATCGTGATCTGCAACGCCGTGTACCGGTCATCGCGCGTGTTCTGCAGATTGAAGGCGAAATTACTGGCCGACCCCGGGTTCGGAGTGTCATACACGAATCCGCGAGTCCCGCGCTTCTCCAGGAATTCGGCCTTCAGGTAAATTGCCGCCGGAAGTTTTCTTTCGACGCCAATACTCCAGTTCACAAAGCGAGGCGCAGCGAGCGTGTTCGTATTCGCGGCGAACGTTGTCGTCACTGGGCCTGTCGTGGTCACACACCCGGCGCTGGCTGTGCAGTTGGGATCGACCGTGTAGAACGTATCCTGCCTCGTTCCCGCGAACGGTCTGGCCACGAGATAGATCGGCGTCGCGTCGTAAATGATCCCGATTCCCGCCGAAAGCTTCGTGTTCCCGGCATTGTCCAGCACATACGTTCCCGCGAGTCGTGGAGCCACCTCCGCATGCCTCACAATCTCATCCCAATCGAGCCGCACCCCGGGCTCAATCAGCAAACGATCTGTCACGCTCAAGCGGTCTTCCGCGTAAGCGCTGACTTCCGCGTTGTACTGCCAATGCAACGGCGCAGGTCCAAAGGTGGAATATCGTGTGCACGGGAACTTATTGTTCTGCGGCGCCGTCAAGCATTCATCGCCCGCCGTAAGCTGGTTGCTATCGCTCAGAAACGAAACCGGTTGGCGCGCAAATTGCGCGTCGTAGGAAATCCGGTCCAGATCGATTCCGATCTTAAAATCGTGCCGTCCGCGCCACTGGTGCGATGGCAAATACAAGTTCCCCAGCGCCTGCCACCGCCGCGCGTGCGTTTCGTCGCCAAGGTAATAGTTCCCTCCTGCCCCGCTCACCGCATTGACGAAATACGGCAGCACTCCGTACGGCGTCATTTGCAAGTTGTACTGATCGAATGCGAATCCGGTGTCCAGCAGTTGCCCGCCGGCAAAATAATGCTGATCTTTTACGCTCGCCACATAAGCGGATTCCACATCCTTCGGATTGGAAAGCTGCGGGCTTAGCGGCGACAGAAACTCATACGGATCGTGCAGATAGTTTACGAGGAAGCTGGTAGTGAGAATGTCCCGGCGGGTGACGTTTGTTTGGAGCTTGAGCAGATCCCCCAGTCGAAGGATGTGATCGTTGTCCTGTCCGACCGGCAGCCCGGTGAACACCAGGTTGTCGTACTCTCCATCAAAAGCATTGAAGAACCATGCCCTCCCTTTACTCACTGGACCTGAGAAAGTAAAACGCGGGAGAAATTGATCGAATCTCCAGCCGTGCTTATTTTGCAGCGAAGGCAAAAAGTCCGTGGCAAAAAAGCGAAAATGATCATCGCCAATGCCCGTGTTTAGATTCAGCACTCCGCCCGACCCTTTTCCGTCTTCCGCGGGCTCCCGTGACGGCTCGACTTGAATGGATCGAAAAGCGTCGGTGCTCACTCGCACCAGCAGTTGTCCGTTCGCCGGCTGCGTGACATTGAAACCATCGAGCAAGGTCACGGTCTGGTAGGTTTGCGCGCCCGCGACATGGGGTTGCCCGTTCTGATCATTGACCACGCCGGGGATGAAATTCAGCACGTTGCGATAATCGTGCGTGGTGGGATAAACAATGTCGATCACATCCAGCCCGGTGATGGTTTCCTGTGCCGCCACCTGCGCCGGATCAATCGCCGTAGGCGATTCCTTCACATTCACGACTTCCCGCACCTCCTGCTGGTGCGACATCACCACCTCGACCGTCGCCCCCGCTGCCATCTGCACGTTCCGCTCGGACAGCGCATATAAGCCTTCTTTCTCTGCGCGCAGTTGATACGTCCCCGCCGGCAGCGAAGGAAACTGGCATCGGCCGCTCAAGTCCGTCAGGCATTGCACCTCGGCAGCGCCCGGCCTTTGCAGGAAAACGCGGGCGGAGCGAACCGCGTTTCCGTTCTCGTCCGTCACCACAACTGTAGCTGACGGGACCGACTGCGCCGCCGCAGTCGCAATCAGAGCGATCAAGAGAAGCAGGAGCCGCATGCGCGCGGTGTTTCTGGAAGTTGCTCTACCGTGGGATGCAAGCCGAGAGTCCAGCGTTGGGTAACAGTTGTCAGGAGACTTGATGTCTGGCTGCGCCACTTTCCACTCCGCCCCAGAGTTGGCGCCTCGCTGCCATTCTACGACTTTGTAGCCAGATACTGGCAGACGCGGCGAATCGTATCCCGCTGCGCCTCATTCAAGGTAAGAAACTCAAAGCCGTACCGCAGACCTTGCCGGTACCGTACGATGGCTCGAACTTTAATGGGATACGGCGTCAATGGCAGCGGGATCTCCAACGTCACGATCTCACCGCTTTCCAGACTGCCGGTCAGGGTCGCACCGATTCCGTCCTGTCCCATCTCTGTCGATCGGCCCCAGCAGGTACGGAACTCGCCATCCTGGAACATCTTTACCTGCAGGCGTGCGTCAATGGCGAAGCGGGGAAACCGCCGCGTAAAGGTGAACTTGCCACCTGGAGCCTTCGCCGCGCTGGCAGAATCTCCCTCTGCAGATGCGGCCGCTGCTCGCGCTTTCTTGTCATTTTCCATGCAATCAGTTCTTGTAGAGACGTAGCTCGCTACGTCTCGGCTGGCACAGCTCTAGTTGCCATGCAACAGGTACCCAGGTTGCAGGGGCAACTTTCCTGCAACTTTCACGACAGTCACGCTGCTGTTGATGGCGTATACATCGACCACCCCGATGGCCCCTGGGATCGACGCGACTTTGTTTACCAGTTCTTCGTCCGAATCGACGACCAAAATTGCGGGATGGTTCGTGCGCCCGTGGTTGGCGGACGCAATCAGATCTGTCACCTGCGCTTCGGAGAGTTCGTAGACTTTTTCCAGGAGCAACTTCATCTCCGGGTTGGCCGGAGCGCGCATGATCAACGTAACCGGCTTGCCATCTACCCACCGGTTGGTTTGCGCTTTACAGATCTTCACCAGTTCCGGCAAGGCCACTGCGGTCACAGAATTGGCCTTGTTCGCCACCAGAGCCAGATCACGCGCCGAGGCGAGCGAATTACTGGCAACCGTGATCAGTGCAGCAGCGGCAACCCGTCTGTAAAACACACTCTCTCCCGAGCGGAATTCGACCCAAATAAGGATTCTCTTGCAATTGTCGCAGCGGCTCAACAGTCATGAAGGCCATGTACCTCTGGAGCCAACGGCTGTAGAGACGTTGCTTGCAACGTCTCTTAACTATCTCGCAGTCGAGTTCCTCGCTCACTTTACGGAACTCTGCCACTCCGCACCGCGTATCCCACACTGGGAGACGAGCAGATGTTCTGCAACCGTTGCGGAACCGAAATACCCGAAGGATCCATGGCCTGCTCACGCTGCGGCGGTCGCATCGGAGATCCGGTTCGAGCCATCGCTCAATCGCGCCTAGAGCGCCATCTCCGCACGCTCGGCGTCCTCTGGATCGTGGTTGGCGGCCTTTTCTCGATCCCTGCCGTAGGTCTACTCATTTTCAGCCGGACCGTACACCTTATCGTCGATCGTCGGGAACCGTGGGCGCCCATTTTTCCGCTGTTCCTCACTGTGGCAGGGGGCACTCTGCTGATTCTTGCCACCGGCGGAATCTGTGTCGGTCTTGGCCTGATGCAGCGACGCTCCTGGGCGCGCGTCGCAGCCATCATTTTGGGAGTACTCTCCCTCTTTCACCCTCCGTTGGGAACTGCATTGGGCGTCTACACGTTGTGGATCCTGTTGGCTGACGATCACGGCGACGAATACCGTTATTTGGCCCATACCAGTTAGCCGCGCTTCCCACAGCTGTGCACAGGATTTTTCGGTTTGTCACAGCCGATCAACAGTCCTCGCCAGATTTTCCATTGTGATTCTGCATCATCCGCAGGAGACTTCCTCAAGTCTTCCCCCATGTCTGTCTCGAGCTCAACACGCCAACTCAAACCAGAGTCCAAAATCCACATACCCGCGGAGGCATTGAACGCCGCGGTCGGCGTTCAAGGCCTCCCTTATCGTGATCTTCATGTGGAAAACGCGACCCTGATCCGGCATCAAGCCCGTCATTGCTAGGGATACAACCTATAGTGTTTCCCTCTTGACAGGCACTACGGGCGGGAGTAACTTTGCAATCCCAAGCACCAAAATTTCGCCTCACGGGAATGAGGCGGAGTCGAAGAGAACACAACCATGCGGTCGGCGCCAGGCGAGAGGTGATCTGACGTCCGCCGCCTGAAATCAACGGGCGCCGGGCCTCCGGATCCGGTCATTCGAGAGCAGAGGTCCGGCGCCCTCAACCATAGTTCTTTAACAAACCAACCTTCGGGTTTTCCGGAAACCAAGTTCCGGAGGCCGGAAGCCGAAATGAAGCGCGGTGGCCGTTCCCCGACCCTCCCCCGGGGCGCGACAAAAACCGGAGTGCAAAACAATCTTCACCGCCTGCCTCTGGCAGACCAAGGGAATTTCCTTGTCTCCGGCGGCAGGAGAAATGGCAAGACCATCAGGAGCCCGGAATGGAAGGTTTAACTCGTCTCGTTTCCGAATCGCTGGCACGACACGGCTTCGATCGTCCGCTTGACTATCGCCGTTTGCACTGGTCCCGTTGGTTCCGCTGCGAATCCCATCACAGCCTCCTGATTGTTCCGAGCAAAGCCGGTGTCTTCGCCCTCGCCGAGGAGATCATCGGCCTCTCGCGCCCAAATCGTGTGGGGACAGCCGCCCTTGGCTGTCCAGCCGAGCAGAGCTCGGCCGGGAGCAGCGTATCCCCGCGCCGCATGCTCGCTGTCGCCCAGTTTTTCGAGGCTGACGACATGGCCTTCGTCCTCGATCGCATGCTTGCCCGCCGGAATCCTATGCAGGCCCACTTGAACTCGGGCCGCTATTTCGTCCGTTTCGTGATCATCGAAGACGAAATTCATCGCCGCAGCATCTGCAACGCGCTCAACCAATGGATCGCGAATTCTTTCGAGACCGCCAGCGGTATCGGCTCTCATTTCGCCACCTCCTTGGAATTGACCCCGGCCAACGAGTACGACCCTGCGGCCAACGCCGCCCAGGGAAACCTTTTTGAGAACCAGAGTGTGGCTCGTGCCCCCCGATCCGCCCCGATTGGCGATACACAGCATTCGCAGCACACGGGAGAAGTGACCGCCAGACCGGCAGCCCCTCCCATGGTTGCTCCGCAGTTCGATGGCGCGAGGGAAGCTCAACGTCCTTCGCCGTTTCCCTCTGGCTTTTGAGGGAGAGTGGTGGCAGAGCGGTTTAGCGCAGCGCAGGCCGGTGAATCAGCGGCGCGTTAGCGCCGCCGAGAATGAGTGGAAGAGCGGTGCTTCCGCGCCGCGTAGAGCGACAGTTTGAACGCTTGGGCTTTAGCCCGGGCAGACGCATGATGACATTGAAAGTTCTGATAGTCCCGATTTCCCGGTCCCCGGACCCCGGACCCCCGAATCGGATGCAAGCCGCATAGAATCTAATTAGGAGACCCTGATGGCCGAACTCAAAACCGTAACGCAAACCACCCCTGCCGCTGCCTCGAACGCCGCGAACCTCGCCGTTCCGAAGAAGAAGGCTCCCGGCCTGTCCTTCCGCCGCCTCTTCACCGCTCCAGGTGTCTCCCCCTACGACGGAGTCGACTGGGAACTCCGCACCGCTCAGATCACCGACGCCCAGGGCAACGTGATCTTCGAGCAAAAAGACGTCGAAGTCCCCAAAGACTGGTCGATGACCGCCACCAACATCGTCGCCAGCAAATATCTCCACGGCACCCTCGGCACGCCCGAGCGTGAAACCGGAGTCCGCCAGCTTGTCGCCCGTGTCGCAGAGACTATCCGCGACTGGGGCATGTCGCAGGGATACTTCAAGGCTCCCGAAGACGGCGCCACCTTCCACGACGAACTCGTCCACATCCTCGTTCGCCAGTATGCCGCCTTCAACTCGCCTGTCTGGTTCAATGTCGGATGCGACCGCATCGAGCCCAACTCCGACGGCCGCAACTGGCACTGGAACCCGCAAACCCAGCAAGTCGAATTCGGCGTTACCGGATACTCCAAGCCCCAGTGCTCCGCCTGCTTCATCAACTCGGTAAAAGATTCGCTCGACTCGATCCTGACCCTCGCTAAGACCGAAGGCATGCTCTTCAAGTGGGGCTCTGGCACAGGCACGAATCTCTCTCCGTTGCGCTCCTCGACCGAAGGCCTCAGCGGAGGCGGCACCGCCAGCGGCCCGCTCAGCTTCATGAAGGGATTCGATGCCTTCGCCGGTGTCATCAAGTCCGGCGGCAAGACGCGGCGCGCCGCCAAGATGGTCATCCTCAACGTCGACCATCCCGACATCATGGACTTCATCGAGTGCAAGATGAAGGAAGAAGCCAAGGCCCATGCCCTGGTTGCCATGGGATACGACGGGTCGCATCCCGACTCCGACGCCTACTCGTCCATCTTCTTCCAGAACGCAAATAACAGCGTCCGCGTTACCGACGACTTCATGTACGCCGTGGTCCGCGACACCGACTTCTCGACGAAATCGGTCCGCGATGGCAGTGTGATGAAGACCTTCAAAGCCAAAGACCTGCTCAACAAGATTTCCGAAGCCACTTGGCACTGCGGCGATCCCGGCATGCAATACGACACCACGGTCAACCGTTGGCACACGTCGAAGAACACCGCCCGTATCAATGCGAGCAACCCGTGCAGCGAGTACATGTTCCTCGACGATTCGGCCTGCAATCTGGCCAGCCTGAACCTGCTGAAGTTTGCGCCCAACGGCACCTTCGACGTCGACTCCTACCGTCATGCGGTCGACATCCTCATCACCGCGCAGGAAATCATCGTCGACAACGCCGGATATCCCACCGAGCAGATCATGCGCAACTCCCATGACTACCGCCCGCTGGGCCTGGGATACGCCAACTTGGGCGCGCTCCTGATGGCTGCCGGTCTGCCCTACGACTCCGATGCCGGCCGCGACTACGCCGCCTGCGTCACCGCCATCATGTGCGGCGAAGCCTATCTGCAAAGCTCGCGCATTGCCGAGTTCTGCCCGCCACTGGCTCCCGCGACAGAAGCCACAAAAAAGAATCTCTCGGAAACAAACCTGGGCGCCGGCATCTCCACAACTCCTGTGGGGACGGCCGCCTCGGCTGTCCAACGAAACGAAACGAGCGCTCCCGGCACGGCTCAAACCATGCCCGGCGGAGCGTGCCCCGGCTGGTATATCAACCGCGAGCCATTCCTCGACGTAATCCGTATGCACAGAGCGTCGGTGAATGGAATCAACAAGTCAAATGTTCCAACCTCAATCTACGAAGCCAGCAAACAGTGCTGGGACGAAGCCCTCTCCCACGGCGAAAAATTCGGCTATCGCAACAGTCAGGTCACGGTACTCGCACCCACCGGCACCATCGGCTTCATGATGGACTGCGACACGACCGGCATCGAACCCGACCTCGCACTGGTGAAGTACAAGAAACTGGTCGGCGGCGGAATGATCAAGATCGTCAACCAGACCGTGCCCACGGCCCTGTTCAAGCTCGGATACACGCACGAGCAGACCGACGCCATCGTCAGCTACATCGACGCCACCGGCACCATCGAAGGCGCTCCGAATATCAAAGACGAACACCTCGCCGTCTTCGATTGCTCCTTCAAGCCGGCCAAAGGCACGCGCTCCATTCACTACATGGGACATCTCCGCATGATGGCTGCAGCGCAGCCCTTCATCTCCGGGGCCATCTCGAAGACCGTCAACCTGCCCGAGAACGCGACCATTGAAGACATCAGCGAAGCCTACCTCCAGGCCTGGAAGCTCGGCCTGAAAGCGGTGGCGATCTATCGCGACGGCTGCAAAAAGTCGCAGCCGCTAAGTGCCGCAGGCACAAAGACGGCCGAATCGGCTCGGGTGGGAACGGGCGCCTCGCCCGTCCAGGTTGTCGAAGAAGAGGACCTGAACGCTCCCCCACGCGCCGTCCGCCACAAACTGCAGGAAGAGCGCGCCTCGATCACGCACAAGTTCAAAGTGGGAGACCACGAAGGCTACATCACCGTCGGCCTATATCCCGACGGAGAGCCCGGCGAACTGTTCATCACCATGGCCAAAGAAGGATCAACCGTCAGCGGCCTCATGGACAGCTTCGCGCTGGCAGTCTCGATCGCCCTGCAACACGGCGTCCCGCTGAAACTGTTCTGCGAGAAATTCGCCCACACCAGATTTGAGCCAAGTGGATGGTCCGGCAACCCCGACATCGGCTACGCCAAGTCGATTATGGACTACATCTTCCGCTGGCTCCAATTGCGCTTCCTGACCGGCCAGCAGCAGATGCTGTTCGAGAATCTGCGGCTCAGGCCATCAGGTGCTCCTCAGTTGCCGGAAGCCGGGGGTCTCGGCGAGCCTGTCACGTCGCGTACGATCAGCGACCAACGACCGACGACCGGCTCTGTCCACGCCGCCGACGCCCTCTCTAGCATCGTCGACCTGGGCGACGCTCCCACTTGCAGCTTCTGTGGCAGCATCATGACCAGAAATGGCAGCTGCTACCGCTGCATGTCATGCGGCAGCACCAGCGGCTGCAGCTAAGAAGCTTGTGCAGGGGCGGACACGCACGCACGCATTCATTCGTCCGCCCGAGTGCTCAAAGTTGTCATCGCCGGCCTAGGCGCAGTTATGCCAGCCGGGGGGACATCAGCAATGTGAAACTCACGCCGACCGTATCGGACGAAGGCCAATTCCCGACTCCCCCGCATCTATGCTGGAGGTCTTTCGGGCAGGCCGCTTAATTCTGCTCACGGC
>Ga0307478_10004052_pt1 | contig 10573 bp, 8 predicted proteins | sample atmos_gasesECM4C_2_FD_203713 | JGI IMG/M metagenome (GOLD analysis project Ga0307478, IMG submission 203713) | Hardwood forest soil microbial communities from Morgan-Monroe State Forest, Indiana, United States - atmos_gasesECM4C_05 | ecosystem: Environmental > Terrestrial > Soil > Temperate...
GCGCTTGAGTTAGGAGTAAATTATTTCGATACTTCCGCCATTTACGGCGGACCTGACAGGTGGAGTGAACGTTATCTTGGAAAGGGTCTTAAGGGCAGCCGGGACCACGTTTTTATCGCAACCAAGACCAAAGAGCGAACCCGCGATGCCGCGCTTAAAAACCTCGACGTGTCTCTCAAGCTGCTGGATACCGATCACATTGACACATGGCAACTACATGACGTTGGAATTCAGGAAGACATTGACCAGATTTTTGGCAAGAGCGGTGCGATAGAAGCCCTGGTTCAAGCGCGCGATCAGAAAATGGTGCGCCATCTGGGCGTCACCGGACGCTTCCGTCCCGAAGCACTCATGGAATGCATACACCGCTTTCCCTTTGACACCGTCCTGATGGGCGTCAACGCGGCCGACAAATACTATTACAGTTTTGAAAAGGATCTCCTTCCGTTGGCCGTCGAAAAACAGATGGGGATTATCGGGATGAAGGTGATGGCGCGCGGCCGCATTCTTTCCAGTTGGACGCCACCGCCGGTGGAGCAGCAAAAGCATTCATGGGAAGGCCGAGGCGCAATCGCCACCACTCCGGGTACGCTGACCAAGCGGGAAACCCTCTACTACAATCTCTCGCTACCCATCAGCACGGCAATCATCGGGTGTGACTCAGTCGAGCAGGTCGAGGAATGCGTGGAACTCGCCCGTTCCTTTACCCCGTTAAGTCAGGCCCAGATGGCTGCCCTGGAAGCAAAGGTAGAACCTGTTGCCAAGCAGGCTCTATTTTTCCGGCTCATGCCCCGCTGAGGATGGCCTGAATGAAAGAACCACGGTTATACGTTCTCAATCAGAACGCAGCGCGTGAATGCCGATCGGATCGGGAGCCAAAACTCCTTCATTTCTCTGCGAACGCCAAGGCAGTCTGAAGCGATGCGGGACGCTATTTCATAAGAGTCCGCCCATTAGGGTGGTGAGTACCTGCAAGTCGCCTCGTCAGAATCAATTCGTAGTCACCTCCCGGATGACGGGCAAACCGGAAGTTATCGGTTTGTCGAGCCAGTAGCGAAAACCGCCCACGTAGCTACCGAACTATAGCGTCTGTTGCTGAAGTCCCCTTCTAAGGTGCTGGCAAAAGTCAACTCGCTGCGACCGCTTCATCGGTTTCTGATCGCATTGCATTCGCCTACAGCCCTCCTCGAAACCGGACTGTGTCAGTTTGCGAGGCCCTAGCAGGCTGCTGAAAAATGGATGTTCATGGTTTATTTCCTGTTTCTTTCATGTACCTGTTTTTATGTTTGAGTCTTTAAGGTATGTCGGGAAACTGTTCCCCGCGACTTACCCAGGTTGAACTACCGCTTGGCTCAGGTTCCGCAGACGGACCAGGTTGTAAGCGGCACAGGCGAACGTGATACCCAGTCCACCTTGAAAATCCCACGATGACGCACTTTCCGCAACAACGCGATCGTCTTCAGCCACCCGAAACATTCTTCGATGCGCTTTCTCTTTCGTTGGCTGATGGCGTAACCAGCGTGTCGCGTGGTCCGCGCATCGATGGCGCTCCCGCCTCTGCGCTGATGGTTTTGCGCCACATGGGGCGTGACTCCCAGATGGCGGCACTCGGCCACGAAATCCGCCTGGTCATATCCCTTGTCCCTGCCTGCGGTCACCGGCTTCGTACCGGGAATCCGCTCCAGCATGATCAGCGCTGCATCGCGTTCCGCGGTCCCATTGGCCTCGAACACTTCCGCATTCACCATCAGCCCGTTCCGGTTCTCCACCAGCAGATTCCCGCTGTAACTCAACTTAGCCTCCTTGCCCGCACCCTTGCGCGCCAGCTTGGCATCGGGATCGGTCTTCGAAGCGTGGGTCTGATTGGACCGCTTTTCCCTGTGAAAGTTCACGGTGGGGTTGCCAGGATCGTCCGGCGGAGGCAGGGTCTTTCCGTCCTTCCGTTGGAAACTCTTCGCCCCCGCCCAGGCTTCCAGCAACGTCCCATCCACCGTGAAGTGCTCGTCCGACGTCAGGCCTGTGATCTGCGCTCGCGCTACCACTTGAGCCAGGAACTCTTTTGCCACTTCGGCCTCCAGCAACCGGTCCCGGTTCTTGGTGAACGTGGTCGCGTCCCACACTTCTTCGTCCAGGTTCAATCCCACAAACCAGCGAAACAGCATGCTGTAATCGATCTCCTCCATCAGCAGTCGCTCGCTGCGGATCGAGTACAGCATCTGCAGCAACTGCGCCCGCAACAGCTTCTCGGGAGGAATCGACGGCCGGCCCGCGCTCGCGTACATGCTGTCGAACCGTTGCGACAATTGGGCAAGCACTTCGTCCACCATGGACCGGATCGCCCGCAGCGGATGATCTTTCCGCACCCGCGTCTCCGGCGATAGATAACTGAACATCTGACTCTGCTGATGATCTACACCTCGCATGCTCCACTCTTAACACGATTGGCTTGCAGAAGAGCAGTAGTTTTTCAGCAGCCTGCTAGGCAGCCTTATCACGTTCGCATGTGACTGCGTGCCTAGCGGGCAGTCACGAAACCGAAAAGTTTCTCCGGTCAAAAGAACGACATAGAAGCAGATTTGTGGCAACTGTGGGATTTTGTGCTCGTGGTTTCCTGTCTGGCTTGCGGATCACTAAGAGTCCGTGCTTTAGTTCAGCCGTGAGATCGGTATAGTCCGTTGCCGCATGCATGGACTTGCCGGATTCCTTTCCGAGCCAAGCTTGAGTTATCGGCGGTTGTTTCCAGGTAGCGGCTCCCGGGGCGGACAATCATCCAGATAATGGTTGATTATCAACCATATTTTGGATGATAATCTCGCCATGCTTCGTCGGCACATCGTGGACCGGCTCACTGATGCTTTAGCGGACACGCCGGCCGTGCTGGTAAACGGCGCCCGGCAAACCGGGAAGAGTACCCTGGTGCAATCGCCGGAGATGGCGGGCCGGGGCCGCCAATACCTCACTTTCGACGATCCGAGCATTGTAGCGGCCGCCATGAGCGATCCCAGCGGGTTTGTGGCCGGTCTGGAGACGCCGGTTACGCTCGACGAAGTGCAGCACGTACCGGAACTCTTTCCGGTCATCAAAGCTGCCATCGACCGCAAGCGGCAGCCGGGACGGTTTTTGCTCACTGGGTCGGCGAACGTGATGCTACTGCCGAAGATCTCCGAGTCGCTGGCAGGACGTATGGAGGTCTTGACCCTGTGGCCGTTTTCCCTAGGTGAGATGCGGCGCACTAAAGAAACATTTGTGGAGACTCTGTTTTCCCATAAGTCCGTGAGCTGGACGAGAAAAACAATCACGGTCAGCCGCTCAGATTTGTTTGAGAGCATTCTTGTCGGCGGGTATCCAGTGGCGATCACCCGACACAGCGCCGCTCGCCGCGATGCTTGGTTCGAGTCCTACGTCATGACGACCCTGCAACGGGACATTCGCGATCTTGCCAATATTGCCGACGTTACAGCAGTCCCGCGATTGCTTTCGGTCATCGCCGCACGCGCGGGTGGATTGCTGAACTTCGCCGATCTTTCTCGAACCGTGGCTTTGCCGCAGACAACGCTGAAGCGTTATTTTGCCCTGCTCGAAGCTACGTTCTTGGTGCAATTGCTTCGTCCGTGGTCAAGGAACATTGGCAAGCGCGTGATTCAAACCCCGAAGGTTTATCTCAACGATTCTGGGTTGCTCGCGTATTTGCTAGGAGCGACGGTTGACCGGGTGAAATCGGACGGAAACCTTGCCGGTATGCTCTTGGAGAACTTCGTTGTCATGGAACTCCGCAAACAGACGACATGGAGCGGAGTACAAGCGGAAGTCTTGTATTGGCGAACGGCTTCCGGGCATGAGGTAGACGTGGTTCTGGAGGACCGCGCGGGAAGAATCGCCGGAATCGAGATCAAAGCAGCAGCTACCTTGAGCGGCAGTGATGTGCGCGGTTTACAAGCCCTAGCAAACACCGCTGGGAAGAACTGGGTGCGCGGAGTGGTGCTGTACGCAGGCAATGAAGTCGTTCCGTTTGCCAGCAACATTCACGGCGTTCCCATGAGTCAGCTTTGGACGACGTAAGCGACATAGGACTTACGGCGTCGGCAGGGTGTTTGAGGTAATTTCTGATCGCTGTCCACCTTTTGGGTAGTGGCGACGCGCAAGACAAGAAAGCAATCACCAGATCAGCAAAGAGGGGTTAATAAAATATCCGTTTCAAGAGCAACTATAATCTCGCCGCGTCGGTTTAATCGGAAGGTGATCGTTCTAGATTTTCTGACCCGCCACCACACTCGCTGCACAAACTTGACAACTCCTACTGTCCTGTCGCGAACTGTATCTTGTAGGCGCTACCTCGCCTATCCGCGGACCGGGTATTCGTCCTAGAGCCATCCCATCAACTACCCGTTGCAGCGGAATCTTCGAGGTAATAGCGCAGTAGTGACACGTTCCATCTCTGCGCTCGTCGACGTTTAGAGACTAATTCCGTGGCCGTTGAGGTTGAGTCCGCTGCCGGTGGGAGACTGTGCGTTTTCCGTCACGGACTGAGTGAGAGAGTGGCCCGCTTGTGCAAGCGCATTGTCGCGTGTGATGGGCTGGGCGTAGCGGTCAAAGAACTGGCCTTGGCCGTCGATGTGTAACCAGCGGTGGGTTTCAGGATGTTGGTAGCTGTGGATGCCGTCGGTTTCGCGTTGCCACTTGTAGCCCTGCGCTTCTGTTGTAAGAGCTGTTTCGATGGGGCCGTACTGGCGATTGCGTTTGGCTTGTTCGGGCGTGAGCAGCGGAGATTGTTGTTCCGGTTTCAATTCATTGTGGTGTTGCATCGTCTGCTCCTTTGGAGTTTGGGATTGTGAAGGCTCAGCGGGTGCCTCGTGAAAATCGAGGGCGGAGGTTTTGCTCACATCTGTGCTGAGGCGCTGGGCAAGGGGCGCTGCATCATTTGTGTAAATGTGGGCATCGTGGGATGCGCGGGAAATGGAGACGTAGGCAAAGCGGGGGTTGAGGAGTTCGGAGAACGTATTGGTATCCATATTGACGAGGACGCGGTCTTCGGTCAAACCCTGGGAGCTGTGGCTGGTGACGGCATAGCCGTGATCGAAGTGCCGCATCCGAGCGGGGTCAAAATTGACAGTTCTTCCGTCATCCATTTTGACAGTCAAGCGATTGTCATTGCCGATGGCTTCGATACGGCCGCGATCACGGTTGTGCACGTCGAGACCCTTATTATTGTGCGTGAACTGGATGCGATCACCGGTGGAGAACTCGTACGGAAGGTTGGTGTAAACATTCACTCCGCGCAAGCGCTGCGGATCGTAGGCCACCTGTTGGCCATCCACTCTGGTAACAGTCACTAAATTGTCTGCGGGGTCTGTCGCGACGACCGTGGCGTAGGTGTTTTTTCCCAGCCCAAGATGCTTGGACGGCGTTTCAATCGTGTAGTCGTAGAGACTCCACACCAACTGTGAAGTATCGTCGTCTCATTCCAAGAATGGATCGGCACCGACAAGTCGGCTTTTCGACTCCAACTTCCGGTGTGCCGGTGATTCGGGAGTAACGTAGCTTCCCGCACGTCGATTTCTAGGTGCTGACGGGGATGCATGCCCTCATCAAAATGACACCAACCTGAATCCTCACTAGCCGCTTCGCACCGACCTTTCATGTGCAGGTACTTTCTTGTTGGCCGTCTTTTTGGTGGGCTTGATTCGGAGTGCATCTATTGGCTCCCGACGCTTAGAAACTGCCATCAACCATGCCTCAAACCCAAATTCAATGCCGCTTGCCGGTTTGATCTCGCCTAACACTTGAGCGGCTTCTAACGCCACGGCCCCATGTAGGAACGCCCAAAGCGCAACGGACGCCCGCGCAGCTCGGTCCGACCCGGCAATTCGTTGCACCTGCTCGACAGTGAACGTCCAGAGGCTTAGGTGGGAGGTCGCATCGTGCCCGGGCGCGTGGAGACTCATCATCACTTCGTAGAGGTGACGGTTGTCCCTTGCGAACTTAATGTAAGCAGATGACATCTCGCGGATTGCGGTAACCGGTTCGCACCCGTCGGCTGCCTTCCTCAACGCCAGTTCCAGTCGCCGGGCAGCTTCGTTTGCTAGGGCAGCTTCCAGTACTGAGCGATCGGAAAAGTAACGGTAGATTGCATTGGGCGCAAGGTCTAGGGAGGCTGCGAGATTCCGTAACGACAAGTCGCGGATACCCCTGTGCGCCAGATCCTTCACCGCGGCTGAAAGGATGGCTTGGCGGTCTGTTTTCGATGGATAAGGCATGGGGAACACTGTACACCTTGACACCTATAAGGGGAAGGTGTACAGTGAACATATTGAAGATGGACAGTGATCATCTTAGGAGAAATGCGGTGCCGAACAGCAAAGATGTCGTGGTCACCGGAGTTTCCACCGGAATCGGTTGGGGAACCACAAAGGTGCTTGTTTCAAAGGGATTTCGCGTGTTCGGTTCTGTACGCAAGCCAGCTGACGCCGATCGTTTGCAAAGGGAGTTCGGAAACGGCTTCGTGCCTCTCATGATGGACATAACGAACGCAGACGCTGTACATCAAGCTGCCCAGAAGGTCGGCTCCATGATAGGCGACAGGAATCTGGTTGGCCTGGTGAACAATGCAGGAATTGTAGTGAGTGGACCGCTGCTGTATCTGAGGCCCAGCGAGTACAGGCGGCAGTTGGAGGTCAACATGGTCTCCCCGCTTGTCGTAATCCAAGCCTTCGCGCCTCTTTTGGGAACGGATAAGAAGAGGCAGGGGCCCACCGGGCGCATCGTGAACATCAGCTCTACCATCGCAAAAGTTGCTATCCCGCTTCTCGGTGCTTATAGCTCTTCCAAAGCGGGTCTTGAAGGAATGTCGGACGCGCTGCGGCGAGAACTGATGTTATTTGACATCGACGTCGTAATCATTGAACCGGGCACCGTGAACACGGCGATGTACGACAAGGGCGAAAAAGAAGATCTGAGTGAGTTCAAGCAGACCGAGTATTGGGAGTCGGTGCAGAACTTCCAGAAGTTCATCGTCACCGAAGCGCGTACTAACGGCTTATCCCCTGAGCGTCTGGGCGAAGCCGTCCACGTGGCACTCAGCGCGGCGAAACCGAAGGCACGATACGCAGTCGTCCCGCAACGTTTCAAGAACTGGACTCTGCCCAGACTTCTTCCCGCGAGGATGCTCGATGCCGCGGTCTCAAAGCAGATGGGACTCAAGAAGCGGTAGCCAGCCTTCGACGGATCTCCTCCGTATCGCGATAGTCGCTATGACATGATAGTGACTAACGCAAGCTGATTCTATATAATCGCGCGTCATGCCAACTCAGGAGACGCTCTATAACGTGGCCAATCGAGTGGCCACGATTACTTTGAACCGGCCGGACAAACTCAACGCCTGGACGGCGCTGATGGAAAGCGAAGTGCGTTCGCACATGGAGAACGCCGAGCAGGACGACGAGGTCCGCGTGATCGTGTTGACAGGCGCTGGGCGCGGCTTTTGCGCAGGCGCTGACATGTCGCTGCTGAGCGCAGCGGCAGAACGCGGCTTGGATGACCGGGATTTGGATAACCGGCTCCGCGAGCAGGCTTTGCGTGACGGCGCCAACCGCCGTGAAGGCGTGGCCCCGGATTTTCAGAAGAAATACTCGTATTTCCCGGCGATCGGGAAGCCCGTGATTGCCGCCATCAACGGGCCGGTGGTTGGCCTTGGTTTGGTGATCACTCTTTATTGCGATCTGCGGCTGGCCTCGGACGCAAGCCGCTTCAGCACGACATTCGCGCGGCGCGGGCTGATTGCCGAGTATGGAATGGCCTGGATGTTGCCTCGGATCGTTGGAATTGCAAACGCGCTCGACCTGCTGTTTTCCGCCCGGACCATCGATGCCGCCGAAGCACTGCGCATAGGGTTAGTGAATCGAGTTTTTCCCCACGAAACCTTTCTCGAAAAAGTCCAGGAGTCTGCCCAGGAACTGGCTTCCACGGTGAGCCCGCGCTCGTTGCGCATCATCAAGCGCCAGGTGTACGAGGCCATGTCGCAACCGCTCGCGGAAGCTTTCGACATCTCCGTGCGCGAGATGATGGCATGTTTCCGCACAGAGGATTTCAAAGAGGGTGTCGCGCACTTTGTGCAGAAGCGCCCCGCTGCTTTCACGGGTAAATAGGAGACAGGCGGCAGACATGGATTTCTCGTTCAGCGACAAGGTAAAGGACCTGCAACGGCGCTTGCAGGTTTTCATGGATGAGCACATTTATCCGAATGAGCAGCGCTACTACGGCGAGATCGAGCGCAACCGCTGGTCGCCGCCGGCCGTAATTGAGGAACTCAAGCCCAAAGCCCGCACCGCCGGCCTGTGGAATCTGTTCCTGCCGGATCGGGAGCATGGGGCGGGGTTAACGAATCTCGAATATGCACCTCTGGCCGAGATCATGGGGCGCAGTTTTATTGCCCCTGAGGTGTTCAACTGTTCGGCGCCGGACACCGGCAACATGGAAGTGCTCGCCCGCTACGGCACCGCGGAACAAAAGGAGCGCTGGCTCAAGCCTCTGCTTGCAGGTGAGATTCGATCGTGCTTCTCGATGACGGAACCCGGGGTCGCCTCATCGGATGCCACCAATATCCAGGCGAGTATTGTTCGGCAGGGCGACGAGTATGTCATTAATGGCCGCAAGTGGTGGTCCTCTGGAGCGGGCGATCCGCGCTGTAAGGTCGCCATCTTTATGGGCCGAACTGACACAGACCGAACTGACACAGACCGAATTGACAGAGAAAAGTCAGGTCGCTCGGCCCCTCTCCATAAACAGCAGTCGATGGTGCTGGTGCCGATGGATAGCGCCGGGCTCAAGATTGAGCGCATGCTGACGGTGTTTGGCTATGACCATGCGCCGCACGGGCACGGCGAGATCACTTTTGAAAATGTTCGCGTGCCCGTTTCGAACATGCTGCTCGGCGAAGGACGAGGCTTCGAAATTGCCCAAGGGCGGCTGGGTCCGGGGCGCATTCACCACTGCATGCGCTGCATCGGCGTGGCCGAACGGGCCCTCGAAACGATGTGTAAACGAGTGCAGGCGCGGGTGGCCTTTGGTAAGACGCTGGCCGAGCAAGGCACCCTACGGGCCGACATTGCCCGATCCCGCATGGAGATCGAGCAGGCACGTCTTTTGACTTTGAAAGCGGCCTACATGATGGACACGGTCGGAAACAAAGAAGCACGCGCCGAGATCGCGATGATCAAAGTCGTCGCGCCGAATGCCTGTCTGCGAGTGTTGGACCGCGCGATTCAGGCTCACGGAGGTGCAGGAGTCTCGCAGGATACCTTTCTGGCCAGCGCCTGGGCGAATGTGCGCACACTGCGTTTGGCCGATGGCCCGGACGAAGTGCACACCGAAGCCATCGCGAAGCTGGAACTCAGGAAGTGGAGTGTGCCGCAGGCTTTGGGTCACAAGAAATGACTCTTCGACAAACTCTCGTGCATATCTTTTCGACACGATATTCGACACGATAAGAGATGCGGCAGAATCGAGAGGAGACACCAGTGCCGCTTGTCCTGGAAACACCCCATTCCTTAAGAGATCTGGTGGGTCGCGAACTCGCCCTGACGGACTGGTTCCCCATCACCCAGGAGCGAATTGAGCAGTTTGCTGAAGTTACCGAGGATCGCCAGTGGATCCACGTGGACCGCGAACGAGCCGAGCGTGAGTCTCCCTATAGAACCACAATTGCTCACGGGTTATTGACCTTGTCGCTGCTGAGCCGGTTTATGAAGGAGGCAATTCAGATCCGAGGCGGTGTCCGCATGAGCATCAATTACGGCTTGAATCGAGTTCGATTTCCTTCGGCTGTCCGCGCCGACTCTAAGATTCGGGTTCGCTTCACTCTTCGATCGCTGAAGGAAGCGCCTGATGCGCTGGAAGCAGTCTTTGATGCGAGAGTGGAAGTCCAGGGTAGCGACAAGCCGTGCTGCGTAGCTGAGTGGGTAGTTCGCTACTACATGTGAGGCAGCGGTTTGTTCTAGCCGACCAACCGGGAGTTGATCGGATTGGTCAACAACAAGCGCGTTTGTCAGTACCGATCCGATGGACGAACCATAACTTCCGTTTGCCCGTCGTCCGCCCGCAATCGCGGATTTTTCCCGGCCATTCTAGGGCAAATACAACGGGACATTCAGAACAATCCTGCGCCTCCGCAGTCATATCCGGTCTACAGGGTTGTGTCGCTTCCGACAAAAATGGATCACGGGCTGTCTCACATCGGCAACGTTCGCAGCGCCATCTCGACCACGCACTGTAATTTACTTCGGTTTGCGCCGCCCGCTGCCTGAACTGCCATTCCGTAGAGGACCGTCGCGATGTAGCAAGCAAGATCAGCAGGGTTCACATTGGCCGGTAGGTCACCTTCTGATTTCGCACGCTCAAAACGCCGGTGCATCGCAGCTTCACCCGCCGCGCGGCAGGCGGTCAGTTCCTGCTGGATGGAATCGGCCGCCTCGCCACTCGCAAGCGCACCTTGCACCATGAGGCACCCACCGGGATTGCGCCGGGCTGTGTTCAAATCGGCCCCACCCAGCAACAATCGTTCCACGACTGCGCGGGCGGT
>Ga0307478_10004053_pt1 | contig 10572 bp, 7 predicted proteins | sample atmos_gasesECM4C_2_FD_203713 | JGI IMG/M metagenome (GOLD analysis project Ga0307478, IMG submission 203713) | Hardwood forest soil microbial communities from Morgan-Monroe State Forest, Indiana, United States - atmos_gasesECM4C_05 | ecosystem: Environmental > Terrestrial > Soil > Temperate...
AGAATACTGACGGCTCTCACTCCATTCGCAGCTTCTATGACACCATGCGCGTCGCTGGTGCTACCGCGCGTTTCATGCTGATCCAGGCCGCCGCCCAGCAGTGGAGCGTCTCTCCCGCCGATTGCAAAACCGATCTTCACACCGTAGTCCACGCTGCAAGCGGCCGTCGGCTCGGCTACGGCGAACTCGCCAGCGCAGCCGCGTCCTTACCAGTTCCCAAGCAAGAGGATCTTCACTTCAAGACCAAAGACGCCTGGCGTTACGTCGGGAAGGGAATGGACAGCGTCGACCTCACCGACCTCTGCACCGGCAAAGCCAATTACGGCATGGACGCTAAATTAGACGGCATGGTCTATGCCGCCATCGAACATCCTCCCGTCTTCGGCGGAAAAGTCAAATCCTACGACGAGAAAGCTCCCCTGCAAGTTGCCGGAGTTCAGCAAACCGTTCCCATCGATCCCTTCAAGCCGCCGTGCGCCTTTCAACCTCTTGGCGGCATCGCCGTAATTGCCGACAATACCTGGTCCGCATTTCAAGGCCGCAAGAAATTGAACATCGCCTGGGATAATGGCCCCAACGAAACTTACAACTCCGACGCCTACGAAAAAGAATTGCACGACACCGCCCACCAACCCTGCAAAGTCATTCGCAGCGAAGGCGATGTGGATGCTGCCTTCGCCAAAGGCGAACCCGTTTTTGAAGGCGACTACTATGTTCCGCTGCTAGCCCACGCTTCCATGGAGCCCATGGTCGCTCTCGCCGAATACAAAGATGGCAAAGTCACGGCGTGGGCGCCCACGCAAAATCCTCAAGCAGCGCAAGCCATCATCTCCCAGGAACTGGGAATACCGAAGGAGAACGTCATCTGCCACGTCACCCTTCTCGGCGGCGGTTTCGGCAGAAAATCCAAACCCGACTACGTCGCCGAAGCCGCAGTGCTCTCGAAAAAACTGGGCAAGCCGGTGAAAGTCGTCTGGAGCCGTGAAGACGACATCAAGTTCGATTATTACAACGCCGTCGCCGCCATGTACCTGAAAGCTTCTCTCGACTCGAAAGGCAAGCCCACAGCCTGGTTGCAGCGGTCTGTGTTTCCCCCCATCCCTTCCATCTTCGACGTGAATGCCGTCTACGGCGATGCCGGCCATCTGGCTCAGGGCTGGACCGACATGCCCTACGACATTCCGAACATTCGCATCGAGAATGGACCCGCCAAGGCGCACGTCCGCATCGGCTGGCTTCGTTCGGTTGCAAATATCTATCACGGCTTCGCCGTGCAAACTTTCACCGACGAACTGGCTCACCGCGCCGGCCGCGATCCCGCCGACTACTTGCTCGAACTAATTGGTCCCCCACGAAAGCTCGATCTCAAATCTACCGGCTATCCCAATTACGGGGCATCGTTCGACACTTATCCCTGGGAAACCGGGCGCCTCCGCCACGTCACCGAATTAGTCATCGAAAAATCCGGCTGGGGTAAGCGCAAGCTCGGCAAGGGCCGCGCCATGGGTATCGCCGCTCATCGCAGCTTTTTGACCTATGTCGCCGCGGTAGTCGAAGTCGAAGTCAGTGACGATGGCGATGTCAAAATTCCTCGCGTAGATTTGGCTCTCGATGCGGGCTTGGTAGTCAATCCGGAAATCACCCGCGCCCAATTCGAAGGCGCTGCGGTTTTCGGCACAAGCGTAGCCCGCAGCGGAGAAATAACCGCGAAGGACGGCAAGATCGTGCAATCGAATTTCTACGATTACCCCGTCGCCCGTATCAACGAGGCTCCTTATCAAACCAACGTCTACATCGTTGAGAGCGACGCTCCGCCTGCCGGCGTCGGCGAACCCGGCGTGCCTCCGTTTATTCCGGCGTTCTGCAACGCCATCTTCGCCGCCACCGGAAAGCGCATCCGTCAGTTGCCGCTCACCAGAACCAACCTGGCAAGCGGCGCCTGATCCGCTGGGAATTAAGAATCGCGAAACTAAAATCACGAAACTGGAAACGAGTCTTACGCCGCCTGCCGCGCCACTCCCGCCAGTGACTCAAACTCTTCTTCCGTCAACTGCAACGAAGCTGCCTCAACATTTTCCTCGAGATGCTGCACCGACGATGTCCCCGGAATCGGCAGCATGATCGGCGAGCGCTTCAGCAGCCACGCGATTGCAACCTGCATCGGCGTAGCCTTATGTGCCTTGGCAATCCGGTTCAGCGCGTCCCCGGCCACCTTGCCAGCCCCCAGAGGGAACCACGGGATGAACGCAATCTTATTCTTCTCGCAATAATCCACCACGTAATCCCATTCGCGGTCCGCGAAGCTGTAGCGGTTCTGCACTGAAACAATCGGCGCAATCTTGCGTGCTCGTTCAATGTGTTCCTGCGTCACGTTCGAGAGCCCGATCAGATTAATCTTTCCTTCTTTTTGTAATTGCGCCAGAGTCTCTACCGACTTGTCGAAAGAGGTCGCAGGATCAGGCGCATGCAGTTGGTAAACGTCGATCCGATCCAACCGCAATCTCTTCAGGCTGCCTTCAATCGCTTTGCGAAGATGCTCGGGAGACGCATCATGCGTCCATTGATTCGGCCCCGGACGATTCCATCCCCCCTTCGTCGCAATCACCAGCCCCTTCGGGTAAGGGTGCAGAGCCTCCGCGATCAATTCCTCGTCCACGCTCGGCCCGTACGAATCGGCTGTGTCGATGAAGTTCACTCCCAGTTCCACCACTCGCCGAAGCACAGCCAACGCCGCTTTCTTATCTTTCGGCGGACCAAAAATTCCTTCGCCCGTCAGCCGCATCGCTCCATACCCCAGTCGATGCACTTTCAGTTTCCCGCCCAGCGAAACCTCGCCCGCTAATTTTGCCGATACTTCCTTACTGCTCATGATTAACCTCCAACAACAAATTTAGATTGCATTTACAACCTGTGGCTTCATTGCGCCAGCCCCTCAACCGCCAGAGCTCGCAGCCCTTCAGCGTTCAAAACTTTCCCTCTTACTAAGATTCCCGGAACTCCAATGCGATCAAGAATATTGTCTGGCACCCGCATTCCGTTTCGTTCGTTGAGCACCACATAGATCTCGCCACCGTCGTCGGGAAGAAATACCAGCGGCCCTCCCGCCGCAACGCAGAGTTTGGCGCAAAACGCGTGATCGTAGGCGTGCATGTGCGTGCCCAGGTAACAATTCGCGTCCGTCACTTCGCCGCGCAGAGTCACGGTCTTCCCCGGTTCGGTTTCCCCCACCAGTAGATCAATGTTCCCCTGTTTGGCGAGGCTCCGCGCCTTCGCCAGATCAAGAGCCAGTTGCTGCGCCTGCCGGTACGGCATTTTGTTCAACTCGTTCCGGTCGCCGAATTGAAATGCGCATAGACCCAGAACCGCGATCGTACCCAGTATCGCCGTCGCTTGCCTTCTACTTCGAAACCTTTTTCGAACCATGGCTTGCATTATTATGCTCGCCCTGCCCGCTTTCCTTTCCCGTATAACTGATTCGCCAGATGGAATTCGAACCATCATCCGTCACCAGCAGCGATCCATCGTGCGCCACGGTAACCCCCACCGGACGCCCCCATACGTGTCCGTTGTCCACCACAAATCCGGTCACAAAGTCTTCGTACTCGCCGCTGGCTCGGGTGCTCTGATGCAAAGGAACACGAATCACTTCATACCCCGTCCGCACCGATCGGTTCCACGATCCGTGCTCCGCCGCAAAAATGTCTCCCTGATATTCCGCCGGAAACTGCCCGCCCTCGTAGAACGTCACCTCCAGCGAAGCGTTATGCGGTTGCAATAGCACGTCGGGAACGATCGCCTTATCCTTCAATTCCGGGCGCTTCCCCTCATGCCGCGGATCCTGATGCGCACCCATGTACCACCACGGCCATCCGTAAAAGCCGCCTTCCTCGACGTGCGTGATGTAGTCGGGCACCAGATTGTCCCCCAGCCCGTCCCGCTCGTTCACCGAACACCAAAGCTCTCCGTTCTTCGGATTGATCGCCAGCCCGCCGCCCGCATTGCGAATTCCATACGCGTAGATGCGCATGTCTGATCCATCGGGATTGAACTCAAGAATGTCAGCCCGATTCTTCTCTTCCGGCGTCGTGTCAGGATCGTCCACATTCGAGGCCGACCCCACCGCCACAAACATTTTCTTGCCGTCCGCAGTGAACTGCACATCCCGCGTCCAGTGCCCCGACCCATGCGGAAGATCGACCACGTGCTGCGCCTCACCGCTCGCTTTCACGTCTCCGTCGTGATAAGGAAACCGGACTACCGCATCCGTATCCCCCACATAAATCCACTGAGGATTATTTCCCGGGGGATAGAAAGCGATCCCATACGGCTCATTGAGTCCGGTAGCAAAAATCGCCTCCCGCTCCGGCTTTCCATCGCTGGTAATTCCACGGAACACTCTGATTTTCCCGCTGTTGCTTTCCGCCAGAAAAACATCGCCGTTTGGCGCGGTGCGAATCAGCCGTGGATTATCCAGTCCCGTAGCGTATTGCTGCACACTAAATCCAGCCGGAGCCTTCGGCCACGCATCCTGCGGCCGCGCCACTACCTCCGGCCCATTGCTCGCCGATTCGGTTACGTACGGAGCCGGAAGATTCTGCACGGTTATTTTCCGGGCCGTCCCCGGTTGCTCGTAGCGAAAATCGGTAAACGGTGCCTGCGGAGGCGGCGCATTCGTTCTTTCCGGTTTCACGTTCGCCATCGGAGCATTCGCCGCGGCGCTCGCAGCATTTTTGAGCGACTTCAAATACGTCACGATCTGCCACCGTTGCGCTTCCGGCATCGTCGACCATGACGGCATTCCGTTGTCCACCGACCCCGTAGTGATGAACCAGAACACTTCGCCATCGGGAGCTGCCTGCGCCGCTCCACGCGCCAGCGCCGGAACGTTTCCCGTGCCTCGTCCCGCAATCCCGTGGCAAGATCCGCAGTTTGCGGTATAAAGCTTGGAACCCGCCACTACCGCCGCTTTCTGTCCAGCATACGGATTCTTCATCTGCGTGCTCGACTTAGGTGCATTGTGAAAATGCGCATCCTGCGCCGTCGCCCTCGCTGTCGTTGAAAACAACGCAAAAAACAAAGCGACCGAACCACCGGCCACTGCGAGAAAGATCTTCCGAACTCTTTTCTTCAAGATTGCCACTAGGCAAGTCATGCCGATCAATTCCTCCGCACAGGGAACTTCCCATCGTGTCAGTGCACGACCCGGGCCAAAACATGGCCGAACCAAAAACCCTTTGTATAGAATCGATTGGCTGCGTCAGACCATCGAGGCCCGCACTTCTCTGACGCTCGAAAACGTCAAGCCGGTGACACCAGCGTCTGTATTCGGACAGCCGCGCCTGACATCTGCCCTAAGCGGAGTCGAGGAGGCCGTCCATTCGAGCGCAGCTCGATCGCTTTTTCCCGCCATCGCAAAACACTTCCCACTACGACTTCCCACCCTCCAATCAAAGCCCCACATTGCGTAATATAGATAAAGCCATGCACGCTAGTTTTCCCGCCCCCAAAGATCGCGCCCTCATCCAGATCGTGGATTCCGCCCTGGCCGATGCCGCCCAGCGCAGCGGCGCATGGCTGGTCTGCCGTCCCGGATGTACGCAGTGCTGTATTGGAGTTTTTCCCATCAACCAGCTCGACGCCCAGCGCTTGCGCCGTGGCCTTGCCGATCTCGAGAAGACATCGCCGCAAAAAGCCCTTCGGATTCGAGCCCGCGCCCACGATGCCGTCACTCGCCTCTCACCCCACTTTCCCGGCGACTCAGCAACCGGAATTTTGCAGAAAGAAAAAGAAGAAGAGGAAGACTACGCCGAACGCTTTTCCGTCTTTGCCAATGACGAGCCCTGTCCTGCCCTCGATCCTGCAACAGGGAACTGTGACCTCTACGAATCGCGCCCCCTGACCTGTCGCGTTTTTGGCCCGCCCATCCGCTCCGAAGGTGGCCTGGGCGAAGATGGCCTGGGAGTCTGCGAGCTCTGCTACCACGGAGCTTCCGATGAAGAAATCGCCGCCTGCGAGATGGAACCCGATCCCAATGACCTTGAGTCAATTTTGCTGAAGCAGGTCGAAGATAAAACCGGAATTCACGGCGAGACGATCATTGCCTTTTGTCTGGCGCGATAAAACAATTTTCACCAACATCAATTCAGTTCTTTTTCTTTTCTAGTTCCGCCCAGCGCGCATAGAGCGCATCCACTTTTCCCTGCGCCTCTTCCATTTCCGCGTGCGCCGTCACCAGCCGCGCCCCGTCACTGGCAATCTCCGGATCTTCCATCTGCTCCCGCTTGGCTTGTAATTTTTCCTCAGCCTCCGCCACACGCTGCTCAATCGTCTCGTACTCTCGCGCCTCCAGATACGAAAGTTTCTTTCTGCCCGAGGATGGCCCCACCTGCTCTGCAGCCCCCACCTGCTCTGCAGCCCCCACCTCGCGTCCCGCCGAACGCGCTGCGCTCCTTGCCTCCAACTTGCCTTCCTCCAGCCAAGCCTCCCACTGCGAGTAATCGGCAAACAGTCCTGCGTTGCCCTCTCCATCCAGCCCCAACACTGTGGTCGAAACCCGGTCCAGCATATAGCGATCGTGCGTAACCAACACCAGCGATCCGCGAAACTCCAGCAGACTTTCCTCCAGAATATCCAGCGTTGGAATGTCGAGATCGTTCGTCGGTTCATCCAGCAGCAGAATGTCTGCGGGCTGCAACATCAGTTGCGCGATTAATACGCGCGCCCGCTCTCCACCTGAAAGTTTCCCTACCGGCTGATTCAGCTGCTCGCCCGTAAATAGAAACTTCGCCGCCCACGACGCCACATGAATCACCCGATCCTGGTAAACCACCGAATCGCCCTCCGGAGCCAGCGCCTGCCGCAGCGTCACATCCGGATCCAATTCGCGGCTCTGGTCAAAATAAACAATTCGCAGCCATTCGGCCCGATGAATCTCCCCGCTGCTCGGCGCCAACTCCCCGCGCACCAGCCTCAATAAGCTCGTCTTCCCGCTCCCATTCGGTCCCACCAATCCGACGCGCATGCCAGCCATCACCACAAAATTCAAATCCGAAAACAACTTTCGATTTCCAATTTCGCACATCACTTCTTCCAGCTCGATCAGGCGTTTCGTTTTTCGATCGGTGGCCGAGAAATCAATCTGCGCGCTCCCACTTCGCCGCCTGGCATTCAAATCCGCCAGTTCGGTCATCAACTCGCCCGCCTTGTCGATTCGCGCCTTCGACTTCCGCGTGCGCGCCTTCGCTCCGCGCCGCAGCCACTCGATCTCCCGGTGCACCAGGTTTTCCAGCGCCTCCTGCCGTTTCCCCTGCGCGTGCAGAAATTCTTCTTTCTTCTCCAGAAACCGCGTGTACCCGCCCGAAACTCGCAACAAACCATCCGGATACGTCCGGTTCAGTTCCGCCATCTCCGTCGCAACATTCTCCAGAAAATATCGGTCGTGGCTCACCACCACGCAGGCAAACGACGCTCCCGCCAGCAACTCCTCCAACCACTCAATCCCCGCCAGGTCGAGATGGTTCGTCGGCTCATCCAACAACAGGATGTCAGGCCCCTGCACCAGCGCCTCCACGATCGCCAGCCGTTTTCGCCAGCCTCCCGACAGCGCCCGCGCTTCCGCATCCACTTCCTCAAATCCCGCCCGCCCTAGCGTCTCCGCAAATCGCGTGCCGCGCTCCGATGACGGCACATTCGCGCGTTCCATGGCGCTCTGCGCAACTGCTCGCACCGTCGCCCCGGATGCGAACGTCGAGTCCTGCTCCACGTAGCTCAATCGAATTCGCTTTCGCACCGCAATCTCGCCGCTGTCCGGCGTTTCATCGCCCGCCAGAATTCGCAGCAGCGTTGATTTGCCCGATCCATTCGGCCCAATCAGCCCAATGCGGTCGCCCTCTGAAACCGTGAAAGATACGTTCTGAAAGAGCGGATTCGCTCCAAACGCCTTCGAAATTCCCTGTGCATTAATAATCGGCGGCAACGACTAATTTCTCCTGTTCCTGATTGAGGTTAACAGGAAACCGAATTTGCCTCCCCGCTCGTTTTGCTGCCCTGAATGGGATTTCATTCATGCGCCGCGCATATAATTACGTCCGCGACAGTTCAGAGAGCGTTCAGAGGGTGAGTTCATCAACCACGCCATCGTTTCGATCGTTACCTAATCCGCGAGGCGAGCTCCACACGTAAGCGTTCCTGGGAGAAACCTATGACACGCGAAGCCAGATTGTTAAGCGGTATCATCCTGATCACGGTACCCACGATTCAGTACGGTGGATATTTCCTGCTGACATCGCTAATCGATAAGAGCAGCGGTTACATGAACAATCCCTTGCGCCAGAATTTCTTTCGTGCCGGCCACGCGCATGCCGGAGTCATCGTGATTCTTTCGTTAGTTTGCCAGATCCTTGCCGATTCGGCGGTTCTTCCTTCCCCGCTAGTCTGGTTCGTTCGACTTGGAGTCCCGCTGTCAGCGATTCTCATCTCCGCTGGATTTTTCTTTTCCGTCTTGCCGCCAACAGCCACACAGCCGGGCGCAGCCATCTCCCTCATCTATATGGGCGCCGTCATTCTCGCCGTATCGGTAATCACTTTAGGGATCGGCTTGATTAGATCTACTGCCTGATGCCAAGACCGCGACGCCCGCAAAAATGCAACCGATCTAAACACCCCTGTCATCCTGAGGCCCGCGCTCTGTGCGGGCTGAAGGACCTATGAAACTAGCGGCTGCCCCAAGCGCTGTCGTCTCTCTACTCCCCCACTAATCATTCTGTTAGCATTTGTTGCTTATGACGCGACGATCCCTCCGGATTCTTGCTCTCGTCCTCCTTCTTAATCCTTTCGCATTCCTAGCATCCTCCGCGCAAACTCCGGAAAAACCCGACCTCTCCAAAGATCCCAGTCTCTACGTCGTCGGCTACTCCCACCTCGACACCGAATGGCGCTGGGAGTATCCCCAGGTCATCGACGAATATCTCCGCAAGACCATGCAAGACAACTTCCGCCTTCTCGATAAATATCCGCACTACATCTTCAATTTCAGCGGCGCCAATCGCTATCGCCTGATGAAAGAATATTTTCCCGCCGACTTCGCCCGCTTGAAGCAATACGTCAACCAGGGCCGCTGGTTTCCCGCCGGTTCCTCCATGGAAGAAGGCGACGTCAACGCTCCCAGTGCAGAGAGCATCATTCGCCAGGTTCTCTACGGCAACAACTGGTTCCACAAAGAACTCGGCAAAGCCAGCGCCGAATACATGCTCCCCGATTGTTTCGGCTTTCCCTCCTCGCTTCCAACCATTCTCGCCCACTCCGGCGTAAAGGGATTCTCCACACAAAAGCTGGTATGGGGATCCTCCGCCAACGCCGGCGGCCCCGACTCCCCTGAAAAAACTCCCGACGGCACTCCCTTCAACGTCGGTGTCTGGGTCGGCCCTGACGGCGAAAGCGTTCTCGCAGGCCTCAATCCCGGCGCCTACGATGGCGGCATCAATACCGATCTCAGCCAGCCGCTTCCCCCTCTCCCTCCCGACACAACTTTCCAGGATGCAAAATCCAAATGGCAAGCGCTGCGGGCGAAATTAGATCAGGAGCAGAAAAGCGGTCATCAGTCCGATCCCAACGACATCGAAGAATCCCTGCACCTGCAAAACCAGGTAAGAGAACTCGCCGGTATCGATCAAGACCGGTCGCAGGAACACCATCAGATCGACTGGGCGGGGCGAGTTGAGCAGAACGGCAAAGTTAGCGGCGTCTTCACCGACTATCACTACTACGGCACCGGCGACATTGGAGGCGCTCCGCGCGAAGATTTCGTCAGGCGCCTCGAAGCCATCGTCACCAAAAGCACCACAGGTTTGCCGCCCCTTAACCAACTCTTGGGGAATGAATCGCGGCAATCCGAAGGTCCGTCGGTAAAAGTTGGCGACGGCCCTGTGCATGTACTCTCATCGAACGCCGAGCAGATGTTCCTCGACATCACTCCCGCCGAAGCCTCCGGACTTCCGCGCTACACCGGTGAAATGGAGTTAACCAATCACTCCGCCGGTTCGTTGACCTCGCAGGCCTATCAGAAACGCTGGCTTCGCAAAGAGGAATTACTCGCCGATGCCGCGGAAAAATCTTCCATCGCCGCCGAGTGGCTGGGCGCGCGTCCTTATCCTCTGCAGCGTCTCAACGACGCCTGGACCCTCGTCATGGGCGGCCAGTTCCACGACCTCGCCGCTGGAACCGCCACCCCCAAGTCTTACGAATTTGCCTGGAACGATGACGTCATCGCCATGAACCAGTTCGCCGGCGTTCTCACCAACGCCACCCAAGCCGTCGCCGCCGCGCTCGACACCGCAACCACCGGCACTCCCGTCGTCGTTTTCAATCCCCTGAACATCGCACGCGAAGACTTAGTCGAAGTAACTCTTCCTCTGCCCAACAACTCATCCCAGTCCGTCCACGTAATCGCTCCCGATGGCAACGAAGTTCCCGCGCAAATCTCCAACGGCAAAGTCATCTTCCTCGCGAAAGTTCCTTCCGTCGGCTACTCCGTCTACGATCTCCGCCCCGGCTCCCCACCAGCCACTTCCGATG
>Ga0307478_10004054_pt1 | contig 10570 bp, 8 predicted proteins | sample atmos_gasesECM4C_2_FD_203713 | JGI IMG/M metagenome (GOLD analysis project Ga0307478, IMG submission 203713) | Hardwood forest soil microbial communities from Morgan-Monroe State Forest, Indiana, United States - atmos_gasesECM4C_05 | ecosystem: Environmental > Terrestrial > Soil > Temperate...
GCCCGCACTGCATCGAGCAGAAAGAAAAATTTGGGGAATCATTTCATTACGTTAACTACGTGGAGTGCGCGGTGAAAGGCTCCAATGAGATGTCGCCGCGCTGCAAGATCGCCGGCGTCAAGCTTTTTCCGAGTTGGCAGTTTGGCGACGAGCCTCCCAAAGAAGGCGTCTTATCTCTCGAAGCTCTCAGCGATAAGACTGGATGCAGCCTGCCGTGAGCGCATCACCCACCCTCTCTTCTAGATCCGCTGAGCGCAGCTATACGATCCTCTTTGTGCTGATTGCAGTTCTCTCAATCGCAGGCGTGATCGTCTCGGCCGTTTCACTGCAACGGCACTACGCAAAATCAGCGACACAATTCTGCGACTTCAGCCAGAAATTCAGCTGCGACATCGTAAACCGCAGCGAATATTCGACCATCATGGGCATTCCGGTAGCCGGGATCGGGGTCGCCGGATACGCCCTGCTATTCGTTCTCACCACATTCTTGCGCGCTCGCGAAGAGACTCCAAATCGCCTGCTGGGGGCGGCCATTGCAGGGCTGGCATTTGCCCTCTACTTGACCTATGTTGAAGCGTACAAGCTCGAAACGTGGTGCATTCTGTGCTTGATCTCACTAGCATTGATTTCGATCATCAGCGTGGTCGCCGTCGCCATCAAGATCAGGGCTGCGAAAACCTGAATGCTTGCCTTCGTTGTATCCTGATAAATCACTTCACCGGATGGAAGAAATCCAGAACACAGAAACTCAACCGTCCCGGACTGCGCCCGCATTCATCCGTGCAGAATCCGCCACGGGAGAGTTGCGCCTGCACGAATTCCGCAGCCGGATCTTCCACAACACGCGCTTCGTTCGCGTCTGGTTGCCTCCAGAATACGATGATGCGGTCAACGCTGGCCGCCGCTACCCGGTCCTCTATCTGAACGATGGCCAGAACCTCTTCGAGGCAGCCGCATCATTCACCGGAGTGGAGTGGCAAGTCGATGAAACTGCCGACCGCCTCATCCGCGAAGGCGCGATTCCGCCACTTATCATCGTGGGGCTCGACAACGCGGCCAGAAATCGGATGCGCGAATACATGCCGCATCGATCGCTGCATCCAATGCTTCTCCGCGGCCAGGGCAGCCGGTACCCGGACTTTTTGACCAAAGAAATCATGCCGTTCATAGCACGAAGCTACCGCGTGGCGCCCGGTCCCGAAAACCTTGGCCTCGGCGGATCTTCTTTAGGGGCGCTAATCTCCCTGTACACCGCCGCCGCGCGCCCCGGTTTGATCGGCCGGCTGTTGCTGGAGAGTCCATCCTTGTGGGCGTCCAATCGACAAATGATTCGCTCCAGCCGTGACGTTAGGAACTGGCCTCAGCGCGTCTACCTCGCCGCAGGAACTGCCGAAGCGGGCAGGGAAGACCGCAATCGAAGTGTCGTCGACGATGTTCGCGAGTTAGCCGCAATCTTGGGCCGGGCAGGGCTGGACGACAAACGCTTACGCCTCGTCATTGAAGAGGGTGCCAACCACCACGAATCATCCTGGGCCCGGCGCTTCCCGGAAGCTTTGAGGTTTTTGTTCCAGCGCTAGGATGCCGCCGCAACCGGCACTGCACTCTTCTCATTCACACTTTGGCGGGTTCTACTGTAGATCACACAAACAGCCGCTCCCATCGCGATAACCGAATACTGAACATGCGTCCATCGGACTAAGGGTGCCAACAGGGGAAGCACATAGATGAAATAAAGAAGAGTTCCCCAAGAACGCGGGCGAGACTTTTCACCTTGACCCAGAAGCCAGTCAGCCATCAGAAGAAAGACGGGTGCCAGGATAACCAGGTCATAGACGGTCAGATGCGGAGCCACCAGCACCGTGGCCAGAAGCAGCGCTGAGTACCGCAACGCGAGCGGTATTCGCGGTTTGTGCCTCCATATCGCGACGGTGAGAGCCAGAATCGTTAAGGTGCTAACGATGTACAGCACAAGCGCGAGATTATGCCAGGCGATCAGCATGAACCAGAACGTACGCAACGAATGCGTCTGATACGGCCGTGGCTCCAGCCAAGGCAACACCGAGCGTACGTTCTCGAGCGTAACGATCCATTGGCGCACCGGCGCGAGCCCAAAATAAAGAACCCCGACCCCAAGCTCAGCCGCTGCCGAAAAAACCGCTCCCGGCAAAATCTTCCACGCGCCAATGCCTCCGAAAACGATCGCCGCCGCCAAACCCAACTGCGGCTTGAAAATCAGTAATCCCAGAACGAGTCCTGCCGCAAAATCCCGCTGTTCTCGAAGCAGGAAAAACATGAGCGTGAAACCTGCCAGCGCCAGTGCAGACGTCTGTCCCCACGCGATCAAATGAAAGAATCCAGGAAACGCGATCGCTGCGATTGCAACCACAGACCGGTAGTCGAGCAGATTGGGGCAGGCACGCCAGATCTTGAAGCAGCAGAGTCCATAGATAGCGATGCTTAAGGCCCACCACGCAGCCAGCGCCCAGCTGTACGAAAGCGCTGCCAGTGGCATGAAGAAAATCGCAACCTGCGGCGGGTAGAGAGGCAAATATCGAACGCCCGAGGCTTGCGGAACTCGCGCCGCAACCACTGCATCCTGGGCCTCCATGTTGTACAGGTCCGCACCGCGCCGCTCGAGCGCGAGCGACCCCAGCGTGTACAGATGCAGGAAATCCGTCCCTTTCACATTTCCATTACGATCCCGCAGCCCTGGCGTCGCCAGAGTCCAAACGTAAACCGACCAAAGACAGAGTGCGATGACCATCGCATGGGCGCGCAACCGCCCGGCCGTCAGCCACCGATCGGGGTTTGGAGTAGTCACCATCGAAAAGCAACATCTGAATCCCGAACTCCTAACTCAGTTCGAAACAATGGCAGCCGCGTAGGGCTGAAGCTTGGGCGAGGAATCATCAGCATTTACCAACCACGCCCGTCGGTCTTTGAAGTAATCCACAATTTCCCGATTCTGCGCATCGCCCATATCTCGCGCCCAAACTACTTTGGAAGCGTCGATGTTCGCCGCATTCGCGATCCAATCGACGTGTGGAGTGTGTTGCGGCCCGTAGTGCACGATCACCAGTTGCTTGCCCGGCGTGTTCTGCAATTCCTTGACGACTGCATTTCGCTTCAAATTGCCCCTCTGCCACAAAGGTTCAATTTGCGTGCCGCTCGCGACCGCGCATACGCGCAGAACAATCATCGCGATACAGACCAGCGGAACCGCGCGCGCCAGTCCGTAACCAACCGGCTCTCCATGCCAGCGCCAGAGCCGCAAATGCCGCATGCATTGTACGAGGAAAAGGTAGAAGAGGCCCAATGCCGGAGCAACGTAATGAGCCAGTGTCCAGGTCTCGATCACGATGCTGACCAGAACGGCGCCAGCAAGTATTAGCGGAAACCGCATGCGCCGGTCCCGGAAAAGCCGAGGAAACGCCAGGAAAGGTAACGTAAATACAGGGCCGAGATAGAAGCTCCAAAGCATTCGGATCTTATATCGCAAGCGGCGAAGAAATCCGACGACGCTTCGTCCTCTCCGATAATCGCGCAATTCCCAGTTCACATAAAATTCCCGCATCTCGCGATGGTGATACACGGGCTCTGGCCGCGGCTTCTGCCACGCAAAATAGGGCGCCATCGCATAGGTCTCGCGGTCCACCTCATAAGGCATCACAAAAGGATTTCCGGTTACGCGCCAGAAGTAATAAGTCATCCCTGCTCCGGTCGCCCCCAGAATCAGAACCAGGGGCAACGCAACGCGAACGAGTGCCATCGACACCGAGATTCCCTTTGGCCTTCTCATCCAGAGCAGCATCGCGCCGGCGATCGCGAGGCTGAACACGAACCCTTCAAATGGCCGAGTGTTGGCCAGAATGGCCAATCCGATTCCCATCACAATCGCATCGCGCGTACGAGCATGGCGTTGGATTCGAGGCAGAGCGCCTAAAACAAGCACGCCCCCCAGCGCTGGCAGAGATGAACCGAAATAACTGTTCATCCAATAACTCAGAATGCCCACCTGCAGCATCGCCAGAGTCCCTCCCAGCAATGCCCAGTGTGGCGGCAACCATGCTTGCAGCATCCAGCAGAGAAACGCGCACATCAACGCCGTGGTTACAAGTTGCCCGATCCACGGGTGTCCCAGCAACTGTCCCGCAGCCAGCATCAATCCTTGCCCCGGCGGATACATCGACATATACGTCGGGTGCTGGATGATATGAAAGCCTTCGAAATGGATCCACATCGGGTGGGTCGGGTTGGTCGCTCGGCCGTGCGCAAATGTGTCCGCAGCCAGCAGAAAGCTGAACTCATCATGCCACATCGGTTGCGGGACGCCCCATAACGGAATGAGGGCCACCCGGATCCCAAGCGTGCACGCTCCAACGGCAACCGCGGCCAGCGTCTGGCGACGCGCTAACCGTGCGAACCATCCCTCTCGCGAGAGGAAAACCGAAGAATTCTTCCCAGGTGCGCCGCCGCGCTGAGCCAAAAAGGTCAGCGCTATGGCAGCGACAACAAGAACAGTTTCAATGATAAGGAGAAGCCACGGGGCGAGCGCGACGAAGACCTTATCGGACGTGCCGGGCGGCATGCTTGGTAGTTTACCGCACGTATCTTGAGGGTTCGGGACACTTCGCCCAAAAGAAAAACCTCCTCCCGCCGCAAGCGAGAGGAGGCGTAATCTCAGTGCTCAGTTAGTCGCCGGCGACTTCTCTGACGCCGATCTCTTCGAACAGCCCGTCCACAATCTGGATCATCTCGTTGTCCACGGTGCGATTGCGCGCGATCGCCTCTTTCAGCGGAATGGACACAATCTTGTTCGACCGCAGCGCCGCCATGCAGCCAAATTCCCCGCGATGCACCATGTCGATCGCGCCCAACCCATAGCGTGTCGCCAGCACTCGGTCGAATGCGCTGGGTGAACCGCCGCGCTGGATGTGTCCCAGCACAACCGCACGCGTCTCGTAGCCAGTACGCTTCTCGATTTCCCGCGCCAGAATGTTGGCAATCCCGCCCAGCTTGGCGTGACCGAACTCGTCCTTCCCCATGTCCTGGATAACGGGCGCGCCGTCTCCCGATGATGCAGCGAACTTTGCTCCCTCGGCGACCACCACGATGGAAAAATATCTTCCCCGCTCGTGCCGCTGGCGAATCGACTCCGCTACCTTGTCCACATCGAACGGTCGCTCGGGAATCAGAATCACGTCCGCGCCTCCGGCAATGCCGCTATAGAGGGCGATCCATCCCGCATCCCTTCCCATGACTTCCACCACCATGACCCGGTTGTGCGCTTCGGCCGTGGTATGCACGCGATCGATGGCCTCGCACACCACGTTGCATGCGGTATCGAAACCGAAAGTATAGTCAGTTCCCCCGAGGTCGTTGTCGATGGTTTTCGGAACGCCGACAACTTTGATCCCTTTTTCGTGCAGCTTTTGCGCTACCGACAGCGTGTCGTCTCCGCCGATTGCTATCAGCGCGTCGATCTTGTGTGCGTCGATCGTGGCCATGCACCGGTCGACCCCATCGGGCCGCTTCGAAGGATTCGTGCGCGAGGTGCGCAAAATGGTCCCTCCGCGAGGCAGGATGCCACTCACAGCGTCCAGGTCAAGAGGCATGCTCTTGTCTTCCACCAGCCCGCGCCAGCCCTCGAGAAATCCAACAAATTCGTCATGATAATGAAACACGCCCTTCCGCACGACCGCGCGGATCACCGCATTCAGCCCGGGGCAATCCCCGCCACCCGTCAAGATGCCAATTTTCATCGTGTACTCCTCATATAAGTTCGGAATGGCATCCTCGGAATGCACCCCGGGCGCAGGCTAGGACGAACTGGCCTTTACTCTGGGAGTGACACTCGTTCGGAACAACAAGATTAACATCAAACCAACAGAAGCCGAAACCGCACTGCAGTGGCAGAATCGCACTTCATTGCAGCATCGTCAGGCCAGAAGCGATCACGTCGCAGCCGCGATCTTCCCGGTTGCGTCCGAGCCCCACAATTGGCCACAATGCTCGTCGACCATGAACAAGACTCTGAGAGTTCTCCTGTGGATTGCAGTGGCGACCTTGGGCGCCGCTGCGGTTGGGGTCGTTGCCCTCCGTCGTGGCGAGCCGATTAATGCCCTCTGGCTCGTAATCGCCGCGACCTGCTGTTATGCCCTGGGATACCGCTTCTATAGCAAGTTCATCTCTGCCAGAATTCTGGCTCTCGACGCCCTCCGTGCTACCCCTGCCGAGCGACTCGAGAACGGCCGCGATTTCCTCGTCACCAACAAGTGGGTGGTCTTCGGACATCACTTCGCTGCCATCGCTGGTCCCGGACCGCTGGTCGGACCTGTGCTGGCAGCTCAGTTCGGTTATCTGCCTGGCACGCTCTGGGTACTGGCCGGAGCCGTGTTCGCCGGTTGCGTCCAGGATTTTGTGATCCTGCTGTTTTCCATTCGCCGCGATGGCAAATCTCTCACCGAGATGGCCAAGGAAGAAACCGGTCCCTTGGGAGGATTCGTCGCCTATTCGGCGGTGATTGCGATCCTCATCATTCTGCTAGCGGTTGTTGCCCTGGTGGTAGTGAATGCTCTGAAAGATAGTCCCTGGGGCACATTCACGATTTCGATGACGATCCCGATCGCATTGCTGATGGGTCTTTACCTGCGTCGCATTCGCCCTGGGAAGGTGCTCGAAGTTTCCGTGATCGGCTTCCTTCTTGTGCTAGCCGCGATCTGGGGAGGCCAATGGGCTTCACAGAATCCCGCCCTCGCCCGCGTCTTCACACTAACTGCGCCCTCGTTGGCGATCCTGATTATCATCTACGCATTTGCCGCCTCTGCGATGCCTGTGTGGCTTCTGCTCGCGCCCCGCGATTATCTGAGCACCTTCGTCAAACTGGGCACCATCAGTCTGCTCGCCATCGGCATCGTGGTCATGCATCCGACCTTGCACATGCCGGCGCTGACGCGATTCACCGATGGGACGGGCCCGGTCTTCGCCGGCAAAATCTTTCCCTTCGCCTTCATCACGATAGCTTGTGGCGCCATCAGCGGATTTCATTCCCTGATCTCCAGCGGCACGACCCCGAAACTCATCGCCCGCGAAACTGAAACTCGCATGGTGGGCTACGGAGCCATGATGGCCGAATCTGCCGTTGCCGTCATGGCGATCATCGCAGCCGGAGTTCTGCAACCAGGCCTTTATTTCGCCATCAACAGTCCCGCGGGTATCGTCGGCCAAACCGCCGCCGCCGCGACGTCGACGATCTCCAACTGGGGATTCCCCGTCACCGCCGCAGACATGCAGGCCCTCGCCCACGCCGTCGGAGAGCAAACTCTGTTCAACCGCACTGGCGGCGCGCCCGCGTTTGCCGTTGGCATGGCTCATATCTTTTCGCAAAGCCTCGGCGGACAGACCGTCATGGCGCTCTGGTACCACTTCGCGGTCATGTTCGAAGCGCTCTTCATCCTGACGATCCTCGATGCCGGAACACGGGTCGCCCGGTTCATGATCCAGGACGCGCTCGGCCACATCTACAAACCGCTGGGCCGCACCAGTTGGTATCCGTCCATTCTCGCCACCAGCGCGCTGATCGTCGCCGCCTGGGGATGTTTTCTCTGGCAAGGCATCAAGGACCCGCTGGGAGGTATCAATTCCCTCTGGCCGCTGTTCGGGATTGCCAATCAGTTGCTGGCCACGGTTGCTCTCTGCGTCGCTACCACGATCATCATCAAGCTGCATCGCACGAAATACGCGGCCGTTACCTTGGCGCCGCTGTCCTGGCTGGTCGCCGTGACCTTCACTGCGGCGTGGCAAAAAGTATTCGATCCAAGTCCTCGCATCGGCTTCCTGGCGCAGGCTCGTGCGCCCGCCGCCGGCCCCATGACTGTGGCGACTTCTCGCCTCATCTTCAACAATCGCCTCGATGCGGCCGTGACGGCGATCCTGGTGGTCATGGTTGGTTTGGTTCTGGTCGAATCTGCGCGCCAGTGGATCTCCATCATCACCGGCAGGCAAGCGGTCCAAGTCCGGGAGGCTCCGTTCGTCCTTACGCGCCTTGCGGAGGAGCAGGGATGAATCACATCGCCCATGCCGCCCGTATCCTTCTCGCCACCCTGCGCGAGATCTTCGATGAAGCCGCCTACACGCGCTTTCTGGGTCGTTCGCACATGCCGTCCTCGCCCGAGGCCTACGCAGCCTTCTGGCGCGAACGAGAAGAAACTCCTGCTCCACCGAAATGTTGTTAAAGGTTTCCGCTTGAAGGTATCTTTCCGAAGCCAGACGGAAGCAGCTTCGTTTCGTACAAGAAGTCACAAAGAATCGAGATGTTCAGATGCTCGGGATCGCCGCCAAGGTAGATGTCGCAAGGAGCAGGTAACTTATGTCATGCAAACTTCGTCTCTGGATTTCATTCATCTTCGTCTTTATAGTTCCCGTGATGCATACGCAGACTGATTCCGGTCAAACCATGCGGCCGGTAATCCGCGGCCGCCATGCCGCCGTCGCCTCCATGAAAGCCGAGGCCACCGAAGTCGCGCGCAAGATTCTCGACGCCGGCGGAAACGCCTTCGACGCTGCAGTAGCCGGACAGGCGGCCTTAGCCGTCGCCGATTTCTCTCTCAACGGCGTTGGCAGCGACGCTGTCTTGCTCATCTATAACGCCCGCGAGAAAAAAGTTTACTCGATTAATGCCGAACCGCGTGCGCCCAAGCTGGCGACGATCGAGTGGTATGAGAAAAACAATGGCGGCAAGATCCCGGAAAGCGACGGTCTCCTTTCCGGCGGGCTGCCGTGCGTAGTCGACGCCTGGTACACTCTGCTCGATCGCTGGGGCACGATGACCTTCGAACAGGTTCTCCAGCCCGCCATCGATCTTGCTGAAAACGGATTTCCCTTGAGCGAGTACGGCGCTTCCTACATCGCCGGCTCGCAGAAAATTCTGAAGTATCCAACCACCGTTAAGATCTATCTGCCGAATGGCCGGCCACCGAAGGCAGGTGAAATTCTCAAGAATCCCGATCTGGCGCGCACTCTAAAGAAGCTGGTCGAAGAGGAAAAAGCGAATCGCGCTAAGGGGCGCCATGAAGCGCTCAAAGCCGCCCGCGACCGCTTCTACAAAGGTGACATCGCCCGCGACTTCGCCGCGTTCTCCGAAGCCAACGGTGGCCTCTTTCGCTACCAGGACTTTGCCGAATACTCCGTGGAAGTCGAGACTCCCGTCTCCGCCAACTATCGCGGATACCAGATCTACAAGAATCCCTCTGCCAGCCAGGGCCCCACGGAACTGATCGCGCTCAATCTGCTCGAAGGTTACGACCTGAAATCGATGGGTCATAACAGCCCCGACTTCCTTCATATCAGCGTCGAGGCTGTGAAGTTGGCTATGGGCGATCGCGAGAAGTATCTCGGCGACATGGATTTCATCAAGATTCCCTACGACGGGCTGCTCTCAAAAGACTACGCCCGCGAGCGGCGCAAGCTCATCGATCCTGCGAAAGCCTCGCTCGACTTGCGTCCTGGTACGCCCGCGACTGCGGCAGCTCTCAATCGACCTGTACGTGAAGTCCTGACGGGCCATGCCCCGCACGATGGCGACACCAGCTACATCGCCGTAATCGACAAAGATCACAACATGGTCAGCTTCGAACCTAGCCTGCACAGTTTTTTCGGCACCGGCGTCGTCATGGGGGACACTGGAATCATCTTCAACTGCCGCGGTGACTACTATTCGCTGGTCCGCGGTGAAGCCAATGCCCTGGAGCCCGGCAAGCACCCGCGCAGCACGCTGCAGAGCACGCTGGTCATGAAAGATGGCGAGCCGTACGCGATCATGGGCAGCCCCGGCGCCGACGATCAGGTCATGCGCACCATGCAAACGCTGATCAATATGATCGATTTCGGCATGAATATTCAGCAGGCCATTGAAGCCCCACGATGGTCTTCGCGCGCTTTCCCGGCGTCCCCGTTTCCCCACACGATGTACCCGGGAGACATGGCCGTCGAATCTCGGATCCCCGAAGCCACGCAGCAAGCTCTCATTGCACGCGGCCACAAGCTGCGGGTTACGCCCCCATGGTCGCTCGGCTCAAATGCCGGCATTGTGCTCGACAAATCCACTGGTGTCCTCAGCGCAGGAGCCGATCCCCGCGTCGATGCGTACGCATGGGCCTGGTAAAGAGGAACGATTCGAGCAGGGAAGTTTTTCCGTCTAACGCCGCCATAGGCGCGGCACTGAAAATCCGACATAAAAAACGCTCGAATCAATTCCCGGATTTATACTCGCCTGATAGGCGTTCGAGAGATGGTGATACTTCCACCCCAACGTAAGTGACCGGCCTGTCCTTTGGAAAAACTGCGCGCCGAAACCAATCGTGATCGTGTAGTTAAATTGCGACGAGCCAATAATGGGAACTTGTCGATTGAAGTACAGGAATCCGACACTTAGATTGGCGAACGGCTGAATTGCCTTTTGTCCAAAATTCGCTTGAAAGCCAATAGGACTCGCCCCTGCGCCGTAAATTGTGGCTGCCGGATTGATGAGCGGTTTGTTGCGGACGAGATATCCTTGCCGCGGCTGCATCTG
>Ga0307478_10004056_pt1 | contig 10566 bp, 7 predicted proteins | sample atmos_gasesECM4C_2_FD_203713 | JGI IMG/M metagenome (GOLD analysis project Ga0307478, IMG submission 203713) | Hardwood forest soil microbial communities from Morgan-Monroe State Forest, Indiana, United States - atmos_gasesECM4C_05 | ecosystem: Environmental > Terrestrial > Soil > Temperate...
TTACCGCTTGCAACGCGCCGCGGCGCGCGCTCGCGCAATCGTCATTGTCACGCTCGGATCGCAGGTACCGGCGTTGCCTGACCATTGGAATGATTGTCGCTGCCCCTCGACAAAGCTCGGGGTGACATGCCGACCCGCATGTGGTTGTCTGGGTTCGTTATCGCCGGCCTCTCGCTCGCTGCGGCATCCGGTAAGGACGTCCCGCGTCTCACCATCAAATCAGGCACGCCGCAAACTGCTCGCGCCTGGGTCGCCGCACGCGCGACCCGGTACGAAACCGGCTTCACGGCCGCACTCGTCGTAAACGTTTCCCCGGCCAAACTCAAGGTGCGCTTCCGCTGCATCACGCGCGGCTGCGAATTCCCGGCGTCCGATCAGCCCGACACGGTAGCTCGCGTCGACGCGAGCTCCTACGACGTCCAAAGCGTCAAGGGAACGGCGTCGATCAAGCTCACGATTTGGACGGACACGCCGAAGAGCGTCGTCGTCGTCGCCCAACCCGCAGACGCGACGGCGCCGCAGGTCCGGTTCGTCCTCAACGAACGGTGAACGGGAACATTACATCGGCGGGACGAGCCCGTCTTTGCCGACGCTGACACCCGCTGCGGTCAACGTGCCGTCGGCCGCTTTGGTCGCGCGAACGTTGACATGCGCGCCCTTGACGATCGCCGCGGCGGTCGCCGGCTCGAGCGTTACGATCGGCGTGTCGGGCGTGACCGTGATGGTCTTCTCGCCACCCTCATATTTGAGCGTGAGCGTCTTCGCGGTGACGGTGTCGACCTTGGTGGTGCCGATCGTGTCGACGCTACCGTTGGTCATCGTACTCGTGGGGGTCAGATCGTAGGGACGGCTCCCCGCACCGGGCGTGAGGCCGGGCGGAAAGATGTGAATCTCGAGGGCCCGCAACGAGCCGTCGGCCTGCGGCACGGCCGCCGCACCGACGAAGCTCCCGGGGGCGACCTTGGTCAGGCTCGACTTGACGATGTACTGCACCGTGAAATTCGGCGCGAGAGTGACCTTCGTTGTCGCCATACCTATCGGGGCTGCAACCGTGAGCACGTTGCCGTCGAGCGACGACACGACGCCGCGAACGTTCACGTTGAGCGCAGCACTCTGTGCAAACGCCGTGGCCGTCAGGCCCAGAACCAGCAAACCAGCAGTAACCAATCTCTTCATCTTGCTCACTCTGCCACGCAATCCTGAAAGCCCTTTGAAAAGGGGTCGTCCACCCTGACTCAAGGCCCCTCGATCGTCCGGACGAAATTCTCCGGATGGATGTTGGCAGCGAAGGCGGCTTGGATCGCGTGCGCATCCGTCGCCAGCAGATGCTGCGCGTCGATGTGCGTTTGGTCGAGCGGCAGCCCGTTCACCGCATCGCTGAGCAGCGTCTCACCGATTTCCGACGCCGATGCATCGCCGAGCACGACCCGGCGCACGACCGACGCCTTCATCAGGCCCAGCTCGAAATCGCCGATCGGCTCCTTGCGCAGTTGCGCGAGCTCGTCGTCGATCATCGACTCGATGCGCGGTTCGTTGCCTTGCGCGCACGCAAATTCAACCAGAAAGTGCGAACGCGAACCGCTCGAGACGTACTGCGAGTCGATGCTGTAGACGAGCCCGGCGTTCTGGCGGATGTCGCGAAACAGCCGGCTCTGCTCCGGGCTGACCGACCCGCCGCCGAGCACGGTATTGCCGAGCACCAGCGGATAGTACTGCGCCGAAGAACGCGGCACCGGAACGAGCTCTTCGAGCGTGACGTAGTCCTGGTGAATGCCCGGCAACGGGATCTTCACGTCACCCGGCGGGTTGAGCGGAACGGGTGGCAAATCGACCACGGGCGTGGGGCCGACGGCATGCCAGCCGCCGAACGCGCGCTCGATCGACGCCCGCGCCTGCGCGGCGGTCACGTTGCCGACGACGACGATCGTGGTGAGATCGGGCCGCATCGTTTTGGCGTAGTACGCCTTGGCCTCTTCGAGCGAGAGCCCTTGCACGCTGGCAACCGTCGGCCGGCGCAACTCGGGATCGTTGAACGGCAGCAGCTTCAGTGCGGCTTGCTGCACGGCAACGCTGTGCGTGCTGTTGAGCTCGGTCTGTAACTGGTCTACCGCGCGGCGCTTGACGACGTCGAAGGTGATCTGATCGAGGCGCGGCTGCAACTCGTTCTGCGCGAGCAGCGTCACTCCGCGATCGAAGCTGCGCGTGGTGGTCTGCATGCCGAACGAACTGCCACCGTTGATCGAGGTATCAATCGCGTCGAGCGAGCGTTGAAACGATTCGCGATCTTGGCTGAGCGTGCCGTAGGGATAAACGCCTTCGACGACGCGCGAGACACCGTCTTGTCCGAGCGGTTCTTCGAGCTGGGGTGCGGTCTTGACCGTGCCGTAGACGAACACCGTATCGGAGATCGTCTCAGGTTGCACGATCAGGGTGATGCCGTTGGCGAGTTTCGCTTGCACCGGCGCGAGACCGGTGTTGGGAACGGCCACGTCGTGCACGAGCGCGTTACCCCAATCGGGCAGATGCGTGACCGTCGGTTCTTTGCCGAGCGGGTTCTCGCGCCCCAGACCGGCCGGCGCCGGGGCGGCCGATTGCGAAGCGCCAGCCGAGGGCGTGAGCGCGCCGATGACGGCATGGTTGACGTCGAGATATCGCTTCGCGACGCGATTGACGTCGGCTAGCGTGACGCGGCCGATCAGTTCCTGTTCGTAGGCGATCGAGGGTTCGCGATCGACCGCGATCGTGTCGGCCCAATCCGATGCCAGCGAGGAAATCGAGTTGCGGCTGAGCTCTTGATCGGCGATCAGGCGCCGTTTGGTGGAATCGAACAATTCACGCGGGACGCCGTGATCGCGGTAGTTCGTCATGATCGACTCGAGTTTCTTGACCATCGAATCGGGATCGCTGCCCGGCGAGAGCGCCGCAACGGCAAAGCCGAGTTGCGCTTCCTTGACATAGGGCATCGACGTCCACTCGCCGTCGAGCGCGAGTCCGTCGTCACCGAGTTCGTGCAACGCACCGCGATCGGCCCCGAGCACGCCCTGCAACACGAACGAGGCGAGGAAATCCGCGTCTTGGAGGCCGGGCATGCGAAAGCCGATGGCGGCGAGCGGATAGGCCAGCGTTGTCCCGCGACGGATCACCGTGCGCTTGAGCGGCTGGAACTGCGCGCTCTGGTGCTCGGGAATCTTTTTCTCGGGTACCGCTTCGAAATGTGCGCGCACCGACACCAGCGTGGCGGCGGGATCGACGTCACCGGCGATGACCAGTACGGCGTTGTTGGGGGCATACCAGCGATCCCAGAATGCTTTCAGGCGCGGTCCGGTCAGCGCATCGAACGCGGCCTTGGTGCCAACGCCCGGGTGCTCGTAAACCGTGCCCTTGTATGCCAGCGCAGACGCATCGCTGAAGAAATCGCTGCCGGGTTGAGCCTCGTCGCGCGCGACTTCCTGTTCGATCGCGCCGCGCTCGTTCTGCCATTGCGATTGCAGATCGAGCACGCCGCGCATGCGATCGGATTCGATTCGCAGCACGGCATCGAGGTCGGCCGCCGGCACGGTGAACTGATACTGCGTCGTCATCTCGCTCGTCTCGGCGTTGAAGTCGCCGCCGAGCGCCGTTGCGATCGTCCCCAGCTCGGACGTACTGAGATTCTTCGTCCCGCGGAACATCATATGTTCCTGTGCGTGCGCCATCCCCGGCATGTCCGGCGGATCGTCGCGCGAACCGACGAGATAACTGAGATCGGTCGAGACGACGGGCGCGAGCGTGTTGCGCACGATCACGACCTGAAGACCGTTGCGGAGGGTCGCTTTCAGCACGCTGCTCGTGCTCGACCCGGCGGACGGCGCGGCCGAGGCCGTGGCTGCGAGTAACAGGCTCAAAACTCCGCCGGCGGCCCACTGTCGTAACTGCATATTCCCTCTACGTTAGCCGCACGGCAAACGTCCCGCCTCCCGGCGGGAGCGAGCGTATTCAAGTGAAAGATCGTTCGCGATGGAACGTACCCAGGTTCTCGTCGTCGGCGGCGGTATCGGGGGCTTGGCCCTTTCGCTCAGCCTAGGGCGTCGCGGGCGCAAGGTGCACGTGATCGAACGCGCCCCCGCATTCGTTGAGATCGGCGCCGGCATCCAACTCGCGCCGAATGCGTCGTGGGCACTCGATCAGCTCGGCGTCCTCAAAGAGATCCACTCCTTCGCCGTGTTCCCGCAGCGCCTGGTTTGGATGGACTCGACCTCCGGCGAGCAGCTCACGTCGATGGACCTGGGCGAACCGTTTCTCGCGCGCTACGGCTATCCGTACTTCGTGATGCACCGCAGCGATTTGCTCGACGTGCTGCTGAAAGCGTGCCAAGCGGAATCCAACATTACGCTGGAAGCGAACCGTGAAGCGAGCACCGTCGAGGACCGCTCGTCGACCACCGTCGTCACCTGCACGGACGGATCGGGCTACGAGGCCGATATCGTGATCGGCGCCGACGGCCTGCGCTCGCGCGTGCGCAAGGCCATCTTCAACGACGGAGAACCGGTTTGTTCAGCCTACGTTGCTTATCGCGGCACGATCCCGATCGGCGAGGTTTCCGCATCGGTTGGCTTCGAGGCCGTGATCGTCTGGACCGGGCCCGATCGGCATCTCGTGCAGTACCCGGTGCGGCGCGGCGAACTCTACAATCAGGTCGCAGTGTTCAAGAGCCGCCGCTATCGCGCAGGCGGCGCGGGCGATGATTGGGGCTTGCCCGATGAACTCGACGAGATGTTCGCGAGCGGCACCGATCTCGTACGTTCCGGCATCGCGCAGATGGGACGTCAACGCCGCTGGCCGATGTACGACCGTCTGCCGGTAACGACTTGGACGCGCAACCGGGTGACGCTGCTCGGCGACGCAGCGCATCCGATGCTGCAGTACCTCGCACAGGGCGCGGCCCAAGCCCTCGAAGACACCGCCGTGCTCGGGGCGATGCTCGCCGATCATCCCGCGAGCACCGATCCGGCCCCGGTCTTGCGCGCCTACGAAGCTGAACGCGCGCCCCGAACCGCGCGCGTGCAAACGCAGGCGCGCACGTGGGGGGACTACTGGCATCTGCATCCGGGCCCGCTCAAAGCCGGCCGGGATGCGATGCTGCAGACCCGCAGCGCCACCGACTACAGCGCGTCCGATTGGTACTACGGCTACCGCGGCGGTGTCACCCTGAGCCGGTCGCAGGGCCGCCTCAATCTAGAACGTTAGCGGCGGTCCCTCGACAAGCTGCGGTTAGCCGGGCTGTTTGACGCGCGCTTGCGCGGCCGCGAGGCGCGCGATCGGCACGCGGTACGGTGAACACGAGACGTAATCGAGCCCGAGTTCATCGCAGAACATCACCGACGCCGGGTCGCCGCCATGCTCGCCGCAGATGCCGATCTTCAGATCGGCACGCGTGCCGCGGCCTTTGGCGATGCCCATCCGCATCAGCTCGCCGACCCCGATGCGATCGAGCACCTGGAACGGGCTCTCGGTAAGGATCTTCTTCGAGATGTAGGTCGGGATGAACGTGGTGTCGGCGTCGTCGCGGCTATAGCCGAACGTCGTCTGCGTGAGATCGTTTGTACCGAACGAGAAGAACTCCGCCGTCTCGGCCAGCTTGTCGGCGACCACGCACGCGCGCGGCAATTCGATCATCGTGCCGATGCGATAGGGCACCGGCACGCCCTTCTCCGCGATCACGACGTCGGCAACGGCCTTGGCCGCGTCGAACGTGAGGCGCATTTCCGCACCGGTGCCGACGCCGGGAATCATGACGTCGGGTTTCGCGTCAACGCCGCGCTTGCGCAGCTGGCACGCGGCTTCGAAGAGCGCGCGCACTTGCATCGCGTAGATTTCCGGGCTGACGATGCCGAGGCGGCACATGCGCAGCCCGAGCATCGGATTGACCTCGTGCAGCTGGCGCACGCGCGCCAGCATCTTCATGCGAGCGAGATATTCCGGCGACTTTTCGCCCTTTGTCAGACGCAATTCGGTCGTCTCGGCAACGAGATCTTCGAGCGAGGGCAAGAACTCGTGCAACGGCGGATCGAGCAGACGCACCGTCACCGGATAGCCCGCCATCGCCTCGAGGATGCCGATGAAGTCTTCTCTTTGGAAGACGAGCAGTTTGGCCAGCGCAGCATCACGCTCGGCCTGCGTCTCGGCGAGGATCATGTCTTGCACGATCGGCAGCCGGTTCTGCTCCATGAACATATGCTCGGTACGGCACAGGCCGATGCCGGTGGCGCCGAGATCGCGCGCTTTCTGCGCGTCGACCGGATTGTCGGCGTTGCCCCACACCATCATGCGCTTGATCTCATCGGCCCAGCCGAGAAATTCGGCCAGCCACGCCGGCGGTTCGGACGGCGGCGGGATCAAGTCGAGTTTTCCGAACACGATGTTGCCGGTCGTGCCGTCGATCGTCAGCCAGTCGCCTTCTTTGAGGACGGTCGTGCCGATCGTCGCGGTCTTGTTGCGCAGATCGATCGCCATCTCTTCGAAGCCGCAAACGCAGGGCAGCCCCATACCGCGAGCCACGACGGCGGCATGCGAGGTCGCGCCGCCCTTGCACGTCAGCACGCCTTTGGAAGCGATCATGCCATGCACGTCGTCGGGTGCGGTTTCGTTGCGCACGAGGATCACGGCTTCACCGCGTTTGCCCCACTCGGCAGCCGTATCCGCGTCGAACACGATGCGGCCGGCGGCGGCGCCGGGCGAAGCGTTCAGGCCGGAGCCCGCCTTCTCGTACTTCTTGTCGGGATCGATGCGCGCGAAGAACAGCGCTTCGAGCTGGCGCGGCTCGACGCGGCAGATCGCTTCTTCTTTCGTGATCAAGCCGTCGTGCACGAAGTCGAGCGCGATCTTGATCGCCGCTTCCGCGCTGCGTTTACCGCTACGCGTCTGCAGCATGTAGAGCTTGCCGCGCTCGACGGTGAACTCGAGGTCTTGCATGTCGCGATAGTGCGTTTCGAGCTGCTTCGCGATCGCGATGAACTGCGCGTAGACTTCGGGTTGCGAATTCTGCAGGTCGGCGATCTTCTCGGGCGTGCGAATGCCGGCCACGACGTCTTCGCCTTGCGCGTTGCGCAGGTATTCGCCGAAGAGCTCGCGCGCGCCGGTGTTGGGATCGCGCGTGAACGCGACGCCCGTGCCCGAATCGTCGCCCATGTTGCCGAACACCATCGAGACCACGCTGACCGCGGTGCCCCAGTCGTCGGACATCTTGTTGTAAGCCCGGTAGTCGATCGCGCGCTTGGAATTCCACGAGTCGAACACGGCGCCGATCGCGAGATCGAGCTGTTCGAAAACGTCTTGCGGAAAATCGCGCTTGCCTTCGCGCTGCACGACCTCGAGATACTGCGGCAGCAGCGCCTTCCAATCGGCGGCGCTCAGTTGCGGGTCGGTCTTGTAGCCGAGCTTCGTCTTGGCCGCATCGAGCAGGTGATCGAAGTGTTCTTTGTTGATCCCGAGCACCACGCTCGAGAACATCGTGATGAAACGCCGGTAAGCGTCGTAGGCGAAGCGCTCGTTGCCGGTGAGCTTCGCCAAGCCCTCAACGGTCGCGGCGTTCAGCCCCAAGTTGAGGATCGTGTCCATCATGCCCGGCATCGAGACCCGGGCACCGCTGCGCACCGAGACCAAGAGCGGGTTCTCGGCCAGGCCGAAGCCCTTGTTCGCGCGGCGTTCGAGCTCGCGCATCGCGTTGCGCACGCCGGCTTGCAGACCGTCGGGGAAGCGGCGGCCGGCGCGGTAGAAGTCGAGACACACCTCGGTCGTGATGATGAATCCGGGTGGGACCGGCAGCCCGGCCCGGGTCATCTCGGCGAGGCCGGCGCCCTTTCCGCCGAGCAGATCCTTCTGATCTCCGGTGCCCTCTTCAAAAAAGTAGATCGCCTTCGTCGCGGGGGACGGGGCGGCGCCGGCAGCAGGCGGGGCGAGGACGTCGGACAAGCGAGTGGTCTCCATGCGGTCGTGGGCAGCGGTGTGGTTGGGCTGAACCCCCGAGTTATACCGTCGGTGGCGTGCATCTGAAAACTATTTCCGTCGCAGCGCGTCCTTGAGGCATCTCGTCACCGTCGGCGGGTTCCCTGCCGAAACGGGTGGGGGTACAGGCTATCAGCCCCCGGGGGCAGCGCGCAACGGCCGATGTCTTATGATTCCACCAGTTCCGTACCCGCACCAGCCAAGGCCCCGGCGATTCCGTCGCGCGCTGCGGCCCCGATCACCGCTCGTACCGCGCCGCCGGCAACCGCGGCGATCGCGGCCCGCATCTTCGGCCGCATTCCATCGGAAAACGAGCCGTCGCCGAGGAGTCTCTGCGCTTCGGCGATCGTCAAACGCGGTATGACCGTCGCCGGGTCATCACGATCGCGCCGGACGCCGGCCACGTTGGTGAGCACGACGTAGGCGTCGGCCCGCAGCGCGGCGGCGATCGCGCCCGCGACGGTATCCGCGTTGAGGTTGAGGGCCACGCCCGCACCGCGCTCGATGCCGATCGGCGCGATGACCGGTAGCAGCCCCAGACCGAGCAGTCCGCGCAGCAGCGCGGCATCGACGTTGGCCGGCTCGCCCACGTAACCGAGATCGTGCCCGGCGATCAGCATCCGCCGCGCTTCCAGCAGGGCGCCGTCTTGACCCGAGATCCCGAACGCGCGCGCGCCGCGAGCGAGCAAACCGCGCACCAGATCTTTGTTCACGCTTCCGCACAGCACGGCTTCGACGATGTCACGCGCCGCGGCTGACGTCACCCGCAAGCCCTCGACGCGTTCGTCGGGGATGCCCTGCGCGCGCAACGCGGCATCGATCTGCGGACCACCGCCGTGCACGACCACCACCGATATCCCGGCTTGCGCGAGCGCCGCGATCTCATCGAGCACCGGGTCGTCGGCCCCGGCGGTCATCGCGTTCCCGCCATACTTCAGGACGATCAGCATGCTCGCAACGTACGCCGGTCCACGCAGGTCCTCCGCCGAACCTGGGGTACGAATCGGCGGTGAAACGCGCTGCCGGGCAGCTCGAACTGATGGACCTGCCGGTCGACGCGCCGGATGAGCTCGAGCGGAACCTCGCCGACATCGAATTCGCGAACCGTTGGCTCGGCGGCATCGCGCCGATTCAGCGCGCCGTCCGGCGCACCGGGGCCCGCACGATCCTCGACGTCGGCAGCGGCAGCGGGGACGTGGCGCACGCGCTCGTGCGCGACGGACGGCGGCGCGGCGTGGACGTGCGCGCCACCTGTCTCGATCGCAGCGAAGCGATGCTCGGGATCGCGCGCCGGCGCACCGGCGGCGACGAACGCTTGACGTTCGTGCGCGGAGAGGGCGAGCGACTGCCGTTCGACGACGCCACCTTCGACGTCGTCACGTGCACGCTCGCACTGCACCACTTCGAACCGCCGGCGGCGCGTGAACTGCTGCGCGAGATGCGCCGCGTCGCGCGCCTCACGCCGATCGTCGGCGACCTCGCGCGCTCCCGCCTCGCGCTTGCCGCAACGTGGCTCTACGTGCACGTCACGACGCGCAACCGCCTGACGCTGCACGATGCACCGCTCTCGGTGCGACGCGCGTACGTGCCGGCCGAAGCTCTCGCACTGGCTCGCGAGGCCGGCTGGCGGTCCCCGCGCGTGCAGCCCGAAGCCGGCTTCCGGATGACGCTCGTCGATGAGTAGCAGGGTTGACGCCGTCGTCGTCGGCGGCGGACCCGCGGGTTCGTCGTGCGCACTACTGCTGGCGCGCAGCGGCCTTACGGTGACGCTGGTCGAGCGGGCGACGTTTCCGCGCCGGAAGATCTGCGGCGAATATCTGAATTCAGGCGCGCTCGCAGCGCTCGATCGGCTCGGCTTGCGCAGCGACGTGCGCGCGCAGGCGTACGCGCTGCGCGGCGTGCGGCTCGTACCGCCGCACGCGCCGTCCGTCGAGCTGCCGTTTGCCGGCGGCGCACTCTCGTGCGAACGCGAAACGCTCGACGCGATCCTCTTGCGCGCGGCCGTCTACGCCGGCGTCACCGTGGTGCACGGCCGCGTCGAGAACGTGCTGCGCGATCGGGGACGAATCGACGGCGTGTGGGTGCGCAACGACGACGGCGGCGCCTACGAAGTGCGTGCACGCTGGACGATCGGGGCCGACGGCTGCGGCTCGATCGTCGCGCGCCAGGCCGGCTTGACGCGACGTAGCTGGCGCTTGCCGCGCTTTGCCCTCGGCGGCCACTACACCGGCTTCGGCGATCTCGGCGGCTTCGTTGAGATGTATGTCGGCGCGGGCGCTTATTTCGCCCTCAACCCTTTGGGCCAAGATATGACCAACGTGATGGTCGTCGTACCGAAAACCGCGCTCGCAACGTGGTCCGGATTCGTGGATGAAGGCGTCGCCGGCAAAGCCGCCGAGCTTGGGCGCGGGCACCGTTCATTCGCGAACGCGCAGCGCGCCGGCGCGCGCGCAGCGATCGGCCCCCTGGCGCACAGCGTGCACGCACCGATCGCCGGCGGTGCCGTGCTGATCGGCGATGCCGCCGGCTTCCTCAACCCGTTCACCGGCCAAGGCGTCTTTCTCGCGCTGACGTCGGCCGAAA
>Ga0307478_10004058_pt1 | contig 10560 bp, 10 predicted proteins | sample atmos_gasesECM4C_2_FD_203713 | JGI IMG/M metagenome (GOLD analysis project Ga0307478, IMG submission 203713) | Hardwood forest soil microbial communities from Morgan-Monroe State Forest, Indiana, United States - atmos_gasesECM4C_05 | ecosystem: Environmental > Terrestrial > Soil > Temperate...
TCAGTAGGACCTCCAGCTTCCTTTTCTTCTCTTGCGAGAATAACTTAATTGAGCAGAACGGTCGACGCGAGTCCGCGCGCCGAAGTTCCCGGAATCTTTCGGAGGCAGATAGCGCGCATGCCAGATCCGCCGAAAACGATCCTGATCTGCTCGTGTGAAGACACGATGCGGCTCGATGCGACTGCCATCAGGCAAGGATGCCGCAACAGCGAAATCTCCGAATTCCGGCAACTCTGCCGAGCCCAGCTTGGTCATTTTCGCAATGCGGCAAAAGCAGAAGGATCGCTCATCGTGGGCTGCACTCAGGAGGCCCCGCTTTTTGGTGATGAGGCGGAAGGCCGCTCCGGGAAAATGGCCTTCGTCAACCTTCGCGAGACGGCCGGCTGGTCGGTAGAGGGCATCAAGGCGGGTCCCAAAATGGCGGCGCTGCTCGCCGCTGCGTCCGAACATGCGCCAGCGTATCCATTTGTTGCCTTGAAGAGCGACGGCGTGATCCTGATCTACGGCCGCGACGAAATTGCGGTCGAAGCCGGCCAACTGCTTGCCGATCACCTCGACGTAACGGTCATGATCTCAAAGCCGACGCAGATCACGCCGCCGGCCAAGACATTGTTCCCCATCGTCACGGGAACGATCCGCAACGCCAAGGGCCATTTGGGGTCATTCGAGCTTGTTATCGACGATTACGCCTTGCCGCAACCTTCCTCGCGCGGCGCGCTCGTCTTCGAGGCTCCGCGCAATGGCCTGACTTCGCGCTGCGACCTCGTTCTTGATCTTTCCGGTGAAACGCCGCTTTTCCCCGCCCACGACTTGCGCGACGGCTATCTCCGCGCGGACCCGCGAGATCCGGGCGCGATGCTGCGTACGGTGCTCAAGGCGCGCGACCTTGTCGGCAACTTCGACAAGCCGAAACATGTCAATTTCAGCGCAGATATTTGCGTGCATTCGCGCTCAGCGCTGACCGGCTGTCACCGTTGTCTTGATCTTTGCCCGACCAGCGCGATCACGCCAGATGGCGATCACGTCAAAATCAATGCCGAGGTCTGCGCGGGATGCGGCCAGTGCGCCGCGGCCTGTCCGACGGGCGCGGCAAGCTACGCTCTGCCGCCGGCCGAGACCTTGCTGCACAAACTGCGAGCGATGCTCTTGACCTACCGTGAAGCCGGTGGCGCCGATGCCATCCTCCTGTTCCACGATAGCCAGCACGGAAGCCCTCTGATCGATGCGCTCGCCCGCCATGGCGACGGGCTTCCAGCCAACGTGCTGCCGTTTGAGGTCAACGAGGTGACGCAGGTTGGACTCGAAGCGGTCGCGGCGTCCTTTGCCTACGGCGCGATGGGGATCCGTTTCCTTCTGCGGGCAAAACCGCTGCACGACATCGCCGGTCTTTACCAGACCATCGCGATGGCTGATGCCATTTTGGCCGGGCTCGGATTTTCCGGGCACCGCGTCTCGACGATCGAAACGGACGATCCGGACGCGCTGGGGGAAGTGCTGCGAACAATCGAACCCGCGCCGGCCGTGGAGCAGGCCGCAACCTTCAAAACGGTCGGCAAGCGGAGCGACCTGCTTCGCTTCGCTCTTCACGAATTGCACCGCGTCGCACCTATGCCGACCGACGTGATCGCTCTGCCCGAAGCCGCTCCTCTTGGAGCGATCAGCGTCAATGTCGACGGCTGCACCCTCTGCCTGTCCTGCGTCTCGGTCTGCCCGACCGGTGCTCTCCGGGACGATCCCGAACGTCCCGTGCTCAAATTCGTCGAAGATGCCTGCGTGCAGTGCGGATTATGCCGGAGCACCTGCCCGGAAAAGGTGATTACTCTGAAGCCTCAGATCGATTTCCGCGCCGTCAGGGCTGCGCCCCTGATCATCAAGGAAGAAGAGCCCGCGCTTTGCATCCGCTGCAACAAGCCTTTTGGGGTAAAGAGCACAATCGAGAAGATCGCGGCGAAGCTGGAAGGGCGGCACTGGATGTATCCCGTAGGCGATCGGCGGCTCGATGCCGTAAGAATGTGTGCAGACTGTCGGGTCATCACTATGAGCGAGCAGCAATTCGATCCCATCGCTGGCGTTCCCGAGCGCGCGTCGCCACGCACGACAGACGATTACCTGCGTGAGCGCGAGACCAAACGTTAGCTATTTGGCAGTGGCGCGCGCCAGAAAATCCGTAAGCGCCTTGCGGTCCTGCTGTGACCCGATGCGCTGCTCGGGCATCTTGGTGCCTGGGGTATAGGCGTTTGGACCGACCTCGAACAGTTTTGAGACCGTCTCTGGCGTCCACACAATGTCCAGGTGTTTCAGCGCATCGGAGAAGTGAAAGCCTGGCAGCGTCGCGATCTTTCGGCCGTACAAGCCCGCGAGCGTTGGGCCGGCACGTTGTGGCTCCTTTTCCGACAGGGTGTGACAAGCAATACATGCCCGAAACACCTCGGCGCCGTGATCTCCCGCATACGCGGCCAGCGGGTCACGCTGGGTCGGTTGCAACGATGAGCCGACGGGTTCGCCGGTCAGCGCGTTCAAACGCCTGATCTTGCCGTCGGTGCCGCCGGTCAGCATCGTCGCGTTGTCCCGCAGGAATGCGACAGACCACAACGGTGCACCGGGGACGACCGCCGTCCGCACAATGCGGTGCGCCTTTCGATCGATGATTGCGACCGAGCCACTGATCGAAGCAGCTGCGATCAAGGTGCTATCCGGTGAGATTGCGAGCGCAACGATTGGCGTCGTGTCGGCTTGCGCCTCGTCGATCTCCCTGCCGTCAGAGGTCAGAAAACGAACCTTCCCGTCCGCTCCCCCTGCGACGATCTCACCATCAGACGCGATGACCACCGCATTGAGCGGGGACGGGAGCGCAATTGTCGCCGGTGAGCCGCCGGCGCGGGGCCAGATTCTCAACTGGAGATCATAGCCAACGCTGACAAGCGACTTTCCATCGGGGGTGAAAGCGACCCCGTTGACATTTTGCGTGTGCCCCTCCAGCACCTGCTGCGTGCCGTCATTGAGCGACCAAATCCGGACCGTGTGATCCCAGGACGCGGAAGCGAGCATCGTGCCGTCAGGCGAAGCGGCAAGTGAAACGATCGGTGCGCGATGTCCCTCAAAAATCTGATCCGGCTTCTGCCGGCCGGCCGTCCAGATGGCAATCCGGGCATCCGCTCCGGCGGTTGCCATCCGATCATCCTTCAGGAAAGCAACCGCGTTCACCGCGTTGGTGTGAAACCGAAGGACCTGCTCTGCGGATTCGGTCTTGAGCGACCATCGGATGGCGGCGGTGTCGAAGCTGCCCGAAAGAACACTGTAACCATTACTGGAAATCGCAATCGACCGCACAGGTCCACCGTGACCCGTTAACTGCGCTTGCGTCGGCGCTGAATGCATCGCCAGCAGAGCAGCAGCGACGCGCAGACTTGTGCTGAGACTTGGGAGGCAACTCATGTGCGGTTTACAGTTCCTCCGGGCAGCGCACCGCCAATTATGCGGGATCTCTGTACTCGCTCGGTCTCGTCAACGATCAAAGCGTTGCTCGGTTTCCATGCTGCACCGCAGGACGGGGAATCGCCCCGCTACTCAATGCCGCAATGGCTATGGTCACCTTGAACCGGGCATAGCCTGATCCTATGCTTGACTTGACACGTCGAGGACGACGTCATGCAAATACGACCTAAAACGTATCTGCATTTCATCTCGTTGTGGCGATCACTTCGTGAAACGATACCGCCACACCGTGGCGACGTGCCCGGTAAAACCTCACCATGCCTTATCTATGCCGTGGTCGTGCTAGCTTTTTTCCTAGCCATTTTGGAAGTCGACGCTCATCGAGCCAAATTGGAATCACTTGGTTTTCTGGGGCACGACTACCAGATTCCTGCCGCCTTCTTGGGTCCGTAGGCCTCGCCTCTCGACAAGGCTTTCCTTCGACCTCGATAGCTCATTCGAGCGCGGATCTATTTGCGAGCCGTGGCTGAACGCTGTTGCGCGGCCTTCTTAGCGCTTCGTTTCCCGCGGGAACACCAGTGACCGATCGTCAAAGTCGTCGACCGGGAGCTTGTCTGTGCTTTGGCGGAACGGACGAACAAACTATTCGTTAATTTCTTAAGGGGCTGTGATCCGGAAGGATGAAAGACCAATGAGGGCCCCTACATAATCGCCGCACTCGCGATGATACTCGGTGGCAGCGCACTTTCGCTGGCGCAACCGAATGCGCAAGGCGCGGTGGAACTGAGCAACGGCACAAAAGTGCCGCAGAATCCCTCGTTACCGAAACTCTACCTCACAAACGTGCACCGCGAGCAGATTCGCAAGGCCGTACTTACTGAACACAACGAGGTCGAATTCCGGCTCAAGGCCACCAAGGCCGCCAAGGACTTTACCCCTGCTGTTGGCGCGACGCTCCCAAAAGGAGTTAAGCCGCAAGGGCTGCCGATGCGGGTTCTTTCGCAAATACCGGAACTTCGTGACTACATGTACCTGAAGCTGAAGGACCAGGTACTGATCGTGAACGGCATGACCAATAAGGTCGTTGATACGTTCCCGGAGACACAGCCGCTCTCCTAGCCGCATTGAGCGCGACTTCGGCGACCCATCCAATCCGCAAGCGTCGCCTTCGATAGGACTCGTTCAGCGCGGCGTCTGCCTAGGGAAGATCAGGGACCGATCCTCAAATTCCTCGATCGGTAAATCACGGCCGCTTTGCATTTCCAAAAGCGTAAAAAAGCCCGCGGTTTCGGCTTGTTCGGAGGTCGACGGCGACTGTGAACGCAGCATGCCCGTTGCAGCCGCAAGCATGATAACGCCCGCAATCCAAGATATATTGAAATGTTTCATTTCGAAATCTCCGCCTGCGAAAACAGGGCATGTAGCGATCCGACTTAATTCGAAGTGCAACGTGGTAACGTGGGAGAGATACTACTTGGAATTTGGACTACGCCGCTCGTCGCTCATTTTCGTCTGAAACGTGATCGATCCCCGTTAAATTCAAGTAAGCGAAATATTCGCCGAGAGGTCATCAGCGACACCAGACCCGAATTGGCGGTCTCACTTTGTTCGTCAATTGTTAATGTGGACTAACCGTGACCCCCGCGCCTCCAGGTGGTCCTCGTTTGAGGTTAGCGCTATCTTAAATCGATGGTCAGCCCGGCTCCAAGTTTCGCAGGCGTTCGTCCAGGCAGTGTTACTAAGATTGAAATAAGGCGCCGAACTACTGAGCGATTCTAATTTCGTAACCAAGTGGCGACAACTCCGACTCTTATAGGCCTCCAACGTAACACCATCATAGGCCGAACTCCTTGGCCGAGGTTGCGCACAAAGGACGGGTCAAGCCATGAAGCAACACAGCGTGGCGGTAATCCTTCCTTGTCGTAATGAAGAGGCGGCCATCAGCGCTACGGTAACGGAATTTCGTGCGGCTTTGCCTGACGCTGTCATCTATGTCTTCGATAACAATTCAACTGATGGCACTGCGAATGTAGCTCGAGCTGCTGGCGCGATAGTTCGAACAGAACTGACGCCAGGAAAAGGCAACGTCGTCCGTCGGATGTTTGCCGATATTGATGCTGATGTCTATGTGATGGCCGACGGCGACGCCACCTATGACGCCTCGGCCGCCCCGACGATGATAGGGAAGTTGATCGAATGCCAGCTGGACATGGTGGTTGGTGTGCGAAGTTCGGTCGCTAATGCCGCGTATAGGCCAGGCCATCGCCTCGGGAATGCGGTCCTTACTGGAATCTTGTCGCATATCTTCGGTCGCTCGTTCAGCGACGTCCTGTCGGGTTATCGCGTATTCTCGCGCCGGTTCGTAAAAAGCTTCCCGGCTCTCTCGGAAGGTTTTGAGATCGAGACGGAGATCAGCATCCATGCGTTGGAGTTGCACATGCCGGTGGCCGAGATCGTGACTGCTTACAGAGTACGGCCGGAAGGTTCGACGTCCAAGCTCTCTACTTTCCGCGACGGCTGGCGCATCCTATTCACCATCCTGACGCTGATTCGAATTGAAGAGCCGATGCTTTTCTTCGGTGTCATTGGCGCGTTGCTCGGATTCGTTTCGATCGTGATCGCGACGCCTCTTGCGGTCACATATGCTCAGACCGGCTTAGTGCCGCGTTTGCCTACCGCGGTCCTTTCGACGGGACTCATGATACTCGCCTTCCTTAGCTTCTTCAGCGGAATGATTCTCGACACCGTCGTGCGTGGTCACCGCGAGTTGCGCCGGCTCGCCTATTTGGCCCTGCGCCCCCCGGAATAAGGGATGTCACCCGCTAATCTTGTCTCAAGCAGAATCCCCCGTAAGGACGTTTTTCTTCTATACGGATGCGCGCTCGCATTTTCTGCGCACGAGAGCTCGTAAGCGCTGTGATTAACCTCTCCGCAGGCTTGCGATCGTCTCGGTCAGCTCGGCGGCGAAAAGGGACAGCATGAGGCCCACCGTCGGGACTGCCGGAACCAGATATCGCCAGACGTCGAGAGTGTGGGCGGCGGCGGCGGTCATGATCGAAGCCGCCCACATCACGACCACAATGCCTGCGCACGTCAAGAACCGAGAGCGACGACGCCGCACGGCGGTCACCGTCCAAAATGTGACGGCGATAACGAAGGCGGTGGACAATGCCTCGAACAGATGGCGGGAGACCCCTGGGAGATCGGACAATAGGCCGATCCGAACCGGTCCGCCTTGCAGGTCGATCGGCTGAGCTGCGCGGCCGTGCCGCGTCATGATTTCGGACACGAGCGGCACGTCGTCGGTCGACACCGGTATGGCGGGGTCGAGCCCGTAGGGCGGCCATGCGACCGAGGCCCCATAGGCCATCTGATGGACGAACTTGCCCGCGTAGTCCAGCGGCCGGTCGCGCACGGCGGTCAGGAAAATGCGCCGATAGGCTGCGGCCGCGCCGACTGCATTCCCTTCATCGTCGGCGACGTCTCGATCCAGTGCGGTGTCGAAGAGACACGCGTCGCCGAAGAACCCGAGCACGGGCCAGCGACCCGGCTCCGCGGCGAAGTCGGCGGCAAGCCGAGCCATTGTGGCGTCGGCGGGGTCGCCGGCCGCCGACAGTATCTCGCGTCGCGCTGCATCGCTTGCAAGTACGATGTTCAGGTGATTGCAGAACAGTGTCTTGGGAAGGAACACAGTGGATGCCCGGTCGGAGTCGGAAGCCCCGAACCGGGATCCGGCAGCGAGGAGGGCCAGCGCCGCCGCGACGGACAGGGCGATTACAGCAACGCGCGCGGGCGTGCCTGGCCGGGCGACGCAGGCGCCCACCAGGACGGCGGCGATTGGGACTAGCATTCCCTGCGATCTGAGGCAGGCCGCAAGTGCTGCACACAGGACGGCGCCTGCGACCGTGCAGCACCGCGCTGTTCCGCCGACGCAGGTGGCAATGAGCAATCCAGCCATTGCCAGGTTGAGGAACACCGCAAAGAAAAGGTCTGCGGTGAGGACGTGCCTGAACAGCAGCAGGCCCGGATACATAGCCACAAGGATGATCGGCACGAGGCCAGCGGCATTGCGCGTCACCATCTGGGCGGTTGTCGCAAGTGCCAGGATCAGAACGGCCCACGCCGCCTGCTGCAGCCGCACCACCGTTCTGAGGTCACCTCCGAACGCGAACGTCACGGCCAGGAGTGCCGGGTAACCCGGATCGCGCCCACCCGCCACGGTTGGCCTTCCGGTCTCGAGCGTAAGAAGCGCAGATTCCACGAAGGGCGGCGTGTCGCCCCAGATAACCGGGACTGCCGGCCTGAACGACACGACGACCGCCACCAGCAGCGCGGCCCACGCCAGCACGGCCCATGGCCACGGCGATCCGACGCCGCCCAGAGAGGCGGCTCCGCCCCTTGTACGCGCTGGAGTATCGCGGTCGGACTGCACGATCGCCGTCTACACGGGAGTTGGAATGCTGTCCCAGCTTCATGTTAGACCAAAACGCCCTACCGGACCATCGGAGAGCACAGTGTGCTCCCGTCGGGAGACCAGGCATTGGCTGGAAAAGTCGTGCGGCAAAATGGACTGAAGTCCGAACTCCTGCGGCGTGGTGATTTCCTCGTCGGCGTGAGCGTCCGCCTTGGCATGGGTCTCCCGACGTGTCACCCTGCGTGAGCTAATCATGCGGGAGGAATCTCTTGTACCGTCACGGCGTAATTCTTTGCTCGGTCTGGATGGCTTTTCTGAGTGCGATGTCGGCTGCAGCTCTCGCCGCCGCCGATTCCGAGCGATGCCAGGAGTTGGGCCGTAAGTTTCAAACCGCAAAACCGCAGATTAGTGCAATCGAGGTCTCCTCGGCTTTATTCTCGGCCGCCGACGGGAATTGTATCGCCTTGGCGACCGAACTGCTGGATTATGGCGCATCGCTCGACGCGCGCGACCGATTTGGCGCTCGACCCCTTAGCCATGCAGCAAGGTTTGGCCATCTTTCGATGGTCGACCTCTTGCTTGCGCGAGGCGCTCCGATCAATGCGCGCAATTTAGCCGGTGCGACAGCCCTATATTTTGCTGCCGAAGGAGGCCATGTCTTGGTGTCGCAGCGTCTCATCGAGCTCGGGGCTGACGTCAACCTGACGGGACGGAGTGGGATTTCTCCGGTTGCGGCTGCCGCCTATGCCGGTAGCGATGCGATCGTCGAAGCGTTGATCGCACATGGAGCTGACGAGCGAGTAGCCGATGATACGGGCAAGCCGCCGATTGTCTATGCGGCGGCACGCGCCAAGCTGAATATCGTGAAACGGTTGTTGGGCCGGGATATCGACATCAACGCTCGCTACCAACATGATCTCACCCTGCTGATGTGGGCATCGGGCGCGGATGAAAAGGTCCCGGAAGCAGACGCCTTCGAGGTTGTTAAATTTCTGGTGGACGCCGGAGCGCGGATCGATGACCGGGATGCCCGCGGCCGCACGGCTCTCATGATTGCCGCCGAAGGCGGCCGTGCGGAGGTCGTCGCTCTGTTACTTGCGCGAGGAGCTGATCCTTCTCTCAGGGACCAGGCCGGCAAACGCGCGGCAGATCTCACCTCTCTGTCGTCGCTACGTGAACGGCTGGCGACGCCCTGAATGAGGCTCGCGGAGCATTCGGCCTCTATCTGGCCCGCTTTACAGACCGGCTAGGTACTCCGACAGTGCCGCAAGGTCATCGGGAGGAGTGGCGAGCATCAGATCCGTCATGCCGGGGTTGTTGGCGCGGGCGCGGGTGCGAAAATCAGCAATTGTTTTGGTCAGGTATTCGCGACTCTGTCCAGCCAGTCTTGGTACTGTGCCATCGCCCTGAAAATGATCGAGATGGCAGCCGGTACAACCCACCGAGTGTTCGGCGCTGACAGCTCGGGCCGAAACGTCCTTCGGCGCCCGCGGCTGGCCGAGGTCGGGCCATGGCTTCTTTGAGAAATATTCGGCAATCGCAAGCATATCCTCCTTCTCGAAGGATGCAGCGATCGGCTGCATGATCTCGTTCTTGCGGTCGCCACGCTTGAAATCGCGGAGCTGGATGTAAGTGTAGCCAATTAGCTGTCCCCAGATGATGGGAATTATCTTGTCGATCGGTTTGCCGTCGTGGCCATGACAGCCCGCGCAGACCTCAACCTTTTCAGCGATGCTTTGCGCGATTGCGGGCCTTGGGCCGGCGCTCAACAATGCTGCGAGAATTACCCCGCAAGAAATCAACCAACCCAATCTGCCACCCACGGGTTCATTTCGCGAACGCTTAACAGAAGCGGGGCCGCAACTGGCCCCGCTTTCGTAATCACCACGCAACCTCGCCTGTTCACTCGAGCGTGAAAGCGATGATGTTGTTGCCGCGTTTGAAGTTGACCTGGACGTTACCGCCCGCGCCAACCACGATATATTGCTTGCCGCCCATAGTGTAGCTCGAAGGCGGCGCATTGACGCCGGCACCGGCGCGGAAGCTCCATAGTTCCTTGCCGTTGGACGAGTTGTAGGCTGCGAATTTGCCGTTACCTTCACCCGTGAAAACAAGGCCGCCCGCGGTGGCCAGAATGCCACCGATCATCGGCTCAGGCGTCTTCACCTGCCATTTGATCTTTCCCGTGTTGTAGTTGACGGCGGTGATGTTACCCGCCTGCTTTTCGCCAGGGATTGCCGTGAAAGCGCCGCCAAGCCACAACTTGCCGTTCGGGTAAGGCGAGCTTTCGACCCGGTAGTGCATGGGCTGATGAAGGTTGATGGCGTAGGCAAGCTCCTGTCCCGGGTCGGTGGCAATCGGCGACCATTCGACACCGCCGTTCGCTCCTGGAAGCATGCGAGCTCCTTCCTTGGTCGGCAGCACCCACATATTCTCTTGCGGTACCATCGCCTCCGAGAACCGGATCAAGCTGCAGTCCTTCCGGTCGTGAACATAGATGTGGCCGGTCTTGCCGGCATGGATCACGCCCGGAATGGTCTTGCCGTTCTTGTCCTTGACATCCACCAGCACCGGCGGGCTCACGGCGTCGAGATCCCAGACGTCGTGGGCGATGTACTGGAAGTGGCAGACGTATTTGCCGGTATCCAGATCAAGTGACACCAGCGAGTCCGTGTACAGATTGTCGCCGGGACGCGGCGAACCATCAAGAT
>Ga0307478_10004059_pt1 | contig 10556 bp, 10 predicted proteins | sample atmos_gasesECM4C_2_FD_203713 | JGI IMG/M metagenome (GOLD analysis project Ga0307478, IMG submission 203713) | Hardwood forest soil microbial communities from Morgan-Monroe State Forest, Indiana, United States - atmos_gasesECM4C_05 | ecosystem: Environmental > Terrestrial > Soil > Temperate...
GGGCTGCGAGAACGCTTTCATCCCGGAGTACTGGGGCAGAACCGACGCCTTTTTCATGAACTCGGTCCAGATGGGAGCGGCGGTCATGGCGCCACTGAGTCGAAGGTCGCTGTAGTCGTCGTAGCCCACCCACACGATGCAGAGCAGGTTGGAGGTATATCCGGCGAACCAGCCGTCGTGCGAGCTTCCGGTCTTACCCGCCGCCGGAGGAGTAAATCCGCGCAGACGGACCGCCGTATATCCCAAACCGTTGTTGATCACGCTTTCCATCATCGTGGTCATGATGTAGGCAATGCGCGGGTCGAGCACTTGCCGCTGGTCCGCCTTGAAGTTCGCCACAACGTCACCCTTGGCGTTGCGCACTGAGTCCACCAGGATCGGGGTAAGTCTCGTGCCGTTGTTGGCGAACGAGGTATAGGCTCCCGCCATATCCAGTGGAGGAGCATCGTAGGAGCCCAGGGCCATGGCCGGCGTTGCTTTTACGGAGGTGATTCCAGCCAACTTGGCCAGATCTGCCACTTTGTCGTAGCCGACTTCTTCAGCTACTTTCACGGTGGCGTTGTTAAGTGACATGGCCAGCGCGTAGCGCAGGGTTACTTCTCCGTGGTACTCCTCTTTGTAATTGCGGGGCTCGTAGATTTGATCTCCGTAGGCGAAGCTGGAAGGCGCGTCCGTCACCATGGAGGCGGGCGTGATCACGGTTTGCGAACCGTCGAGCGCGGTATTCATTGCCGCGGCGTAGACGAAGGGCTTGAAGATCGAACCCGTGGGCCGCTTCGACAAGGCGTGGTTCAACTGGCTGAAGCCGTAGTCGCGCCCACCCACCAGGGCAAGAACTGCGCCGGTGTGCGGATCAATCGCTACCAGAGCCACTTGCGCTTGCGGGCCTGGAGCCACTTTGGTCTCTATTTTCTTGCCCACTTTAATGCGCTTGGTGCGCAGCTTGGTGACTTGCTCATCCACCAGCTTGATGCCCGATTCGACAGCCTGGGCCGCCGCCTTCTGCAAATCCGGATCGAGGGTGGTGTAGATGCGGTAAGACTCGTCGTTGAGATCGTGCTCGCTGAACTTGTTAATCAGGGTGTCCCGCACCATATCGACGAAATACGGCGCATCACTGGCCTCCACGTTGGGGGGCGCCAGCTTGAGGGGCGAGGCCTTGGCCTTATCGGCCTGCTCGCGAGTGATGGCGTGAGTGTCGACCATGGAATCCAGTACCAGGTTGCGACGGTCGAGAGCGCGCTCGGGATGGCGATAAGGCGACAGCCGGCTCGGCCCTTGAATAATACCCGCCAGCAGCGCCGCCTCAGGCAGAGTAATGTCCTTCAAATCCTTATTGAAATAGGCGCGCGACGCCTCGGCGAAACCGCTAATGGCGAAGGATCCGCGTTGCCCGAGGTTGACCCAGTTGCCATAGAACTCGAAAATCTGCTGCTTGCTGAACTTCTGCTCCAGCAATTCGGCAATCAGCATCTCGGTCAACTTGCGGCGAATGGTTTTTTCCGGGGTAAGAAAGAATCCGCGCGAGAGCTGCATGGTGATGGTGGAACCGCCCTGCTCGTGCCGTTGCCGCGTCAGATCGATCCATACTGCCTCAAACATGCGGAGGAAGTTCACCCCGCTGTGCTCGAAGAAACGCCTGTCTTCGATGGCTAGCACCGCATCCAGCAACACCTTGGGAATGTCGTCGTATTTCACCACCTGGCGCTTGGAACGCTGTTCGGAATCGAATAACGCGGTTACGAGTTGCGGCTCCAGTTCGTAGGCGGAGAGTTCAGTCCCTTTACTGGTGATCTTGTCGACTTGCCCATCCAGAATGGAGATGCGGGCGTCTTCGGGACTGTGGTAGCTCTCCGGGCCGGGGCTAATCTCGATGCCATCAGCGAGCAGCCGAAATGAACCAAGTTGCGACTGGCCTTCCTTGTCGGAGTAGCCGGCGCGGCGCAGGAGAGCGGCAATTTCCTTTGCATTCGCCTTGTCGCCGTCATGCACCGTGCGGGGCAGGGCGTAGATTTTTGCCGAGTTGCTGAATACCGGCGAGCGAAAGCGCTGCGCAATAATCCGGTCGTACTTAATGTAGAAATAACAAAAGAAACCGCCTAAACCGATCGCTGCCACCAAAAAAACGACCAGCGCGGCTCGAATCACGGGATCGCGCGGCAGCCCGTAACGGCCACGGCCCTTCTTGTCTCCAACCTTCGGAATTTTGATCCTAATAGCCAAGTTTGGACTCGTGCCCCGACCGAAACAAGTGCCTGCTGATCAGACGGTTAGATGCGTCAGAAGGTTAGATCGTCTGCTCTTCCGTTGCGCATTGTCCTGGACCCCGCCGCAGTCTGCGGAATGTCAGGATGCGAATGCTCCCATTGTACCGCTCCAAACGCCAGGAAAAAGAGACCCGCAGTTCATGCGGGTCTCTAAGCCGTTACTACGCCGAGCCGCCGAGCTTGCCGGAAAGAACCACTCACCCTACGGTGCGTTCGTCAGATCGGTCATCAAGAATCCTCGAACTCGCATCGTCATGAACTGGCTCTGCCTGAACTTCTCTTCCCTGAGGAAAGTCTTATCCATCGCTGACATCAGAGAGAAGGTAACCGGATGACAACGTTACGAATATCACTGGCGCAGTCGGCCAGTTAGGCCTGAGCCTGAAGGTGGATTAGATGCGGGCAAATAAATCTTTGGGGTACACGTCGTCACTTGCGGTCAGGTCGCGCTTAGAACCCTTTATTTCCGCTGTTTGGAGTGAAGTGCATATCGAAGGAATATCCCGGCAGGTTAATCGTCACGGCATAATCGGCTGCCAGGTAAACAGTTGCCAGACCGGGCGAACTGATGCGCTGCACCGTCACCTGCTTCGCGTCAATCGGCATTTCGTGTTCCCTGGCCTTGCGGAGCACATCGTTTCGGATGTCCTCGTCCGTCTTTTGCAAGCTGGTCCCATCCATGAGTGCAATCGTCTTCAGGTCATCCTGGAAGCTGTAATTGGCCAGGATTGGCGGAACCACTTGAAAAATGGCCAAGACGACAGCAATGATCGCCAGAAGTCCGATGAGTAACTTAAGAAATCCCATAACCTCAACCTGCGTCGCTGCCCGCACCACTAATTCAGGCTTTGGCTTGCAGCGCTCCCTGAAAATATTCCACTACCGCCGCGATCGTAACATCGCGTACTTCCCGAGTCGAGCGCAGAACGACCTCCACGGTACCTTCGGTAACCTTCTTCCCGACGGTGATTCTAAAAGGGATACCGACCAGGTCGGCATCTTTGAACTTCACTCCCGGGCGTTCGTCCCGGTCATCGAGAATGACGTCAAATCCAGCGGATTCAAGGCGAGCTCCAATCTCCTGAGCGGTGCTTAATAGAGTTTGGTCCTTCACGTTGGTGGGAGTGACCACAATCTCGAACGGCGCTATCGAGGCGGGCAGCCAGAATCCGTTTTCATCGTTACTCTGTTCCACCGCCGCGGTTAGAATGCGCTCGATCCCAATGCCGTAACTGCCCATAATCGGCGTCACTTCCTTGCCATTCTTGTCGAGTACACGCGCGCCCATCGACTCCGAATAACGGTAGCCCAGCTTGAAGATGTGTCCAACCTCAACCGCGGTATCGATGCGCAGCGCGTTGCCGCAGTTTGGACAAGCCTCACCCGCCGTCACCGCGCGCAGATCGACGTACGCCGTGGCATGAAAATCTTTTCCCGGCGTGAGATTCTTCAGGTGGTAATCCTCTTTGTTCGCGCCCGCGATCAGGTTCGTCCGGCCTTCCAGGGCCTTATCGACAAGAAGAACCGGGAGGGTTGCATCTTTCTCTAGATCCTTCGCCCAGTCAATTCCAATCGGCCCCAAATATCCCGCGGGAGATTTAAACAGCGCCTTGATCTCAGCCTCGTCCATCGGCCGCGAGGCTTGTGCCAGCGTGCCATTCAGCTTCGCTTCGTTCAACTGATGGTCGCCGCGCATCAGCACCACGATCGCTCGCGACCTGGTCTTGCCCGTTTTCTTGTCTTTCACATCAGAGAGCGGCTCCTCCGCCATCAAAGCCAGAGTCTTGATCTTGTTCTTCGGCGAGACGCCTAGAAACCGCGCCACATCTTCAATCGTCTTCTGCCCTGGAGTGTGCACCTCGAGCGGGTTGCCATCACCTTCGACTTTCAAGTCTTCTACCGCCTCGAGCTTCGACGTTGCCTTCTCCATGTTTGCCGCGTAGTTGCAGCCATCGCAGCTCACAATCTGATCTTCTCCCGCCGGCGTGCGCACCATGAACTCGTGCGATTCCTTCCCGCCCATTGCGCCTGAATCGGCTTCCACCACCATGTACTTCAATCCGCAACGGTCGAAGATGCGGCAATACGTGTCGTAGTGTTTTTTGTAGGAAACGTCGAGCCCTGCGGCGTCGATGTCGAACGAGTAAGAGTCCTTCATCATGAACTGGCGCACGCGGAGCAGGCCGGACTTGGGCCGCGGCTCGTCGCGAAACTTCGGCGCAATCTGATACCAGATCTGCGGCAGCTGCTTGTAGCTGCGCAGCTCTTTTAAGGCGATGGAGGTCATTACTTCTTCTGCAGTGAAGCCCAGCGCGAGGTCGGCGCCCTTGCGGTCCTTGAGGCGAAACAGGTTGTCGCCTATCAGCGACCAGCGACCGCTGGCCTCCCAAATCTCCCGCGGATGCAGCAGCGGCAAGTAAAACTCCTGCCCAATTTTGTCCATCTCCTGGCGGACGATGGCCATGATCTTGTTGAACGAGCGGTTGCCCAGAAAAAGATACGAGTAAATTCCCGCCGCCAGTTGCCGGATGTAGCCTGCCCGTACCAGAAACTTGTGGCTGGCAACTTCGGCGTCCGCCGGAGCCTCGCGCAGAGTAGGAATGAAGAGTTCTGACCATCGATGCATAATTGAAGGATCCCGAGTGGAAGTTGTTCATTGTAAATGATCAAGTGCCGCACAACCCGCAACGCGAGAGATTTATGCCGAGACCAATCGTAGTACCATATTATTATATCAATATTGACAATTACTGATTACTTGGTAATATGGGAGCGGGAGGTGCCCATGACGAACACGGCGGTTGAAGCTGAACTTAAGGTCGCAGACGAAGTTTGGATTGCCACTGCCCTGCTGCATCGCGCCCATCCCGAGGCGCGAGACTTTGCTGTAGAGGAGATTGTTCAACGAGCAAAGGAAGAAGGGCTGTGCAAGCCATTTCGACGGGGAGTCTACGTTCATGTCATTCAGCATTGCGTTGCGAACCGTCCTCCCAATCCAGGTCGGTATCGCATGCTATTTGAAACTACACCGGGGCGCCGGCGTCTCTTTCGCAGCGGTGACTCATACCACCCCGACCGTGAGGGAGCTAAGATCACTCCAAAACGTGACGATCTCCCGGTTGGCTTCAACGGACTAATAGCGTGGTACCGCGACTGGTCCTCGGTTACGACTAGCAACGCTTCAAGGGAAGACCCGCTGCTGGCGCTGCGCGGCTCAGGTAAGAATCTCTGGGCAGACGAGCATGCTGACACTTATGTGCGCCGTTTGAGGGAGGGTTGGGAATGAGCCGCATTTTTTGGGACACCAATTTGTTTATTTATCTATTGGAGGACTATGGCAACTCCTCAAAAGCTGTGGTGCAGCTTCGGTCGAAGATGCTCGCGCGGGGCGATCAACTGCTGACCTCGACACTTACCCTCGGCGAAATCCTTGTCAAGCCAGCAGAACGGGGTGAGACTGAGCTTTGCATGAGGTACGAGCACGCAATTTCAAGCGCAGCGGTGATCATTTCCTTCGATCTTAAAGCGGCCAGGATCTATGCAGAGTTGCGTACCGAGAGATCACTCAAGGCCCCCGACGCCATACAGTTGGCCTGCGCTGCAAACGCCGCCGTGGATCTCTTTGTGACGAATGACGAACGGCTCCAAGGAAAGCACGTCCAAGGTATACAGTTCATCGTCCCCTTAGACCGTGTCCCCGTTTGAGCTTACCCGGTCAGTTGCTTCAAAATCTCTTTCCCCAGCTTCTGCGTTTCGCCGAAAAACTTCTGATATTCGACGAACAGGCGGTTCAACTCCAGCGATTTGTCCACCGAGAGTTTCTTGCGCAGCATCATGTCGCGGACGTGCACCGGGTTCGGCAGGGTTGCGTCTTCGGTCAATTCCTCCAGCGCGGTATTGGGATCGTAGTGATACATAACATTGAATCATTGAGAGATTGAGTCATTGACTCATTAAAGCTCAATACAACACAACCCTCAAGCTCCTTTATTGTGCTTTGCCGTACGTAACGAAGCCGCACAGATGGCCAGCAATTCGTTTGCCTCTTTCAACAGAAGGGAAAGTTTTTCGGCCGACACGACTCCCGTGTCTGTAAGCAGCTCGAGCCAGAACACGGTTTCATCCGCTTCCTCGACCACTATGTTTATCTTTGAAATAAACTCGGCGTGCGACCGTGCCCGGCAAACCGCCCGGTAATTCGCCGCAACGGCCGTACCGCAGCGGAGTAATTGTCTGCCGATGACGTCCCCCTCACGTGTTCGGGGTAAGGATCGCACAACACCCACGATCCTGATTGCAAACTGCTTCGTCCGCAGTTTCATGGCCTCGGCCCTGTCCAGCATGTTCATCGGTTTTCAATGGCTCAATGGCTCAATGACTCAATCTCTCAATGACTCAATTCAAACCAGTTCCGTGCTCCACAGATCGTGCAGATGCACAATCCCTTCCAGCTTCTCATGCGAGTCGACAACCATCAGCGAAGTAATCTTCTTCTCTTCCATCAAAGCCAGCGCGGTAGCGGCAAATTCTCCAGCGCTAATGGTCCGCGGATTCTTCGTCATGGCCTCGCCTGCGGTCAGATCGAGCACGTCTTTTCCACGCTTCTCGAGCAGTCGCCGCAAATCTCCGTCGCTGATGATCCCCACCAGCTTCATGCCATCCACCACGGCCGTCACTCCCAGTTTCTTGCGCGACATTTCATAAATTACATCCGGCATCCTGGTTTGCGGAGTAACCCTCGGCAGCGCATCGCCCGAGTGCATCAGTGACTCGACCCGCGCCAGCCGCTTCCCCAGTTTCCCGCCGGGATGCAGATTGGCAAAATCCTCTTCTTTGAACCCGCGCTTCTCGCTGAGCGTCACCGCCAGCGCATCACCCAAAGCCAGCATCGTGGTAGTCGAAGCCGTGGGCGCCAATCCCAGAGAGCAAGCCTCTTCTGCGATCGAACAATCGAGAGCCACATCAGCTGCTGCCGCCAGAGTAGATGGCCGCACCACTCGCGAAGAACTCTCATCCCCCGTCATGGCAATCAACGGCACGCGCAGCCGCTTGATGGTCGCCAGCAACGCCAGAATTTCCTCCGTCTCCCCGGACGCCGACAGGGCCAATACCACATCCCCACGCACCACCATTCCCAAATCGCCGTGCAGCGCCTCCACGGGATGGAGATACAACGCCGGGGTCCCCGTCGAACTCAGCGTCGCCGCAATCTTGCGCGCGATCAGACCGCTCTTCCCCATGCCTGTGACCACCACGCGCCCGGCGCAGGCAAACATCAACTCCACAGCCTGCTGAAACGCGGCTGCCATCGGCCCGCCAATGCGGTCTGCCAGCGCGCGCAGCGCCTCGGCTTCGATGCGCACCACGTTCTCGCCAATGTTCTTCATTCAATCTAGAGCTGGGAGAAGAATGTTAGCACGCAGCGACGGGCGACCTGGTCTCGCTAGACTGGTCCCGCTAGAAATGATCCTCAACACCTGACGGCTGCACCGTTTTCTGCCCCAGCACGGCCAACCCCTTTGCCTGGATCATCCTGTCCCACGGCCCCGCCTGCCAGTTATCGCGCATCTTCGAAGGATGCTGCCACGGGGGCAGCGCTACCATCAGATTGACCGCAGTCGAATGAATATAGGGTTCGTACATCGAGCGCAACTTAGCCAGCTTCTGCCGTGCCTCATCATTACTTCGTAGATTTAATCCGACCCCCGCCAAAGCTTCCCGTAGTGCCTGAAAATCCGCTTCCGGCATCCGATCCACCGTGTGTGGATCGTAGCGCGCATTCACTACCTGAGCCAGATCGACCGCCGCGTGCCTCGCCATGGCGAAAGTCAGCCGCGCCTGCCCGGGATGAATCCCTTCAATCCCGGTAATCACCAGCGAAGTCACATCCAGCATGATCATCAGCGCTCCCAGCCAGGACTGGTTACTGTGCTGCGAGCGAAAAAAGCTCAATACCGGATACGAAAGACCGCTCTCCAGCAACTCTCCTGCCCAGCGCTCCCAGTCGCGCAGCACTTCATCGAGCACCCCTTGATCGATCGCTGGATCCTCCGATCGGCCCGCCAGCCGAACCAGCAACTCGCTGGCGGTAGGTGGAGAGCCAGCGCGCGCATCGAGCATCGAAATCTGAATCTCGCGCCGGGAAAATGATCCGTAAACCACCGGCAAATATCCAATCACCACGCCCAGGAAAGCGAAGCCCATCCCCGCTTCGAATACGGAGAGCATCCGAGCCAGGCTCGATATGGGCAGAATGTCGCCATAACCCAGCGTGAAAAATGTCTGCCCGCTGTGGTACAGGATTCGGCCAAAGGTGAGGGGCTCATGACCCAGCTGCTCATGCCCGCCGATGCCGTATTGCAGCAGCCCAAAACCGCAAATCAGTCCGGCAGCCCAGAAGGCCAGCAACATGATCAGCGAGAGTGGCCCGTAGTATCCGAGAAAACTTTGCTGCCGCGAAGCGGTTTGGATGTGACCGGCAATCTTCCTCCATGGAATCCAGGTGCGGCGGTAAAACCACGCGGTGAGCTTGAACTGGCGCGTCACCCGCCGCGGCAACACCACAGTCTCAAAGGCATCCAGCAGGACCACGCCAATGATGACGAGGCCGAAGATAACCGCGGGAATGCTGACGTGAAAACTCATGCCGGGTTCTCAGTTGGAATCTTGATGCGGAAGGAAGGGTAACAGATTCGGGGCAGCGAAATCTGTGTGAGGAGTCTTCCGCTCCGTTATAGAGACGTTGCTTGCAACTTCGTGCAACCGCCAGCGCACAGCCGGGGGCTGCGTCTCTACTGTTACTGCTTAGGCTGTAGCGTCGGAGTTTGTCCCGGTGCGGGAGCCGGCGTTGTTGTCGCCGGCTTTTTCGCGGCGGGCTTCTTCTTTACCGCCGGCTTCTTCGCCGGCTCATTGTCATCCACAATAGTTTTCTTCGGAGGCGCGGTCGGAATCGCCGCCTGCGCCGTCTTCAGGTCCGCGCGCAGGCGGACAATTTCCTGCTCCTTTGACGCCGCCAGGTTCGCCAGGCGCTCCGCCAACTGTTTTCGCGTTCCCTCAAAACTGCTCAGATCGTTCGACAGCGATTGGAAATCGTCTTTCGGTCCGAACGCTCCCACCGATTCCGCGACGCTTCCCATCACATCGTAGAGCGCATCCAGGTTGCGGTAGAGCTTGAAAGTCGCAGGCAGGTCCTCAGGAGCATTGCGCAACTGAGCAATGATCTCCGGCAACGCGCTCTGCAGATTGCGCTGGACCGCGTCCACGTTTCCCAGCGTTTGCTTCTTCGTAGACCCGTCGGTTTTCCACTTCTCAATGCGCAGCTTCGTCAGATCGTCCTGCGCGGACTTCGAAGTAGCTTCCAGTTGCGCAAGCAATCCGTTCACTTGCGATACAGAGGCATAAGAAACGGCCGCGCCCTGCGGCGCCGCCGCGGTCGCCACACTGGTTTGCGCTGAATATTGAGTGCCAATTTGAGTCGCAGGAGCTGCGGCCGTCTGACCGAAGGTTGCAGCACTCCAAAACAACATAAACAGCAGGTAAGAACGGCGGATAAATTTAGGATTCATCAAGTCGGAGCCGGTGGCGTCGCGCGTGCAACAGAATATCGACAAGCCGAGGATACTACAAACCCACGCATTTTTTCCTGGCGTTCCCCGAGGTGCCGCACCCCGAAACTGGTCGGTGAGCGTAATCGGGATTTTGCGATAACTATCCGTTTTGAGAGCTGCCAAACCCATGGCTTTCGTTGACTTGCCAGAATCAGCGAAGTAAGATTCGCGCCAGTAATCGGCCACCGCGTTTGTAGAAATAAGGAGACCACAATGAAAATCAGCGTGGTTGAGATAGTGTCTACAATGCTGCTTGGGGTATGTCTATCGCAAGCACAATCAACGCGACCCGGCTCGACTTCCGCCCCGAGGCCCGGCACTAAGCCGCTCCTGTTGGAGAAAAATGAAGGCGAGCAGCGGATATGGCGCGACCCTCCCCCCGGCGGATTCATGCTAAAGGTCAGCCCGAAAAACAACGGGTCCCAACATCTCGTTATGGGGACGGAAGAGATGTCACCCGGTGACGAGATCCCGCGACACAAACACCTGGGGCAGGATGAAATTGTCTTCCTCCAGAGGGGAACCTTGCATGCTCGACTCGGCGGTCAGGAACGCGATCTGCATGCCGGAGGAATGGCGTTCATTCCTGCGTATACCTGGGTGAGCTTCAAGAACACCAGCGCCGAGCCTGCCAGCATCGTGTTCATTTTTTCGGAGCCTGGCTTCGAGAATCACTTGCGCT
>Ga0307478_10004060_pt1 | contig 10553 bp, 8 predicted proteins | sample atmos_gasesECM4C_2_FD_203713 | JGI IMG/M metagenome (GOLD analysis project Ga0307478, IMG submission 203713) | Hardwood forest soil microbial communities from Morgan-Monroe State Forest, Indiana, United States - atmos_gasesECM4C_05 | ecosystem: Environmental > Terrestrial > Soil > Temperate...
GCTTTTGAGCAGAAAAGATCCTACTTATGAAGACGTCTTACCTTGAATCGTGCTCCGCGTTCTTGTTCGCCTCATGCCTACTGGCGCTGACAGGCTGCTCGGGATCCTCCTCCTCTCCATCTTCTGTGGTACCGCCGCCAGAGAATCCAATTGGCCCGAATTTGACGCAGGTAAGTTCCGACCCGTACACCGTTGGACCAGGCCAACATGCGACCGAAGTCGAGCCTCACATGCTGGCGAACGGCAACACGCTGGTGACCGCGTTTCAAACTGGACGGATCGCCCCTGGGGGAGGCACCGACATCGGATGGGCAACATCCATCGATGGAGGCACCACGTGGAAGCACGGTTTTCTGCCCGGACTGACCACGGGCGAGGGAACGGGTCCGTACGATGCCGTCAGTGATCCGGCCGTGGCCTATGACGCCAAGCATAATGTCTGGATGATCGCCTCCCTGCCGATTTCGAATACATCGCAAACTCCCGCAGTGGTGATCAGCCGATCGACCGATGGAGGCCTCAGCTGGCCGACGCCCGTAGTGAGCGTCGATCCCACTTCAGCCAGTTCGGACAAGAACTGGATTGCGTGTGACAGCTGGCCAAGCAGCCCATACTACGGAAATTGCTATGTGGAATGGGATGATCCGGCGAACCTGGGCGTCATCGACATGAGCACTTCGAACGATGGCGGCCTTACCTGGAGCGCGCCCACACAGACTGCAAATTTTTGCGAAGGCATCGGCGGGCAGCCGCTGGTCCAACCGAATGGAAATGTGATCGTGCCGCTCTGGTTATTTGTGGGTCAGGCGAACGAAATGGCGGCGTTCAACTCAACCGATGGCGGTCAGAGTTGGAGCGCCCCAGTAGTAATTGCCACAATGCAATCGCACCTGGATTTGCAGGGATTTCGAAGCGGTCCACTGCCTTCCGCGGCAGTCGACGGCGCCGGGACGGTTTGGGTGGTATGGGAGGACTGTCGCTTTCGCTCGGGCTGCTCTACCAATGACCTCGTCTACAGCACTTCGCCCGATGGTGTGAACTGGAGCACGGTCACGCGGGTGCCGATCGATGACGTGACCAGCGCGGTCGATCACTTTATTCCCGGCATTGGAATCGATCCTGCGACTTCGGGAACGAGCGCTCACGTTGCGATTCATTACTACTACTTTTCCCAGAGCAACTGTTCACTGACGACCTGCCAGTTGGTCGTGGGGTACATATCGTCCGCGAATGGCGGAACGACATGGAACTCGCCGGCCGCGGTTGCCGGGCCAATGCTGCTGAGTTGGTTACCCAATTCACAAAACGGGCTGATGGTGGCGGACTATATCGCGACTGCATTCACCAATGGCGTTCCTCACGGCGTGTTCGCCGTCGCTGCGGCGAATTCAGGTACTACTTTCAATGAAGCGATTTACACCGGGCAGGGCCTGACGGTAAAGATGGCGGGAAAGCAACTGTCGTCGGCAGGAGATCGGCCGTTGCACAGGCTTTCGGATCGGCTCGAGCAGGAACATCCGGAGAAGGGTGTGATTCCGCCGTTGCGTAGAAGAGCCAGACGAAGTTCTAAATAAAAACCGAAGGCAGCAACCCAGAATAGTTGAGATCTCTGATCGGATTAGAAGCGGTCGTTGGTGTCGATGCCGAAGCCAATTATGGCGGTGACGGGGACGGGCTGGTCTCCGCGCATGGCGGGTTCAAACTTCCAGCTGCGTAAGGCAGCGATGACCTTCGCAGTCATACCGGCGGGACCAGGCTCAAGAACGCGGAGATTCTTCAGGTTCCCGGATGCATCAAGAGTGCAAGCAACGACCATGCGGGCATTGGGCAGTCCCTCAGGCAGTCCGGTCCGGATCGCCTGCGGAGCCTTGAGCGTCTCACGCGACGTCGAGGATTCATCGGCGTATTCCATCACCGCGGTGCCCAACGAACTGAGGGTGTTGGGATAGATGGTGTGCTTCTCACCGTGCAGCAGGTTCTTGTAGGGCTCGAATGCACCGCCAGAACTAGCCGAGGCGACCACGTCCACATCGAACGACTGAGTTTGCTTAAGCGTTGAGCGCGCGGGAACTTGAGGATCGCGACCCGGGGGATCCGATCCGAAGCTGGGTAGCGTGACGATACTGCTTCCGCCCTGCACTGAAACGCCGGGAACCGGCGGGCTACCGGAGCTTCCATTTCCTGTTCCGCCTGGCCCGGGATTCAGCGAGATTCCGCCGCGGGCATTCGGATCAGAACCGTGACCAGAACTGCTCTTGCCAGCACCCGGACCGGCTCCATTCAGGCCGCTGCCTGTCCCATCACCTCGCGCGATGCTGGTGCCACCGCCAGAACTGCCGAGTCCCGGTTTGTCCCCGCCGGCAGGCGAAAGCGCCAAGGCGGCTTTACCGCCGGTGTCAGGCAATCGGACTTTCGAGCCGGGCTGGTTCGAAACGACTACGCCCACGTTGGTGCCGCTTCCTCCGGTGGACGCGCTCGCTGAGGGCGCGCCGACATCCATGGGAGCGCCTAATCCTGATCCTCGGCGGCCGAGTCCAGAGCCAGCGGATGCGCTGCCTGCGCCAACGGAAGGCGGGGGTGGGACAACGTTGTTGGCGAGCAGCGTGCCACCCGCTGCGCCATTGCCCCCGCCAGTCTCGCCGGTACCGCCGCCTGCTCCGGCAAGAGAAGGTGGTGGAGGAACAACGCTCGGTATCCCGATTGTGGGCGCTGCGGAAGCGGAAGGAGTTCGAGTGCCGCTGCCGCCGGCAACACCAGCCGACGGTGGCGGCGCAATTACATTCGTTCCAGAAGACATGCCTGTGCCGTTGCGGGTGCCTCGCGAATTGCCTCCGGCAGCATTGTTAGCGACTGTGGGCGGCGGTGGCACAACATTCGGGCCTAGCGAAGTGCCTGTCCCGGCTGCCCCGCTCGAGCGGACGGTGGGCGGCGGCGGGACCACTTCCGTCGTCCCAAAGATCTTGCCAATCAGGCTGCTGACGTACGATCCGCTGCCGGTCTGGGTGGGCGGCGGCGGTACGACACTCTTCGAGGAGTCGGGAATGCTGCCGCTGGCCAGGTGCCTCATATCTTGCGAGAGATCCGTCGAAGGCGGGGGCGCCACCACCGACCGCGTCGGCAAACTCAGCACGGGATCCCGCGTGCTCGCGCGCTCCGGCGATGCCACCGGCGGCGGCACTACCGCGACATTCGCCATCTGCACCGGTGCACTCGAAAGCTGCCGGCTCACTCCGCCCGGCGCGGGAGGAATCACACTGGCCGCCATCGCCGGAGCTGAACGATTTGCATTGGTAGATACCGTTGGTGCAGGAGCTACAACGTTGGGACTGAGCGAAGGCCCTGCCGACGCTCTTTCCCGGCTTATACGCGGAGCTGGAGCGATTACGGTCGGTTCGAGAGCAGGAGCCACGAGAGCGTGTTCGCTGGCCACTCCCGGAGCGGGAGGAATCACGGTCGCACTCAGATTCGGCGCCGAGCGGAAAGGATCACGCTGCGCGGAAGGCGAGGGCGCGATAACGGAATCCAGTTGCACTCCGTTGCGGGTGTAGTCGCGAATCACGCTGGGAGCCGGCGCGACCACTGGAGCGGGAGCCGTCAGCGTGGCACGCGTGGAACGCAAGCCCTCGGACGGGGGCGGACCTGCATTGGGCCGGATCGCAAGCAGGTTGGCGACCGCTTCATGAGATGAGGGGAGTTTCAGGTCAGGGGCATCTACAACCTGGTGCCCGAGCGAGCCGCCGCGCGCAATCTTGATCGTCTGTGTGCGATGGTGGGCTTCGCTTCCGCCAGCACGTCCTGTAGTTCCAGCTTGTGCGCCGCCTAAATCCTCAGTCCGGGGAAGCTCATCACCGCTGTAATAAATCACGTCATGACTGGCGAGACGAGGAACTACGTGTGGGCGAAGTTGCTCGATCTTTACGCGTACCACGATTGCGGCAAAGATCAGGAACGCTTCGAGCAGCAGGCTGGGGACCATCCCGCGATAGGGAAAAATTCCGTACGGTGCTTCACCGGCGAGCCGCGCGTCAGAGCGTGCCAGAGCCGGGCGAATTGCGGTCAGAAACTCGCGCCACGGCGAGGACCACTCGACCAGAAACTGCGGTGGCTCGACTATCTCGATCGCCTCTTCGAGTTGGACCGTGGGATTCAAACGCCCTGCATACTCCCATTTTTCCGGATAGCAATCTGAATATTATCGCCGACTACCGTGCCGGTTTCGTTCGCGGTGTGACACGGGAGTTCCAGCACAGATGCGGCCTGCGTACGAACCGCGGCGAAGCGCCACGGTTGTAGGTCATTCTGGACGTGAATGACTTTCATCTTGTGATCGAGATACACCACGTCGATGGCAAACCCCATGCCCAGAGTATGAACGCCGTGACAGGGGACAATCCAGAGCCCTTGGCCGTTACCAAAGTCACCAGCGGACACGCCGAGTAATCCACGCAAGCGGGTCCAATGGGTATCGGCGACAGCCAATGAGGTGGCGAGATACGCCTGCCGCGTTTGATTGTAGGCATGTCCCTGGGTGGAAAAAACTGCCATGACCCCAACTGCTCCCCTGTCTGGTTTCTGCTTTCTAGTGGCCGAGTTGACGGATCAGCGAAATCACGGCCGGGCCGATCGTGACAAAAATGATCGATGGCAGAACAAAGATCACCAAGGGGGGAACCATCTTGATCGTAGTCTTGGCAGCCTGTTCTTCAGCGCGTTGCCGGCGTTCCGTTCGGAGGGAGTCGGAATGCACACGGAGTGCTTGGGCGACGCTGGTGCCGAAGCGATCTGTCTGAATCAGTGTACCAACAAGAGAGCGGATGTCGTCAACGCCGGTGCGATCGACCAGGTTGCGCAGCGCCTCGGCCCTCGGTTTGCCGGCCCGCATCTCCAGGTTGACGAGATGGAACTCTTCGCTGAGATCAGGGTGGGCGTGGTGGAGGTCCTGGCCAACCCGCATGAGCGCGTGATCCAGCGCCAGACCGGCTTCGACGCAGATGACGGTCAGATCGAGCGCGTCCGGCAACGCCAGGCGAATGCGTTGCTGCCGTTCCTTGATCTTTCGCTTCAGCATGAAGCGGGGAAGGATGAAGCCCAGGCCGGTAACGCCGATGAGGAGTGGTAGATTAAGCCGATCGCGGGTGATCAATAAAACCAGGCCGAACCCCAGCGCCGCCATAGCTATGCGAGCACCGAAATAGTAGTTCACGTGCGCGGGATCGCGGTATCCCGCCTGGATAAGCAAGGCTCGCGTACGGGACACATCGGCCGGGGAAAGAGGGATGGCCTTGCTGAGCGGGTCCATGGCCTGCTCGATGCGCTCCCGCAAGGCCGGCTTGGCTTGGGCCACCTGCTGCTGCCCACCGAGCGCGCGCAGCCGGGCGCCCAACACTGAAGTCGGCGTCACCACCGCCGCGCCGAAGAGGAAAACCACCAGCACGATGGTTACAAAAACTACGACCGTCAAGATCAGAGGCAACATCGCTAACCCGATTCCCTAAACCTGAATCCGGATAATTTTCCGGATCACGAAATATCCAACGGTTTGCAGAACAATTCCGCCGACCAGGAGCGTGTGCCCGATCGGGTCGGAAAATAGCGGACGTATGAATGCCGGATTCAGCGCCATCATCACAACTACGATGATGGGGGGCATACCCATCAGCAGCGCCATCGTGAGCCGTCCCTGAGCGGTGTAGACGCGAACCTGACGCTGAATTTTGAAGCGTTCGCGAATAACGTAAGAAAGATTGTCAAGAATTTCGGCGAGGTTGCCGCCGGTTTCGCGTTGCAGCATAACCGCGGTGACGAAGAATTTGACGTCGACCGAGGGAACCCGTTCGGTCAGGTTCATCAGCGCATCACGGACCGGCATGCCGAATTTCTGTTCTTCATAGAGCTGGCGGAATTCCCCGGCGATCGGTTCGTTAATTTCGTTGGTGATCATCTCCAGCGCCGTCGTGAAAGCGTGCCCGGCCCGAACCGCGCGCGCCAGCGTGTCGATGGCTTCCGGAAAGAGTTCGTCGAATTTCTGAAAGCGCCTCTGGCGCTTCATCGAGGCGTAAGAGTATGGAAGCAGGAAGCCTACCAGCAGCGCAATCCATGCGACCTCGACACGGCCTGCCACCACGAACGCGACAATGGCTGCGCCGATTCCCACCAGGGCGCAAACTCCGAGGAAATTGCCGGCGCGGATGCTCATTCCTCCCTGGGCCAGCATCTTCTGGATTTCCGAAATACGTTCTGAGCGGCGAAGAAATGTGTCGAGAGCAGGGATGGTGCTCAGCTGCTCGTCGCGCATCAGCGCAAGTTCTTCTTCGGCCGTACGTTCGGGGCTCTTGCGCTCATCAGAGAGACGCTCCTTCAACAGGCGGGCGCGGGCGCTGCGCTGGTCGTAGAGGGAGAAGAGACCGAAGGCCGCGAAAGCTACGACGATAAAAACCAGCACGGCAAGAAACAGCGCAGACATGGCCATTAAACCTCGGCTTTCGATTCAAACAGTGCCGGGCGGAGACGGGCACCGGCAGTAGCCAGGCGTTCGGTAAATTTCGGACGGATTCCGGTCGCGCGGAAGGCGCCACGAACCCTTCCTCCCTCGTCGATGCCGCTGCGCTCGAAGGTGAAGATATCCTGCATGGCGATTGACTCAGCATCCATGCCGGTAATCTCGGAAACCGTGATCACCTTTCGCGTGCCGTCGGACAGGCGCGCGATCTGAACCACGGCGTGAACCGCCGATGAGATCTGGCTGCGCACGGCGCGTTCGGGAATATTGAGGTTCGCCATCGAGACCATGTTTTCCACGCGAGCCATGGCGTCGCGCGGAGAGTTGGCGTGCACCGTAGTCAGGGAACCCTCGTGACCAGTATTCATGGCCTGCAGCATGTCAAACGCTTCCTCGCCGCGGACCTCGCCCACCACGATGCGGTCGGGCCGCATACGCAAGCTGTTGATGACGAGTTGCCGCTGGCGCACCGCGCCTTTCCCTTCTACGTTTGGCGGACGGGTTTCCAACCGCACCACGTGTTCCTGCTTGAGCTGAAGTTCGGCGGCATCTTCGATGGTGACGATGCGGTCCGAGTTTGGAATGTAACCCGAAAGCACGTTCAACAGCGTCGTTTTGCCAGCGCCGGTTCCGCCGGAGACCAGGATATTGAGGCGCCCTTTCACCATGGCGGAAAGTAATTCCAGCATGGATTCGGTCAGGGTCTGGTTCTCGATCATCTGCCGGGCCGTAATCGGATCACGACCGAAGCGGCGGATGGAGAGGCAGGGGCCGTCAATGGCCAGAGGGGGAATGATGGCGTTGACGCGGGATCCGTCGGCGAGACGGGCATCAACCATCGGCGACGACTCGTCCACTCGGCGCCCGACCCGCGACACGATGCGTTCGATGATCTGCATCAGGTGCGTATTGTCTTTGAATGAAAGCGGAGTCTGTTCCAGCTTGCCGGCACGCTCGATGTAGACCCGATCGAAACGGTTCACGAGAATGTCAGAAATTGTAGGGTCTTTGAGTAGCGGCTCGAGGGGACCCAGCCCGAAGATTTCGTCCGCAATCTCCCGCGCCAGGCGTTCTTTCTCGGCAAAGCTGAGAGGCACGGCCTCGCTGTTGACCGCGTTGCGGATGATGATCAGGACTTCGTCGCGGGCGGAGTCGCCGGAAGTCTTGCCTAATTTTTCCAGGTCGAGGCGGTCGAGAATCTTGCGATGCAGGTCGGCTTTTACCTGCTGGTAGTCGGTACGCTCGAAGCTTTGCACATTTGCCATACGACCCTAGACTCCTACACCGACTTAAATAGCGACCACGTCTCGCGTTTCGAATTCAGATCGTTGCGCGTCAATTCCTGGGCCAGTCCGGAAAAGCAACGGGCGATTTCACTGCTGCGCTGATCCATTACCGGCGTCCCGCGGTCGATTGCGCTCGAGATCGCGAAATACTGGTTCGGAACGCGCCACAGTAACTTTGCACCTACTGCGGCCTCGGCATCCTCTTCGCTGAAACCCGGAACTTTCCGGAAACGGTTCAGCACCAGGCGCACCCGCTCCCGGCTACCGGTTTCCCCAAGATACTCTTGCACGCGGGCTGCGCTCCACAACGAAGCGACGTCGGTGCAGGCTACGAGCAGAACGGTCTCCGAGAGATTCGCAATCAGGCGGCTGGCGGCATCAAAACGCGACGAAGCATCGACGACGACATACCTATAGTGCGTGACCAGCATGTCAAACAAACGCACGAACTCGGCGGTCGACGGATCGATGGCAGCCGGCACATTGGATCCGGCCAGCAGCTGCATTCCCCCGTTGTGCCGGGTCATGAAGCTCTCCAGCAGGGAAGCGTCCATGCGGTGCAGGTTGCGGGTGGCATCGGCCACGGTGAACAAGGGCTTGAGGTTCATGTGCAACGCGGCATGCCCCAGCGGAGCCAGGTCCACCAGCGCCGTTTGACCGTGGGCAGCCTGCAAGGCCAGGCCGAGGTTTACAGCGACAGTGGTCGCACCGTTGCCGCCCTTGGCATTGATGACGGAGAAAACTTTGCCGCGGGGGCCTTCTTGCCTTCCGCGCCGCTGCGCCGTGGTCAGGCGCACAAAAGCTTCCAGCAGATCAGTGGTGGTCGTCGGCCGCTCGATAAATTCCCGGGCACCCGCCCGCATGGCGTTGACGATGACTTGGGGCTGGTTGAGATTGCCGATGGCGAAAATCGCGCCTTCTGGCATCTCCTGATGCAGGAGTTCGATGGCCCGCAGCGCCGGCGTCGCATTGTCCGCGGGAATATCTACTAATGTGACATCGGGATTCGCGGCCCGAACCCGGCGCGTAACAGGATCGGAACCCGCTACCGGAAAGCTGGCACAGGTATGGACGGTCCGCGCCACGCTGGTGCCGTCCACCAGCACCTGGAGCACGGCGCGCTGCTCGTTATCGGTAGCGACAATGACGACCGAAAGCTCTGGCATATCCAACGCCCCAAGTTCCCATCGAGCCGGGAAGCCCACTTATTCCACAGCGACACGCAAAAATACGCAATTCTTATTTGCCGTTCTTATCAAACTTGCCGTTCTCGATAAACGGTTTCGGGTCCTTTGGCAACGGCGGAGGCTCCGTGGTAGGCGAAACCCGCCGAACCGTGCAAAGAACCATCAACTCCGAGTTGCTCTTCTGCAAGCTCTTACTGCGAAAGAAATTTCCCAGGATCGGGATATCTCCGAGGCCGGGAATCTTGCTGTAAATGTCGGTGACGCGGTTGTCCATCAGGCCCGCGATCACGAAACTCTGGCCATCCTGCAATTCAAATTCGGTCTCAGCGCTGCGCGTACTGAGTGCCGGAACGGTGAATCCGGAAATCGTAAGGGCGTTGGCGAAATCGAGCGTGCTGACTTCAGGAGCGACTTTCAGATGTATGTTCCCGCTAGGCATGATCACGGGCGTGAATGCTAGCCGGACCCCGAATTCCTTAAACGAGATTGTAACCGCTGTAAAGCCTGCACCCGGCTGAACGATGGGGAACGGGAACTGCCCACCAGCAAGGAATTTCGCCTCTTTGCCGTTTACCGCGATCAGATTCGGCTCGGCCAGAATCTGCAAGAGATTCTTGGTTTGCAGAGCTTCGATGACGGCACCGAAATTAATGTCCGGACGAAAAAGAAAAAGGTTCAATACGTTGCTGATACTGGGCGCACCTACGAGGGTGTTGGTATTGCCGCTCGTTGTAATCGGTGTGCCGCCCGCAACTGTCGTCACCGGTGGCTGCGGTGGCGTGATAGACGGCGCTCCGAAACCTCCGAATTGACCAGTGGTAAGCGTGCCCGTGGTGTTGGCGGCGCCGGTCGAAACAAGATTCAGTCCCAGTTGAGTCACAGCCGAGCGGTCCACCTCGGCAAACTTCACTTGCAGCAAGACTTCCTGCGCACCGACTGGTCCGAACGTAAGCACGTTCACGACTTTCGGTGAATACGCGTTGGCCAGTTCACCGGCCCGCTTGGCGACGTCTTCGGTGGTCACATGCCCAGAAAGAACGATTGCGGCACGCGACGGTGTGACAACAATCTGTTCCTCGGGGAAGACCCGGTGCTCTTCTTCGGCACAGGCGCTGACGTCGACATCCACTCGCAAATCGAAACTGCGCGAGCGTTCCAATTCATCCCAGATGAGCAGCGATACTTCTCCGGGAGTTTTGCCGTGGACCAGGATTTGCGTAGCTGTAATCGGCCGCGCGAAAGCGATAGCTGGGTCGGTGATCGAGATGCGCTTGATTCGCTCGGTGGTATTAATCAGCAGGGACTTGCCGACCATCACACGCAACGGAGCCGAACCCTGCACTTGTTGCGATTGCGGCGGAAGGTTTGTGGTCTGGGTTCCGGTGGGAACAGAATTCTGTTGAGCTCCAGCATCCTGTTGGAGCGTTTCCGCACACAGAGGAAGGGCCAGCGCGACCGCGAGCAGTAATGCCCCGGGACATAAAGCGCGAACATTCATTTCTCGATTTCTCACCCCGTGAGGAAACATGTTGGCGTTTGAGGACGCGTGTCGATTATGTATCGCCTACTTACCTTCGCAAC
>Ga0307478_10004061_pt1 | contig 10550 bp, 7 predicted proteins | sample atmos_gasesECM4C_2_FD_203713 | JGI IMG/M metagenome (GOLD analysis project Ga0307478, IMG submission 203713) | Hardwood forest soil microbial communities from Morgan-Monroe State Forest, Indiana, United States - atmos_gasesECM4C_05 | ecosystem: Environmental > Terrestrial > Soil > Temperate...
GCGAGAAGCTGGCCATTATTTCGCCCAAGCCTCAAACCACGCGCAACCGAATCCAGGGAATTGTCAACGTGCCGAAGAGCAAGGGGCAAGCCGGCGCGCAGATCGTTTTGATCGATACTCCGGGTGTCCACAAGCCGGACAGTTCACTCGGCCGCAAGATGATGGTCGAAGTGCGCGAGGCGTTGGAAGGCTGCGATGTCGTGCTGCTCATCATGGATGCGACGCGCAAGCTCGATCAGCGCGACGAGTTTGCGATCCAGATGCTGAAGCATTCATCCACAAAAGTTTGCCTTATCCTTAACAAGGTGGACTTACTTCGTGGGGGCAAGAGCAAATTACTGCCCTTAATCGAAGAATATAAAAAGCTGCACTCTTTTCACGAGATCATTCCAATCTCTGCGCTGAAGCGGGATGGGCTTGAGATACTGCTGAAGCAGGTCACCGCGGCGTTGCCTGCTGGCCCTCCGCTGTTTCCACAGGACCACGTTACCGACCAACCGGCGCGCTTCATGGCTGGAGAAATCGTTCGCGAACGAGTGTTGATTGAAACGGAAGAAGAGTTGCCCTACGCAACCACCGTCATCGTCGACACATTTGAAGAAGGCGGCAGGCTCACGCGCATTTCCGCGACGATCTACTGCGAACGTGAAGGACAAAAGGGGATCCTGATCGGCAAGAAGGGGCAGATGCTGAAGCGCATTGGCACGTCGGCGCGCTTGCAGCTTGAGAAAATGCTTGGGACCAAAGTCTTTCTCGAACTCTATGTCAAGGTGCAGCCCAACTGGCGCGAATCGCGTGGCTTCGTGGAAGAACTCGACTGGCGAAGACAGTTGGAGCACCTGACAGATGGGCGGGTCGCGTTGCACGGAGTATCACCAGCACCGGCAGTGAAGAAAACATAAGCCAAATCTGCGATAGAGCTGCAAGAGCACTGTCCGAGCCAAACTCCGCCGCCGGGTCGCAGCCGTAAGTGCTCTGTAAAGATTGTCGGATTCGGGGTTTCCCAGATAGAATCGAATACACCAGCGCTGAATTGCAATCAGCAGGCCCAATACATGCCATCGTCAGATTTTCCTGAGCAGTCTCTTCCCGAGAAGGATTTCGACCCCGATAAATTGCATTTGATTTTGCGAGTAACACTGGCTGCCGATCGCAAGGCCGTCGATCCCGTGGTTCAAGAAGTGATGGCAGTCGTTCGACAGATGAAGGACGTAGACGGGAAAGAAGATGCGATTGAATTATCGCTGCAGGAGGCCCTGGCCAATGCGGTGATTCACGGCGCCAAAGAAGATCCTACGCAGACGGTGGAATGCGTCGTCAGCAGCGATGAAGAGCGAGGCATATTGATCGTTGTACGGGACCCTGGTAATGGATTCAGTCCCGAAGCCATTCCCGGCTGCACGGTCGGGGAGAATGTTTATTCCAATCACGGTCGAGGAATTTTTCTGATCAACCAACTCATGGACAAAGTGGAGTTCCGGAAGAACGGCACCGAAATCCATATGGTGAAGCGCTAACTCCACTTACTCTTTCGCTACGATTCCCAACGTTTTCATCTTTCGGTAAAGATGACTCCGTTCCAGCCCCAGAACTTCTGCAGCCCGAGTGACATTGCCGTGGTTCTCGTCAAGTTTCTTCAGGATGAAATCTTTCTCGTAGGCATCCCGCGCCTGATGCAAGGTGGAGAACTCGCTGCGAGCCGTGCGCCGATGCCCGTCACGATAAACCAGCGGCGGCAGATGTTTACGGTCCAATCGGGTGGTCATCGGATTCATGATCACAATCCTCTCGATGACGTTTCGCAGTTCGCGCACGTTCCCTGGCCAGGAGTAGCGCATCAAGCCTTCGATGGCATCGTCCGTGATCTCGCGTGGTCGTCGCCCATAAGTTGCGGCGAGGTCCTTCAGAAAATGCCGCGCCAGCAGCGGAATATCTTCTTTTCGGTCACGCAGCGGAGGCACGAAGAACGGAATCACGTTGAGCCGGTAAAACAAGTCTTCCCGAAAATTTCCGATAGAAATTTCTTCCTCAAGATCTTTATTGGTGGAAGCGATGATCCGCGCATCCACGGTAATCGTTTCGTCGCTGCCCAGAGGAGCAACCCGCTGTTCATCGAGCGTCCGCAGCACCTTCGACTGCGTCTTCAGGCTCATGTCACCCACTTCGTCGAGAAACAGCGTTCCTCCATTGGCCTTTTGAAACTTTCCTTCTTTGTCGACAGCGGCTCCGGGGAACGATCCTTTGTAATGGCCGAACAACTCACTCTCGATCAGGTCCTCAGGAATAGCCGCGCAGTTCACCTCGACAAAAGTCTCGTCCTTGCGTAGGCTCTGAGCGTGAATCGCGTGTGCGACCAGTTCTTTCCCCGTGCCGGACTCGCCATAGATCAGAACCCGGCCGTTGGTTGGTGCCATCAGTCCGATCTGCTGGCGCAACGCTTTCATGGGAATGCTGTTCCCAACGATCACACTCTTAGCGAGCAGTTGCTTTTTGAGGTCAACATTTTCGTGCCGAAGTTTCTTCGATTCGATAGCGTTCTTAACCAGGATCAGGGTCTTATCGATAGAGAGCGGCTTTTCCAGGAAATCGAATGCCCCCAATTTCGTGGCGCGCACGGCTGATTCGATAGTGCCGTGTCCGGAGATCATAATCACTTCGGGCGCGTTATCCAGGTCGCTGATCTTCTCGAGTGTCTCCAGACCATCGATGCCGGGTAGCCAGATATCCAGCAGAACAACGTCGTAAGTGTGCTCACGGCGCAGGAGTTTGAGGCATTCTTCGCCACTGTCAACCGCACCAGTATCGTAACCCTCGTCCGCCAATACACCTTGCAGCGATTGGCGAATTCCGGTTTCGTCGTCAACAATAAGAATTTTATGCATGCTGAACCGTAGCGCTGGCGAATGCAGGTTCCGGAACTACTGGCAACTCTACGATAAAGCGCGCTCCCACCGGCTGATTTTCTTCCACCCGAATTGATCCGTGATGTTCTTCGATAACCCGGCTCACAATCGCCAACCCCAGACCCGTGCCGCGTTTTCTGGTGGAGAAGTATGGAAGGAAAAGCTTCTCTTTTAGCTCGCGCGTTACTCCATGTCCTGTATCTGCCACAGTGATTTCGACCGCATCCCGGCTAGCCACTAGAGAAGTTGAAATCTGAATTTCGCGCACCAACGAATTCTGCATGGCCTCGGCAGCATTGTCTACCAGGTTGGCGATTGCCCGCTTGATCGCCTCCGCGTCCGCCATGACCTTTGGCAAGTCGGGAGCGAGAACTTTGTGCAGAGTGATGCCGCTCATTCTTCCATTGAACATGGCGAGCGCGCTGTTAATCACTTCGTTGATATCGGCTGGGTGCGGATTGGACGCGGGAAAACGAGCCAAAGTCGAAAACTCATCCACCAGCCTACGAACGGTCTCGACCGCGCCCTCGATCGTTTCTGCGCAGGATCGGACAATCTCTAAGGTCGCTTTGTCGGGAGGCGTGGCTCGCTCCAAGTGGCGCTGAATGCGTTCTGCCGATAGCGCGATAGGAGTAAGCGGATTCTTGATCTCATGTGCGATCCTGCGCGCAACCTCGCGCCAGGCGGCTTGCTTTTGAGCCTTCAACAGATCAGAGAGATCTTCGAACACGATCACGTATCCCGACCGCTCATCTTGATGGCGCAGAAGCGCCACCGTGACCGCCACATTCAAAGAAGTGCGCTGCAGTGACGTTTCCATCTGACTGGTGGTCATTCCCATGCGATCGGCGCGGCGCAGTAAGGGTTCGAGATCCTGCAGTACTTCTGTAGGGAATACGTCCGCTAGTCGCGCTCCGCGCAGCATCGGCTTACCGTCCCCGGGGCCCTCGGGATAAAACATCCGCTGCAGAGCCTGGTTCACGTGAGTGACCTGGCGGTCGGCATCAAGCGATAGCACGCCTGTTGGAATGCTTTCGAGAATCGTCTCCATCTGCCGGCGGCGCTGATCCAACTCGGCGCTGGCGGCATTTGCATCGCGACTGGAGGCTTCGATCTGCCGCCGGCTGGTTTCCAGTTCTTCCGCCATGCGATTAAAGGAACGAACCAGATCTCCGATTTCGTCAGCCGCACTTACGTCGATGCGATAGTCCAGGCGGCCGCGAGAGATCTCCTGTGTAGCCTCGGCCAACGCAGCCAGGGGGCGAGTTACTAGCTTGGAAAGAAACAACGCCAGCCATGTCGTTACGAACAAAACGATCATGGTTAGCAACAGCAGCAATCCCATATAGGTGCGACGCACTAACCTTCGTTCGTAGGCCAATTCAAAATAGCGCTGCTGGCTGGCCTCGACCTGACGCACCGTCCGGGAGAACTCGCGAGGAAGCGGGATCGCCACAAGGATTAAACCGTCGTTGCCGACTTGGGCACTGCCCAGGGTGTACTCGGTCTGGTTCCAGGTGAAACGGGTGGGCTTTCCGGCCGCAGCCTCGGCTAGGGGCATTCTAGTTTTTAATAGGGGCCATGCGGCGGGCGCATTGAAGCTGGCCTCGGCGTTGCCACCCTGCACCGCTATGGCAAACCCGCCTTGCAAGGTGATCTCATGACCCTGAAGTTCAGCCAGCGCGGCCGAGAATCCGTGACCAGAAAAAGCGCGCTGTGCATCGCTGGAGGCTGCGATCGCGGATGCCTCGGCCCGAGCATTCTGTGCGGCATATTCGCCCAGCAACGAGGCCATGGCATGGGTATCGGCGCGAACCTCTTCCACGGGCGTGGAGAACCACTTATCAATGGACCGGTTCATCAGCCCGTACGCAAACCAATACATCACCATGACCGGAACGAAAGAGAGGAGCAGAGCACCGGCTACCATGCGCGTACGAAACTTCGAACCCAACACTCCCAGGCGGCGTTCTGCAAACAACTTCAGTAAGTTGCGCGCTAGAACAAAAGTGAGCGCAATAAAGAGGAGTGAGATAAATAGTGACAGCGCGTAGAAAACAACGATCTGCTGATTGTTCCCAGGTCGCAAGAGGGTGAGATCGAAGGCGGTCTGTGAAACCAGGATAAGAAGTAAGAAAAACACTGCTACGGCGAGGAGGATGATGACCTGCTTGCGGTTAGAAGTTTTCAAAGGCCGAGTTGGAGCAGTCTGAGGCACGCGAGTTCAACGGTCTAATCCAATTCGGCCGGACGCAGCCATGTGTACTGCATACGGCCATTAGACCGGAACTCATTATAGATGCTGGCCGGGATGCATAAGAGGCCTCTTGTTCCTATTGCAGGATTAGCCCCAGGTTGTATCAATGGCGAATAGCGCGTCCGGCCTCTATCTGTTCCAACAGTGCGCGGTAAGCGGCCTTAGGCTCGTAGGCTCGATCAAAGGGCAACGCTTGTCCTCGAGTACCGCGCGAATGAGAACCGATCCACGAATACTTGTCAGTAAACCCCCAGGTTTGAATTGCGGTGCAGCCCGGATTGTTCAGGCAAGCTCTAACGATCCTGCGATAGACGTCGGCCTGACGGGAGAGATCTTCTGGCCGAACTTGGCTGCTGGCATCCACCGGAAGGGAAACGTCAAGTTCGGTGATGTGAACTTGCACGCCCAGTGCTGTCAGCCGAGCGATGTTGGAAGCGATTGCGGGAATCTCCACATCCAGCGCAGGGATGTGCATCTGCAAACCGACGCCATCGATCGGAACGCCGCGTCTCTTGAAGCTCTTGACCATGGCATAGATTGCGTCCGACTTTCGATTTAGGGCTTCACCCTCAGCTTCATTGTAGAAAAGTAAAGCGCGCGGATCGGCCTGATGTGCCCAGCGAAAAACATGCTCGATGTATTTAGTTCCGCGGCCAGAAAGGCCGATTCCGGGCTCGTTGTACCAAAGAGAACTTCTTACATCTCCCTTTTCATCAAAGGCTTCGTTAACCACGTCCCACGCGAATACCTGTCCCGCGTAGTGGCTCATTACCCGGTCAATGTGTTCGTGGACAAGACGCGACAGTTGGTGTTTGGTGAAGTGTCCCTGAGTTAGCCATTGGGGATTGGAACGCCCCCAGACGAGGCAATGGCCACGGACTTTCATCTGATGGGCCTGCGCGAAGCGAACCAGTTCGTCGCCCTGGCGAAAGTCGAAGGTTGCTGCGTCAGGCCGCAGAACCCACCACTTCATCGCATCTTCCGCTTCCACCATATTGAACTCGCGGGCAAGAGTGGAGGCGTAGGCAGGTTCTGAAAGCTGCGCCGGACGCACGGCTGTACTGACCAACAATCCAGCCTGATCTGCGGCCTCTCTGAGGTTTTGAGCCGGACTTGGGAGGACGAAGGCGGAGACGATTAGGAACGTTACCGCTGAGGCAGAGAGACTCATGACATTGTTCACTCGGTTGCAGATTCACTTAAGCTCAGGCAGGAAACGTTGTAAAGGACATCTGTCACACTGAGGCTGTGATTTTTTGCAGTAGTTCTTGCCGACGCCCACAATAAGGCCGTGCATCTCGTTATAAATCTGAGTGAGAGCGGTCCGTCTTGCCGCGCTCATCTTTGAAGGCGGATGCGGAGGGTCCGCAAACCCAGTCGCCAGGTTTTGAACCGAGGACTCCTGCGAGTCACTTGCAGATTCCGCCAACGGTGCCAGGGACTGCTCAAACAGTTTCCGGATATCCTCGTAATCCGCGTCGTCAGGCAAGATTGCATGGCGTTCAAGAATCCGCCGCGTGTAGGCGTCCACCACGAACACCGGATGATTGCCCGCGTAGAGCAGAATGGAGTCGGCGGTCTCAGGTCCAACACCATTCAAATTCAGTAATTCTTCCCGAAGCTCTGGTTTGGGCCGCGAAAACATTCTTGTGAGCGAGGCTCCATATTGGTGATCCAGAAATGCGACAAACGTTTTCAAGCGCTGGGCTTTCTGACGGAAATAGCCCGAGGGACGGATCAGGTTTTCCAGTTCGCACAGCGGCACATTTCGAATTCCTCCGACATTGAGCCGTCTCGCAGAACGCAGATTCGCAATAGCTTTTTCCACATTGGTCCACGTCGTATTCTGCGTCAGATAAGCACCCACGATTACTTCGAAACGCGAGCTCGCAGGCCACCAGTTCTGCGGTCCCCATGCCTGGAATAAGGCGCGGTAGTATGTCCGAATCTGAATTTCTTCTGCGTCAACTGCCAAAGTTGGATTCTCCTCATCGTTGAGTTTACGCCGCTGCATTCGCACTCTACGGGCTCCTCGAAGCTCGGGTTAATGCTTACCGAAGGGCATGTACTCCAGCCTGAGAGTCAGAAATTTCCGCAGAAAAAGCTCATCTGGCGCGGGTTCCACAATCCAGGCTTCCACGGGTCGGGTGCTGCGACAAGTCCAAGTACTACGGTAACTGGTACGGTAATCGACTTGCGTTGACAATTTGTGTCAACACAAAGACACCGCTCTACTCCCATTAAACAAAAGCGGCGCTTCGTGCAAAATGCCGGTGATGTTGCCAGCATCGTTCCACTCAGTGGATAGGAGATCGACGTATGTCTCAACGGCTGGGTGACCTTCTCGTCAAAGAGAAGATCATTACCCCAGAGCAGTTGGAACAAGCTACCAAGGCCCAGAAGGAGCAGAACTGTCGCCTGGGGTCCGCCTTGGTGAAGCTCGGCTTCCTCACGGATGAGGACGTCACGAATTTTCTTTCCCGGCAGTACGGCGTTCCTGCCATTAACCTTTCATATTTTGAAATTGACCCAGCAGTCGTCAAGCTGATTCCGTTTGAAACCGCAAAGCGATATCAGATCCTCCCGTTAAGCCGCGTAGGCGCATCGCTCACCATCGCGATGGTCGATCCGACGAACGTGTTCGCCATGGACGATATCAAGTTCATGACTGGCTTCAACATCGAGCCGGTAGTCGCCTCCGAGAGTTCGATTCTGGCGGGCATCGACAAGTCTTACGGCGGCACGAAGGAGAAAGAAGAAGATCTTGAAACCGTAATGCAGTCGATGTCGGAGATGAATGAGAGCGACGTCGAACTGCAGGCCGAAGAAACGCAAATGGAGCTGTCGCAGCTGGAGAAGGCTGCAGACGAGGCTCCAGTAGTCAAGCTCGTAAATCTGGTGCTGACCGACGCGGTCAAAAGAGGCGCCAGCGATATTCACATCGAGCCTTACGAAAAAGAATTCCGCGTACGCTTCCGCATTGACGGCATCCTGCAATCGATTATGTCGCCGCCGCTCAAGCTCAAGGACGCAATCACTTCCCGTCTGAAAATCATGGCGAAGCTGGATATCAGCGAAAAGCGTTTGCCGCAAGACGGCCGCATCATGCTGAAAATGAATATTGGCGGCCGCAAGAAGCAGCTCGACTTCCGCGTCAGCACGCTGCCGGTGCTGTGGGGCGAGAAAATCGTGCTCCGCTTGCTCGACAAAGAAAACCTGCGCCTGGACATGACCAAGCTCGGTTTCGAGCCTGAGTCTCTGGTCAAGTTCGAGAAAGCCATTCTCAAGCCTTACGGCATGGTGCTGGTGACCGGACCTACGGGATCAGGAAAAACGAATACCTTGTATTCGTCGATCTCGCGCCTGAACCAACCCGATACGAACATTATGACGGCAGAAGACCCCGTCGAGTTTCAGTTAGGCGGCGTTAACCAGGTCCAGATGAAAGAGCAGATCGGATTGAACTTCGCCGCTGCTCTGAGATCATTCCTGCGTCAAGATCCCAACATCATCCTGGTCGGCGAAATCCGCGACTTTGAAACGGCAGAAATTGCCATCAAGGCCGCGCTCACGGGCCACCTTGTGCTTTCCACTCTGCACACCAACGGCGCGCCCGAGACCATCACGCGGTTGATGAACATGGGTATCGAACCTTTCCTGGTGGCGACCTCAGTCCACTTGATCTGCGCCCAGCGTCTGATTCGGCGTATTTGCAAGGACTGCACCGAGACTGTGGAGGTCCCGGTGCAAACTTTGATCGAAGAAGGGTTCTCGCCGGAAGAGGCCAAGACAGTAAAGATTCAAAAAGGCAAGGGCTGTGGCGTCTGCAACAACACTGGCTACAAGGGACGCTGCGGTTTGTATGAGGTTATGGAAGTCGATGACGAAATCAGAGAACTGGTTCTGGTGGGTGCATCGGCGGTGGAATTGAAAAAGAAGGCGATTGAGCGCGGTATGATCACGCTCCGCCGCAGCGGATTAATCAAGGTTGCGGCAGGCATGACCACGCTCGAAGAAGTAGCACGCGAAACGATTCACTAATTTACCGTCGAACGCACTGCGATCTAGAGGAAGGAAACAAATATGGGTTTGTCGTTAAGCGATCTGCTCAAAAGAATGCTGGAGATGAATGGCAGCGATCTTCACATCACAACCAATTCGCCTCCGCAGATCCGTGTGCACGGGCATCTGGTGCCGCTCGATCTTCCGCAGATGACGCCAGCCGAGACCAAACAACTGGCCTACAGCGTGATGACGGATTCGCAGAAACATCGCTTCGAGGAAAGCCTCGAACTCGATTTTTCGTTCGGATTGAAAGGCCTGGCTCGCTTCCGCGCCAACGTCTTCAATCAGCGCGGCGCCACGGCTGCCGTCTTCCGTCTCATTCCGTTTGAAATTAAGTCGTTTAATCAGCTCGGCCTGCCGGCGGTGGTCAGCAAGCTTTGCGATAAACCACGCGGACTCGTGCTAGTGACGGGGCCAACGGGTTCCGGTAAATCGACAACGCTGGCTGCGATGATCGACAAAATCAACAGCGAGCGCCATGACCACATCCTCACTATCGAGGATCCCATCGAGTTCGTGCACATGAACAAGAATTGCGTGGTCAACCAGCGCGAACTGCACGCCGATACCAAAAGTTTTACCGACGCGTTGCGCGCCGCACTTCGTGAAGATCCCGATGTCGTGCTTATCGGCGAAATGCGTGATCTGGAGACGATCGAGTCGGCCTTGCGTATTGCGGAAACTGGCCACTTGACCTTCGGCACCTTGCACACGAACTCAGCCACGTCCACCATCAATCGTATTATTGACGTCTTTCCCGCACATCAACAGCCACAGATTCGCGCCCAGCTTTCGCTGGTTCTGGAAGGCGTCATGTGCCAAACCTTATTGCCCACTCCAAATGGCAAGGGTCGCGCCATGATCATGGAAATCCTGATTCCCAACCCCGCGGTTCGTAATCTGATTCGCGAAGACAAGATTCACCAGGTTTATTCCGCCATGCAGTCCGGGCAAGACAAGTTCGGCATGCAGACTTTCAACCAGGCATTGGCGACGGCGTATTTCCAAAAACAAGTCACCATCGAAACCGCGCTGCAACGCTCCAGCAATCCCGAAGAGCTTCAGGAAATGATTAACCGCGGCGCCAGTCTGACGAATCGCGGGGGAAACACGGGCTCGGCAATCGCACGCGGAGCAGCAAAGAGTTAAAGCAATTGCGGCAACGGCAGCATAGGGCAGTTGGACTAGACGAGATTCAACAATGAGCGACCACGAGTTGAGGAGAGCTTAAAATGCCAGTTTTTACATTTTCCGGCAAGGATGCTTCTGGACAGAAAATTTCCGGTGAGCGAAACGCTCCAAGCAAGCAGGCGCTCGGCCAACAG
>Ga0307478_10004062_pt1 | contig 10545 bp, 12 predicted proteins | sample atmos_gasesECM4C_2_FD_203713 | JGI IMG/M metagenome (GOLD analysis project Ga0307478, IMG submission 203713) | Hardwood forest soil microbial communities from Morgan-Monroe State Forest, Indiana, United States - atmos_gasesECM4C_05 | ecosystem: Environmental > Terrestrial > Soil > Temperate...
CTCTGAAGTCGCAGCGGGGAACTCGGCGTCTTACTGTTGGCCGATGCGCTCGAGTTCTTTCTTGATGGCCAGCTTGTCGAGGCTGGGGAGCGGCAGGCAGAGAAACAGGCTGATGCGCCGGTCCAGGACCGAGAATGCATCGCGAAACGCGCGCTCGATTTGCTCGGGGTTTCCTGAGATTGCGGCGGGGTCGGGGACGCCCCAATGTGCGGTCATCGGCTGGCCAGGCCAAACCGGACAGACTTCCCGCGCGGCGTTGTCGCAAACCGTAAAGACAAAATTCAGTTTTGGCGCGCCGGGCTCGGCGAATTCGTCCCAGCTCTTGCTGCGCAAACCGGCGGTGGAGAGACGAGCCGTTTCCAGCTGGCAAACAGCGTGTCGATTGACTCGGCCGGTAGGGTGGCTACCGGCGCTATAAGCCGTGAAGTTGGGCTTGCCTTTCTGGCTCAGGATCGCCTCCGCCATGATGGAGCGCGCGGAATTGCCCGTGCAGAGAAATAGCACGTTGTATGGGGATGACAAGACGGTCTCTTTCACGCGCAACAGGAAGGGCCGCAGCAGGAAGGGCCGATGACATTCCCGCGACGCGCCGGTTTGTGGGCGCGGATGAAGGCGCTGACGAATTTGCCATCGATCTGTGGGCCAACGGTATCCGCATCAAGCCCCGCGGCGGTAAGAAAATCGCGAGCTTCTTCGACTTTGTAGACGCGTGTCGGCTCGATGTCGATGGACTGAAAGCCCACGGCATAGAGCTTGTCGCGGTAGTCGTACTCCTCGAGAGCACCGGCGATGCAGCCAACCCACAACTCCATGCTCTTGCGGATGGTTGCGGGAACTTCGCCGCGGACAACGACATCGGAGACGGCCAGGCGGCCCCCGGGCTTGAGGACGCGGAAAGCTTCGGAGAGCACGCGATCCTTGTCGCCGGATAGATTGATCACGCAGTTGGAGATGATGACGTCCACGGAATTATCCGGAAGGGGGATGTTCTCGATGGCCCCTTTCAGGAATTCGACGTTTTCGATGCCGGCGTTTTCTTGATTTTCGCGCGCGAGGGCCAGCATTTCATCCGTCATGTCCAAGCCGTAGGCTTTGCCGGTGGGACCGACGCGTTTTGCCGACAGAATGACGTCGATGCCACCGCCGGAGCCGAGGTCGAGAACGATTTCGCCTGGCTGGAGTTTCGCGAGCGCCGTGGGGTTGCCGCAGCCGAGCGATGCGGCCACGGCTTTTTCCGGCAAGCTGGATTTCTCGGCTTCATCGTAAAGATCTTTCGTAATTGGATCGCCGCCGCTGAGTTCCGCCCGCCCTCCGCAACAAGCAGGGCCGCCGCTGGCGGCGCGCTTGGCCGCTTCGCCATATTTTTGTTTGACAGCTTCCTGGATGTTTGTACCGCTCATGAAAACTCCTTTAGCTGGAAATTTGGACAACCGATTCAGCTGGCACGGCGCGGCTGCGCGTGCAGCACTCTTCATAGAGAAAATTCATGACTTCCCGGAGAGCCTCCGTGTCCGCGGAATACCACAGATAAGTGCTCTCGCGCCGCATATTGATGAGGCCGACTTGCTTCAATTTTTCCAGGTGGTGGGAAAGAGTCGAGGCGGGAATGCCGAGTTCCTCCTGGATCTCTCCGGCGACCATGCCGGTGGGATGAGAGGCCAGGAGCACGCGGAGAATCTGGAGGCGTGGCTCGGCGCCGAGCGCGGAGAACCGGTCGGCGGAGCGCGTGACGAGGAGAGGATCGGGCTTCTTCATATTTCGATGATTGCAGAAATACGGAAGGATGTCAACATCCTTGCTCCTCCCCAACGTTTTCCCGCCGCCTGGCATCTTAATCTTGGACTTTCTCTCGAGCCCTGGAAAACGCCACTTTTTTCCGTTTTGACCGCGTTTGGGCCGCATGGGATAATTTTCGTTTCGGGGGGCCCATCTCTGGGGCACTGATGAACCTTCAACGGATAACTCTTCTTGCAGTTCTAAGCGGCTTTGCCGGTGCCGCCGGCTTGTTGGCGCAGACGCCGGCGAGTTCCGATCCGGAAAAGCCCGGTTCCGAAACGAAAGGGGATTCGTCCGCCTCTGCGCAGGCGGCCGATTCGACGGCTCCGGCCTCGGGGAAGGACCCCAATCGCGCGGCGGCCTACTACAACTTCACCATGGGGCACATTTACGAGCAGCAATACGAAGCCACCAGCCGGCCCGAATACGCTACGCAAGCGATCGAGGCGTACAAGAAGGCTTATGCGCTCGATCCGAAATCGCCGGTGATTGGGCAGCGGCTCGCCGAGATGTATTGGAAGGCTCAGCGGATTAAGGACGCGGTGGCGGAAGCGCAGGAAGTTTTGAAGCGCGATCCGGACGACGTGCAATCGCGGCGCTTGCTGGGACGGATTTATTTGCGGAGTTTGGGCGACGTTAATTCCGGCAATGGGCAGTCCGAAATGGTGAGCCGGGCGATTGAGCAATACCGCGAAGTTTACCGACTGGATCCTTCGGACACGGAATCGGCGCTGTGGCTGGCGCGGCTGTACCGCTTGAAGAATGAGCATGAGAAAGCCGAGGAAGTGCTGCGCGGTACGCTGAAGCAGGATCCCGAGAACGAAGCAGCGGTGGAACAATTGACGCAGCTCTTCATGGATGAAGGCAAGTCCGTGGAAGCGGTGTCGCTGCTCGAGGGAATTACGGTCCATTCAAGTTCGCCGGTGCTGCTCGATTTGCTGGGCGATGCCTATACCCAGGCTAAAGAGTTAGCGAAGGCGGAGCAGGCCTACCGCAAGGCGGCGGAGATGGATCCTTCGGAATTGAGCCACCAGCGCGGGCTGGGACAGACGCTGATGGCGGAGGAGAAATTTCCGGAAGCGCTGACGGTGTACCAGAAGATTTCAGACTTGATGCCGGATGATTCGGATGTGTACTTGCGAATCGCGCAGATCTACCGCGAATTGCACCAGCTCGACAAGGCCGAGGAAAACCTGGTGCGCGCCAAACAGTACGCCCCGGGCAACCCCGACGTGCTGTACAACGAGGCGATGCTGTACCAGGCACAGGGGCGCTATGAAGATGCGATTCGAGTCTTGTCGGATGCGGTGACGGGAATCAAATCGCAGCCGCCGGGGCTGGCCACGAAGCACCGGTCGCTTTCGATTTTGTACCAGCAGTTGGGGCAGCTCTACCGTGACTCGCAGAATTATCAGGCCGCGATTTACACCTACGACGAACTGGGGCGCCTCGGGGAAGAGGAGGATCGCCGCGCGCGGATGATGATCATGGATACCTACCGCGCGGCCAAGGATTTGCCAAAGGCCCTGCAGACGGGCAAGGACGCGCTGGCAAAGTATCCGGCCGATCCTGCCATTCGCGTGAGCTACGCATTATTGCTCGGCGAAGATGGGCAGACGGATGAGGCGGTCAAGATGTTGCGGGCGCAGTTGCGCGGGAATGATGGAGACCGAGAAACCTATTTGAATATCGCGCAAGTGTTCGAGCGCGGGCGGCGTTACAAAGAGGCCGAAGAAGCGGCGCGCGCCGCGGAAGTGCTGCCGGGACAGCCGCGGGAAAAAGAGATGGTTTGGTTTTTGCTCGGCGCGATTTACGAGCGCCAGAAATTTTTCGACCGGGCCGAGGAGCAATTTAAAAAAGTTCTCGCTGTGGATGCCAAGAACGCGCCGGTGCTGAATTATTACGGGTACATGCTGGGCGACCTGGGCATTCGGCTGGATGAAGCGGAAGCCCTGGTGCAGGAGGCGCTGAAGGAAGAACCGTTTAACGGAGCCTACCTGGACAGCCTCGGCTGGATTTATTTCAAGCAGAATAAATTTGCGGCGTCCGAAGCAGCCCTGCGAAAGGCTGTCGAGCGCGAAAGCCATGACGCGACGATCCACTCGCACCTGGGTGATCTGTTCGCCAAGACCGGCCGTGGGGCGCTGGCGGCGGCGGAGTGGGAGAAATCGCTGACCGAATGGCGGCGCTCCTTGCCCGCGGACCTGGAGAACGATAAAGTGGCGGAGCTGGAGAAAAAGCTCTCGCAATCGAAGCATCGCATGGCGCAGAAAACCACGCCGGCCGAAGCGAAGCCATAACAATGCATGCCTGAAGTTCGCATTCCCGCGTTTGCAAAAATCAATTTGCGTCTGGAGATTCTTGGCAAACGTGCCGACGGCTTTCACGAACTGCGCACGGTTTTTCAGACCATTTCGCTGCACGATGAATTGCGTTTGCGGACGACTGGGCCGCCCGGGATCACGCTGACGACTTTGGGGAACGAAGCGCTTTCCGCCGAGCCCGCGAGGAAAAATCTCGTTTACCGCGCGGTCGACGCATTGCGCCTCGAACTGAAGATTCGCGGCGGCGTGGAAATCGAGTTGAGAAAGAATATTCCCGCTGGGCGGGGACTGGGCGGAGGCTCGAGCGATGCGGCGGCGGCGCTGCTGGGATATTTGCGGCTCACGAAAAAGAAGCTGCCCACTGAGCGATTGATGGAGATGGCCGCTTCGCTGGGCGCGGACGTGCCATTTTTCCTCTTGGGCGGACGAGCGCTGGGAGTGAACAAGGGAGACGAGATTTATCCCCTGGCCGATATTCCGAAGCTGCATTTGCTGGTCGTTTCGCCAAAAGAGATTCACGTGCCCACGCCGGACGCCTATCGCTGGCTGAAGGCCAAACCTCTTCAATTGACAAAATCCGCCGGAGCCTCTAAACTTTGGAAGTTCTGTGCTCTATGCTGGAGCGCGCAGGGAAGCGGCCTTTCGAATGATTTCGAGCGGCCGGTTTTCCGGTGGCATGCCCGGCTTGATCAAATCAAGCGGGCGTTGCTTCAAAGAGGAGCTGCAGAAGCCTCGCTGGCGGGTAGCGGTTCGGCGGTGTTTGGAGTTTTCCCGAGCCCAGCGATGGCGCGCCGAGCCGCTGACGGGTTTCCGGGCGATCAGACCTTCGTTTGCGAAACAGTATCGCGCGACAGGTACATTCGTTTGATGGGTGGCACTCCGTAACAGGTGTGCGAATCGTCCTCTGAGCCCCAGCGTCTCGCCGGAAGTTTTCAGTTCACAGTGGAAAGTTAAAAGTTAAGAGTCGGAACCCGGGCCAAAGCGCGTCCAGGATGGCGTGCATTGTTTTTCGAAGAGGAGAACGCGCGTCGTGAACGACGACCGATTCAAGATTTTCTCGGGGACGGCGAACCCGGTGTTGGCGGAGAGCATCTGCAAGGAATTGGATGTGCCGCTGGGCAAGGCGCTTCTTGGGCGCTTCAGCGATGGGGAAATCTATTTCCAGATTCTCGAAAACGTGCGCGGCGCGGATGTGTTTGTCGTGCAGCCGTGCCACCACCCGGTGGACAACCACCTGCTGGAATTGCTGCTGATGATTGACGCGTTCAAGCGGGCCTCGGCGTGGCGGATTACTGCGGTGTTGCCGTACTACTGCTATGCACGGCAGGACCGGAAAGACAAGCCGCGCGTGCCGATATCTGCGAAGCTCGTGGCGGACTTGCTCGAGACGGCGGGAGCGAGCCGGGCGCTGACATTGGATTTGCACGCGCCGCAGATTCAGGGGTATTTCGACGTGCCGGTGGATCACCTCTACGGCTCGCCGGTGCTGGTGGAACATTTCCGGCAAATGGATTTGCCGAATCTGACGGTAGTTTCGCCGGATGCCGGCGGCGTGGAACGGGCGCGGTTTTTCGCAAAGAAGCTGGATGCACCGCTGGCGATCGTCGACAAGCGCCGCGTGGACGTGGACGTGAGCGAAGTGATGCACTTGATCGGCGACGTGCGCGGGCGCAGCACGCTGATCGTGGACGATATTATTGACACGGCCGGCACTTTGGTGAAGACGGCAGAAGCATTGCTTCGAGAAGGCGCCACGCAAGTGTATGCGGCCTGCACCCATGCCGTTCTTTCGGGCCCGGCGATCGAACGAATCGAGAAATCGCAGCTCACGGAAGTGGTGGCGACGGATTCCGTCCCGCTGAGCGAGGCGGCCAAGAAGATGGGCAAGATTCGCGTGTTGAGCGTCGCGGATTTGCTGGCGCGAGGGATTCGCTCGATTCATGAAGAGACGTCCATCAGCGAACTGTTTATTTGATTTTGTCCGGCGAGGTAAGTCAGCCGGAAGAATGATCAGGGAAGGAAGAAAGTATGGCTCAGGCACAGATTGTAGTTGAAGCGGCGCCGCGCGCAGAACGCGGCAAGAATGAGGCCCGGCGGCTCCGCCAAACGGGAAAAGTTCCGGCCGTGTTGTATGGCGGCAAGGGCGAGGCGATAACGCTGTCGGTGAACGCCAAGCAGGTTAGCGCGATCCTGCGGTCGGAAAGCGGCCACAACACGCTATTTCAAGTCGAACTGGGCGGGAAGCAGCAGCCCGCTATCCTGAAGGATTGGCTGGTGGATCCGATCTCGGGAAAGCTCTTGCACGTGGATCTTCTGCGCGTGGCGATGAATGTGCGTATGAAGGTGATGGTTCCGGTGCACACGTTCGGCGAGCCTTCCGGCGTGAAGGTGCAGGGCGGAGTTTTCGAAGTGGTGACGCGCGAAGTGGAAATCGAATGTTTGCCGGCGGATATCCCAACAGAATTCAGGGTAGATGTCAGCGAATTGATGCTCGGCAAGCAGCTCCGCGCGAATGAACTGCCGCTGGACACCTCCAAGATGAAGTTGCTTACGGAACCGGAGCGCGTGCTGGCTCACGTGGTGGCTCTGAAGGTCGAAGAAGAGAAGCCCGCCGAGGCGGTGGCAGCGGAAACCGCAACGCCGGCCGAGCCCGAAGTCATCAAGAAGGGCAAGAAAGAAGTGGAAGGCGAAGAAGGCGCCGAGGCGGAAGCCAAGCCCAAGGCGGAGAAAACCGAGAAGGGCGAGAAGAAGAAGTAGTCTTTTCATTGTGCCTTTTCGAAGGCCCGTGGAGGCCAGCGAAGCGAGACTTATGCGGCTCATTGTCGGACTTGGGAATCCCGATCCGGAATATCAGTGGACGCCGCATAACCTGGGTTTCATGGCCGTGGATGAACTGGCGAATCGCAATGCGATTCGCGTCGAGCGCCCGGAAGGCAAGGCGCTGGTGGGCCGCGGAAAAGTCGCCGGTGAGGAAGTAATCTTGGCGAAACCGCAGACGTACATGAATCTCAGCGGCATCTCCGTGAGGGAGCTGCTGGTGAAGTACGAGCTGGGCGTGGACGATCTGCTGGTGATGTGGGATGAGGCGCAACTTCCCATGGGCACGATCCGGATTCATCCGGACGGGAGCGCGGGAAGCCACAACGGCGCAAAGTCGGTGATCGGGGCCGTGGGCACGGAAGAGTTTGCAAGGCTGCGCCTCGGTTGCGGGCCGGATCATCCGCTGACCAGCCGCAGGGAATATGTGCTGCGGCCGATGAGGAAAGCGGAGCTGGAAGTCGCGGCCGAGATGATCGGTGAAGCCGGCGACGCCGTGGAGATGCTCCTGACCCAAGGGATGGACGCGGCGATGAACAAGTATAACCGGCGCAAACCGGCGGAACCGGAAGAGCCGGAAGCGAAGTAAGAAGGATTTTGCCGGGCCACGCGCCCGGGACGTGATTTACCGCGGCCGCACAAGCGGCCAACAGGGAAAGAGGTCATCATGGAAGAGCGTTTGTACGATTTGGTTTTTATCGCGCGGCCGGCAACACCGGAAGAAGAAATCAAGAAAGTCCTTTCGGTGATTGAGCACACGTGCGCGGAAAAAGGCGGCAAGGTCGAGAAGACCGAGCATTGCGGCACTCGCAAGCTGGCCTACCGCGTGGCGAAACACCGCGAAGGCATCTACGTTCACCAGGAGATTCGCACGACCCACGGCGAGCTGATCGCCGAGCTGGAGCGCCGTTTGCGTGTGCAGGATACGATCATCAAATATCAGACGGTGCGCCTGGATGAGGACTTGAAGCGGCAGAAGAAGCTTACGCAGAAGCGCGAGAAGCGCGCCGCGCGGCGCCCGCGCCGGGCGACGGCACCGCCCGCAGCGGCAGCGCCGGAACAGGCTGTAGCGACGAGCTAGATTTTTGCAGTTCAAGAATTTTTGTTTCGAGAACCAGTGACCGGGATTGACCGGGTAACGAGTGCAGCAACTTCGGCGATGCCGAAGGCACCGGGGAAAGGGTGAAAGGTATGGCGGAGGAACAGAAACAAGCAGGAGCCCCGAGCGGAGCGCCTCGACGCGAAGGCGGCTCCGGTGGTCATGGCGGCCACGGAGGAGGACACGGTGGTCCGCGGCGCGAAGGCGGACCAGGTGGCGGCGGACCGGGCGGCCCAGGGGGGCGTCCGCGCGGAAAGCGTCAATATTTCCGCAAGAAGAAAGTCTGTAAGTTCTGCGTCGAGAAGATGGACTTCATCGACTACAAGCGCGCGGACATCCTGTCGCAGTTCGTCCAGGAGCGCGGCAAAATTCTGCCTCGCCGCATGACTGGCGTTTGTGCGCGCCACCAGCGCTGGCTGGGCGTGGCCATCAAGCGTGCGCGCAATATCGCCCTGTTGCCGTTTGCCGGCAGCGCGGCGGGCTCGCAGGCGCTGCGGGTAGTCGTGCCAGGCGCCGCCCATCCCGCACATACAGCGCCGGCGGCCGCAACCCCGGCGCCAGCACCGCCGGTAGCGCCACCACCAACACCCGCAACGGCAGCCGAAGTCCCGAAGGCATAAGGGAACAGGAGCTTAGAGAGGCGAAATGCAAATCATCCTTCAAGAAGATGTGGACAAGCTGGGCAACCGGGGCGACGTGGTTACCGTCAAGCCTGGCTATGCCCGCAATTTTCTTTTGCCGCGCAAGATCGCCATTGAAGCCACGACCGGAAGCATGAAGGCGCTCGAAAGAATCCGCACGTCGCTGGCCAAGAAAACCGCGACGGAACTCGATGCCGCGCAGAAGCAAGCCGAGTTGCTGAACGGAGTCTCGGTGAAGTTCACGCGCAAGACCGGCGAAAACGACCAGATGTTCGGCTCGGTCACCTCCGCGGACATCGCGGAAGCGCTGGCAGCGCAGGGCTTCAAAGTGGACAAGCGGCAAGTGCAACTGAAAGAACCGATCAAGATTATCGGCGAATCCACCGTGACGATTAAGGTGTTCCGCGACGTGACGGCGCAAATCAAGGTGACGGTCGAGAAAGAAGCGTAGAAAGTCCTTCGATCGATTTCCTTCTTCGCCGCTGCTCAGCCATTGCAGCGGCGAGATTTTTTAGAAAAGATGTTTGGCAGTTTCCAGAGCGGTTCTTCAAGCTTGCCGTCCAGCGCGCTACATTGTCAGGACGACACGGAATTCGGCTTTGCCGCTCATCATGCGGGTGTAGGCTTCGGCAGCTTTTTCCAAGGGATATTTTTCGATCATGGGGCGCACGCCGGTCATTTCGGCGAAGCGCAGGGTGTCTTCGGAATCCGTGGGAATGCCGCCGGGCCAGCCCTGGACGCGTTTTCGTCCCACGATCAACTGAATCGGGGAAGCTTCAATCGGACCCTGGCCCGCGCCGACAACCAGCAGCGTTCCGTTCAAGCCGAGACCGCCGACCAAGTCGGACATGGATTTTGAGTCCGTGGCAGTGGCCAGGATGACACGGGCCCCGCCGAGTTTCTGGAGCTCTTCCGCGGCATTGGCGGCTTTGCTGTCAATGTAAACGCTCGCGCCAAGTTTCTTAGCGAGAGCAGCTTTCTGGGAACCGCGGCCGACGGCGACCACTTTGTATCCAAATTTGCTGGCAAACTGAATTCCGAGATGTCCGAGGCCGCCGATGCCTTGGACAGCAACGAGGTCCGAAGGCAGAGCGCCGCTGTGGCGCAGAGCGTTGAAGGTAGTGACTCCCGCGCAAAGGAGCGGGCCGGCTTCCGTGGCGTCGAGGCTCTCCGGCATTGCGGCGAGCGCTTCCACGGGAGCGATCATGTATTCCTGGTAGCCGCCATCGAAGCTGATTCCGCAAATTTTCAGGTTGCGGCAATTGGCGAAATCTCCGCGGCGGCACGGGAGGCAAGTGCCGTCCTGCCCGCCGTGCCAGCCGACGCCGACGCGCTGGCCTTTTTTCCAGCCGGTGACGCCCGAACCCACGTGGTCGATCACACCTGCGACTTCGTGTCCGGGGGCACGAGGGTATTGAATTCCCGGCCAGTATCCTTCTTTTACGAGGCTGTCGCTGTGACAGACGCCGCAAGCCTGCACGCGAATGCGCACGTGTCCCGCCGGTGGTTGAGGAATTTCACGTTCGACAATTTCAAAATCCGCTCCCGGTTTCGGCACTTGCACAACTTTCATCTTGGCCATCGAGACTCTCCCTTTATTTTTGTACTGGATTTACGCCCAGCTCTTGGATGCATGCCTTGGACAAACCGACACATGCTCAGCACGGATCTCTCACCGGTCCATCGTAGGATTGACGAAGTTGAAATCGAAGGATCTTGTTGAATCTTGGCGCCGAGTATTGGATCAGGCGAGATCCTTCGCTTCGCTCAGGATGATACTGGCTGGGGGATTGGCCTACAGCGAGCAAGCGCTTTCGTGGTGAGAAATAAGCATCAGAAACCGCACAAGAGCAGAGAGGAAAAAGTTTTGCAGAGATTTCCGAGACGA
>Ga0307478_10004064_pt1 | contig 10543 bp, 6 predicted proteins | sample atmos_gasesECM4C_2_FD_203713 | JGI IMG/M metagenome (GOLD analysis project Ga0307478, IMG submission 203713) | Hardwood forest soil microbial communities from Morgan-Monroe State Forest, Indiana, United States - atmos_gasesECM4C_05 | ecosystem: Environmental > Terrestrial > Soil > Temperate...
CAGCCGGTCGGCATAATCCTTGAGCAGTTCGCCCGCCGGCGACAAATGCAGCCGCTGCTTGTCGCGGTGGAACAGTTTCACGCCCATCGTGGCCTCTAGCTGCTTGATCCGCGTGGTCACCGCCGAGGGCACGCGGTGCAGCTTGCTCGCTGCGCGGATCACGCCGCCTTCCTCGACCACGCTCTTGAACACCTGCAGGTCGGCGAAGTTCATGGGCACTCCATTCGATATATGAGAACAAATCGGATCATAGTTTTCAATATTCTAGAATGCCTATCTGGGCTAAGCGAGGGGTATGAGCACGCAAAAACTGCAACCCTCCGCCGCCGTCGCCGCCTCTGTCGGGCTCCTGGCCCTTGCTAGCGCCATGGGGATAGGCCGCTTTTCCCTGACGCCGATCCTGCCCCTGATGCAGCAGGACAAGGGGCTGACGCTTGCCGCCGGCAGCTGGCTCGCCACCACCAATTATCTAGGCTATCTCGCCGGCGCGATTGTCTGCATTGCAGTGCAGCCGCGGCCGGCGCCTGCGATCCGCTGGGGCTTGCTGTGGGTCGGGCTTCTGACGCTCGCGATGGGCTTTTGCGAATGGCAGCCGGCCTGGCTTGGCTTGCGCTTCTTCGCCGGCGTCGCCAGCGCCTTCGTGCTGGTCGGGACTTCGGCCTGGGCGATGCCTATCCTTGAGCATCACGGCAGGCAGCAATGGTCGGGGCATGTCTTTGCCGGGGTCGGCATCGGCATTGCCTTTGCCGGGCTGTTCGGCCTGTTTGCCGGCATCGACGCCTGGGGCTCGGGTGCGACCTGGATCGCGCTCGGCGCGGTGTCGATTGCGCTGTCGGCGCTGTTGTGGCGGAGCCTCGCGGGCGACGCGGTTCCGGCGAAGCAGGCGATGCCGAAGCGGCGTGCCACGCTGCCGCGCTCCGCGCTGATAGCTGCGGCCTGCTACGCCACCTTCGGCTTCGGCTACATCATCCCCGCCACTTACCTTCCGGCGCTTGCGCGCGGCTATATCGATAACCCTGCGCTGTTCGGCCTGGTGTGGCCGGTGTTCGGCGCCGCGGCTGCGCTGTCGACGCTCTTAAGCGCCTGGCTGTTTCGCGACCTGCCGCCGCGACAATTATGGGTGTGGTCGAAATGGGTGCTCGCGGCAGGCGTGCTCGCGCCCGCGGCCTGTGTCAACGTGCCGACGCTTCTGATCTCGGCGGTTTGCGTCGGCGGCACCTTCGTCGTCATCACCATGGCCGGCATCAAGGAGGCATTGCGGCTCGGCGGCGCGCCGGCCTCGCTCGCAGTCGGCGTGATGACGGCCGCGTTCGGCGCCGGCCAGATCGCGGGCCCCCTGTTGATGAGCCTGCTCGGCCGCTCGGATCATGCTTTTGCCTGGGCGAGTACCATCGCCGCGGGCAGCCTGGTTGCGGGGAATATAGCGTTGTTGGTTTTTGGCCGTGGGGGCAGGAGTCGCAGCGACGGAAGTGTAAGCAGTCTTCTCCGTCATTCCGGGGCGCCTCGAAGAGGCGAACCCGGAATCTCGAGATTCCGGGTTCCGCCCTGTCGGGCGGCCCCGGAATGACGTGCCTATTGCATCAAACAATCCGCGAGTTCTTGTTGCCCCAATAGCGGTCGCGCAGCAGCCTCTTGTAGAGCTTGCCCGTCGGCAGACGCGGCAATTGTTCCTCGAAATCGATCGAGCGCGGCACATTCTGGCGCGACAGCAACTGACTGCAGAAGGCGATCAATTCATCCGCCAGCTCCGCGCAGGGTGTGATGCCCGGCATCGGCTGCACAACCGCTTTCACCTCTTCACCAAGATCCGGATTGGGCACGCCGAACACGGCGGCATCGGCAATCTTCGGGTGGGTAATGAGCAGGTTCTCGCATTCCTGCGGGTAAATGTTCACCCCGCCGGAGATGATCATGAAGGTTTTGCGGTCGGTGAGGTAGAGATAGCGATCGGCATCGACATAACCGACATCGCCGACCGTGCTCATGCTGCCGTCCTTCGAGCGCGCCTCGCGGGTCTTTTCCGGATCGTTGAAATATTCGAAGGGCGAGGCGGTCTTGAACCATACCGTGCCTTCCGCGCCCGCAGGGCATGCCTGCATGTTCTCGTCCAGAATGTGCAGATCGCCCAGCAGCACCTTACCGACCGTGCCCCGGTGCTTGAGCCACTCTTCGCTGTTGCAGGCAGTAAAGCCGAGGCCTTCGGTCGCGCCATAATATTCCTGGATGATCGGCCCCCACCATTTGATCATCTCTTCCTTGACCTCCGCCGGGCACGGCGCGGCCGCATGGATCGCAATCTCGAGGGATGACGTGTCGTAGCGTTTGCGCACCTCCTCCGGCAGCTTCAGCATGCGCGAGAACATGGTCGGCACCAGCTGGCTGTGGGTGACGCTCCATTGCTCGACGAGCTGCAGATAGCGTTCAGGATCAAAGCTTTCCATGATGATTGCGGTTCCGCCGACGCGGATGGTCAGGTTGATGGCGGCCTGCGGCGCGGCGTGGTAGAGCGGCGCGGGCGACAGATAGATCATGCCCTCGCGATACTGCCAGAGCTTCTGCAGGAAATCGAACAGCGCCAGTTGCTGCTCGGGCGGCTGCTCCGGCAACGGCCGTAGGATGCCCTTCGGCCGCCCGGTCGTGCCGGAGGAATAAAGCATCGCTGTCCCAACGCATTCGTCAGCAACCGGCGTCGATGGCAGGTCTGCGGTGGCCTCGGCAAGTCCGACGATGCGCTCGCTCTCGCTGTTGCCGTCGGCGACGATGCACAGCTCGACCCGGTCGCAATTCTTGATCGCCTCGCGTGCGACGTCGAGTTTAGCCATCGAGGTGATGAGGATGCGCGACCGGCTGTTGTCGAGGATGTAGGCGAGCTCGCCCGCGGTGAGGTAGGAGTTCACACAGGTGAAATAGAGCCCCGACCGCTCACCGGCGCCGCAGGCCTCGAGGTAGCGGCTGTTGTTCTCCATGAAGATCGCATAGTGGTCGAGCGGCCTCAGCCCGCGCCTGCGAAACAGCTGCGCAAGGCGGTTGGAGCGCGCGTCCAGCTCGCGATAGGTCACCGCTTCGCCCGTTGCCGCCATGATGAAGGCCGGTTGCAATGGCCGCAGACGCGCGTGCTTGCCGGTGTACATTGTGTAGCAATCCTCATGCCGCCAATTGAAGAATCTCGTGGACCTCTGCCGGGCCATCGATCCTGCGCGGATTGCGCGGGACCCACGGCGTCGCCATAGCCTGCCTTGCAATGTCGTCGAAATGCTCGGCAGTGACAATGACCTCGCGCAGGCTGCGCGGCAGGCCGAGCTTGCGGATGAAATCATCGAGCACGTCCCCGGCGTCCGCGCCGGGACGGCCCATCGCGGCCGCGACCAGCGCCTGGCGGTCGGCATTGGCGGGCTTGTTCCAGCGCATCACCGCCGGCAGCATCACGCAGGAGGTGTAGCCATGCGGCACGCCATGGGCGGCGCCCAGCACATAGCCGATGCCGTGGCTTGCGCCCATTGGCACGCCCGAAGCCAGCGGGCCGGCTGAAAGCCAGGTGCCGATCTGGCAATCCATGCGCGCATCGAGGTCGCGCCCATCCGCCTTCACCCGCGGCAGGCCTTCGGCCAGCATCGATAATCCCTTCAGCGCCTGCGCATCCGCATAAGGATGCGCCTCGCGCGAGCAGAGGCCCTCGACGCAATGATCGACGGCACGAATGCCGGTCGACAGGAACAGCCATTCCGGCGTGTGCACGGTGATCGCCGGATCGAGGATCACGGCGCGCGGCACCAGAAGCTCATGCTTGAGCATCTCCTTGGCGCGCCTGCGCAGATTGGTGACGCCGGCGATGGCCGAGAACTCGCCGCCGGCAATTGTCGTGGGAACGCTGATCTGCCGCACGATCGGCGCGTTCATCGGTGGGCTCACGCCCCTGACCGCGCGGATGCTGTCAATGCCTTCGACGGTGCTGACATCGTTGGCCAGGCACAGCTGCACCGCCTTGGCACCGTCGGTGATCGAGCCGCCGCCGACGGTGACGATCAGATCGGCGTTCGTGGCGCGCGCCTGCCCGGTCGCCGCGATCACGGCCTCGCGCGGCGTATGCTGGGGCATGGCATCGAACATGCCGACGCAACGCGGCCCGAGCGCCTTCCGGATTTTCTCGATCTCGTCGGTCTGCCGGTTGAGGGTGCTTGATACCAAGGAAGGCACGCGAGGTCCCCAGGCGGTCCATTTGCGCGGCGATCGCCTGTGCGGCAGGATGGCCGAACACGACCTCGTCCATGGCGCCGAAGACGACACGCCCCTGGTGCACGCGCTCTCCCTCCCGGTGACATCCGTTTCATGCTGATGAGCACTGTAGCGGTGCGGACGTCGCAATGTCCACACCCCTACGTGCCGTCAGCGCTCTGCGCCACGCCCAAGGTTCCCGCGCGATGGCACATGGCGTGAAACTTGGCGAGAAACTCGGCGAGAAACTTGGCGTGACACTGCAATTCACCAAAGGCGAGTGGGAGCGCGAGCTCTTCGATCGCCACCGACGCAAGCTGCCCATTCGGGCAGTATTGCCGCCAAGGGAATTATTTCATCCTCGCAGCGCGGCAAAAAAAATTTCTGCCATAAGTTCGGCATATGGCAATACCCACGGAGCTGTCCTAAGCTCTGTGACATGCGACTTGTCAGCGGCAGGGCGTGGAGGAGGGGATACTTGATAGTCGTGGAGCCGTCTCAGTCTTTCAGGAAAACCTTCCACGCGGCCGGTCGTCTCGCTGTCGCTGCAACGGCGCTGGCGTTCGCGCTTGCGCTTGGCGGCTGCGAGCAGAAGCCGACCGCTGCGGCGGCCGCGCCGCCGGCGCTTCCCGTCACGGTTGCGCAAGCCGTCAAGCGCACCGTCACGGATTGGGACGAGTTCACCGGCCGGTTCGATGCGATCGAGGAGGTGCAGGTCAAGGCCCGGGTCGGCGGCTTTGTCACCAATGTCGAATTCAAGGACGGCGACATGGTTCATGCCGGCGACTTGCTCTATATCATCGACCCGAGGCCGTTCGAGGCCGTCGCCGAGCAGGCGGATGGCCAATTGTCCGACGCGCGCGGCAAGGTGGAACTCGCCAAACGCGATCTCGACCGCGGCCTGAACCTGGTCCAGACCAGTGCAGTCTCCGAACAGGTCGTCGACCAGCGCCGCCAGTCGCTGCAGGCCGCGCATGCCGCGGAGATGCAGGCCGAGGGCGCGCTGAAGGCCGCGCAGCTCAATATCGAGTTCACCCATGTGCTGGCGCCGATTGCGGGCCGCGTCAGCCGCCATCTCGTCAGCATCGGCAACCTGGTGCAGGGCAGCGACAATGGCGCCTCGACGCTGCTCACCAGTGTGGTCTCGCTCGATCCGATCTACATCTATTTCGACATGGACGAGGCCACCTATCTCAAGAACAACAAACTATGGTTCGAGGGCAAGCGGCCGAGCTCGCGCGATACGCCGAATCCGGTGCAGGTGGCGCTGACCGGCGAGGCCAAGCCCTCGCATGAAGGCCATATGGATTTCCTCGACAACCGGATGGACGTTTCCACCGGCACGCTGCGCGGCCGCGCGGTGATCCCGAATCATGACCTCTCCATCCTGCCCGGCCAGTTCGGCCGGGTGCGGGTGATCGGCAGTCTGCCTTACGAGGCGCTCTTGATCCCTGACAGCGCGATCGCGACGGATCAGTCCCGCAAGATCGTCTTTGTGGTGAAGGGCGACGACACGGTGGAGGCGCGCACGGTCGTGCTTGGCCCGCTGGACGAAGGCCTGCGCGTGATTCGCGAAGGCCTGAAGCCGGAGGATCGCGTCATCATCGACGGCATCCAGCGCGCCCGCGTCGGTGCCAAGGTGAGCCCGCAAGCGGGCAAGATCGTTGGCGACAAGACATGAATCTCGGAAGCCTCTCCGTCAACCGGCCGATCCTGGCGATGGTGTTGTCCATCGTGCTCTTGATCGTGGGCGCGCTCGCCTACACCACGCTGCCGGTGGCCGAATATCCGGAAGTCGTGCCGCCGACTGTGGTGGTGACCGCGCAATATCCGGGTGCCTCGGCCCAGACGATCTCCGATACGGTCGCTGCTCCCATCGAGCAGCAGATCAACGGCGTCGAGGACATGCTGTACATGTACAGCCAGGCGACCTCGAACGGTCAGCTCACCATCACCATCACCTTCAAGATCGGCACCGATCTCGACAAGGCGCAGGTGCTGGTGCAGAACCGCGTCGCGATCGCGCAGCCACAATTGCCGGACGAGGTGCAGCGCAACGGCGTCGTCACCCGCAAGAACTCGCCCGACATCCTGATGGTCGTGTTCATGCTGTCGCCCGACGACAGCCTCGACCAGCTCTACATTTCCAATTATGCGCTCCTGCAGGTGCGCGACCAACTGCTGCGGCTGGACGGCATCGGCGACATCCAGATCTTCGGCGCGCGCGACTATTCCATGCGGGTCTGGCTCGATCCGGATAAGATCGCCACGCTCGGCATGACGGCGGGCGACGTCGTGGCCGCGATCCGCGCGCAGAACCTGCAGATCACCGGCGGACAGATCGCGGGTCCGCCGATCGCCGACCGCGCCTTCCAGCCCAATCTGACCTTCACCGGGCGGTTGAAGGATGTCGCCCAGTTCGAGGACATCGTCGTCAAGGCGGGCGAGGACGGCCGCACAGTGCGCCTGCGCGACGTGGCGCGGGTCGAGCTCGGCGCGCTGGACTATTCGACCAACAGCTTCATGCTGCGAAAGACCGCGGTTGCGATGCTGGTGACCCAGCGCCCGGGCTCGAATGCGCTGGCGACCGCCAAGGGCATTTCGGACACCATGGTCAAATTGAAGGCCAGCTTCCCGAAGGGGCTCGACTACAATATCGGCTACAACCCGACCGAGTTCATTGCGCAATCGATCCACGAGCTGATCAAGACCATCTATGAGGCGATGATCCTGGTGGTCATCGTGGTGCTGGTTTTCCTGCAGGGCTGGCGTCCAGCGATCATCCCGATCGTGGCAATCCCGGTGTCGCTGGTCGGCACCTTCGCTGCCATGGCGGCGCTCGGCTATGCCGTCAACAACCTCACTTTGTTCGGTCTCGTGCTTGCGGTCGGCATCGTGGTCGACGACGCCATCGTCGTGGTCGAGAATGTCGAGCGGCATTTGCGCGACGGCATGGGCCGGCGCGAGGCGGCGCTGAAGACCATGGAGGAGGTCGGTGGCGCGCTGGTCTCCATTGCGCTCGTACTGTGCGCGGTGTTCGTGCCGACAGCCTTCCTTGGCGGCCTCTCCGGGCTGTTCTTCCAGCAATTTGCGGTCACCATCGCAGTGGCCACCGCGATCTCATGCTTCTGCTCGCTGACGCTGTCGCCGGCGCTGGCCTCGCAGATCCTCGTTGCCCATGAAGAGCAACGAAGGCCTGCGGCATGGAATCTGGTCGGTCGCGCCTGGGAAGCCTTCACCGACCTCTTCAATCGCGGCTTCGATTGGGCTTCCAACTTCTATGCCGGCATGGCCGACTTCGTGATCCGGCACCGCGTCGTGATGTTGCTCATCTATGTCGGCCTGATTGGCAGTGCCGGTTGGCTGATTGCGACGACGCCACAAGGTTACATTCCGGCACAGGATCGGGGTTATGTCATCATCTCGGCGCAATTGCCGGGCGCGGCCTCGCTGGCGCGCACCACCGATATCGTGCGACGAATCCAGGATATCGCTCTCGATACACCCGGCATCATTCGCGTCGCTGCCTTCGCAGGGCTCTCGGGTGCGACGCGGACCCAGGCCAGTAATTCGGCGGCGCTGTTCCCGGTGTTCGAGGAGCCGGAGGTGCGCCTGAAGAGGGGCCTGACCGCGGCCGTCATCACCGCCAACTTGCGCAAGCGCCTTGCGAGCGTCGAGGGCGCGTTCATCATCGTCATCCCGCCGCCTCCGATCCCCGGTATCGGCACCGGCGGCGGCTTCACCATGCGCATCCAGGACCGCCAGGGCCGCGGCCCCGAGCTTCTGGCTGCCGCGACCGACGATCTCGTCAATGCCGGGCGAAAGGCGCCGGGATTGACGTCGGTGTTTTCGCCCTACAGCGCGAATACGCCGCAAACGTTCGTCGACATCGACCGCGTCAAGGCGCAAAAGCTCGGTGTGCCGATCCAGAACGTCACCGACGCCATCGAGACCTATTTCGGCTCGACCTACGTCAACGACTTCAACATTCTGGGCCGCGTCTATCACGTCACGGCGCAGGCGGACCTGAAATTCCGTAAAGAGACGGCGGACCTTGCACGGCTGCGCACGCGCAACGCCGTCGGCGACATGGTCATGCTCGGCAGCGTCGTCGATTTCAAGGAGATTTCGGGGCCGGATCGCGTGGCGCGGTACAACCTCTATTCAACCGCCGAGTTGCAGGGCGAAGCCCTGCCGGGCACGAGCTCGGCGACTGCGATCGCCACCATGAAAAACCTCGCCGATGAGACCTTGCCGACCGGCTTCACCTATGAATGGACCGACCTGTCCTATCAGCAGGTCTCCGGCGGCAATGCGGGCCTTTACGTGTTCCCGATCTGCGTGCTGTTCGTTTATCTGGTGCTCGCTGCGCAATATGGCAGCTGGACCCTGCCGTTTGCGGTGATCCTGATCGTGCCGATGTGCCTGCTCGCGGCAACGCTCGGCGTGCGGATCATGGGGCAGGATGTGAATATCCTCACCCAGATCGGTTTCGTGGTGCTCGTGGGGCTCGCCGCCAAGAACGCGATTCTCATCGTGGAGTTTGCCCGCGACATCGAGCTCGAAGGTCACAAGCGGCTGGATGCCGTGATCGAGGCCTGCCGGCTGCGATTGCGGCCGATCCTGATGACGTCGTTCGCCTTCATCCTCGGCGTGCTGCCGCTGGTTGTCTCCACCGGCTCCGGATCGGAGATGCGCCAGGCGGTCGGCGTCGCCGTCTTCTTCGGCATGCTGGGCGTGACACTGTTTGGCCTGGTTTTCACGCCGATCTTCTACATCGTCGTCCGCAACCTCGCCGACGGCGGCAAGCCGAAGGCGGAAAAGGAAGCCAAGGCGGCTTAAGTGAACATCGCCTGATACGACCGCGCCGCCCACCTCTTGTGTCGCCCCGCTTCACTTTCGGCTGAGCGCAAAATGGGTGGGCAGGTGTGGGGTTCTTCAATATCATCCATTTTCTACATTGCTGGGGAGGCGAGCATGAGGTTCGGATTTTTCGCGGCGGCTGCGGTGGGCACGATGTTGTTCGTTCAACCGGCGGCAGCGCAGGTGAAGATCGGCATCTTGAACGACCAGTCGGGCGTCTATGCCGATTACGGCGGCAAATATTCGCTGGAAGCAGCCCGAATGGCGATCGAGGATTTCGGCGGCGAGGTGCTCGGAAAGAAGATCGAGCTCGTCACCGCCGACCACCAGAACAAGCCGGATCTTGCGGTCGCGATCGCGCGGCGCTGGTATGACTCCGAGGGCGTCGACATGATCACCGAGCTCACGACCTCCTCGGTCGCGCTCGCGGTGCAGGAGCTGTCGAAGGAAAAGAAGAAGATCGACATCGTGGTGGGCGCCGCGACTTCGCGCATCACGGGCGATGCCTGCACGCCCTACAGCTTCCACTGGGCCTTCGACACCCGCGCGCTCGCGGTCGGCACCGGTGGGGCTCTGGTGAAAGCCGGCGGCGACACCTGGTTCTTCCTGACCGCCGACTACGCCTTCGGCTATGCGCTCGAGAAGGACACCAGCGACATTGTTACCGCCAATGGCGGCAAGGTGCTGGGCACGGTGCGCGTGCCGCTCAATTCGTCCGACTTCTCCTCCTTCCTGCTGCAGGCGCAGAGCTCGAAGGCGAAAATCGTGGGGCTTGCCAATGCCGGCCTCGACACAACCAACTCGATCAAGCAGGCGGCCGAATTCGGCATCGTCAAGGGCGGCCAGAAGCTCGCGGGGCTCCTGATGACGATCTCCGAAGTGCACGGCCTTGGGCTCGAGGCGGCCCAAGGCCTCATCCTCACTGAAGGTTTTTACTGGGATAATGACGACAAGACCCGCGCCTTCAGCGAGCGCTTCATGAAGCGCACCGGCCACATGCCGAGTATGATCCATGCCGGCACCTATTCGGCGACGCTGAGCTATTTGAAGGCGGTAAAGGCGGCCGGCACCAAGGACTCCGAGGCGGTCGCCAGGAAACTGAAGGAGCTGCCGGTCGACGACGCCTTCGCGCAAGGCAAGGTGCTGGAGAATGGCCGCATGGTGCACGACCTTTATCTCTTCGAGGTCAAGAAGCCGTCGGAGTCGAAGAAGCCCTGGGATTACTACAAACAGATCGCCGTCGTGCCTGGCGACAAGGCGTTCTTCACGGCGAAGGAAAGCGGCTGCCCGCTGACGAAGTGAAGGGGCACTCTCACCGTCGTCCCGGCCCCCGTGCGCAATTGCGCACTAGGCCGGGACGCGGAGTGAGCGGTGTTACCCGTGCATCAGCCGCCAGGCAATCGTGCCGAGGGATCCGAACAGCAGCACGGCCGTGGTAGACGCCTGGATCAAGAAGCCGGGGCGACGC
>Ga0307478_10004065_pt1 | contig 10541 bp, 9 predicted proteins | sample atmos_gasesECM4C_2_FD_203713 | JGI IMG/M metagenome (GOLD analysis project Ga0307478, IMG submission 203713) | Hardwood forest soil microbial communities from Morgan-Monroe State Forest, Indiana, United States - atmos_gasesECM4C_05 | ecosystem: Environmental > Terrestrial > Soil > Temperate...
TACACGGCGCGTTGTCTTCGCCATCCCTTCAGATTCCCCAGAACCGGCGAATCTACTCTCATCTGAGACGAGAGTCAATGGCGCAATTGCAAACTTGCTTGCAGCCGGATGTAGTTTCCCTCGATGGGCCGCGTTTTCTCAACTCACTGTGTGCCCGTTCAGGTCGAGAGTGAAATGATCCAGCAGCGTAGGGACACCCTTGGTGGTAACGTTCACGCCCAGGAATTGACCGGTGACTGTGCTCGCGGAAACTGAGATTCTCATAAAACCGAAACTGTTCTCGTTGATAGCATCCAATCGCAGTTTATTTCCCTTCGCATCCGTGCCAATGAACGGCAGTTTCGGCAGTGCGCCCGAGCTTGTTTTCTTGAATCCCGAGAGATTGAAATAGCCTCCGGTGCCGGCCACGATGAAAGGAATTTGGGTGCTTCCCATAAAGCGCGTATACCGTTCATACAGGTGGGCGTGCCCAGACAGGACAAGATCCGGCAAAATTTTAGCCTGCTGGCACGCGTTGTCAATATCGGTCAGCATCTTTGGGCTGGGAGCGTGGTCCTGGCTGCCGGTAAATGGGGGATGGTGAACCGCGATAATCAGAGCCCGCCGGTTTCCACTGGCTCTCTCTTGGGCTGCGGCCTTCAACTGCTGCTGCAGAAATGTTAACTGCGCCGTCCCGACGACCCCGCCGGAAATCACTCCTTCAGTGGCGCCCTCACTAATGTTTGAGTACAGGCCAATAAACTTCACGAAGGGCGCGTTCAACGTGAAATAAACTCCCGGCTGAGTCATGGTTGTCCGGGCAAATCCTTGGGCCTCCGAATTGTGCCCGGGTGCCTGGGTGCAGAAGTTCTGGACAAAGCCTTCGAGAGTTTTCTGCGGCAGGCTGGGAGAGACCATGCCATCGTGATTGCCGGGGATCGCGAAGATTGGAGCGTCGTAGTCCCGGTAGGGATCGTAATACTGGTCGTAGTAATAACGTTCCTGGCCCAGGTAATAGACCACGTCGCCCAGGTGATAAAAAAAGGCCGGCAGCCCGTTCTGATAGGTCTTACCTAGCAGGTCGTTGGCCAGGGCATCGGCTACCGCGAACTGTTTTGAGGGTTCTTTGATGCCGCCGCTGTCACCCACAGTGTGGAAGACGATCGACTTCGCCGCCTGAATCTGCTGAATCTCGTCTGCGCTCAAAACCTGCGCGAGATCCAGCACTTCGGGCTGCCGCCAGGACTTGGGAAGCGGGAGAATTGCGGTGGATGCCGTTACGTTGGAATCGGCAAAAACATCGGCTTTGCTGAAATTTCCATAGTCGTCGGGCGAGGGCTTGGGGTTGGCGAACACAAAAACGCCAGCAGTTGTACTTGCCTTGCCGGACGCGGACGCTTTGCCGGGGCGGGTTTTCCCCGCTGGTTTCTTAGTGATTTTCTTGGCAACCATACGCTCTTCTCCTTACCGTCCGGCGGCCATGCGCCAGTGAAATGCCCCCTGGATTGAGTCGGACCACTACCGGGATCGACGGAGCCCAACTTCAGAGTCAACCAACTTCAGATTGAACCGCGGGGCCGAGAGCGATGCTTGCGAGAAACACTTTGGGGGCGACCGGAATTGCCGCACATCTTTAACTCGCTTCTTACCGGTCGCTCACCAGATGGCAGAAGACTGTATCTCACTCCCGCAGCGCGGGCAAGAAGAAACTTTGGGATCCTATGGGAGAAACAGCCTCTAGTGAGCTGCGGCTGGCGCGACTTTCGCCTTTTCCATTTCTTCGATCACAGCGTCGGCGAATTCAGAAGTTCCCGCCTGACCACCAATATCTCGAGTCAGCTTTTCGCGATGCCTGTAGACCTTTTCCAACGCGTTGCGAATCTGGGTTGACGCGTCGAACTCACCCAGGTGCCGCAGCATGAGCAGGGAAGATCGCAGCAGAGCCGTCGGGTTCGCCAGATTTTTTCCGGCAATGTCCGGGGCCGAGCCATGGACGGCCTCGAAAATCGCGCAGTGATCGCCCAGGTTTGCGCTGGGCACAAATCCCAGCCCACCTACAAATGCCGCGCATAAATCCGAAAGAATGTCGCCGTACAAGTTTTCCATCACCAGCATGTCGTACTGATACGGATTCATCACCAGCTGCATGCAGGTGTTATCGACGATGTGCTCACCGTAAGTGATCTCAGGAAATCCCTTGGCCACGGTGCGGCAGCAGCGCAGAAACAGGCCATCCGACAGCTTCATGATGTTGGCTTTGTGAATGGCGTGGATCTTTTTGCGCTGATTCTTCCGGGCATATTCAAAGGCAAATCTCGCGATGCGGGTCGAAGCTTTTTCCGTAATGATCTTCAGGCTTTCGACCACGCCGGGGACGACTTCGTGTTCCAGGCCGGAGTACAAGCTCTCAGTATTCTCGCGCACAATGATGAGGTCGACATCGGGATAACGGGTGGGAATGTGCGGCAGGTTCCGGATGGGCCGGAAATTCGCGTACAGTTCAAACTTCTGGCGCAGCGCAACGTTGATGCTGGAAAAGCCGCCCCCGACCGGCGTGGTCACCGGTCCCTTCAGTCCCACGTGAGTGCGTTCGATCGATTCGATTACTTCCTTGGGAATGTATTCGCCGTACTTTTCAAACGCGTCAGCGCCCACCTGGAACGATTCCCAGTCAAACTTCACTCCGGTTGCTTCGAGAATGCGTACTGTGGCTAGGGTGACTTCTGGGCCGATGCCGTCGCCGGGTATTAGCGTTACTTTATGACTCATCATTGCCTTCTCATGATCATTGATCGGTGATATCGGTGATCATTGATCACTAATAACAGGATCACTAATCACTGGCCAGGTTTCTTTCCCTTAACATCCACTATTTCTTTAGCCTTCACCAGATCCCTCAACTCATCCATGAACTCTTTAACATCTTTGAAATCCAGATAAACCGAAGCGAAGCGGACATATGCCACCTTGTCGTAGCGTCGCAAGCGGTTCATGATCAGTTCGCCCAGTTCGCTCGTTTTGCGCTCGCGCTCCTGCGACTCAATGACGAACGACTCCGCCTCATTCACAATCTGTTCCAGTTTACTGATCGGCACCGGCCTTTTCTCGCATGCACGCAGTAGACCGTTCAGAACTTTCTGGCGGTCGAACTTCTCGCGCCGTCCGTCCTTCTTGACCACCATGTAAGGGATTTCGTCGATGCGCTCGTAGGTGGTAAAGCGCTTGCCACACTTCAGGCACTCGCGGCGGCGGCGGATCGACTCCGCTTCCTTACTCTCGCGCGAATCCACTACCTTGTCATTGGCAAATCCGCAAAAAGGACATTTCATGGCGCTGATGACGATCGAAAACGAATCTTCTTAGCAAAACAAAATGTTTGGAGTTAATAAAGAAATTGTAACAGGGGAATGAGGCTGCGCCCGAAAGGCAGTACCTACGAGATCGACAGGACAACTTCAAACCGGCGGCTTGCCAACTTCGGCTTCTTCCGCCTGATGGCTTTCCGCCGACAACTTACGCAGAGATAATCTTTCATGGTGTGCCAACGCCAACCCAAACGGTATCACTGCGGCAAATGTAACCAGCCACAGCAGAATCCCGCAACTCGCCGCTAATTCTGGAGGCACGGCAAACAGGCCGGACAGCGTCCTAATCGTGGCCAACTGCGAGCCTCCTCCAACTGCCGGCAATTGCAGCATGGACCCAAGCATGCTTGATCCCATCAGAATCAGAATCTGCAATTGTGGAATCTCGAGTGCCGCCTGGCCATACGAATGAGTCACTTCCTTGTAGGCCATCGCAATGACATACCACATACCGACCGACACCACCGTTAGCCACAGGAAGGAAAGCGGACCATGGATCGTGTTCAAACCCGTACCAAACTCCCGGATCCAGTGCGCGATGCGGTGCCCCAGGTTGGCCGACAAGTGTCCGAATTCCCGTTCGACCCATTGCGCCACGGCTTCGCCCTTGCGGTTGATCACGACCGCCGCTACGACGACTGCCGAAACCAAAGCGATCAGAATAAGAACGCCGCGCTGTAGGTCTGAGTACCATCCCGGCTCGGGAATAGAGTACATCCCGCCCTCCCGGAAAACCGCCAAACCAATGAGCAGGGTGAAGGCTCCCACGTCAAAGATGCGTTCCACTGCCCACACGGCTAGTTGGGAGGAGAGCGTCAGTTGTTGCCGCCTCGCGATCAAATAAGGCCGAATAGGTTCACCAGCGCGTCCCAGCAGTGCAAGACCGGCAAAGCCGATTATCGTCGGCGACACCAGTTCCATTACCTTCGCGCCGGGCCGCACGGGCTTCAGAAAAATCTTCCAGCGTATCGCCCGTAATACGTATGCGATATAGATAAGTGCGACCGCTCGGATCACGCGAAACCATCGAATCTGGCGGGTCTGACTCCAGAACATTCCCCAGTCAAAGCTGTGCCACTCGCGATATTGGAGGTAGAAGAGCACGGCGAGAACGAGAAAAATCACCGTGCTTACCACGATGCGCTTTTTGTCCATGGAGGAGGAACTCGCGCCGCGGCCCTCGCAACGCGAAGCGGAAACGGCACTCTCAAGGTAAATGAGTGCGCCCGGAGGGTCAAACCAAGGGCGTTAAACTGAGTGACCAGGCTGAATCACTTTTCTTTTGCTCACATCGAATCGCTATGAACTTAGAACTGGAAGGCAAGCGCGCGCTCGTTACAGGATCGACCGCCGGCATCGGATACGCCATCGCCGAAAAGTTGGCGCTGGAGGGAGCTTCCGTCATTGTCAACGGGCGTACCCGGGAGCGGGTGGATCAGGCTCTGGCGAAGCTGAGCGGGAACGGCGCTCGCGGTTTTGCCAAAGGGATTTCTGCTGACTTGGGCACGGCTGACGGCGTGCGCCAGGCCGTCGAGCAGTTTCCTGACATCGACATTCTGGTCAACAATCTCGGTATCTTCGAGCCGAAGGCATTCGAGGAAATCCCGGACGCGGATTGGCTGAGGTTTTTCGAAGTCAATGTGATGAGCGGGGTGCGCCTTAGCCGGCATTATCTTCCGCGCATGAAGCAGCGCAACTGGGGACGAATCATTTTTATCTCCAGCGAGTCGGCGGTGCAGATTCCGGCCGAGATGATTCATTACGGGATGACGAAGACCGCACAACTAGCGATCTCTCGCGGACTGGCAGAAACCGTTGCGGGCTCAAACGTTACCGTGAACAGCGTATTGGTGGGACCGACGAGTTCCGAGGGCGTGATTGGTTTTGTCGACCAGTTGGCGACGCAGCAGAAGAAGGACCGTGACTCAATCGAAAGGGAATTCTTTCGGAGCATGCGGCCTACTTCTTTGCTGAAGCGCTTTATCGAACCCAAAGAGATCGGGGCGTTCGTGACCTTTCTTTGCAGTCCGCTGGCATCCGCGACCAACGGGGCGGCGTTGCGCGCCGATGGCGGAGTGGTGCGATCGATCCTCTGATTCTCGCGAAAAATGATTCGCATGAAGAATGATTCGCATGAAGGATCAATTTTGAAAATGATGAGTTTGAAAAGGCGAATTCAGTTTGGTTCGCTGGCTGGGCTGGGAGCCACTTTCGCTTCCGTTTGCGGGTTCGACTTGTGCACCTTGGTTGAGGACGCATGTGCTGCGGCTGATTTGTTCGCCGCATTCTTCTGGGGCGCCGGCTGCGCGGCGGCCTTCGCGGCGAGTTTCTTCTGGTTAAAGTCGCGCACGATGCGCGCTACGTAAGCTTTGGTCTCGTAATAAGGGGGCACGCCGCCATACTGCTCAACTCGCCGTGGTCCGGCGTTGTAGGCGGCCAGCGCTTTGATCAGGTCAAAGTTATAGCGTTCCAGCAGTTCGCGGAGGTAGCGCGTTCCGCCCTCCACATTGGCCTGCGGATCAAAAGCATTCTGAACCCCGAGTTGCGATGCCGTCTGCGGCATCAACTGCATCAATCCCTGCGCGCCCTTGGGCGAAACCGCGCGAACATTGAAGCCGCTCTCGGCGCGGATCACGCTGTTCACCAGATCTGGATCAAGACGATAGGTTCCACTCGCGGCCCTCACCACCTCGTCCAGATCCAGCGGATGCTCGACCAGCTTCGCCGAAGTTTGCATCTTTAGCTGCGCCGTCTTTAGCTGTGCGGCCGGTTCGGCCGGCGCAGTTTCGAAATGGTCAATCTCAATTGTAGGAATATCGACAAAACTTGCATCGTCGCCGTCGAGAAACAGGCGCGTAATGGTGCCAATGACTTGGCGACGCTCGTGGCGGATGGAGAATCCGTTGCGCAGAACGGCGGAGTCGGCCGCCAGGCACCGAATGGCGGTCGCCACGAATAGAGCGATGACTGCCGTCCCAGCGATTTTGAAAGCCTTGTTCATACCAAGCATCTACCCGCTCACCACATCCGCCACCGCAGCCGCTACTCCGCAGCTGTCATTGCCCAGGGTTATACTCCAGCCGCGGCCGCGCAGTTCCTCGCAGGCATTCCCCATGATAACCGGATGCCCGGCGAACTCAAGCATTTCCACGTCGTTGTGGTTGTCACCGATGGCCATGACCTGCTCGCGGCGGTAACCACGATGCTCGGCCCACCGTTGCAGCGCGTGTCCCTTGGAGCAGCCGGTATTCAGCACATCGATCATGGAAAGATCGCGTTCGGGATATTCGGTGCGGAGCACGGTAACCCGGTTGCCCATGCTGCTCGCGTCAAGCGCTCGCAAGGCCTCGACCATACGTGATGTCGATCCGCAAAACATCGCTTGCACCGGATCGCTCACTAGTGCCTTTTCGAGGGGCGCAACAAACTCGATGTAGGCCATATTCTTTTCCAGCCAGCGCCGGATGCTGGCATTCAAATCGTCCAAATGCTCGAGCACGATGGCGCCCTTTGTCTCCTTATCAAATGTTAGAACGGTATGCCCGCGAAAGTCTTGCATTGCCCCGCACAACTCGCGGCAGACTTCGCGAGGCATCAGGTCACGATGGAAATTTTCACCTGAGAGCGACCGCGTTACCGCGCCATTCGAACTAATCAGCCACAAATCAAAACCTAGCTGCTTCGCGATGGGGAGCGCAAACGTATGGCGCCGCCCGGTAACCAGCACGATCTCAATCCCCGCGTCATGGGCGCGCCGAAGCGCCGCCAGGTCGCCATCGGAAATATGAAACTGAGGATTGAGCAGCGTGCCATCGATATCGGAGGCCAGCAGGCGGATGCCGCGAGTGAAGGGCTTCACCACTCACGATTCTAGCATCGGGTGTCGTCTCAGATCCTTGGTCTTTGGTCTTAGGCCTCCGCACCAGGGCGAGGCCTCGAAAACCTGACACCTAACACCGAAGGCCGAAGACCTGACACCCAACTCCCGACCTGCTATATTTCGCATTCCATGGGATCACTTTTCTTTCTCTTGCACGGCTGGGGATTGGTGCTGCAGGTAGTGGCGATCGTGCACTTCATCCGCCGCCGTCCAGACATGTACTGGATTTTTATCATCCTGTTCCTGGGATGGATTGGGGCGCTGGTTTATATCGTGGTTGAGGTTATTCCTGACGCTGGATTGCTGCGCACGGAGTTTCAAGTTTTCCCGCGCCGCAGGCGCATTCGTGACCTCGAGCGTGCCATTCTCGACAACCCGTCGGCGGGAAATTACGAAGAGCTCGGACTTCTCTATCTTGATAATGGCGACTACGGGCGTGCCCGAGCGAGCTATGACAAGGCGATTGCGTCGCGAACCGATTCGGTGGATGCATTCTATCGCCGCGGCGTCGCCGAAGTAGAGTTAGCAGACTTCGCCGCAGCCGTGCCTGACCTGGAGCGTGCCGTTACCTCCGATGCTAATTATGACTTCCATCGCGCCAAAGGCCTGTTGGCTCACGCTTACGCGCAAACCGGGCAGGCGGAAAAAGCCGAGGCTCTTTTCCAGCAGGCGACAAAGATTTCCACTAGTTCGGAGACTTACTACAACTATGCGCTCTTCTTGCAGGCGCAAGGGCGGGTGGACGAAGCGCGGCAGTGGGCCCAGAAAATTCTGGATCAGCGCCGCACGATGCCCAGCTACCAGCGGCGGCGGGAGCGGGTGTGGTTTCGCAAGGCATACGCTTTGCTGGCGCGGTCGCGGCTCTGAATCACTCCTATACTTTGTATTACAAAGGTCTTTGTGATAAATTGGTCTCTAAGCTTGCGCCGGTCGCATTGGCTTGAAGTTTAGGAGGCCGCTTGAACCATGTTTCCCTTTTACCGTTGAGCGTTCAGATTCGGAATAGGTCCCGCTCCATGGGACTCAAACTGCTCTTGGTCTGCGGACTTGCTTTGCTTATGACAATTCCCTCCATTTTCGTGGACAGCATTGTGGAGGAACGGACCAAGCGAGCCAAAGACGTGATCGGCGAAATTAGTGGACGGGCGGGTGGTCAGCAGACATTTCTCGGGCCCTCACTATCGATTCCTTACAGCATCCCGCCAGTCTACAAAGGTGCTGCCCCTACGCTTGGCCTTTATGTGGTGTTTCCTGCGAAAGGTGATACCAGCATTAAAATTCGTACTGAGGAGCGGCATCGTTCTCTGTTCAAGGTACCGGTCTATCAGGCCGAACTGAAATTCGACGCGACATTCGACCTGACGGGCGTCCCCTCGGCAGTTCCGGCAGGCGCAGAACTGGATTGGACCCGAGCCGGAATAGTAGTTGGTGTCAGCGATGCCCGTGGGGCCCTGGCAGATGGGACACTGACGGTGAACGGCAAGACAAGCATATTCGTCCCGGCAGAAAACATTGAAGACCAAATCCCGCGCCTTCGACTAACTTATTTTGCGGTAAAAGTTTCCGATGTGGCCAAGCCAAACGCGACGTTCAACGTCGCCGCCAACCTGCGCTTTTCCGGCGCCCAGCGGCTTGCGGTCCTAGCCTACGGCAAAAGCACGCACCTCGCGGCGGAGGGGGACTGGCCGAGTCCGGGTTTCGACGGTGGCTTTTTGCCGGTGAAACGCGCTATCTCTGCACAAGGCTTTAACGGCGAGTGGTCCATACCTTTCATTGCCCGAGGGATTCCAGCTGAGGGGACCAGCATTGCCGTTAGCGCGCTCGATCATACGGCGTTGGGAATCTCCTTTATCGAAGTGGCCGATCCGTATCAATCCGTCAGTCGCTCGCTCAAGTATGCACTTTTGTTTATCGGATTGTTATTTCTCTCCTACTTTGTCTTTGAAGCCACGGCTGGCAAGCGCGTCCATCCAGCCCAATATGTTCTGGTCGGCATCGCACACATGATTTTTTATCTCCTCTTGCTCTCATTGGCTGAACGGATTGGTTTCGACGGGGGCTTTCTCATGGCTGGCGGCGCCACCGTGCTTTTGCTTTCTGCTAACGCCAAGTGGATTTTTGCCAGCCGAGTGCAGGGCCTTCGCGCTCTGTTTGTATTCAGCCTGCTCTACTTCTTCATCTATCTGTTATTGCGCTTGGAAGACAACGCGCTTCTGGTTGGTGCAGTAGCGAGCTTTCTCGCCGTGGCCGCGGCGATGTACTTCACCCGCAACATCGATTGGTACAGCTCGATACCGGCCGGTGGCGCGCGGCCCTCCGAGGCTGTCGAGAAGGACGCGGTGTAGAAAGAACTGGTTGACCTGTCGGCGAGGGAAAAATCCGGGGACAGCGCAAATCCGCGGACAGACGGGTGCACTCCACGGGACGTTCCCCAGTCTAAAGCTTGGCTAAGAAACTCGAGCCATGCTGGCGCGTGGCTAGCGCCTTTCCACACCATCCATGTGACATCTAACCTTGCCTCCCAAATTTAAATCAGCGATCATGGTCGAGGCCGTGACGGTCGGGTGAACCCGCATCGTCGCGCTACTAAGTCCTTTGTTTCACTGATTTTAGTATCTAAGTTCTTTGCCATGCGGATTTTGCGCGGAATTTATTGCTTAAACCGATGATTCCAATAGACCCAGGGGGGGAGGGGGTACCCCATTATTGGTACAGACCGGGTGCATCCCTGACAAAAAGGACCAGGGACAACCCTGACACTGATCAGACTCGTTGAATTTAATTTGCTGAGGAATTCACAGCGCACAGGCAGGTTGCAAGCGAGGGACAGAGGCGCTAATTGCGGTCGTTGGTGTCGATGTTGAACCCGAGGATGGCGTTTACTTCAACCGGCTGCTCGCCGCGCATGGCGGGACGGAATTTCCAGCCGGGCAGTGCGGCCATAATCTTTGCAGTCATGGCTGCTGGGCCGGGCTCAAGCACCTGGAGATTTCTCAGGTTTCCGGAAGCGTCGAGTTTGGCCTTGATCACGATGCGGGCGTGGGGAAGGTCCGCGGGCAAATTGGTGCGAAGGCCTTGCGGTCCGGTGAGCGCGCCAGCGTGCGCGGGCGCGGCGGCGGGATCGACTTCGGCGAATTGCATTACCACTGTGCCTATCGTCGTATCTACATAAACCGTATAGTTGTCGCCCGGAAGTTTGCCGTAAAAATCAAACGCTCCTCCGGATCGCGATGTTGCCACGATGGTGATCGATGGACCTTGCTGCGCTTTCATGGGGGTGCGAGCGGGAAGATTGGGATCTCTACTACCTGCGTCCG
>Ga0307478_10004066_pt1 | contig 10538 bp, 10 predicted proteins | sample atmos_gasesECM4C_2_FD_203713 | JGI IMG/M metagenome (GOLD analysis project Ga0307478, IMG submission 203713) | Hardwood forest soil microbial communities from Morgan-Monroe State Forest, Indiana, United States - atmos_gasesECM4C_05 | ecosystem: Environmental > Terrestrial > Soil > Temperate...
AAGGCCGCGGACCGGCTGAGGCCGGTGGCGACCGCGACGACCGTCCAGCTCCGCGACGGCAAGACCCTGACCACCGACGGCCCGTTCGCCGAGACGCGCGAGCAGCTCGGCGGCTATTACCTGGTCGAAGCTAAGGATCTCGACGAGGCGACCGCCATCGCCGCGAAGATTCCGACCGCCAAGCACGGCTCGGTAGAGGTGCGGCCAATCTGGACGATGTGAGCCCTTTGTGGGGTTCGAGACGCGCCTTCTGGCGCTCTTCACGGTGACGGGGCCGTGACGACCGGCTCCAGATTTCGTCAGCCTGAGGAGCCCGCGTCAGCGGGCGTCTCCAGGGGCGCAAGCACGGTCGACGCGGCCTTTCGGCGCCACGGCGCCGAGGCGCTCGCGACCCTGATCCGCCTGGTCGGCGACTTCGACCTGGCGGAGGAGGGTTTGCAGGAGGCGTTCGCCGCGGCTGCGATCGCCTGGGGCGAGGCGCCGCCCGCCAATCCCCGCGCTTGGCTGATCACCGTCGGCCGCCGCCGGGCGCTCGACCAGCTGCGCCGGCGGATCGCTTTCCGGGCGCGCCGGGATCAGTTGGAGGCGGAGGCCGAGATGGAGCGGCAGGAGGCGCCGCTCGAGGTGGACGAGGCCGAAGCGACGTTCGGCGATGACGACCTGTTGCGCCTCATCTTCACTTGCTGCCACCCGGCCCTCAGCCTGGAAGCGCAGGTGGCGCTGACGCTCCGTACAGTCTGCTCCCTCTCGACGGCGGCGGTCGCCCGCGCCTTCCTGGTCAGCGAGGAGACGATGGCCCAGCGTCTGGTGCGGGCGAAGGCCAAGATCCGAACCGCCGGCATTCCCTACCGCACACCGCCCCGCGAACTCCTCGACGAGCGGACGGAAGGCGTATTGGCGGTGATCTACCTGGTGTTCACCGAGGCCTACGCCGGAGATCCACGTCAGAGCCTGGCCGCCGAAGCGATCGGGCTGGCGCGGCGGCTCGAGGCTCTGCTGCCCGGCCGCGGGGCCGTCTTGGGCCTGTTGGCGCTGATGCTATTGCATGAGGCGCGCCGCCCGGCGCGTTGGGACACGGCTGGCGACCTGGTGCTGCTGGAGGATCAGGACCGCGACTGCTGGGATCGGGCGATGATTGCCGAGGGACTAGCCCTGGTTGAGCCCGCGCTGACGGCTTCGACGCCGCCGTCGGCCTATGCGGTGCAGGCTGCGATCGCCGCGCTGCACGACCGGGCCGTGAGCGCCGCCGACACCGACTGGCGTCAGATCGTCAGCCTCTACGCCGTGCTAATGCGCCTGACGCCCTCGCCGGTGGTCGAACTCAATCACGCCGCCGCGCTGGCGATGGTCGATGGCGCGGAGGCCGCCCTGCCGAACGTCGAGGCGCTGGCCGCCCGTGGGGTGCTGGCGGGTTACGACGCGCTGCCCGCGGTCCGCGCCGACCTGTTGCGCCGTCTTGGCCGCGCCGCCGAGGCGCGCTTCGCCTACAAAGAGGCGCTGCGCCTCGCGCGCCACGATCCGGAGCGTCGCTTCTTCCGCCGCCGTCTCGCCGAGTTGGATTAAAGCGACCCAGCCGCCGGCTGAGCCGTGGATGCTCGTAGACCAACGGTCGATTCCGATCGCCTGACACCGGGCGCGATCACGGGTCAGGTCGCGCCCATGCCAGCGAGTCCCAGGCCGACCACACCCGCCAGCAGGAGCAGGATCGCCGCCAGGGAGAATATGAACAGCAGGAGCATGCGGACGAGTGTACCCGGCGCGCTCTTCCCATAGACGCCGCGCAGGTGAGCGAACAGGTGGACGGGCGCGGCGAGGACCAAGGGCGGCGCAAGGCCTCGCAGGGGCGCGGCGATGCTCATCAGGGTCATGAGGGTGAACAGCAATCCCATGAACGATAGCGAGTGCATCGAAAAAATCGCGTGATCGAAGATGAATATCCGCCGTCTCTTCGAGCGAAACAGGACGGCGAGCAGGAGCGTCGCGATCGGCAGGAACAGGATGGCGATCCGGTGCAGCCAGGCCCCGGCCGCCGCGCCGAATTCACGCTGATGACTGGCGGCGAAGATCAGACGCGGATTGAGCCAGGCGGCGACCGCCCGGTTGATCTGGCTGTCGCCTGGCGAGAGAGTCGGGACGGTCCCGCTGGGGGAGTCCGATTTGAACAACGGACCGAAGGGGTGGACCATCTCGCTGAGACTGCCGGCGAGGAAGAACAGCAGGACGACAACCAGGAACAGGCGCAACGGCGGGGTCTGCGCCGCCCGCCGGCCGGCAAGATAGTCGTTGGTCAGCAGCGCGGGCTTGAAAACCAGACGCGGCAGGGTGCGAAAGAGGCGCCCGTCGGCGTGAAACAGATGCGAGACCGACTCGACGAACAGCGAGCCGATCGAACGCTCGAACGTCTCCGCCGACTGGCCGCAGGCATGGCAATAGGGCCCGGCGAGGACCGCATCGCAGTTGGCGCAGCGCGCCTGGAATGCGGCAGGGGCTTCGGCATTGGAGACTTCGGCCATACGGACTGGGTAGCCTGTCCTGAGACGGTCCTCCACCGTCAGTGGAACCGGCCAAACCCCGCCGGTCGGTCTGAGAGTTGCGATCCTAGGTTCCCGCCTGCGCAGAGATACGCGGGATATCGGGTCGGCCGGAACGCTCAGGTCTTGAGGCTTCTTCGAGCAGACTGGCGTCGGCGGCGCGCACATCGACGCAACCGGTGAGCGACATGGCCACCCGCAGCTCGCTCTTGATGATCTGCAGCACGTGGGCGACGCCGGCCTCGCCCCGGGCCCCGAGGGCGAACGCCCACGCCCGCCCGATCAGGCACGCCTTGGCGCCAAGGGCCAGGGCTCTGAGCACATCAAGGCCCGAGCGCACGCCACCGTCCATAAGCACGGTGAGCTGATCGCCGACCGCCTCCGCCACCGCGGGCAGCGCGGCGATGCCGGAGGCGACCCCGTCCAGTTGTCGCCCGCCATGGTTGGAGACCACGACCCCGTCGACGCCGCAGCGCACCGCTTCGCGGGCGTCCTCGGGGTCGAGAACGCCTTTGAGAATGAGCGGCCCCGGCCAGCGATCGCGCACCCACTGAATGTCGCTCCAGGTCACCGACGGGTCGAAGTTGCGACCGATCCAGCCCCAGAACTGGGTCAATGATTTGAGGTCCGGCGCGACGCCGGCGATGTTGCCGGGGGTGAGCGGCCGGCCCCGGAGCTGCACGTCCCACAGCCAAGCGGGGTGAGCCAAGCCATCCAAGGCCTGATGGATCCGCGCCGAGATCGTGTCGGCGGTCATGCCCGCGCGCACGTCGCGGTAGCGCGAGCCCGGCACCGGTAGATCGACCGTGAACAGCAGCGCCGGACAGTCGATGTTGCGCGCCCGGGCCAGCATCTCGGCCATGAACACGCGGTCGCGGATCATATAGAGCTGCAGCCAGGGCGGCGCCGCCGCTTCGGCCACTTCCTCGAGGGCGCATACCCCCACCGTGGACAGGGCGAAGGGCACGCCGGCGGCTTTTGCCGCCTTGGCCGCAGACACTTCGCCGCGCCTCGCGTACATGCCGGCGATGCCGATCGGTGAGAGCACCACCGGCATGGTGAGGCTCTGGCCGAACAGCTCGGTCGCCAGGTTGAGTTTGGAGACGTCGCGCAGCACCCGCTGGCGAAGCTTCAGGGCCTGGAAGTCGGCGACGTTGGCGGCCAGGGTGGTCTCGGCGTAGGACCCGCCATCGATATAGTCGAACAGAACCCGCGGCAGGCGCGCGCGGGCGGCATCGCGGTAGTCGGCGACGCAGGCCGGCCTCACGCTGGCTCTCTGACCCGACGGGTGGTTTTGGGCGGCCCGCCCTGAACGCTAGGCGGCGCCTCTAGCAGGGCCGCCGTGGCGCGCGCGGTTACGGCTCTCGGTTGCTCCTCGAATAGCGCAGCCAGCTGTTCGGTGATCGCCCCGCCCAATTGCTCGACATCGACGATGGTCACCGCCTTGCGATAGTAGCGCGTCACGTCATGGCCAATGCCGATGGCGATCAGCTCCACCGGGCTCTTAGCTTCGATCTCGGCGATCACCCGGCGCAGGTGGCGCTCCAGATAGTGGCCGGAGTTCACTGACAGGGTGGAATCATCCACCGGCGCGCCATCGGAGATCACCATCAGGATGCGTCTCTGTTCGGGGCGCCAGACCAGACGCTGATGGGCCCACATCAGGGCCTCGCCATCGATGTTCTCTTTCAGCAGGCCCTCGCGCATCATCAGGCCGAGATTCTTGCGCGCCCGCCGCCAGGGCGCGTCGGCCGACTTGTAGATGATGTGGCGAAGGTCGTTCAGCCGGCCGGGAGAGGCCGGCTTGCCGGCCTTTAGCCAGTCGTCGCGCGAGGCGCCGCCTTTCCACGCCCGGGTGGTGAAGCCGAGGATCTCCACCTTGACCGCGCAGCGCTCCAAGGTCCTGGCCAGGATGTCGGCGCACACCGCGGCGACCATGATCGGACGGCCGCGCATCGAGCCGGAGTTGTCGATCAGCAGGGTGACGACCGTGTCGCGGAATTCGGTGTCCTGTTCCTGCTTGAACGACAGCGGCGAGGTGGGATCGATGATCACGCGCGTCAGGCGCGCGGCGTCCAGCTGACCCTCCTCGAGATCGAAGCTCCAGGCGCGGTTCTGCTGGGCCAGCAGCTTGCGCTGCAGCCGGTTGGCCAGGCGCGAGACCACGTTGGACAGGTTGGACAGCTGCTGATCGAGATAGGCGCGCAGGCGGGTCAGCTCGTCCGGCTCGCACAGCTCCTCGGCGGTGATGACCTCGTCGTGCTCGGCGGTGAACACCTTGTAGGCGGGCTCTGGACGACCGGGATCCTTGATGTCCGGGCGCGCGGGTTTATCGCCATCGCTGAGGTCCAGGTCATCGTCCGTAGCCGGGGATTCATCGTCGTCGGCCTCGGTAAGCTCGGCGTCGGCGGCCTCGCCCTCACGCAGGCTCTTTTCGGCATCGTCGAGGGCCGACCCCTGGGCCGCTTCTTCCTCGCCTTCGCCTTCGCCGGAGGCTTCCGGCTCCCCCTCCTGGTCGTCGTCATCCTGGGTGTCCTGGTCGGGGGCGTCGGAGAGATCGTCGCCGAACTGCAGGTCGCGGATTACCGCCCTGGCGATACGGGCGAAGGTCTTCTGGTCTTCGATGGCCCCGGTCAGGCGATCGAGGTCGGCCCCGGCCTTGGCGTCGATCTGTTCGCGGAAGGAATCGACCAGGGCCTTGGCCGACGGTGGCGGCGGCGCACCGGTCAGGCGTTCGCGCGCCAGCAGGGCGACGATGTCTGCCATGGGCGCGGCGGCTGGGTCGACCACGTGATTGAGACCTTTGCGCACGGCGCTCTGCTCGAGCACGGCGGTGAGGTTTTCGCGCACGCCGGCCAGAGCGTTGGCGCCAATGGCTTCGATGCGCGCCTGCTCGAGCGCGTCATAGATCTGGCCCCCTTCCACGGATTGCGGTTTGGCTTTGGCGTGCACGGCGCCGTCGTGGTGGGCTACGCGCAGGGCCAGCTGATCGGCCAAGCCCCGTATGCGGCTGGTTTCGGGCCCTGACAACTCGCGCGGCGGGTGGGGCAATACGGCGCGATGACCATTGAGCGACGGGCCGTCGCCGGAAAACACCACCTCCAGGTCAGGCTGTTCGGCGAGCGACCTGGCGGCGTGGGCCAGGGCGCGCTTGAACACCTCGGTGGGGCTCTCCTTCTGGGACATGGCGGCGACTCTTAAGCGCGGCCGCGCGGCTTAGGAAGAGGCAGGCGCAGCGCCTCGGCCAAGGTCTGTAGCCGGTGGGCGAACGTGTGCTGGGCTACCACCCGGGCGCGCCCGGCGGCGGCCACGCGGGCGGCGAAGTTCGTCTCGGCCAGGATCCTCCGGTAGAGGGCGTTGAGTTCGTCGGCGTCGCGCCAGACCAGCACCTCGCTCCCAGGATCGAAACAGGCTGCCAGGTCCGGCTGATCGTCGGTCAGCAGCGCCGCGCCCGCCAGGCATGGTTCGAAATTGCGCTGGTTGAGCCCGGAGAGGACGTTCAATTCATTGCGGATATTGAGGGCGGCGCGATGGCCGCCATAGATTGCGGGCACGCGACGCGCCGCTACCCGCCCGGAATGAACATCGTGCGCTCCGCCGTCCACGCCGCGCCAGCCTGGGCCGAACACGGCGATCGGCGCCGTGATCGCGCTCACCACCGCCCGCCGCAGCGGAGTGGGATTGGCGACGAACACCATGCGCGGGTCACGCTCTTCGAACCCCCGGGCGCGCGGCGCGGCGTGGGGATCGACGGCGTGGGGCAGATACAGCGCCTCGGCCGCCAGGGCCCATTGGCGATGGCGGGCGAGAAGGGCGCTGTCGGCATAGGCCACCAGATCGTATAGGCGGGCCCGGCCAGCATCCTCGGGCGTGAACACATCCCCGACCCAGCCAGCGAGCGGCGGGCGGCCCGGCAGGCCGGAAATCGCCTCGAGCAGAGCCTCCGGGATATGGTAGCCGCCGATGACCACGATCAGATCCGGCGAGAATCGGCGCAGGGCGGCGCGCAGGCGCTCGGCGATCAATCCCGCCAGCGCCGCCTCGGCCTGGGCCGCGAGCCAGGGCCGACGGGTGATGGCGAGGCCCACTTGATGGCCGTCGGCGCGCCAAGCCGCCGCGACGTCCTCCAGCCAGTGGGTGATGCTTCCCGCCTTGCCGGCGAGGGCGATCCTCAATGGGTTCGGGCGCTCCAGGCGCGGCCCTCGTCGGCTACCAACGCTACCAGATTGCCCATGGCCAGGTTGGCGTCGATCAGATGCAGCCCCCAATCCGGTTGCACCTGGCCCCCCACGATCACGTCGCCATTGATGTCGCTGGCCCGGGCGCCGGAAGGATCGGCATTCACGTGGATGGCCAGATAGTTGAACTCGGCCGTGGAGGCGCACTTAGCGCTTAGCATGCCGGGCAGGGAAACGAACGGCGTGGTGATGGTCTTGCCTTTGGACCAGACGGGCGCCGGCGCCGCCGCAGCGGCGATCGCATGGGCGCCGCCGGCCATGTAGGCGTGCAATTCGCCTTCGCCCCCGGCCAGGTTGGCCGGATTGACGCATGCAGCCACCAGCCCCGGCTCGAGGCCATCAGGTTTGCCGAACCGCGAATTCTTCGGCGGCGGGGCGGTGTCGCGGAACGAGGCGTAGGCTATGGTGCAGCCAGTCTGGCTCGGTGAACGGCAAAGCGGGATGGACTTGAACTCACCGCCCACATCGGCGCCCTGCGGCACCGCGAGTCGGGTTCCCATCAGGATGGCTGACACCAGCTGTTTCTGCACCGGCTTGCCGTCGATCTCGCGCTTGATGAGCTGGGTCAACACGCCGGATCCCTGGGAGTGACCGATCAGCACCACGCCGCGGCCATGGTTTTCGTTCGCTAGGTAATAGTTCCAGGCGTCGCGCACGTCCTCGTAGGGCGTGACCGGCCGCTGACCGGTCGAGCCGGGCAGCGGATGTCCGCTCATGAATGCAACCAGCGCGGTCAGGGTGAACTGGCGATAGATCGGGGCGAACAGGCGGCAGCTGGCTCCGAATCGGGCGAACTGCTGCTGGACGACCCGGAGCTCCTCCGGTTCCTTGGCCATGGTCGCCAGCACGCCTGGGTCGGTGGATACGGTTGGATAGACGTAGAAGCAGTCGACGGGCGCAGCCGGATTGGGGGTGAACCGTTCGAGGCGGGTCGCGCCGTCGGCCTGGACCACCGTGGTGGAAAGGTCGACATCGCAGGCGTTGGTCGTGGCCCCCGGCCAGCACAGCCAGTTGGCCTTGTCGGCATAGTTGTTGGGCGCCAGCGCGGCGGGGGCAGGCTGGGCGATCGCCTCGCCAGCACCCGCCAGGGACAGGGTCGCCGCAAGCACGGCCACGAACCACCGCATCGTCCGCCCTCCTTAAGTCTTGATCAGGCCACCTTAACCCGGGCGGCGCTCTCGGGCAGGTCGCCGCCGAACGCGCGCTGATAAAACTCCGCCACCGTCGGCCGCTCGAGCTCGTCGCATTTGTTGAGGAAGGTCATACGGAAGGACAGCGCCAGGTCGCCCCCGAAGATGTCGGCGTTCTGGGCCCAGGTGATCACCGTGCGCGGGCTCATCACCGTGGAGATGTCGCCGTTCATGAACGCGTTGCGGGTCATGTCCGCCACCCGGACCATGGCCGCAATCTTGCGCCGGCCCTCGGCGGTGCCGTAGCTAGGAGCCTTGGCCAGCACGATGTCGGCTTCCACATCGTGGCTCAGATAGTTGAGCGTGGCCACGATCGACCAGCGGTCCATCTGGCCCTGATTGATCTGCTGGGTGCCATGATAGAGGCCGGTGGTGTCGCCTAGACCAATGGTGTTGGTAGTTGAGAACAGTCGGAAATACGGATTGGGCCGGATCACCCGGTTCTGGTCCAGCAGGGTGAGCTTGCCCTGGGCCTCCAGCACCCGCTGGATGACGAACATCACGTCCGGCCGGCCGGCGTCGTACTCGTCGAACACCAGAGCCATGGGCCTCTGCAGGCACCAGGGCAGCATGCCCTCGCGAAACTCGGTGACCTGTTTGCCCTCGCGCAGCACGATGGCGTCCTTGCCCACCAGGTCGATGCGGCTGACGTGGCTGTCGAGATTGACTCGGATCATCGGCCAGTTGAGGCGGGCGGCGACCTGCTCGATGTGGGTTGATTTGCCGGTGCCGTGATAGCCCTGGATCATTACCCGGCGGTCGTGCGCCAGGCCGGCGCAGATGGCGAGGGTCGTTTGCGGATCGAAGCGATAAGCGGTGTCCAAGTCCGGCACGTGGCTGTCGCGTTCCGTAAAGGCCGGCACCAGCATGTCCGAATCCACGCCGAACATCTCCCGGATCGAGACCAGTCGGTTGGGTTTGAGCGCCAACAGGGCGTCGTCGTTAGTGTCGGGGGATTGGGCCATTACCGGTGTTCACTAGAATAAGCTTTTGGCGGACGCAAACGCGCCTTCGGTCAGTTAGGCGAGCTTGGCCTTGCGCAGAGTCTTATAGGCCCGGATCACCCGTTGCAGCTTGTGCTCGGCCGATCGGTCGCCTCCGTTGGCGTCAGGGTGGCAGCGCTTGACCAGTTCCGCGTAGCGCGCCCGGATGGCCGGGCGCTCGGCGCCAGGCTCGAGATCGAGATCGGCCAGCGCCTGCATCTCCAGCCGGCCGAGGGTCCTGTCTCTGGCCGCGCGGTCGCGGGCTTGGGCGGAGCCGGCGAACAGATTAAAGGGATCGCGAAAGAATCCCCGGGCTGCGGGCGACTCGCGGCTCCGGGGGCTGGCTTTGAACGGCCAGGTCGGCCGGCCGCCGGAGACCAGTTCGTCGGTCATCCGGGCCTGGACCTCCTCCTCGCTCATGCCGGCGAAGAAATTCCACGAGCGGTTGTATTCGCCCGCATGGGCCTGGCAGAACCAGTAGTGCTCTCCGAGGAGATCGCGGGACTTGGGCGCCCGCGTCGAACCGGCGGCGCGACAGCCGGGATGCTCGCACAACCGTTCACCCGGCTTCAGCGCGGTGACGTCCTCGTGCGCGTCGCCGTTCTCCTCGGGCGGGCGCACGCGGATATCGACGAAGCGCGGCTTATACTGGAAGCGGGCGGCCATGGGCTGAACTTAAGGGCGCGATGAGCTACAGTTCAAGAATTGACATTGCATGATTGGGGGTCCGAAATGGGCGCCGTGGCCCGGTCCATGGAGGCGAAACTCGAAGCTTCCCTGGCGCCGTCCCGTCTGGAGCTGACCGATGAGTCGGCCCGCCACCAGGGACATGCCCACGCGGGCGTCGAGAGCCATTTCAATCTGACCGTGGAGAGCGCGGCGTTCGCCGGTCTGGGCCGGCTGGCGCGTCAGCGGCTGGTCATGCGCGTGCTGGCGGAGGAATTGGCCGGACCCGTGCATGCGCTTTCGATCCGCGCGATGGCTCCCGGCGAAACCTAGCCAGTCCTCAGGATTCCAGGGCGGTTCGCAGAGCGTCGGCGAGTTCACCGGTCCGGAATGGCTTGCCGAGCACCGGCGTGCCCCGGTCGACTTCGCGCAGCCCGCGGCGGCCATAACCGGTGGAAAACACCATCGGCACGCCCCGGCCCCGTAGGGCGTCGGCGAGTTCGAATACTGGCCGCCCAGCCAGGTTCACGTCCAAGACGGCGACGTCGATCGCGTGGTCTTGTGCGGCCAACTCAAGCGCCGGCGCCAGGGCGTGGACCGGTCCGACAACTTTACAGCCGAGGTCGCCCAGCATGTCCTCAAGGAGCATGGCGATCATGGTCTCGTCCTCCACCAGGAGAACGCGCCGCCCCTCAAGTACGGTTATGCTGCTCATGTGGTCGAGACCCACCCTCTCGGCGCCCCTGGCCGATTATATGGCGTGGCGGGTCGCAGTCTCAAGCCTCCGCCGCGTCGATCGGCGGACTGACGGCCAACTGAGTGATTTGATTGCGTTGTCGTTTCAGGATGCGGAATTGATGGCCGTGGAACCGGAACACCTGACCGGGATCGGGGATGGCTCGCGCCTCATGGATTACCAGCCCGGCGACG
>Ga0307478_10004067_pt1 | contig 10537 bp, 10 predicted proteins | sample atmos_gasesECM4C_2_FD_203713 | JGI IMG/M metagenome (GOLD analysis project Ga0307478, IMG submission 203713) | Hardwood forest soil microbial communities from Morgan-Monroe State Forest, Indiana, United States - atmos_gasesECM4C_05 | ecosystem: Environmental > Terrestrial > Soil > Temperate...
CCTGAGCGTCACGGACAATGCTGCAGGCAGCCCGCAGCAGGTGCCGCTCAGCGGCATCGGCACCACGGCGAAGCTTTCTCCAACCAGTTTGAGCTTTGGTACGGTTGCCATCGGTGTGATCAGCGCAGCAAAAACAGTTACGCTTACGAACCTGGCGACGACCTCGCTGACGATTACTGCGATTGCGATCAGCGGGACCAATGCTGCGGATTTTGCACAAACTCACACCTGCGGAAGCTCGCTAGCTGCCGGTGCGAGCTGCACGATCAGTGTGACCTTTAAGCCGACTGCGAGCGGTACGCGCAGCGCAGCCCTGAGCGTCACGGACAATGCTGCAGGCAGCCCGCAGCAGGTGCCGCTCAGCGGCATCGGCACCACGGCGAAGCTTTCTCCAACCAGTTTGAGCTTTGGTACGGTTGCCATCGGTGTGACCAGCGCGGCGAAAACTGTGACACTGACTAATGTGGGCACGACCACGTTGACGATTAGTGGGATAGCAATCACCGGAACCAATGCTGGTGATTTCTCGCAGACTCACACCTGCGGAAGCTCGTTGGCAGCGGGTACGAGTTGCACGATCAGTGTCACATTCAAACCAAGTGCCACAGGCGCACGCAGTGCCACTCTAGCAGTCAGCGATAATGCCGCAGGCAGCCCGCAGAAGGCGACACTATCTGGAACCGGCATATAGGACTTGTCACTGGTGACTGTTCAGCGTTATCAGCAAGGCTGACATCATCACAATCGCAGTCGGCTCGCTGAAACTGTCCAGCTTTGGCGAATCCGTGAGCTTCACGGCCACAGCCACCTAGAGTGGCTCCGGCGCATCCTACGGGAACGGTCCGCTTCTCCGATGGCGCTGTCCAACTCTGCAACTTGCCACCGGACAACAGCCCACGCAACCTGCGGGCTATCCGCACATATCGCTGGCTCGCAATGAATCACAGCATCCCGTAGCGACGATTTAATCTCCAGCGAGCACAAGAAGTTCCTGATCTCGTTCGAAGATGTGATCGACATTTTGAATAAATCCGACACCAAGCAGAAGCTGATAGTGCTGGACGCGCGCCACTCGGGTCCGACGGTTAGCAAATTCAAGAGTTTCGCTATCGTCAGAACGTTCGTCGACGAGCACGGTGACAGGAGCATACGAGCCAGCGTTTCGGCACAGGTGCTACACAGGGAGGATTCAGACTCTTCGTTTGCTAAATGGCACGCGACGAAAAGAAATCACGAGAAACAGTGTGCTCTTTGCCTTAAGACGCGGACGCTGCAAAGAAGTCATCTGATCGGGAAGGTTATCTACGCTCTCAATCGAGATGATGATAACGATCCGGTGATGATGACTCCTGAACGCACCATCATTACGTCTCGGCAGATGTGGCAGCATTTACTTTGCCGAGACTGCGAACAGCTTATCAGTTAGCGTGGAGAGAATTGCGTCTCCCGAGCGCTTTTCCTTGCAGCACACCCTCGCGAAGTCAGCGATACGAAGATGGGCAATACCACTTTTGGAGACAAGTTCTGGGAGGAACTCATAGCCAAAATACTTGGCCTTTGCCGGACCTTGCGAGAAAGACGTGTGCTAGAAAGCCGGCGCGGAAGTAAAGGGACCTAGCGAGATGGATGAGACGTGCATGGCGGAGCAAAAGCAAGAGTTGCTGCCGCTGGGGATCGCGGAAGGACAGATTCTACCTAGACTCTGATGAGTGGCATTGGGTGTGAACGCGCGGCGTCGACCTAAATCTGCGAAACCTAGTTTAATTGTTGCGAGGCACCATTGTGGCGTGGCCGGTAGATTCCCAGCTTCTCCATTCTGTGAATGAGCGTCGTTCGAGCCAATCCAAGCTTAGCGGCTGCGCCCTTTGGGCCGCCGATCACCCAGCCGACTTGCTCGAGCGCCCGTAGAATTACTGCTCGCTCTGCATCTTTCAGCGTACCTGCAACCGCGGGGATGGTAACCCCCAGTGTCCCAGGTGTCTCCAAAGGGTTAGGAAGTATGCCGTCGTTTGATAAGATCACGGCGCGTTCGATCAGGTTTTGTAACTCACGAATGTTTCCTGGCCACTCATAGCCAGTGAGCGCTGACATGGTGCCCTCAGGAATGTGATCAACCGGTTTACCCATTCGCCGGCCAAATCGCTCTACAAAGTACATGACCAGCGGCTGAATGTCTTCGCGTCTAGCTCGCAGGGGTGGCAGCAGAACCGGAAACACATTCAGTCGATAATATAGATCGCCACGGAACTGCTCCTTCATCACCATCTCGTGCAGATTGCGATGTGTCGCAGCAACCAGCCGAACATCCACATTGTGCGTGCGGGTGCTGCCCAGACGCTCAAACTCCTGTTCCTGCAACACGCGTAGCAATTTGGGCTGCAATGCGGCCGGAATATCCCCGACTTCATCCAGGAACAGTGTCCCCTTGTCAGCCAGTTCAAAACGTCCGACCTTTTGTGCTATGGCTCCAGTGAACGCACCCTTCTCGTGGCCAAAAAGTTCGCTTTCTAGAAGATCCAGCGGGATCGCTGCGCAGTTCACCCTCACGAAGGCCCGTCCCGAGCGCGCGCTGAGGTTGTGGATCGCGTGTGCGATCAGCTCCTTGCCGGTGCCCGTTTCCCCCTGGATCAACACCGTGGAATCGGTCGGCGCCACTCGCTCGACGTGCTCGAGCACCGCTTCCAGAGCAGGACTGTTGCCGATAATCCGCTCAAAGCTTCGCTCTCTCCACTCCTGATTCCCGGACTCGAGTTGTCGCCGGGCACCCACAGCTGAACCCCTTGCGCTAAGTTGCACCATGGTCAACAGTCTCAACTCCCCATGGCGGCTCGGACATGCTGCAGCAATACTCCATTGTCGAATGGCTTCGTCAGAAACTCCACCGCGCCTGCTCGCAGTGCTTCCATCTTCATCTTTGTGTCGCCGTGTGCTGTGATGAAGATCGTCGGTATCCCGCAATTGTCCGCATTCAGCCGAGCTAGCAATTCGAGACCCGACATCCCAGGCATTCGAATATCGGCAATCAGACAACCGGTTTGGCGCTGGCAGCCGGAACTTAAAAAATCTTCCGCCGACGCAAACACTTTCGCGGACAGACCTGCCGCTTTAAGCAGCCCGAGCAGGGCGTTGCGCATCAACTCGTCATCGTCAACTATGGTGACCAACTTTGTATCTTCCTGGGTGGCCATGCCGAAACAGTAGCGCTCAACCACCCTGCTCGCAATCACCCTTTGGGATGATAGCTATACACCCACCAGTGGTCGCGCTCGCCTAGCAAGAGACAGCCTCACGAGAATCGCCACGTAGGGCGAGTCGCTTCCATTGAGATGGAATAACGCGTGAGGTCGTTGCATAAAACACCGATCACTTCTCGAATAACTTCGAGACCCGGTTCTGGTCATGATCTGACTTACCCGGCCCCATCTCTAGCTTGGTGGCCATGCCTACCAATTCAGCCAGAGACTCAGCCTTCATCTTGCGCATGACTTGCCGGCGCTGAATCTTGACAGTCACCTGGCTGGTTCCATGCTCAAACGCGATTTCCTTATTCATCTTTCCGGAAATAACCAGCGACATGACTTGGCGTTCGCGCGTACTGAGCGATTCATAGCGGTTTCGCAATTCGTCTAACTCGCTCCGGTGCAGACGGGCCAAGCGATCGCGCTCCAGCGCATGATGAATGGCATCCAGCAAGTCCTGATTCCTAAAGGGTTTGGTCAGGAACTCCACAGCGCCCGATTTCATGGCTTTGACACTCATAGGAATGTTGCCATGACCTGTGATGAAGATGATGGGAATCTGAATTCCAGCTTCGATCAACTCCCGCTGCAAGTCCAAGCCGCTTGTTCCTGGAAGTCTCACGTCCAAGACCAGGCAGCTTGGGCCGTCCGCCCGTCTCCCGCTCAAGAACTCTTGTGGGGTCCCAAAAGTCTCCACGTTCAAACCCACAGATCTCAGCATGCCCTGAATGGCTGAACGCACCAACGCTTCGTCATCCACAACGAACACGGTCGGCTGATCCTTGGGCATAGCGGATGCTCTCCCGCTCTCGCTTTCCCCCCGCAAAGATCTTTGACTGACGGCACAAGGAGCTCTTGCTTTCTCCGCTGTGGGACAGTTGAATCCGTGCACAGCGCGCGATCTTCGCGGTTCTGCTCGGTGGGTTGATGATAATGTTCGCGATCCACTCGTTGCAATCCTCAGTGATCGCGGAGCCAGTGAAATTCGTGGACGGTCTCGTGCATTACCTGAAATGAAGTCGTGCAGGCGAATGTTACGGTTCATCTTGAAAAAAGCATTAGATCCCGTCGTAGCGTGAGTATCCACGCTCGGCCCAATAATCTCTCGGCTCTTCCGCCACAAACGAAAGCTTTGTAACAGCCTTCACATTCTTTAGGCCGAGCTTCACCGGAACAAGCAGACGGAGCGGTGCGCCGTGGTCTACGGTTAGCGGCTGTCCGTTGAAATGAGTCGCGAGCAAGGTCTGCGGATGACGGGCTGTCGGCAAATCGAGCGATACAAAATACGGGTCGGGATTTCCCGACGGGTCGAGATTGACAGAAGATTCCACCCGAACCCATTTAGCCTGAGACGTTGGTGGATAGGCGTGCAACAAATCGTCGAATTTTAGACCGGACCACCATGCAACAGCGCTCCAGCCCTCCACACAGACCAGCCGTGTGATTTGCTCGTGCATCTGGAAGCGCGAGAGCAGGTTGCGGATATTCAGCGAAACCCTTAGGCCGGAAGCGAGACCGGTCAGCTCCAACTGCCAGTTTGGGATGTAGCTGGGATCAGGGGTTGCGCCATTGTAATTGTTCTTGAGTGGGGTGATCTGCGATTTCGTATAGGTGGGTATCAGGCGATTTTCTGAATAGAGCGCCTCTGCAACATCGTCGTCGATGCGCAAGGCTCTGTTGAGGAACCACTCCTTCTTCGGCCAGGCCTTGTTCTCATGGATGACTCCGAGACGTTCCAGCGTAGCTTGCGGCAGAAGAGACCCGGCACCTGCCAGCGCTGCGACGGCTCCTGCCCCGAAGAGCAGAACATCGCGGCGGGTCCAATAACGCAGGACGTGAGGAGCCACCTTGATCAGTTGCGGAGGCTGTTCGCGGGAGAAGCTGTTCACCTTTAAGGCCGGGGCAGGTTCTGCGGCAACAGATGGAGTTGACTCGGCAGGCTCCGGCTCGCGATCCACTGACGGCCCCAGCACTTCGTCTAGCTCCGGTTGCAGTTCTCCAACCTCGGCAGCCTCGGAACCCTCAACGTCTGTCAAAGCATGAGCCTTCGACTCTTCTGGACTGACCTCCAGCTCCCCCGCAGTCTTTCCGGCTTCAGAACGTTCCACTCGTGGTGACCCGGAAAGCGTCTCTTCCGCAGATTCAGGCTTCAACGACGCCGCTATTTCCTGCTCCGTCTTTGCATTCGTTGGAGATGTACCTTCCGGCTCCAGGGCATCGCGATTCTCTTTAACCTTCATTCTCTAATCCCTCCGATCCCTCTACCCTCGCCGACCAACCTACGATCATGCTGCGCAACGTGTCCCATCCGTCAGCAAGAACCAGAATTACATGCGGCAAAACGAAGAAGATAAAGACCCACATCAGCCAGAAATGCCATACACGCGCTGCGTTATACCCTCCAAAGAGCGCTGCCAGCCAATGGAGTTGCATGGGCTTGTGAATCGCCCATCCTGTAGCGACTGAAAGCAGCCCGGCGACTGGAACAGAGAAGTATGCTGCGCGCTGGAGCGCGTTGTACTTTGTGTTGAAACGAGGATGCAGCCATTTGCGGCGTGTCAGCCGGGCAAATGGGATGCCGATGTAGTAGCGAATCATTCTGAGCGCGTCAAGCAGATCGGTCCGGCGAGGCATCAGGGAACGCCATCCTTCTCCAAGGGCCAATCCTGCGACGTATACGAATCCATTCAGCATAAATAGGTACGCGCACAGCCAATGCAGACGCAGAGCTGCGCCTAACATGCCTGGCCCGAGGCTCATGTGGTTGTAAATCCAGTCCGGTGGACTGCTGTAGTGATGCAGTCCGGGCACATGTGCGCACACCCAGATACCGATGTCCGCGAAGTAGTCGAAGTTGCCAGTCTGTGGATCCGGCGCGTGCTGATAGATCGGCGAAGCCCAGTAAATAGAGATGCCACTCAGAATGAGGCCAAGCATGATCGGCACATTCAGCCAGTGACTCCATCGCACCAGGAGATGGTGCTTCCTGGCCACGAGCACGTCCGGCTTTCCCGGAAACGTGCCCGTAGCGGTCGGTTCATTGTAAGTAGGTGTTGAAAGACTCATTGGTGGTAACCCCTACTGCTACGTGTTTTGAGGTGCCGCTGCCGCGATAAGAAAGACTTTGTCCGTCGTAAGCGTCCCGTTTGGCAGCTTCTCAGTCGCTGCATAGACGGTATCGCCGACCGCAAACGTCACCTTTTCCTGCGCGACTTCCGTAACTGGGACATTCGGAGGCACGGAGATCGTCTGAGCGCCGTCCTGATAGTGAACTACCAGAGTCGTGCCGCTGCCTTTCTGTACCGTGCCATTCGTCATACGTGAGTGCGACATGGCTGGACGAGACACTGAACCATTGGTCATTCTGCTGTGAGTCATTGCTCCTGGAGCAGCATCCATCATGGAACTGCCTTCGCCAGCCCCACGCAGTTCCGGAGGAAATATCTTGATCTGTGTTGCCCGTTCTGTTCCATCCGCCTGCTTGATCGACGCCACGCCGACAAACGATGTCGAAGTGACGTGACTCAAATCGGACGGTATCTGCTTATAGGTTGTGAGGGGTTGCTTGATGTTGACGTGGACTACGCCCGACGGCGTCAGGATGTCGAGCGAACTTCCTGTAATTGATTGGAGTTTCCCCTTCACGCCCGAGAGTGGAACGGCAGCCTTCACCTGAGCCCAGGCTGCATGTGGGGCCGCCTGTGCAGCCAGTAAAGAGACGAATACGAGACGCAATAACGAACGCTTCATTAACTTCATTGAGGTGTCCTTCCAATGCACGATATGGAGCGGCCTGAATCCTCGCGAATTTGGCCACTCGGGAATCAGGTGGCGGGAAAGGGATGAATTATCTTCTGCGGCCGAAATGATATTTCGTTCTCGATGTCCCGGGTCGGGGGCTCCAACAGGCGAAGTGATTAATTCCTTTCTGCTTTTCAAAATCGGGGCTATTGAATCTAGCCATGTGAATCTCATTGTTTCTCCTTCCAAGATGGCGCTGACGTTGATGCGTCTACGCTGTGATATTTCCGTCAAGAAGAAAGCAAGTCTTATGCCAATCCGCAAGCCTGCACAAGTCCCTTCTCGTTGATGAGCTTGCAGCCAAACGATCGAGACCGCATTAAGTGCACCTGTTCTTATATCGACAGGTGTCCGTAAGCGGCCACGCCAAACCCACTTGGCGTTGGATGAGTGGGGACAAGCGAGAGTATTCCGTGTTGGAACACTTGGCGGACGGTGGAGCAAGTAATCAGCGGGTGGTTTCTGGGGTTGTCGTCAAGGTTAGAAATAAGTGCATCAAAGCACATCCACCGCAATAATTCCTGCGCATCCTTTTCTACCTCGGCTACGACCCTCCGCAGTTCTTCGACGAGGACGACATACGAATACGACCAACCCTCAATCGGAGTCCGACTTTGGCTGGCAAATACGCTTCTGGGCAATCCGACTGCGTCTCGCGGAAAGGAGCGTGTGACAGCCAGAGGAAAAGACTCCACTTGCTTGAAAACTGAAACCCTAAAACGGCCACCACGCAGCCGCAACAAATTTACCACTCTACAAAAGAAGTCCGCCCCGAACTTGGCGGCCGGCGCCCTTTTGGGATTCCGCGAGAGAGTAGGGTTTAAACCTTCTCAGGCTGCAAGTCCGCCAGCGTCAGCCGTCGGTAAACTGAATTGAAAAGTTGCACCGCTCCCTGAAGCACCTGTGGCCCACAATCGGCCGCCGTGCGACTGAATGATTGACCGGCTGATCGGCAAGCCCATGCCAGTCCCGGTTCCCTTGGTTGTGAAGAATGGGTCAAAGAGGTGTTCGGCCTGGCCCGATGGCAATCCCAAGCCGGTATCGCGGACCGATATCAGCAATTTACCATCGCAAACCTCCGACTTGATCGTCAGCTCGCGGCTGCGGGTCGAATCCTTCATCGCATCGAAGCCATTCAACATCAGGTTCATGAAAACCTGCTGTAATTGCACACGGTCCGCCAACACCATAGGTACATTCTCAGCAAGTTCGGTACAAATGGAAATCGAGTACCGGATCGCCTCGCTACGCAGCAAGACAATCATTTCTCTGACGAGTTCGTTTACGTCCAGCAACTCCCGTTGCATAACACCCTTCTTGAAGAACGAGCTGATTTTGCTAATGACCTCGGTCGCGCGCGTTACCGCCTGAACGACTCTCGTTGCAGCTTCGTTTGCCTGTAGCAAATCGGGGACATCGCCCTGCAGGCACTTCAAGCAGGTTCCGGCGTTTATACGTGCCGCTGAAATCGGCTGCTTGATTTCGTGCGTGATCGAGGCCGCAAACTCGCCCATTGTGGTCACTCGATTGATATGCGCCAGTTCGGCTTGCGCCTGGCTTAGTTGGTGGTTGGCTGCCTCAAGCTCTGTGGTGCGCTGAAGCACGCGCGATTCGAGCTCGTCATTCATTTTCTTGATTTCCGCTTTGGCCTGTTTCAGTTCGGGAGTCTCGATCAGTTCCCAATCGCCACGGCGTCTCGCTGTGGCAAACTGATGGGTCGCCACTACATCCAAGAGCTCATTTGCTCCGCATGAATTCAGCGCATAGGTGCACAACAAAATCATTAACCGTCCGCCTACGCTGTCATTGACCAGTTTTTCGTATTCCGAAAAAGCCTTCCAGTCCTTCTTCTGCAACCAAGCCGTGTTTCCTGTGCCTCTAAGTCCTGCATACCCCCGGTCCAACGCTCGATCGAGTTTCTCATTCCACGCTGTCATGACTCGGTTTGAATCGAAGATTCCACCCTTCAGGTACCAGTCGTGGCCATCGAATACTTCGATGCTTCCCTTCGACAGATAGTGATCAAACTCAGGTACCGCCTCCCGCAATCCGTCCCAGGCTTCCCGCTCGGACAGGGGCTCGGAGACAACCCACACGCAGAACTCGTTGTCTTCCAGTGCGGCTTTGAAATACGACAACAGCATGTCGAGCAAGTCCTTTCTGCTCTCGTAAAAGTTGCAAAAATGCGTTCCCCAAGGCCGGTCTCCCACTACGCTGATTCCCGATCTTCTTATCTCACTGGTTGATGTCATTGAGGTTACCTCCACGTTGAAGAGTACAGTCCCCGGCTGAAATCAATCTCCAATGGTCGACAATTTCATTTTTTCCACCGCAATTGCCAGGGTGAAATGAATGTCGCGCATGCTCCCGAATTGCGAGTTGCGTGGAGCCGCCCTGCCGAATCGAAATCTTCCGCTGACGCAAACACTTTGTGGGCAAACCCGCCACCTTGAGTAACCTTAGTAGCGCCCTTGCGCGTCAATTCGTCGTCATCGGCTATGCCAACCATCCTCAGTATTAGAAGACATGGTGCGAGAGTACCGCTCTGCCGCTAGCCTTGCAATCACACTTAAGGATGATGACTTTACGCCTGCAAAGACCTCAACTTTTTGGGACGTGCCAAATGTGGCCAAGGGGCATGCCCCGTGGACGAACCACATTGAGCATTGCGGGTGCCAGTATCGGGCTCGCATTTTTCTCCGTGACCTTCGCGTCAGGGTGCACAAGGTTGTGGAGTTGGGGCAGCATCCTTCTCGTTCCTGTCACTCCGCAGATGGATTCCGGCTTGTGGCGCCTTTGCTCGGCCGAGTACGCCTCCCACTCAGAACAATCCTAGTCTCGCCCTCGAACTGGGTTGCAGGATAACTCTTTCTTCCCCCGGTCTAAGAATTGCTAATGTGATTAGTGAACGGTCCGATCGTTTTTGGGATGTCGGAAGAATTCGTGCTCGCGTCCTTATTTGGAGTGACACGCGTGTCCGTTGGCGGTCATTTCAAGCGGAGAGTATGGACTGGTTCATTTCTTAACGCTCTCCGTTTCGCCGCGATTCGCTTCGTCGACTGCAATGGCTCTTAAGAGATTCTGAATGAAACCTGTATCCAAGGTCCGAATCCGCAGTAAGTGTCCTGAAACTCAACTCCGAAAGCGCGAGAAAACCGATGCGAGGTCAGAACCATAAGCCGTTTCCCATCGTTCTTCTGCTCACTGTGGCTTTGGTGAGCATCACTTACGAAAGCGCCATATCAGCCGATCGGAAATTCGGAGCATCGTCACAAACAGAGCAAGGCCCGGGCGCTATTCCTCCTGACGGTCCTCTGGCCCGCCCAAAGTCTCTGCAACAAATCGGCGTTCCACTCGAGGCGACGCGTGCAGCGGCGCCGGCCGACAATCCCCAGGCGCCGGAGAAGATCGTACTAGGCGAAAAGCTCTTTTTCGACGGGCGATTGTCGGTGGATGGAACCGTTGCCTGCAGTACGTGCCACGATCCGGCACGCGCT
>Ga0307478_10004068_pt1 | contig 10537 bp, 9 predicted proteins | sample atmos_gasesECM4C_2_FD_203713 | JGI IMG/M metagenome (GOLD analysis project Ga0307478, IMG submission 203713) | Hardwood forest soil microbial communities from Morgan-Monroe State Forest, Indiana, United States - atmos_gasesECM4C_05 | ecosystem: Environmental > Terrestrial > Soil > Temperate...
TTGATGCGTCCGCATAACGATTTTGTTTCCCCGCAGGTGTTCAACCGCATGTTCACCATGCACGGTACGACCATGATTTTCTTTGTGGCCATGCCCATCCTGTTCGGTTTTGCCAACTACCTGGTGCCCTTGATGATCGGCGCGCGAGACATGGCCTTTCCGCGCCTGAATGCCTTCAGTTTCTGGCTCACGGCGTTTGGTGGATTGCTGCTTTATTTCAGCTTCTTGGGCGGGAGTGGGTTGTACGGTGCCGGTAACGCACCAGACGTGGGGTGGTGGGCGTATGCTCCGTTGGCCTCGCGTGCGTTTTCGCCTGGCCACAGCTCAGACTACTGGACCATCGCCCTGTTGGCTTCGGGCTTCGGCAGCATCGGCACCGCCGTCAATATCATCGCCACAGTCCTTTCGATGCGCTGCCCAGGTATGAAGCTAAGCCGTATGCCTCTTTTTGCATGGCTGAACTTAGTGATGTCGGGCATGGTCTTGCTCGCAATTACGCCGCTGTCGGCGGCACAAATCATGTTGCTCGTGGACCGCTATCTTGGTGGTCATTTCTTTGATACTCAGGCGGGGGGTTCCGCCACGCTGTGGATGCACTTCTTTTGGATCTTTGGGCATCCAGAGGTGTATGTCCTGATTATTCCCTGTTTTGCCTTTGCCTCTGAAATTATTCCGGTATTTTCGCGCAAACCGATTTTCGGATACCCCGTCATGGTCGGCGCCACGGTTTGCATCGCTTTTGTGAGCATGAGTGTTTGGGCGCACCACATGTTCACCATCGGGATGAACTCCTACGCCAACAGCTTTTTCACTCTAACGACGATGGCGGTGGGCGTACCGACGGGCATCAAGATCTTCAACTGGCTGGGCACGATGTGGGGAGGCAAGATCCAGTTCAGGACGCCGATGCTGTTCTGCGTCGGCTTCCTGTTCCAGTTTCTGATTGCCGGCCTCACCGGCATCATGATGGCATCGTCACCCTTCGACTGGCAGTTGAGCGGTTCCTACTTTGTGGTCGCCCACTTCCACTATGTGATCGTCGGCGGGATTTTGTTCGCCCTCTTCGGGGCATTTTATTACTGGTACCCGAAAATCACGGGAAGAATGCTCAACGAAGGCCTGGGCAAGCTCCATTTCTGGCTATTTCTGATCGGATTCCATCTCACCTTTGATCTGATGCACATTCCGGGCTTGCTCGGAATGCCGCGGCGCATTTACACGTATGAGCCCGGCCGCGGTTGGGACACGCTGAACTTTCTCGTGACCATCGGCGCATTTGTACAAGGCATTGCCACTCTCGTATTCGTCGCAAACCTGGTTATTTCTTATTTCAGGGGAGCCAAAGCCGGGAACGATCCCTGGGATGCCTGGACTCTGGAATGGTCCGTAAGTTCGCCGCCTCCTGCGTACAACTTTGCTTCGATCCCTGCAGTCTCGAGCCGCAGACCGTTGTGGGATTTGAAGCATCCGGAAGATCCGGACGGCCGCTATGAGTGAAGGAATCGATCAATGAGCGCAATTACGACTCCGCTTGCCGGTACACCTGTAGCTTGGAAACTTCCCTATCGTGGGAAAGTCGGCATGGCGTGCCTCATCATCGCCGAGTCCGCCATCTTCACGATCTTCGTTGTGGCCTATCTGTTCTACTTGGGAAAGAGCATTACCGGCCCGACTCCCCGCGAAGTACTCGAAACGCCCATCTTCTACACCATCTGTCTGCTCTCTAGCAGTCTCACGATCCACTTTGCAGGAAAGCTTCTGGAGCGTGGCAGGCGGGGAGCATTTCTCGCCCTATGGTTGCTCACCATTGTTCTCGGTGCCCTTTTTCTGTACGGCACCGGCCAGGAATGGCATCGGCTGATCTACGAGCATGGGCTGACCATCTCTACGAATCTCTTTGGAACAACCTATTACTCGCTGGTTGGCCTGCATGCCTTTCACGTTACTGCTGGACTGATCCTGCTGAGCATCGTGCTGCTATTCGGGCTGGCCGGTCGCGTTGGACCGGAGCAGTCTGCTCGCGTCGACGTGCTCTCCATGTACTGGCATTTTGTGGATGCCGTGTGGGTGGTTGTTTTCACCGTGGTTTACGTTCTTGGCCGTTAAGGAGAAGAAATGGCAACGCTGCTACCCGTGGAACAAGTCGAGCCGAGCCCCAGGGCCCCGGTTGAGATCGAAGTGCCCGGATCGACCGCGTGGCCCCTTGTTTTGGCCTTCGGCTTCACCTTAATGTTCGCGGGCCTTCTTACAAGTGCGTCGGTGAGTGTCTTGGGCGTCGTGCTCGGTGTTGCAGGTTGCGTTGGCTGGTTTCGCGAAGTCTTTCCTCATGAGCACGAAGAAACCGTGCCAGTCCTGTTCGACGAGAGCCGCGTGGCAACAAAGCGCCGCATTGTTGAGCGCGTGCCGGTCGCACCCCACCTTATGCGTGCATGGCTCCCTGTGAAGACCTACCCAATATCCGCTGGCATGAACGGCGGCTTGGCAGGAGGAGTGGCGATGGCCGTTCTGGCCTGCGTCTACGGGCTCGTCAAAACCGGAAGCATTTGGTATCCCATCAACCTCCTTGCCGCTACTGTCTACGCAGAATCGCTTAAGCTTGGCCCCGCTCAACTGAATTCCTTTCATACCGAGAGCTTCGCGATTGCCTTGTTGCTGCACGGCATCGGATCCATCTTCGTCGGGCTGCTGTATGGTGCGATGCTTCCGATGTTTTCGCGCAGGCCGATTGTACTCGGAGGATTGATCGCGCCAGTGCTGTGGTCAGGGCTGCTCTACGCGCTTATGGAGCTTCTGAATCCTCTACTCGCGAGCCATATTAACTGGCTCTGGTTTATGGCCTCGCAGATAGCCTTCGGCGTTGTAGCAGGCATTGTCGTCGTGCGGCAAGAACGTATCGCAACGAGCGAGAACCTGCCTTTTCTCCTACGCGCCGGAATTGAAGCTCCCGGGATAATGCCGCCGCGAGAAGACCGGGAGAAGCGATCATGAACGCCTTACGGCATCTTTGTCTGTTTGCGACCCTCGCCGCGATTCTGCTCTCGGGTTGCGGATCGCCGCATGGTCTGCCGAAAAAGGAGTCCGAAGTTCTGGCGCCGAATGAGGTTTTGGAGTTTGGCACGCTGTACTCCGAAAACTGTGCAGGCTGTCACGGTGCGGAAGGACGCGGAGGCGCTGCGATCGCACTCAACAATCCCGTTTATCTGGCCATCGCAGATGACGCTGCCGTCCGCAGAGTCATCGCCAACGGTGTTCGGGGCACCGCGATGCCCGCCTTCGCCGAGAGCGCTGGCGGAATGTTGACAGACCCGCAGATCGACGTGATCACCAAAGAAATTCGCTCACGGTGGAGCAAGCAAGAAATTCTCGACGCGGCCACCGTGCCCTCTTATGCTCCCAAATCGATCGGGGACGCTCAGAGAGGCGAAGTCGCCTACAAGACCTACTGCGAGTCTTGCCACGGCCCCGGCGGTGCCGGTGCAAGCAAAGGCAGCGCCATTACGAATGATTCGTTTCTAGCGCTCGTCAGCGATCAGGGACTACGCACCATCGTCATCACCGGCCGCCCTGAATTGGGAGCGCCGGATTGGCGGGGAAACGTACCTGGCAAGCCCATGTCCGATCATGAAGTCACCGACGTCGTTGCCTGGCTAACATCACACCGCCTTCAGAACCCGGGCCAGCCATACTCTGCTTCGAATTACACACAGCACCAGGAGTCGCAAGATGTCAGACGAAAATAAAATTTCCCGGCGCGGACTATTCATGAAGTTGGGAATTCTCTTCAATGGACTGGTCGCGACCGCTCTTGCCGTACCGATCGTACGATTTCTTTCTTCCTCGGTCACGCAAGGACGCGCAGGCGCCTACCTGTCCTGGGTTCCACTCGGCCCCCTGAGCGAGTTTCCCGAAGGCGAGACGCGGCTGGCTACCTTCCGGAATCCCAACGTGATGCCGACCGACGGCAAAACAGTGGATACAGCTTGCTGGGTGAGGCACCTTGCCGGCGATCAATTTCAGGTTTTTGCAGTCAACTGTGCACATCTGGGTTGCCCGGTCCGTTGGTTTCAGCAATCCGGACTGTTTATGTGCCCGTGTCATGGTGGAGCTTATTACCAGGATGGCTCGCGTGCCTCGGGTCCGCCAGAGCGCGGCCTGTTTGAGTATCCGACCAGAGTGAGGGATGGGATTCTTACCATCCAGGCCGGCGAATTGCCGACTCCAGGCGAGGCAATCGCTTTGCTCAACGAGAAACCACCCTGCGGAGCAAGGAATGCTTTGGTTTCCATCGAAGGCGGCAAGCTATCTGCATCGAGCGAAACGAATGCTCTGCTCGGAAAGAAAAAAACATGGGCATGATCGAACAAATCGGGCAATGGTTTGACCGTCGCCTGCAGCTCGCGGCTCCCATTCGCGAAGTCGCCGAGCATCCCGTGCCTCGAAACACAGCAAGCTGGTGGTACGTCTTCGGGAGTGCGGCGCTCACCGTATTCCTCTTGCAGCTCGTGACGGGGATCTTGCTCGCCCTGATCTATGTCCCGTCGGCCAGCGAGGCATGGAGCAGTCTGCAGGCTCTGAACCATGATGTGACCCTCGGCTGGTTCATCCGCGCCATGCACGGATGGGGTTCGAATTTCATGGTGGCTATCGTTCTGATCCACATGGTCCAGGTCTTTCTCTTCGGGGCGCACAAGTTTCCTCGGGAGCTCACCTGGATTGTTGGCGTATTTCTCTTGCTGATGACGCTGGGCATGGCCTTCAGCGGCCAGGTTCTGCGATTCGATCAGGATGCGTACTGGGGACTCGGAATCGGAGCCTCCATCGCGAGCCGGGTCCCTATCGCCGGTCCCGCAATTGTGAAGTTGATGCTGGGCGGACCGATTATTGCTGGCGCCACGCTCTCGCGATTCTTTGCGCTGCACGTTTTCGTAATTCCGGGAATGTTGATCGGCTTCGTGACACTACATCTTTTAATGGTCGTGAAACTGGGCATCAACGAATGGCCCATGCCGGGACGTGTGGTGAAGCGCACGACCTACATCAACGAGTACCACGAACTTACGAAGAAGGCTGGCGCACCGTTTGTTCCCTACGCTATTTGGAAGGATCTGTTCTTTGCTGCATTCGTCCTTTTAGCCGTCGCAGCATGCGCCGTGTACTTCGGCCCGTTCGGGCCAACCGGAAAGCCGGACCCTACGATTATTCAAACGGCGCCGAAGCCCGACTACTTTTTCCTGTGGCTCTATGCCCTGCTGTCATTGCTTCCTCCATCTTTGGAGACCCCAGCTCTACTGATTGGGCCCGTGCTGGTGATCATCGGTTTGCTCCTTCTGCCCTTTCTTTCTGGCGAAGGAGAAAAGAGCTGGCGGCGGAGGCCCATCGCGGTTTTGACCGTCCTGTTGATCGCAATAACCCTAGGCACATTTACACATCTCGCTGGATATACACCGTGGAGCCCGCACATGAATGCATGGAGCGGCGCCCCTGTGCCAGACGAGTTTCTGCATGGCACGACTGCATTGCAACGGCAAGGAGCGCTTGTCTTTCAGGTCAAGCAATGCCGCAACTGCCATTCTCTTGGCGACCAAGGCGGGCAGAGAGGTCCGGCTCTTGACAGCGTCGCCGTGCGGCTTACCCAGGATCAGCTGATTCGACAAGTAATCCAGGGAGGCGGCAACATGCCGGCATACGGAAAGAATCTGACTCCGGCCGAGACTACCGCTCTGGTCGCATTTCTTGAAACCTTGCACCCGCAGGGACAGACTCCGGCGCGCGATGCTTCTCGCGACGTCGCCTTGGGCGAGGACCAAGCTCAACGGCAGAGTGCTCAACGGTAGAGACTGCCTCATGTCGCCACACCTTCATCTCGAGCAGCGTTTCTGGGGATTCCCGGTTTCTCTCACGCTGATTCTGCTTCTCGTAGCATCCCTGTACCTGCGCGGCTGGATTTCGGTTCGTGCACTTTCTGCCACTGCGCTTCCGGCTTGGAAGGCCAGCAGCTTCTTTCTCGGCCTAATGCTGATTTGGACGGCCTGGGGCTCGCCGCTCGCCGTATACGACCACAGCCTGCTGACGGCCCATATGATCAAACACTTGCTTCTTATGACCTTCGCTCCCGCAATGATCCTTTTGGGTGAGCCTTTGAGAATTTTCTGGCGCGGATTGCCGCTGCTTGCCCGCAGCGCTCTCAGTCGCCTGTTGAAGCGACCACTCGTACACCGTGTAACACGAACCGTGACACGACCGGCTCTATGCTTGATCGTCTCCACGTTGACTCTTCTTGTCTGGCACCTACCTACATTGTTTGCGCTCTGCGTCCGCTCTGAGATCTGGCACACCGTCGAACAGATAACGTTTCTTGGAGCCGGCCTCCTGTTCTGGTGGCCCGTTATTCAGCCTTGGCCAACCGCGTCGACTGGACCGCGATGGTCGACCCTTTTGTATCTTTTTCTGGCGACTCTGCCGTGTGACATCCTTTCGGGATTTCTTGTCTTTTCTGACCGTGTCGCTTATCCGGTGTACGCGTCCGCTCCTCGGATATTTGGCTTCTCCGTTCTTGAAGATCAGCAGTGCGCGGCTGCGTTGATGTGGACATGCGTCACGCTCGTCTATCTCGTGCCGGCAGCAATTATTTCTATGCGGCTCCTCGCTCCTCAGACTTCCGATGGACACGATTTGAGGCGATCACAGTCTGATGGCGCAGTGCCGCAAATTGATTCGCGGAGCTTGGGAGTCGTCTAGCGATGGCAACTGAACCAGTTCTTGCGGCGCTCGACGTGGCAGTGCAGCGGCCCCGCAGTCTTGCCCGCCCAAGCGCCCTCTCCGACTACTGGGCATTAACGAAGCCCGAAATTAATTTTCTCATCGCCATCACCGCGGCCGTGGGCTTCTGGATGGGCGTGCCAGCCTCTCTTTCGCGTTTACCATGGGCGTCCCTGTTCCATGCGCTTTTTGGCACCATGCTCGTCGCCAGCGGGGCGGGAACTCTGAACCAGTTGACCGAGTTGCGGTACGACGCCCAAATGCGGCGAACCGCGCGACGACCGCTAGCTTCGGGAAGAATTGTGCCTCTCGACGCTTTGTGGTTTGGAGTGTTGCTGTCCGTTCTTGGAGTTGTGTACCTTTCCATTTCGACGAACGCCCTTGCATCTTTGCTGGCCGCAGTCACGCTCCTCAGCTACTTGTTTTTGTACACGCCGCTAAAACGCATCACGCCTCTATGTACCTTGGTCGGTGCGATCCCTGGTGCCGCACCACCGTTAATCGGCTGGGCAGCAGCGCGGGGACGTTTAGATCCCGCAGCTTGGGTGCTTTTCGCCATTGTCTTCCTCTGGCAATTCCCCCATTTCATGTCCATCGCCTGGATGTATCGCGAAGACTACGGGCGCGCCGGCTACCTCGTCCTGCCCGCGGGCGAACTCAAAGACACGTTTGTTGCTTGGCAGTGCCTGCTGCCGGCCTTGGGCCTTTTCGCAGTGGCTATCGTTCCGGCACTTTGCGGTCAGTCAGGAATCGTGTACTTTGCGGGCGCTCTCGTTCTTGGAACCGTCTTTCTCTACTACAGCACACGTTTTGCCCTTCAACCTTCCATCGTCTGCGCACGGCAGTTGCTCTTTGCTTCGATTCTCTATCTCCCGGTCTTGTTCGCATTGCTCGCGCTGGACAAGAAGTAGTCATGACAGACTTTGAGGGCAAGATGATTATAAGGGTGTCCATATGAGGCATCGTCTTCACATCGTCGAGAAACCTGTCAAGCGTACACGCGCGTTTTCGCGCATTGAGGATGCTATTGCGGCCATGCGCGCGGGGCAGATGGTGATCGTTGTCGACGACGAAAAGCGCGAAAACGAAGGCGATCTGACCATCGCCGCCGAGAAGATTACACCACAAGCCATAAACTTCATGGCACAGTACGGCCGGGGACTGATTTGCCTAGCGATGACAGCGGAGCGGTTGGATGCACTCGAAATTCCGCTGATGGTCTCGCAGAACAGCTCGCGATTTGAAACCGCGTTTTGTGTGAGCATCGAGGCCAGAGCGGGCACAAGCACGGGTATTTCCGCCGCCGACCGTGCCGCCACAGTGCTCGCGGCGATCAATCCAGCAACAAGGCCGGCGGATCTGACCCGTCCTGGGCACGTGTTCCCGTTGCGTGCAAGGAGTGCTGGAGTGCTGGCACGTGCTGGGCAAACCGAAGCGGCTGTGGACTTGGCGAGGTTGGCCGGTCTCCACCCCGCTGGCGTCATATGCGAAGTCATGAACAAGGACGGCACGATGGCCCGCGTCCCGGAGCTGAGTCGTTTCGCTCGTCGGCACAACATGCGGTTGATCACCGTCGCAGACCTGATCACCTTCCGAATGCGCACGGAGTCGGTAGTGAAGTGCGTGGATTCAACGAAGCTCCCGACCGAATACGGAGAGTTCCGTCTTTATGCATTTGAGAATCAGATCGACAAGCAAACTCACGTGGCCCTCGTGCGCGGTGAAGTCGGAGATGGGCAGGACGTGCTCGTCCGTGTTCACTCACAGTGCCTTACTGGTGATGTTTTGCGTTCGGCTCGCTGCGACTGCGGTGCGCAACTCGATGAAGCGCTGCGCCGGATCGCGGCGGAAGGTCGCGGGGTGTTGCTTTACCTCAACCAAGAGGGAAGAGGGATCGGCCTGGCGAACAAGATTCGCGCGTACCGGCTCCAGGACGATGGACTTGATACCGTGGAGGCAAACGAACGTCTGGGATTCAAAGCCGATCAGAGAGACTATGGCATCGGAGTGCAGATCCTGCGCGAGCTTGGCGTCCGTTCCATGCGGCTTTTGAGCAACAATCCCCGCAAGCTGGTCGCTATCGAGGGCTATGGGCTCTCTGTAACGAAATGGCTGCCCCTTGAAATTCCCGCGTCAGCTTCGACACTGCGGTATTTGACAACAAAACGAAATAAGCTCGGACACGTTTTGCGCGGGCTGTAACCTTGCGCATTTTCGAAAAGCCCGCTGGTGTTGAGCACCCGCACAAGTCTGCCTTGACGAAGGCACTCGCTCCATCCACACCCTTTGCGAGCCATCGCGAACTCGCCGAACCATCTCGCTTTTGTTGAATGAAGAGAATTGACGCTCTCCGACGCCGTCAAAGCTTCGACGACTGGCGTGAACAAGTTAACAGCGATTCTTAGCTTCCAAACGGCCGAGTGAGATAACCCGCCTCTTTTCAACACGCCAAAGAGGCAGCACGTTTGGCAGATGAGATGCACTTGATCAGCGGGACATTCACAAAGGAGCAAGACCCCTAAAAAAGGAAGCTACATGGCGAGTCCAACAAAAGAAATCAAAAAAGCACTTCCTCAGCCCAATTCTGACTTCTACCAACTCGTAGAGACTTTGCCCGCCGATGAGCTGGCGGTTCTGAAGCAGGTGCGCACGTTCATGGAAACCAAGGTCCAGCCCATCATCACGAAGTATTGGGTTGAGGACTCTTTCCCGTTCGAATTGTTGCCCGCGATTAAGGAACTCAATATCGGCGGCGTTGCCATGAACGGGTATGGCTGCCGAGGCGGAAGTGCGCAGCTGTTCGGCCTGATCGCCATGGAGATGGCGCGAGTCGATTCCTCAATCGCCACATTTTTCGGCGTGCACAACGGCTTGGCCATGGGTTCCATCTACCTGGGCGGTTCAGACGAACAAAAGCAAAAATGGCTCCCGCCGATGGCCCGCTGGGAAAAAATTGGCTGCTTCGGCTTGACCGAGCCTCTGGTCGGCTCGGGAGCCTCTGGCGGCCTCACGACTACGGCCAAGCGTGACGGGGACACATGGATCCTCAATGGCCAGAAGAAATGGATCGGCAATTCTCCGTGGTGCGACATTTCAATCATCTGGGCGCGCGATCTCGCCGACAACCAAGTCAAGGCATTCATCGTCGAGAACAAGACCACACCCGGATTCAAGGTCGAAAAAATCCAGAACAAGATCGCCCTCAAGGTCGTGCAGAACGGCTTGATAACGATGGAGAACTGTCGCGTTCCGGAGGAAAACCGCCTGCAAGCCGATCAATCGTTCCGCGACACGGCCCGCGTCCTGAAAATGACGCGATTCATGGTCGGCTGGGAGGCGACGGGATGCGCCATGGGCGCTTACGAAAATGCGCTCAAGTACTGCCAGGAGCGTTTGCAGTTCGGCAAGCCGATTGGCTCGTTCCAGATGGTGCAAGACCTCCTGGCCAAGATGCTCGCCAACATCACCGCTTCGCAGTGCCTCTTGGTGCGCATGTCCCAGCTGCAGGCCGAAGGCAAGATGACGGACGCGCATGCATCCCTTGCCAAGGCCTTCACGACCGCCAAATGCCGCGAGACGGTCGCGTGGGCCCGCGAGCTGCTCGGCGGCAACGGCATCGCCGCTGAGTACAACGTCGGGCGGTTCTTCGTGGATGCGGAAGCCCTCTACTCCTACGAGGGCACGTTCCAAATGCAGAACCTGATTGTCGGCAAGGCCGTTACTGGCCTCAGTGCCTTCGTCTAGCCTGTTGTGAGCACTCCTGCTGAAACGACGCTCG
>Ga0307478_10004070_pt1 | contig 10534 bp, 10 predicted proteins | sample atmos_gasesECM4C_2_FD_203713 | JGI IMG/M metagenome (GOLD analysis project Ga0307478, IMG submission 203713) | Hardwood forest soil microbial communities from Morgan-Monroe State Forest, Indiana, United States - atmos_gasesECM4C_05 | ecosystem: Environmental > Terrestrial > Soil > Temperate...
GTTGTTGGTTTTCTCGCCGCGGCCGGAGCGATTCTGACTACAGCGTCGGACCTGAATGTCCTCCTTGCCGGTGAGCGAGAAGCCATGCATTTGGGTGTCGACGTCACGAGGGTTAAGCTGGTGGTGTACATCTCGGCCTCCCTGCTTACCGGCCTGGCCGTTTCCGTCAGCGGAGCTATCGGTTACGTGGGTCTGCTCGTGCCGCATGTCATGCGTATGTTCTTTGGTTCCGATTATCGCCTGCTGATCCCGACGTCGGCGCTGGGCGGAGCCATTGCGATCGTGCTGGCGGACACGTTGGCCCGCACTCTGATCGCGCCAACCGAACTGCCGGTCGGCGCTATGACAGCGATGGCCGGCGCTCCTGTGTTTATTTATCTGCTGCGCCGGAGACTGGCGTGAGCGAAACGACGAGCCTCACCGAAGCGCGCCCGGCGCCCAGCACCCAGCACCATCCTCCGCACCTGCGCATCAACGTCGAGCAAGCCAGCTATGCCTACTCGCCACGAAAAAAGGCGGCGCCGCTTTTCACGCTGGAGGCGACCACGTTTCAGGCCCGCGAGCGCGAATTCGTGGCCATCCTCGGGCCGAACGCCAGCGGGAAATCTACCCTGCTCCGCTTAATTGCGGGCGCAATCGCTCCGCTTTCCGGCCGCGTGGAACTCGATGGTTTCGAGACGTGCCATCTGGACGTGCGAACCCGGGCCCAGCGCATCGCTCTTGTGCAGCAGGAAAGTCCTCTTATTTTTCCGATTCGTGCCGGCGATTATGTCTTGCAGGGACGCCATCCCCACGGCCGCTCGCTATGGTTCGAGAAAGACGAGGATTTCGCCATCGCCGAAAACGCGCTGGCTCAAGTGGGCGCCGAACATTTGCGCGATCGCTGGATGCACGAAATCTCCGGCGGAGAAAAACAACGAGTGGTGCTGGCTCGCGCCCTGGCCCAGCGGCCCCTTGTACTATTGCTGGACGAGCCCACGCTGCATCTGGATATCCGGGCGCAAATCGACCTGCTTTGCCGCCTGCGCCGCCTGGCTGATGAGCATCGTTACACTGTGATTGAGGTCACCCACGATCTGGGTTTAGCGGCGGAATTCGCCGATCAGGTCGTCCTGCTGCATCGGGGCAAATGCCTGCGCGTGGGCCCGCCCGCCGCTGTCTATCAGCGGGAACTGCTCGAACAGGTTTTCGAGGTCCCACTCGAGATCGAAGCCGGTCCCGCGGGCCGTCCGCGCGTGATCGTTCAAGGAAGAAGGCAGGAAACCGCGCATCCCCAGGGATAGCACGGTAGAGACTAGACCCCTCCCATCCGTTGCCCGATTCCCGGAATCGCTTAATCGGCAATGTTATAATCTCCGGATTCACTATGGTCCGAACCACATCCGCAATCGCCCGAGTTGCGCCTGAAGTCGCTGCGGCTTACGAGCCCGTAATCGGGCTCGAAGTGCACGTTCAACTCAAGACGGCCACCAAAATCTTCTGCGGCTGCTCTACGCGATTCGGTGACCCGCCTAATTCGAACACCTGCCCCGTCTGCCTCGGCTTGCCGGGCTCTTTGCCGGTGCTCAATAAACGAGCCTTGGAGCTGGCGCTTCGCGCGTCGCTGGCCCTTAATCTGCAAATCCAGAAAACTTCGCGATTTGCCCGAAAAAACTATTTTTATCCCGATCTCCCCAAGGGCTATCAAATTTCGATGTACGAACTGCCGCTGGCCACGCACGGCTTTTTGGAAATCGAGCACGATGGCGCGGCGAAGAAAATCGGCATCACGCGGCTGCATCTCGAAGAAGATGCCGCGAAAAACCTGCACGAGGGCTTTCCGGATTCGGATCGCAACAGCTATATCGACTACAACCGCTGCGGAATGCCTTTGGCAGAAATTGTCTCTGAACCCGACTTGCGCTCGCCGACAGAGGCTCATGCTTATCTGAGCGCGCTGAAACAGATCCTTGAGTTTGCCGATGTGAGCGATTGCAACATGGAGGAAGGGTCGCTACGCTGCGACGCGAACGTCAGCGTGCGGCGGCGCGGCGAGGAGCGCCTCGGCACGAAAACCGAGGTCAAAAACCTGAATTCGTTTCGTTATCTCGAGCACGCCCTGGAATACGAGATCGAACGCCACATTTCCGTGCTCGAATCCGGCGGCCGCATCTCTCAGGAGACGCGGCTTTGGAACGTAGCGGAAGGGCGCAGCGAATCCATGCGGTCCAAGGAGTTCGCGCACGACTATCGCTATTTCCCTGATCCTGACCTGCTGCCGGTTCACGTCAGCACGAACTGGCTGACCGAAATTCAGCGCGCCACCCCGGAATCGCCCGCCACGCGCCGGCGCCGGTTTGATCAGGAATATGGACTTTCCGACTACGACGCGGGCGTGCTCACCGCGACGCGCGCGCTCGGGGACTACTTCGAGGCTGTAATCCGGGCGGGGGGTCCGTCGAAGGCTTCCGCAGGCTGGATCCAAACCGAATTGCTGCGCAGGCTGAACGATTCCGGCCAGGCCGTCGAAGCGAGTCCGGTCAGCCCGGCGGCTTTGGCCGGATTGCTCGCGCAGATCGAAGCGGGGAATATAACGGGCGCTTCCGGCAAAAAAGTTTTCGCGGCCATGTTCGAAAACGGCAAATCAGCCGAGGAGATCATCTCCGCTGAAGGGCTGGCGCAAATTCAAGATGCCGGTGAGATCGAGCGCATGTGCCGTGAGGTGATAGAGAAAAACCCCGAGAGCGTGGCCAAGTATCGCGCGGGCAATGAAGGCGTATTCAAATCCTTCGTCGGGCAAGTCATGAGGGCGTCGCGCGGCCGCGCCAATCCGCAACTCGTCAACGAAATTCTGAAACGACTGCTGGCATGAAATCCAAGACGTCAGCGAAAAAATTCGGGAGTAAAACAAAAATGCTCAAGGTGGGTGACAAAGCTCCGGACTTTAAGCTGCAAGCGGCCGACGGGCAAGAGATTGCTCTCACGAGCCTGCGCGGCAAGCCTGTAATCCTCTATTTCTTTCCCAAAGCGCTCACTTCCGGTTGAATCAACGAAGCGTCCGAGTTTCGCGACGCCAAACCGCAGTTTGACAAATTCGGCGCGGTCATCCTGGGCTGTAGCGCTGATAGCGTGGAGACTCAGGCTAAATTCGCCGCCAAATATAATCTGAACTTTTCACTGTTGAGCGATCCGCAATTCAAAGCAATTGAGCCCTATGGCGCCCGGCGAATGAAGCAATTCCTCGGCAAATCGTTTTTGGGTATCGTGCGCTCTACGTTTTTGATCGGTCCCGACGGCCGCATTGCCAAAATCTGGGACAAAGCGCCCTCCAAAGGGCACGCGCCCGAAGTCCTCGAAGCCGTAAAACAGCTAGGCACAGCGCAGGTTCGCTAGCCATACGCAGCCATCAAGTGGTTTAAAGCGTGCAAACCGCTTGGTTCGCTGTGCCCACGCGCGATTCCACAATTTCCACCTGCATGTTGTCGATCAGGCGAGTGGCGCCAAAACGGACGGCAAGAAGCACCAGGCACGGGCGCGTTAGCCGCATGATCGATTCAAACGAATCCGCGTCCACGATCTCGACGTAATCCGCTGAACCGAGCGGCTCGCCGGCCAACTCTTGCCGCATCGCCGTGACGATTCGCATACTGTCGCGTTCGCCCTCTTCAATCGCGCGTCGCGCTCGCGAGAGAGCCCGATTGAGCACGGGTGCGGCCTTGCGTTCGGCCGGCGAAAGATACTGGTTGCGTGAGGAAAGCGCGAGGCCATCGGGCTCCCGCACAATAGGGCAAACCACGATTTCGCTGTCCAGAGCCAGATCAGACGTGATCTGGCGAATGATGCGCGCCTGCTGCGCATCCTTGCGCCCCAAATAGGCGAATCGCGGCGCGACAATCTCCAGCAGTTTCAGAACAACGGTTGCCACGCCACGAAAATGGCCGGGCCTTATTTTGCCTTCCAGGCGATCGCCCAGCGCTTCCACGTTCACCGAAGTGCGAAAACCCGCAGGATAAATTTCCTCGAGTGGAGGGGCAAAGAGAAAGTCCACCCCGGCTTCTTCCAACTTCCGCCGGTCGCCTTCCAAATCACGCGGATATTTTGTGAAATCCTCAGTCGGCCCGAATTGTTTGGGATTGACGAAGATCGAAACGATCACGGGGCTCGCATCGCGACGCGCTGCTTCGATCAGGGAGAGATGCCCCGCGTGCAGCGCGCCCATGGTTGGCACAAAGCCGGTGAGCCGGCTTTCGGCGCGTGCCTGCCGCGATACCTGCTTCATCCACTCAACGGTGTGAATGACTTCCACGCGGCGCTAGCGCGATTGCTAATGCGCGGCTTGCGCGGCGCGCTCGCGGTAGAAGCCGATCATGTCCGTTCCGACCGGCTTGGCGCCAAGCTGCCGGAAAAGCGTGGTTACCTGTCCGCGATGGTAGGTGCCGTGATTGGCCAGATGCTGCAGCGTCTGCCAAAGCAAATTGCTGTGGGCGTTGCCCTTCAGATCGCGGTAATCGAAACGGCGCTCGAGGTCCGCCGCGGAAAGCCCGTTGACGTACGAGAGAAGCTCGCTCTCAAATTGCATCCAACGGGCTCGCATACTGGCCACATCGGGGAACGGATCGCCGTTCGGCAGCAAAGCAGGCGAGCGGCCGTGAAAGCGTTCGAGCCAGATCCACTGTGCGCCGAGGATATGCGCCATCGTGTCCCGCACAGACCGAAAGCTCGATCCGAGGTCTCGCGTGAAGTGTTCGGGAGCCAGCGCAGCGCAGGCATCCAGCATGCGGCGATTGGCCCAGGCGTCGTAAGCGAACAAGGTACGAGTATCCTCTGGTGTGATCATGTGCTTCCTTTGCGCTCAGCTTCGGCGAACGGCCAGCAGCCGTTCGCGAACTTCGCTCGAGAGATGGTAAGACTCTGCGTCCGCGGGGAAACGTCCTTCGCGGACGTCCTCCGCATAAGCGGTGACCGCATGGGAAATCGCTTCGCCCACATTCGCATACCGGCGCGCGAATTTGGGCGTGTGCCCCAGGGACAAGCCGATCATATCGTGCAGTACGAGAACCTGGCCATCGCATTCGGGACCGGCGCCAATACCGATCGTGGGAATGCGCAATTCACTCGTGATTCGCGCCGCCAGTTCGCGCGGGATCGATTCCAGCACAACGGAAAACGCTCCGGCCGCCTCCACCGCCCGCGCATCGCGCAGGAGCTGATCGGCCGCTTCCACAGTTTTCCCCTGAACGCGGAAGCCTCCGAACGCATGCAACGACTGAGGAGTCAGGCCGATGTGGCCCATCACCGGAATTTCGGCTTCAACCATTTGCGCGATCAATTCCATACGGCGCTCGCCGCCCTCGATCTTTACCGCTTCGGCTCCCGCTTCTTTGACGAAGCGTACCGCATTTCGTACTGCTTCGTTCCGATCGCCGTGGAAGCTGCCGTAGGGCATGTCCGCGACGAGCAATGCCTTGCGCACGCCGCGCCGCACCGCACGCGTATGGTGCAGCATCTCGTCGACGGTAAGCGGCAATGTGTTCTCATACCCGAGCACCACCATCCCCAGCGAGTCACCCACGAGCACAATGTCGACGCCCGCCTCGTCCAGAAGGCGAGCAGTTGGGTAGTCATAGGCGGTGAGGCAGACGATTTTCCGCCGGCCCGATTCACTTCGATCGTGACGCGGATCGGAATCTTGAGTGGAACTGGAAGGAATGTTCGTTTTGCGGCGAAGTATGTCGGGCACGGTTATCTTCCCGTTGCCCGCATCGAAAGCGGTGCTCATCGGATCCTCCGGTGCCGTTCCCTTTGTGGGATACAGCCCTATCTTGATGCAAGCCTAACAAAATTCGATGCGGATGACCATCCCCCGAGGTAACTGCTTCAAGCGGCACGGCAATCCATCAGCTGCCCTCGAAGGGTGCCTATTCTTCCCGAGCCTCGGGAGGCTCAGGGTGAATGGTCACCCTTGAAATCTGCGGAAAATGCTCCTTGACGCGGTCCTCGAGACGCGCCGTGACCTCATGAATCGCAGTGATCGGCAAATTGCCGTCCATGGCGCAGTGACAAGAAAGCTGGATCCTCCGCTCGACCTCCTGGACGCGAACGTCATGGCAATCCTTCAGCGCGGCGAATTCGCCGCGCAGCCCGTTCACGAACTTTTCCACTTCAAGCGCCAGCCCCCGCAGGTCATCCGAAGAACGATCGACCGTCGCGATATGCGCGCCCATGGGCTCAATATGAATATTTACCAACACTCCGTTTGTCCCCGCGTTGCCGGCCAGCGATGGCAGCTTGCGAATCTCTTCTTCGAGATCGGTGGCTTGGCGGTGCGCTTCGCTAAGGCTCAGATGCTCATCGACTTCCAGGTGCATTTCGACAAAAAGATGACCGTCCTGTTGATGCGCCGATAGGTCATGAACCGCCAGTCCCCGCCGTTGGGCTGCTGCACGAATGGAATCGAAAACGTGCTCACCCGCCTGCGCCCGCGGTTCCATGTGCACCATGACGTCTGCGGGAATGATCTCGCCCACTCTCCGTTCCACCGCATCGCTGATCGCGTGCACCTGCTCGAAACTCACCGCTCGCGGAATGCTCACCGTCACGTCCACAAAGTGGCGATTGCCGGCTCGCCTTACGCGCACCCGCTCGGTGCTTAGCACGCCGTCCAGCTCTTCCACCGCGTGCGCGACGCGCTCCTGCAAACCCGCCGGAGCCGTATCCAGCAGAGCTTCGGCGGTGCGCCGGCCCAGCCGCGCCGCCACCCAGATCACCACGCCCGCCACACCCAACGCGGCGACCGGATCTGCGTATCGAAGCCAGGTAATTCCGGTTCGTTGGCCCACCCAGGTCATCGCCACGCCCAGAATCACCGCCGACGTGCTCCACACGTCGGTCGAAAAATGCAGCGCGTCAGCCTCGAGCGCCTCGCTCATCTGCTCCTGAGCAACTCGAGCGAGTGTCCGCGACCTCAGCAGATCGATTCCCAGTGCGATTCCGAGAATGCCAATGGCCAGCAGGCTAGGCCGAATCTTGATTTCGCGAAAAAATAGTCTCTGGACGGCCTCCCAGATAATGTACGCAGCCGTCAGCAGCAGCAGACCTGTCTCGATGAACGCCGAGAAACTCTCCACCTTGCCGTGACCGTAGGTGTGGTCGGCGTCGGCCGGGCGGTCGGAAACCCGAACGGAGAGATACGTAATGATCGCCGCGATCAGGTCCAGGGTGGAATGCAGCGCCTCGGAGAGCACGCCGAGGCTTCCCGTAGACGCAGCGAGGAAAGTCTTTAGCGATAAGAGAACAATGGCCGAACCCACGGAACCGAGTGCGGCCATCTGCTTCACGGACGTGGTCTTGGAAGTGAAGATATCAGTTCCCCGCTAGTCACCTTTGACGTTTTGAGTGATTATACGACGATGATAGAACGATCCAGCGCCACGATATGGCTACCGTGCATACCTCGAACTTATCGCCAGAGTCGAGCCTAAAATGAGCGAAGTCATGATGCGTCTGCCAAGCCGCCGAACCATACTCAAATGCGGAGCAGCCGTTGCGGCGTCCGCAGCTCTGGGGCCTCTCTCCAGCGGACAAGCGCAGCAGGGTTCCCTCCAAAGAACTGTTGTAATCATGTTCGACGGGTTTGGGCCCGACTACCTTGCGGAAAGCAGGATGCCCGTTCTCGGACAATGGAAGCGCGACGGGCTCTACAAGCCCGTCACCGGCTTGATGCCTTCGGTTACCAACATCAACAACGCCTCGATCTGCTGCGGAGTTTGGCCTGAGGTGCACGGTATCACTGGAAACTCCTATTTCGACGAAAAACGTGGAGTCGAGGACTACATGGAATCGGCCGAACTCTTGCTTGCTCCCACGCTCTTTGAACGGGCCGCCAAGCACGGTGTGAAGTCCGCGCTTCTTTCGAGCAAGGCAAAGACGGTCACTTTCCTCCTGCGCGGGGCTGAAATCGTGCTCACGGCGGAGGAACCAACTCCGGAATGGGTGCAAAGGCTTGGGCCCGCGCCATCCATCTACAGCAGCGAGATCAATTACTGGTTGCTGCACGCCGCCATTTATGTTCTGCGGAATCGTCCGGATATCGGCTGCCTTTACGTCCACACAACCGACTATCCCATGCATATGTGGGCACCGGAGGCGCTGCAATCGAAGGAGCACCTCGAGCGCCTGGACGAACTTTTTGGGCAAGCGATGAAGGCTGCTCCTGATGCGGCATTTTTGCTCACCGCGGATCACGGCATGAATGCCAAGACCCGCTGCTACGACCTCGAGAAAGTTTGCGCCCGGCGCGGAGTTCCGCTTCGAAAAGCCTTTTCTGCGGGCCGTGATCGCTACGTGAAGCATAACCGAGGCTGCTCTGGAGCAGCGTATGTCTATCTCAAGAGTGCCCAGGATGCGGCCAAGGTCCGCGAAATTGTCGCTGAGCTGAAAGGTTGCGAGCGCGTTCTTACGCGCGAAGCGGCCGCCCGTGAATACCGGCTGATGCCTTCGCGTATTGGCGATCTGGTTGTGTGGGGCGATAAGGATACACTGTTCGGAGAAATGGATTCCGAGCAAGAGAATTTCTCCGGCAATCTACGCTCCCACGGATCCGAACACGAACTGAACATTCCTTTATTCGTCTATAATGCGAAGTACGCGCCATCGAGCGATTACTTCCAGCACAACATGGATTTGGCAAGATGGCTGTACCGCGGCTGATGCGTCGAAAAATAAGCGGAACTGGACCGCCGCCCGCCGCGTCTATAGGTCAAGTCATCCAGGTGCAGTCCGAGACGTCCTAAATCAACACGGAGGTACGCCATGCGCAAAACGCTCTTCGCTCTTCTTTTAATTGCCGGCATCGCCGCATTTGTTAGTTACGGGCTCGCCGCACCCGAGGGTTCGGGCTATCACTTGGTCAAGAAGATCGTCTTGGGCGGAGAAGGCGGCTGGGATTATTTGAACGCCGACCCCACAACGCATCGCGTTTATATCTCTCGTGGAACACACATCATGGTTATCGATCCCGATGGCAGCGTGGTTGGTGATATCCCGAATTTGAAGGGCACGCACGGCGCTGCACTGGTGCCGGAGTTGAACCGCGGTTTCAGCAGCAACGGACAGTCAAATTCCGTCACCATCTTTGATCTAAAGACTCTCCAGGTGATCAAAGAAGTTCCGTTGCCTATGGCTCAGGGGCCTGACGGCTATCTCTATGATCCGGCATCCAAGCGCGTCTTCGTCTTCAACGCCCGCAGCCAGGACGGCACCGGCATCGACGCGAAGACAGGCGAAGTGGCGGGCATGGTCCCCGTTGGCGGCAAACCTGAAGCGGCCGTAGCTGATGGCCAGGGACACATCTTCGTGAACAATGAAGACAAAACTCTTCTGGTCGAGCTTGATTCCAAAGCGTTCAAAGTGCTGAACAATTGGCCCATCGAGGGCTGCGATTCGCCCTCGGGTTTGGCAATTGACACTGCGCACAAGCGGGTGTTCGTAGGCTGCCACAACAAGCAAATGGTCGTCGTCGATTACACCAGCGGCAAAGCTGTCGCCAGCATACCGATTGGCGAAGGTGTTGACGCCACCTGGTTTGATCCGGGAACCCAGCTGGCATTCTCTTCTTGCGGCGACGGCACCATTACCGCGGCGCACGAAGATTCCCCCAACAAATATACCGTCGTAGACACCATCAAGACGCAAGATGGCGCGCGCACCATGGCGCTGGACACGGGGAATCACAACATCTATACGGTCACAGCGGATCGCGGACCGGCTCCCGCGCCGACGGCCGAAAATCCGCGGCCACGGCCCGCGATAATACCCAATACATTCACGCTGCTGATTTTTGCCAAATAGCGACAGATAACCGGCAGACTCTGCCGGCAAGTAGTCCTTCCAAAACGCGCAGACGCAAGGCGCGTGCCTGAGGCAGCTGGCGTCTGTGCTGCGCTGCCTGATCAATCATCGACGTACCACGGCACATTGATTATGACGATGCGCCTGTTTCCCTTCATTAGGAGCGACGCTTTTAGCCAGGTAGCTCTCTGATTGTGGAGGAAATTGTGATACCAGTGCTTTTCCACCAATTCCGGAATAATCACTGCGATCTGCCTTCCCGGATTTTTTCCTTCTAACTCCAGCACGTAATCGACAATGGGCCCGATCACATAGCGATAAGGCGACTTCAAGATTTTCAGTTGGGGCATGCGCAAGCCGGCTTGTCGCGCGGGTCCCTCAACTTCTTTGTGCCAGTTATCGAGAAATTCCTTATCGGCATCCCCAGTGCTCACGTGCACAACGTAAACTTCTGAACAAATCTTGAAGGCAAATTGCAATCCGGCGCGCGAGACTTTAGTCCACGCCATCATGGGCATCACCACGATTGGCGCTGCCCGGTCGGTCACGTCGAGCGTGGCCGCCTGCGAGATCTGAGTACGCAGGCGCTCATAATGCCGCCGGATGGAAAACATCATGATCATGATGAGCGGGATCAGCACCGTGGTAATCCAGGCCCCGGTGACGAACTTCGTTATGGTCACGATGATTAGAGTTGTCCCGGTGG
>Ga0307478_10004071_pt1 | contig 10534 bp, 9 predicted proteins | sample atmos_gasesECM4C_2_FD_203713 | JGI IMG/M metagenome (GOLD analysis project Ga0307478, IMG submission 203713) | Hardwood forest soil microbial communities from Morgan-Monroe State Forest, Indiana, United States - atmos_gasesECM4C_05 | ecosystem: Environmental > Terrestrial > Soil > Temperate...
AAAACCGGTCTGACAATTCCAGCACGCCTCAAACCACGGCTCCGCAGTTTGCGCCGGGTACAGTGATTCCTGTAGAGCTGACAAAGTCAGTTGATGCTAAGAAGGTCAAGAGCGGAGATGGGGTCGAGGCACGGGTGACACAAGATCTCAAGGCAGGAAACGGACAGGTAATCGTCCCGAAGGACACGAAGGTGATCGGACATGTGACTGAAGCTCAACCTCGCAATAAGGAGCAAAAGCAATCCCAGGTGGGCATCATCTTTGATCACGCCGTCATGAAGAACGGAAGCGATGTCGCCATGCCGATGTCGATTCAAGCCATTATTGGACCGGCCGCTCTGAACCCGCCATCTAACAATGCCGGTGCGAGCGCGCCTGCCCAGTCGACTCAAACCTCGCCCTCGGCTGGAATGCCTCCAGGCAGTACCGGTGGCCGACCAACGGGAATGGGCAGCAGTGGCAGTCCTTCCTCCGTTTCGCCCTCGGCAGGCGGAGGGGAGGCACCGGCCGAGGTGCAGTCCGGAACAGAATCTCATCAGCCCATTACGGCGAGTACTCAGGGCATCGTGGGTATTTCAAACCTCATGCTGTCATCTAAGGAAGACAGCAAAATGGGGTCGGTGGTTAGTTCGGAAAAAAGTAATGTAAAGCTGGATAGCGGTACGTTTATGCTCCTGCGGGTCAATCAGTAGAAACCCGTTCTCACATGGGAAAGTGGGAAGACAAATCCAGCTGCGGTGATGTCCAGGCAACCTCCTCGGCCCCGCTTGTACTTCCCGAGGAGCAACAGGCACTTTTCCGCGAGGTACTTACTCTCTTTGAGAACGCGCAACTGCCATATGCGGTCGCGGGAGCTTTTGCTCTGCGACAGCACACGGGAATCTCTCGCTTCACGAAAGACCTGGATATCTTCCTGACCACTCAAGCAGCATCGGCTGCCTTAGCTTGTCTTCAGAAACGCGGTTTTCGCTGTGAAGTTTGTGACCCCGTCTGGCTCGCCAAAGTGCATAGAGATGACTACTTTGTTGATTTAATTACGGGAATGAGCAATGCCGTCATTGCGGTCGACGATTCCTGGATTGCAAGGGCGCTCCCCGCCAGAGTTTTTCAGGTCGAAACGAGGGTTTTGGCTCCGGAAGAATTGCTGGCCTCCAAGTTGTTTGTTACACGGCGAGAGCGCTTCGATGGGGCTGATATTGTCCATATCATTTTTGCATCGCGTGGAAAGCTGCAATGGGAACGTGTACTGCAAATCGCAGGTGAGCATTGGGAACTAGTTCTTTGGTCTCTCACGTTGTTTCGGTACGTTTACCCAGCCCAGAGCGATTATGTTCCCCAATCTCTGTGGCGAGACTTGCTGGCCAGGTTCTCTGAGGAAGTAAACTCGCCGAAAGCAGGAGCAAGCTTTCGAGGCAGCTTGATCGACGACGCAATGTTCGCAATTGATGTAGAAGAGTGGGGCATGGAAAACATTCTTCAGGAAAAGCGTGCGCGGCGCACGAAAATTGCACCTCTTTCCGATGTTCGTCCTCGATCTGCATAGAATTTAAGTTCTGGATGAGAATTGCAGCCACTGCCGATCTCCACTTTGCGCCCGCGAATCAGGTGGCATTGCGCGACCAGCTTAGCCGAGCGCGGGATGAGGCTGATGTACTGGTTCTTGCGGGTGACTTGACCAACTACGGGCAGCCTTCTGAAATGGAGCCTCTACTCAATGCTTTGGTGCGGATACGTGTGCCAACTATCGCGGTGTTAGGCAATCACGATTACGAGTGCGGCAGGGAACTGGAATTGGTGCAGATGATGACGTCTGAGGGGATCAAGGTGCTTGACGGCAGCGCGTACGAACGTGACGGTGTGGGCTTCGCGGGTACGAAGGGGTTCGTCGGAGGATTTGGCAGAGGCGTTTTAACAGCTTTTGGCGAGCCCGAAATCAAAACCTTCGTGCGGGCATCGATCGATGAAGCGCTCAAGCTCGAACGTGGAATGTCTCAATTGCGCACACCCAAGCGCGTCGTTGTGCTGCACTATTCTCCTATCGCTGCCACGGTCCGGGGCGAGGATCCCGAAGTAACGCCTTTCTTAGGCACTTCGCGACTTGCGGAAGTGATCGACCGGCATGGAGCCAATCTGGTTGTGCATGGTCACGCCCATCATGGCACTCTGGAAGGCCAGACCCTCGCTGGCGTGCCGGTACGCAATGTTGCCATAACTCTTCTGCAAGCCCAGTCACCCCCGTCCGCTTACCGAGTTTTTGACATTTAGGTGGTTGAGTCCCGCGCATGTCCAAACTGTAACCCTCACTCTACAGAGAAGAACGGAGGATCCCAATCTGCTCGGTTCGCGTGTGTATCCGGCGACTTAGCGGCGTCCCTACCTCGTGCACCGGATGGCCTGTGAGCTTTACAGCAATGACAATGTGAAAGCACGACTATCCAACAATCTCGAAGAGGACTGTATGACAGACCGTTCAACGGTTACAAAGTGGATACTAGGGGCCGGAATTGCAGTAGCGCTGTTCGCAAGCTCCAGTTTGGCCCAATCTCAAAACGATCAGCAATCGACCACCACGACCGAGGGGTCGGCCTCTCAAGCAGAGCCTCGCGAGAATCGGTCTGACAACACAGCGACGTTCGAAAAGAAGTCCACCAAAGAGAATTCCAAAGGAGAAACGGACATCGCCAAGAGGCTGAATAACGCAGCGAATGTCCTGGACGAGATCATGGGAACGCCTGACAAGGGAATTCCCAAAGACATTCTTGCGGACGCAAAGTGCATCGCTGTGATCCCGTCGATGGTGAATATTGCTGTCGGGTTTGGCGGTCGCCACGGCAAGGGCGTTGCTACCTGTCGAACGCCTCAAGGCTGGAGTGCTCCTGCTCCGATCACCATCGCTGGTGGAAGCTGGGGTCTTCAGATCGGTGGACAGGCAACCGACTTGGTTATGCTTGTGATGAACCAACGCGGAATGGATCACTTGCTATCCAGCAAGTTCAAAATTGGCGCAGAGATTTCGGGTGCGGCCGGTCCAGTCGGGCGTCAGGCTTCTGGAGATACGGATTGGAAGATGAAAGCGGAGATTTTGAGCTATTCAAGATCTCGAGGCGCTTTTGCCGGCATCGATCTAAACGGGGCGGCGATAAAACAGGACAAGGACGAAACCGCCTTGCTGTACGAGAAATTTATCCCGTTTGAAACCATACTCTCCGGCAAAGTGCCCCCTCCTTCAAGTGCGGAGACGTTCTTGGCCACGGTTCGCAAGTATGCCAAGGAGGCTTCGCAAGAAAAGCAGGGTGAGTAGTCGGATAGATCTTAGCTGACGAGTCGTTTGTGATGGAATCGCACGCGGCCCCGTAGCCCGAGAGGGTCCGGGGCCGCGTGCGTTGTGCCGGGGCAATTCTAAGTTGCCGCTTTCGATGTAGGCACCTCTGCATTGAGGAGATTCAATCTAGGCTCGCGATTCACAGCAGTGAAAATTTCGCCAATAATCCTCTCATCCGTCTCGACCGCATTGTCCATGACTACAGGGTAGCGGACGATGACTTCAGTCGCCGATGTAGTGAAATGCACGCGAGCCCTCGGCTTCAGTTCGCCGGTCGAGATCGAGGTGAGACTGAGCTCCATTTGCATTCTTTGTCGTTCCAGACTGTCTCGATAGTCAGAAAATGCGGTGTCGATCGCTTTCTGTACGCGGTCTCGTATCGCACGATAATCGCTGTCCGTTGCGAATTTCAGGACAATTTCCCGCCAGATGAAGTTCGTGCCTGGAATCTGCTTGAAAAGACTCGCCCCTGCCTGGAATACCACTGAATTCGAAAAAGCTACCACGCGGCCAGTCGGTTCGGAGTCTGCCGTGTTACCGCTCAATTCCAGCAGATGAAAGCGCACCAATCCAATATCGACAACCTCTCCGGTCACCGTTCCCACTTGCACGCGGTCTCCGACACGTATACCGAATTTCCCAATCAGAAAGAAATATCCAACCATTGAAACAATGACGTTTTGCAGCGCGACGGCAACGCCGGCTGTGATCAGACCGGCGAAAGTTGCCACTGCACCAAGTTCCGTTACAAACGCGAAGATCAGAACGAGCGCAAGTCCACACCAGATTGCGATTTTGCGCATCAACAAAAACTGATATCGGCGTCGAACATCTTTAACATAACGAAATATTGTCCGTCGCCAGACCTCGCCGATAATCAGAACAGCGCCGAGCGCAATCGCCACCCCCCCGACTCGAGCCAGGAGGTCCTTGAGGTTTTCTTTGAATTCGCTATCCACCTCTTGCTGCCAATTCGAGAGACTGCGCTTGTAAAGGTCGAGCAGGATCCCCTGTTTGCCTAGCGGCACCATCAGGCTGGAAGCCTGCTTGAACTCGATTGTGAGCGCGTCCAATTGCTTTCTTTCCTGGGCAAGCGCGTTCTGGTCACTGGTGTCCGCTTCCTGAGCCAATTGATTGCCACTCTGGATCAGTTGTTTAAGGTGCGCCCTGAGGGGTTGACGGATTTGTGTGGAAGTATGCTGAAGCGCATCTGTCGCGCGCAGTTCGTTGGTGAAAACGCTACGCTTGGTGGATAGTCGGAACAGTTCGGTTGTCAGGCCCCAGATGCCACTGGGCGTTGCTTTATTAGAGGGAATGCCCTTTGTCGAGGACGGCTGTTGATCCGGCGGGGGCGTATTTTCACCTCCGTTCATTCCGCTCGCCGCAGGAGGAACTGCGCGGGCCAACTCCTCAATCTGGGCATGCAGTCCGGTGCTTCCACCCGCTCCTGAAGCTCCGCTTGCAAACTCCAGCATACTGTGCAGGGCCTGTTGTCGAGCTTGGAATAATGCCAATTCACTTTCGGTTTCGGCGATCTGATTCTCGAGATGTCGTCTTTTAGCCGCAGATACAGTGGCCAATTGCTCTTTCAGAGAATCCAGCTCTGCTTGTGTTTGCTGGACGAGTTGATCTGAATCGCTTGCAGCTTTGTTCAGACTGTCATTCTGCGAGACGTTTGCATTGGGTACAGCGCTCGATGTTGTTTTCTCCTGCTTTGCTTGTCGCTGCTCCTCTTGGCGCGCAAAATCGAAGGCTAGACGTGTGATCTGATTGGCCATGCGACGATTGTCGGCGAGGAAGCCTAAATCAGCAGGTTCTGTGGCAATGTGTTGCTCCTGCTGGGTTTGTCGGTACCAATCGATCGTCTGACTGAGAAACTGGATAATTTCCCCGGAACTCGGATCAGTGGCAGGAGTGTTCTGTGCCACCATATCCGCCAGCACCCAACCCAGTACGATCACTCCGAGCATCAGCGATCGTAGTGCTATAGGCGTACGCAAATATGGAGCACGTTTCGAGGGCTGTTCACTTCGTCTCAATAGAGCATTCCGGAAGCCTTTTCGCCGTGAATTCACTCGAAGACTCTTTCTGAAGGTGAATACTGATAAGTTACGTGAACGGCTGCTGGAAATCCATAAAGATGGATGATCGCCAGAGCGCAATACCGTGGCGATGATCGTAGCCGTAAAACCGCAACGATGGTGGGTAGGCAGACTGAATCCAGAGTTTATTCTGGCAAGAGCTCTTATGGAACGTCGTCTTGCTTCCTAGTAGAGCTTGAAGCTCACTTCAACGCTGATTTGTACGGCCACGGGCTGACCATCCTTGGTTGCAGGCTGAAAACGCCACTGCAGAACCGCTTCGATGGCCTTCTGGTCAAGCCCCATGCCGAGTCCGCGCTGAACTCGGATGTCATGAGGTTTCCCGTCCGGGCCAACAATCATACCCAGAACGCAAGTTCCTTCGTATTTCGCTTGACGGGCTTGCTCCGTGTATTGCGGATCCGGTGTTGAAATTGGTTTAGGAGCCAGTACTCCGCCGCCCACGCGGAATACGCCGCCACCAATACCGCCACCTCGACCCTCTCCGATGCCCGGGCCTGTGCCTTTCCCGACTCCGCCGCCCGAGCCAGAGCCAATGCCGGCGCCCGAACCGGTTCCATTTGAAAATGCCGGGTTAGGCATCGCGGGCGCCGCTGGATCTCCAAGATGAGGGAGTTTTGACGAAGCAATTGCAACCTGGGGCGGAGCAACCACGGTCGGCTCGGCTGTAAGTTTTGGATGCTCGTTGCGCACTACCATGGCAGGCGGCGTGATTTGCTGCATCGCGATTTTCGGCAGACGACCCTGCGGTGCCGGCAATTTGTCACGGTCCCCACCGCCACCACCACCACCCGCTTCTTGAATCGCGGGGCGCAGCATGTAGACATCCGGTGGAGGTGCGATCAGGGTCACATGTTCCGGCACTGGCTGGGCTCGCTGTACCTGTTTCGTCGGCATAGCGGATAAAGCGAGCGCGGCGGCCACTGCGACTACGTGAATAATTGCCGAAGCTATCGTGCTATGCCTTCGCGAGCCGGGATAATCCCACGATCCTCCCGGAATTCCTGAGCCGCGTCCTGAGCCGCGAAAAGGCGTGCGAAGCGGTCTTCTGGCTGGGGTAGGGAAGGGCCTCATCGGAATCGTCGGAGATGTGTAGCGCGTGATCAACCGCTCCATCGAATATCCTCTAGATTGCACTCGAACTTCGGTAAGAGTGTAGGTGGATATTGGCGCGAGAAGGATAGAGTACAGACTGTAGTCGGGAATCCGTGTGTACGTAAGGGCTCCACCTGACGAAAAGACGTGCACCTCGAACAGGGAAGGCGAGCAAGGTTCGACTCACCGAGCGAAAGTGTGTGGTTACCACACGCCTTTATCGTTGCCCGTGACTTGAAAACTGACGAACGCGGCTGTGGCAAGCAGGGGCAGAAGGCTGAGGCGCATCATCCCACGAAAATTTCGCTTCCTGCCGATACCTACAAGTTGTCCCCAATAGAGATCGGCAGCTTCAGGGACCAATGGGACTCGCACGAACTTTTGGTCAACATAGGTGCGTGCGGATCCGAAGCGAGCCGCATTCATCACAATGCCGGGTAACGCAACTAAGTCTCCGCCAAATCGAATCGCGTGCTGGCACACGATATTCAGCAGGGTAGCAACCCCCGGCCATACTGAGCCGACCTCAGCGATTGCCTTCAGGCGGTCGAAGTCAATGCGACGCTGCGCCAGCGAGTCATAAATGTTCACTATATCGGTCAGCCGGATGTAGTAATGACGGTACATGCGTTGAAGGGTCGCGATTACGATGCGGTCCTCTGGCAGCGGAACCGGAAACGTAAATACATCGTAAGCCTCCCTGACACTACGATCGATCACTCCACGAGCGAGAGCTTTTTGTTCGCCTGTCTGGCCAAGGCAGTCTAGGTGGACCTCCACAAGTTCCGGCAGATCAGGCACTCGAAAATTAAATTTGTGGGCCAGGCGATCTCCCCAGCTCTGTACTTGTTTGCTGGCGAGAAAATGTTTCTGGAAGATCTCGCATACATCCTCGTCGTTCGCGGTTACAAGCAGATCGATATCGCTTCCTGTATCAGGCCAGTGATCGAGGGTTTTCATCACCGTGACTGGATAGCCTCGTTTTTCGAAAACATCGACGATCTCCTTAAGACGATTGAGAGCTGTCTTGAGTCGGTTTCTTTCTTGCGAAATTAGCTGATCCACTATTTCGCAAATTGCTCCGTCTCCCACATTCGGCAGATTATTCTTCAGCACGTTCAGAATGCGCCTTAGGACGCGCTGCATTTCCGCCTGCTTCATAAAATTGTGCAGTTGTTCCGTGTCTAAACTGGAAATGTATTGAATCTCCGCGGCGAACGCGTCATTGGTACTCTGCACTCGAGAACGTTCTGCGAAAAGGAGAATACCAAGCGCGTCAAAAGCTCGATTATTTGCGGAAACGTTCTTAGGCATCGAAATCCTCTTCAGGAGTGCGGTGGCGACGAACTGGTGCAGCGTGCCAGGCCATTCTCGATGGCTGTTCCTTCTTCGTAGTCATTCCAGGTAGCGATGAGAACGAATGGCATCAGATGCTCCGGATCGTTGTTCTCAGCGAACACTCGAAGCGTATCCTGGAGGGTCTTGCCGCACCGCTGATCGATATGTCGATTCAAACTCCACGAAGCACGTGTGTCGTCGAAACCTGGCCACACCGTACCAACGTCGATTTGATCCCGATGCTTCGATCGCATCTTTTTGTAGAAGTTCTCGAGGTATTCCTCGCCCCACTCACTGCCGTCCGCCGTCCACCCCTTCGGACCCGGATGCACCCACGCATACTGGCCGTCGAATGCTCCTGCGAATTGAGGAGGCGGATCGTCCTTGTAGAGAAGAATCGGAGGACTCGCCCAGCCATTCACCATTTGGCGCACCTGGTTCCAATCTGTGTTTCCTCGCTTGGGGAAGACAAACAATACTGGTCGTCCTTGGAACTGTAAGTAAGCCTCATGTCCGGGCGCTTCCGGCCCTATATATCGTTTGTAAGCAGTCTGCAGTGCCTCGAGTGCGTCTTCGGTGGCATGGCCGTCATCCTCTTCCGTTTCGTCGTACATGAGCGCAACGTGGAAGTGCTCTTTGCTGGCCATCTGCTGAATCAGGGCATAGGTGCGATCAAGAAAAGGATGACGCTCTCCGTACCAGTCGACAGCAAACGCGTAGATGCCTAGTTTCTTTGCTTCCTGAATTTGTCGATGGATGACAGCAGGGTCATTGCTGTTGTACTCAATCCGGATATGATCCGGATCACCAAACCAAGGCTGAAACGCAGCGATGATCTTCGGCCCCTGATTGTCGTGAGAGATATCTCGGAAGCTGTACTCGCGGCCGCGATGGTCGCACGAATGTGGCACGAAGCTGGCCGCGATCAGTGACCATAGGAGAAGGTGCTGGTAGAGTCTCATTCCAAATCTTGTCTACGTTTTAGGATGGAGTCTCTACGCACTAGGGTTGGTTCGAAAGAGCTTTGAGTTCTTCTAGAAAGCATCGTCCGGAACTGATTCCAGTGAGCGTACATACCAGCGATCCGAGCCGGGGGTCATGAGAACGAGAAACTTTTGCGGAGAGTTGGAGGTATAGATTAATTTGTTCCCATCGAAGACCTGTACCTCAAGCTGGGCCTCGTCTTCGAGCTGCATCTCTCCTCCATCGACTGAGTAAAAAACCGCCTTCACACGATGACCATTATCCTGGTAACGAGTCCGCAGACCCGCATTGCTCTGCTCCTTAATCCGTTGCGTGAAGCGAACCTTCGCCTGTCCCGTGAAGTAATCGCCCAGTAGATCGGTCCGATTCGCATCGAGGGCTGCTGCCAAGTCCTGCCATGCTTGTGCGTAGTCGTGTGTGACGGCCTCGCCAGTCCTCTGTTCAATGAGTCTGGGCGTCAGCGACACCGCGGAAAGGAATACTCTTGGCAGAGAAGCCGCCTGGACGTGCATCACCGACCAGCGCACGTGAAGATCGCATGTCAAAAGCACCAGAACTATCAGGAGATCTCGAACGAGCCGGAGGGGCTTGCGCATCAGGGTCTTCCTCCCAGCGTCAACTCATTTCCAACCACCACGCCACACGCCACGGAGATGTGCGCAGGTCCTGAAAGCTCGAACTGAGCTGTGGCTTTGTCCTTCTTGATGGGCGTGTCCACAGTGCTCTTACCGGCAGAATCTGTCTTGGTGAACGAGACGATCGTTCCATCCGGCAGCGGGTTGCCGGCGCAATCACGAATGGGATCTGTTTGGAGCTCGACGAGGCGCCCAGCGGGCGCCGCAGATATTCGCAAGCCACATGCTTCAGATGCGACCTGCTGGATTACGCGCGGTTCTTCGGTGTTATCGATTGAGGCAACGACCTGGAGCGCGCCTTGTTTCGGGCGTGATCCCATTTCAAACCACGCGATCCCGCGGCCAGTCTGAACGCTCCGGGTGCTTGATTCCTCTCCCAGGGACAAATGGAAGTCGACTTTGGCGGGTGCGAGAACAGTATTGTGATAGCGATCAGAGACCAGTGCGGTTCCGTTCACTGCATTCGGAGTTGAAACGGGTACGCGGGACGGGTGAAGCAAAAACGCCAGACGAGCCGGCTTCGCGGGCAGCACCTGAAAAGCTGCATTTACGCAGCCGTCAGAATCGCAGGCCACAGCCTGATAAGCGCCCGAGACCACGAGATCCTGTCCTGAGATTTCGACGCCTTGGCCAAGCTTGATGGACTGTTTACGAACGTGACTCGGTCCAATCAGATAGAGTGTCGCCGAACCGGATCCAGCCGTTGTGATGGTCAGCGGGTTGCCAGCAGTGACAGACGAAGGCGCGTGTATCGTTGCTTTCTGGGAGAAAGCGGGTAGTGCAAAAACAATCGCGAAAAAAAGATTACGAACCAGTCGTCCCATGGCTTCAGGCACTCGGCGCAGTATAGTGATTCACGACCACGTGGTAGTCGTGCATGCGAGTAGCGACGTCAGTTGGGATATCCACGGCAAATGGAACGGGCGCCTTTGGCAGTAGCGCCTGATCGACGTATCCATCGGAAACCCAGATAACCTTGCCACTCGAGTCATAAATGGCCGCCACAACTTGCGCGATGTTAACCACCTGACCGCTCCGGTTAACGAGTGCCCCTTTCA
>Ga0307478_10004073_pt1 | contig 10532 bp, 5 predicted proteins | sample atmos_gasesECM4C_2_FD_203713 | JGI IMG/M metagenome (GOLD analysis project Ga0307478, IMG submission 203713) | Hardwood forest soil microbial communities from Morgan-Monroe State Forest, Indiana, United States - atmos_gasesECM4C_05 | ecosystem: Environmental > Terrestrial > Soil > Temperate...
TGGATTCTTGAGAATCTCGTTGATGGTACCGATCATCCGCGGATCGCTTGGAGCCATGAAGAAGACCAGAGGCATAATCAGAAGCGATGCATCCAGGTCCTCACTACCGTAAAACTGGGTAAAGGCGCGCCGTTTGTCGTTCCATCCTTTGGCCATTACCTCTTCGTAGATGCGGTCTCGCTCGCGCATCCACTTGGCGCGGTCGGCTGGAAGCGCACGCTTGTCGGCCAAGCGGATACCTCGATCCAGAGCAACCCAGTTCATTACCTTTGAATAGACGAAGTGTTCCTGACGATTGCGCATCTCCCAAATACCGGCATCAGGAAGCTGCCAGTTCTCGCAGATCCACTCAAGACGTGCCCGGACCTTCACCCAAACGTCGTATGAGGTGGGGCTCACGTACTTGTTGGACAGGTAAAACGCGTCCATGAGCTCGCCGTAAATGTCTCCTTGGAACTGCGAAACGGCGTCGTTGCCAATGCGGACCGGGCGGGAACCTCGATAGCCTTCCCAGTGATCCAATGTGTGCTCGGGAAGCTTCTTTTCGCCACTGATCGTGAAGACGACTGCGCCGCGCTCATTGGGGTGGGTGTACTTGGACGCGTAATCTTCGATCCAGCTCATGAAGGCAGCGGCTTCGTCTCTGAAACCGATGCGCAGAAATGCATAGACCGTGAAGGCGGCATCGCGCATCCAGGTGTAGCGGTAATCCCAGTTCCGAGCACCTCCGATGACTTCAGGCAAGCTCGTGGTGGGGGCAGCAACAATCGCGCCGGTAGGTTCAAAGGTGAGCAGCTTTAGCGCCAAGGCTGACCTTTGCACCTGATCCCGCCAACGCCCATGGTACGTACAGGCAGAGAGCCAGTTTTGCCAAAATTTCACAGTGCCCCGCAGCAACTCTTCAGCCACTTTGTCGGAGGGCGCACAGGGCACACTGCCCTCGTTACAGTCGTCTCTAAGAATGAAGACCTCCGATTTTCCTTCCGAGAGCACGAATTCGGCAGACACGCCACCATGTCCATCATTCTTGAGCGGCATTGCAGTTGAAAGCGCCAAGGTCAAACCGCGCGACTTGAACTTCGCGCCGCTCGCCTCTATCAGCGTGTCGTGGGTCTGTCGTCCATAATCGAAAGCCGGCCGGCAAACCAGAAAGATACGAACTGATCCCCTGACGCAGCGAATGCGGCGGTAGATATGGCGATACTCGGGTGAATCGGAAGGCAGTCCCACCGGCATGAAGTCTTCTAGTTCGGCGATTCCGTCCGCAAGCAGGAAGCGCGTAACCAGTACGTTCGTGCAAGGCCAGTAAAACTGCTTGTACCGCACGCCATCGGAGTCGGCAGAAATTCGGAAACAGCCTCCGTTCTTATCATCCAGGATAGCTCCGAAAATGCTGGGTGAGTCAAAGTGTGGGTAGCAGTACCAGTCGATTGAGCCGTTCGTGCCTACCAAGGCAACCGTCCGCATGTTGCCGATGATGCCGTAATTTTCTATCGGCTGATACGACATCGTTTTTGTTCCTCCCCTAGAAACGAAATGAAATTATTCGGCTCAAATCCAAGTCCGTATTCTTCGCAAAACCAGCGTTTTTTGCAAAGTCGTGGGGAGAGAGCTGATTAAGTGGCACAAACCTGAGGCACGATCTTGAAGGGAAGACGCTGGATCAGGCGCGCACCATTCCTTGAGGATTTGGCAGAAACTTTAGGCCTGCAGGCGGGTTTGCTGTACCAACGTACCACTGATTATGTACAGCGCGTTCGGTGACAAATCCGCGGAGCAGCGGTCCCGCAGATAGGCGTATCCTCTCTGGTTTTAAAGTCGGAACCTGTGGCTATCCTGATCGGAAAAGCCCGAAGCCTGCTGACTGCAACCGCAGATAGGGCGCCTTCCCCCGCCAGATTCTCGTCCCTCGAAATCTCAAGCCGCCAGGTTGAGTTTTGTAATTGAGTCTGGCGGATGCTTCTCCGGCAGTTTTCCTTCCTTACTAATCTTCGCCAGTTCCTCGTTCAGTTCCGCTCCCACCAAGATGGCAAAGCCCGTCCAATACAACCAGATCATCAGGGCAATAGCCGCCCCCAGCGTTCCGTAGGTTTTATTGAAGCTCCCGAAGTGGCGAAAGTAGAGTCCGAGCAAATACGACAAGCCGATCCAGCAGCCCACAGCGACCACTGCGCCAGGAAGTGTTGCCCGGAAGCGCTGTTTAACGTTGGGTGCGAGAAAATAAAGCGCCTCGATCGCAAGGATTGTGAACCCGACGGCGATAGTCCAGTGAATGTAGGGCCAGAGCAGCACGAAGACCCCGGAGAGCCGAACTTTACCGGCAAGCCATTCTCCAAACCTCGGGCCCACAACCATTACCGACAACGCGATAAGCATTAACGTTCCCGTCAGGAAAGCGAGGCCAACCGCCAAAGACCGTGTCTTCCAAAAGGGACGGTCATCTCTGACAGCGTAAGCGATGTCCAGTGCTTCGATCATGGCGGCAAAACCACCGGATGCCGCCCAAAGCGTGCCAAGGATGCCGAGGGACAGGAACGTCTCTTTGTTTGGGGAGATGACGTCAGACACAACCCTGCGGACCAGTCCCATGGCGTCCGCTGGCAAAAAGTGGGTCATTAGCGCTAAGGCCTGGTTGAAAAGGTCGGGCACAGGCAAATAGGCGACGACTGCAGATAAGAAAATGAGAGAGGGGAACAGGGATAGGACAAAGTAGTAGGCCAAGGCAGCAGCCATTTGCAGCGTATGGTCTCGGATCACATCGTCATACGTGCCGACAAGAGCACTTCTTAGGCCAGTTGGCGTCACAAAGCTTAGATGCGACCAAGGGATCGAGCGGCCACAATTCGACACTCCAGTTCCAGACTGGATCGCGAATTTGTGAAAATCCGAATCAGTGAAAACTGCCGAGCCGCTAGAGTCCATGGAAAAGGACATCGCGGTGAAGTTGAATTGGCTCGGATCGCGGGCCGAGTGTGACATTGCTCCGACTTAGCAAGCCGCCAGGGCAGAAAACGTATCGGTCCTCTACAGCCATTACTCTATGCAGAGCTAGAGAAGGTAATAAGAAAATTATGCACGACGGCAAACTTTTTGGCTGTTGAAAGGGCGAGCACCCACCTCTAAATGGCTGTGGCAATTGACTTCCATTCAACTGGAACCCGACCTGCAGTTGTCCAAAGAGCAAATCGGCTGGATAGAGTCTTGCGCCTCACATTGGAGGATGCTTATGAATCAGGATCGGGACAGCGAATGCTGGGAATTGGTGCCGGGACTGCTGCTACCGGGCAAGATTCTAGCAAGCTGATGGAGTTTGTGGCCGAGATACTCAAGGAGCTGCATGATCGAGACAGGAAACACAAATCCGCGGTCGTGAACAAGGCTACGATGAAAGCTCCTTTGGGATGAGCTTGGCGCTGGAGGTGAAGAGACATGCGAAAGCGGCCTATGCCCCCGACTCCGGAGACTGTGGTGCCTCAGACTGAAGACTGGCTAGACCTCGAGGGTGCAGCCGTGGTTGAGGTGACTTCGGAAGACAAGGATTTCCCGGTCGAAGCTGCATTGGTTTTGGGCGAGACCCGGGGCTGGCGTGCCGCTGAGCCCGGCCCCCAAACGATTCGCCTGCTGTTCGATCAGCCCCAGACGATCAAACGAATCGCGCTGGTCTTCGAGGAAGAGGAAGCAGTACGAACACAAGAGTTCGTCTTGCGATGGTCTCCGGATGGCGGGAAGCGGTTTCGCGAAATTGTGCGCCAGCAATGGAACTTCAGCCCTCCTGCGACCCGGGAGGTTGAGGAATACCGTGTCGAACTGTTAGATGTGACCTTACTCGATCTGACGATCGTGCCTAACGTTAGCGGCGGCGCGGCGCGCGCCTCGCTCAAGGGCTTGCGCTTGTCTCCTGGTCGAATGGAGTGACACGACGTCGGGCCAACCAGTGAATTCTCCCCACCAGGGCGGGGGAGGCATTCCAGCGAAAGCAGGAATTGTCGTATGACGGGCGGGCGCAGTTGCGATCTGCCCGTGAATGTCCCTGATTCCTTCGACTCCGTAACCTGATGTCAAAGTTTGGACTTTAACAACCGAATACAGAATTCCCTTGAGCGTAGCTTCCACCACCAACCGTACCTCTGCGCCTAAGCATCACAGGTCTGCGACGTAGCAGGGCTTTCGCTCGAGAAAGATTCACATGCTGGTTCAGTGCGCGCCTGAGTGCCACATGGCGCATTCATGGCTCGCCGTTCTCACGCCGATGCGGATTTTTGTTGCCATCGCGATCATTACAGCTTTCACTTCGGCCTCGACCGCACAAAAGGCTCTTCCCGGCCCCCAGGCAGCCTACGAAGGGCAAAACGTCAGCATCGTCTCGCTCATCGCCAACCCGCACCGCGATCTGGAACCGTACCGCGCACTTGTATCGCAGAAGGCCGGGGACTCGTACTCCGAGGAGAAAGTGAGTCAAAGTGCAGCTGCACTCCAGCAAAAGGGAGGCTTCGCAAATGTTCGGATCGAGGTTACACCTGAGATCCAGGGCCTGCATCTCAGCTTCGTGCTCGAACCGGCATGGTACTTGGGTGTGGTTTCGTTCCCCGGGGCCGAGCGATTCTCGTATACCCGTCTCCTCCAAGTAGCCAATTTGCAAGACGAGGACCCCTATGACCCCGCTCGAATTCCAGCCGCAGAGAACGCACTGCTGGACTTTTTGCGCCATAACGGATTCTTCGCTGCGTCCGTTCGCAGTGAACTGCAGATCGACGACGAACATCAATTGGTCGACATCAACTTCTGGGTCCATACAGGAAAGCAAGCTCGGATTGGTTCCGTGAACATCGAGGGAGTGCCGCAGCCGGAGGATGCCCGCTTGTTGCATACCGTTCGCTCGCTGCGGGCACGACTCTCCGGCGGCCTCTTGAAACGCGGCAAACCCTATTCTGCAGGGCGCATAGCTTCAGCTACTACCCTGATGAAAGCAACCCTCGTCAAGCAGCGACGATTGGCGAGTCACATTCAGGAAAACGTTCCCGAGTATCACGCCGACACCAATCGAGTCGATGTTTCGTTCAACGTGGACGTTGGACCGCTAGTTACTGTGCGGGCAACCGGTGCTCGTCTCTCGGCGATTCCCTTTCTGGCCGGGCGTGAATTGAAGAAACGCATCCCGATTTACTCGGAGGGGGCGGTTGATCAGGATCTGGTCGACGAGGGCCAACGCAACCTTCTTGACTATTTCCAGAAAAAAGGGTTTTACGACGTAAAAGTGGACACCAGCTTCCAGCGGAAGGCTGATGAAATTCTCGTAGTCTACGCAATCGAGCGAGGGAAAAAACACAAGGTCAACAGCATTGCGTTTCGTGGAAACCACGAAATTTCCGAGAAGGAGCTTCTCGATCAGGTCGCGGTAAAGAAGGCACATATCTGGACGCATGGAAGTATTAGTCAAAAGCTACTCAAGCAAAGCACGGACAATATCAAGTCTCTGTATCGAGATCGTGGTTACGAAGACGCTCAGGTTACGTCGCAAGTGGCCGATCACGATCCCAAGATCGATGTGTCGTTCGAAATTCAAGAAGGTCCCCAGACCCTGGTAGACGATGTAAACGTTCAAGGGAACGGCAGTATCCCATATGAGCAACTGACAAATCCTGTCGGGTTCGAGCTTCGACCGGGAGAGCCATTTTCGCCTCGAAAGATGGCTGATGATCGAAACCGCATCTCGGCGACATACCTGAATCGCGGATACCTCAACGCCGAGGTCAAGGTTTCCGTGAGCAACGGGCGCGATCCGCATCACGTCAACATTGGCTATGCGATCACCGAGCATCAGCAGGTTCGTATCAGTGAGGTCGTATACCTCGGCCAGAAACGGACTCGTAGGTCACTTCTTACAAAGACAGCACAGCTCCCCGAGGAAGCGCCCATGCAACGGGGACAAATGCTTGAAGCGGAGAGCCAGCTCTACGATCTGAATATCTTTGACTGGGCCAGCGTTGGTCCACGAAAGCCGATTGTGGACCAGACAGACGAACAGGCGCTCGTAAAAGTGCATGAAGCCAAGCGCAATGAGCTCACGTATGGGTTCGGGTTTGAAGTGTCTCATCGTGGTGGCAGTACACCCGGGGGAACGGTCGCCATTCCCGGAGGTGGTCCGACGATTGGTTTGGGATCGAACCAGATTGCGCCGAGCCAGTCCACCTACGCCAGTCCGCGCGGGCTCATCGAATTTAATCGTCGGAACATGCGCGGGCTCGGCGAGACTGCAAGTTCGTCTCTTCTGCTATCGCGGCTTGATCAGCGACTTCTAGCGTCCTATGGGCAGCCGCATTTTGTAGGCTCGCAGTGGAGTTCCTTAACAAGCTTCTCGGTCGAGCGAACCAGCGAAAACCCTCTGTTCACGGCAGGACTGGGCGACCTGTCCTTTCAGGTGGAACGGTTGATCAGCCGAAGGCAAAACACCCGGCTTCAGATTCGCTATGACTTTAACCGCACGACGCTCTCACATCTCTTGGTACCGGAACTCGTTCTGAATCAGGACCGCAATGTGCATTTATCCACATTTTCGGGAACTCTGATTCGAGACACCAGGGACAAACCACTCGACGCCCATCGCGGAGTTTTTTCAACCCTTGATCTTGCAATTACGCCAACGGCGCTGGGGTCGAGCGCGAATTTCGCGAAGCTATTTGGGCAATATGCGTTCTATAGACCAGTTCATTCCGTCGTATTTGCCAATAGCATCCGTTTGGGATTAGCCAAAGCATTCGCGCAGAGCTTCGTTCCCACGAGCCAATTGTATTTTTCGGGCGGGGGAACGTCATTGCGCAGTTTTCCGATTAACGAAGCCGGACCCCAGCGTCTGGTCCCGTTTTGCAATGTGTTGAAAGGACAATCCGGTTGCGTGAACGTAACTGTTCCGGTGGGAGGAAGGCAGCTCTTCATTCTGAATTCCGAACTGCGTTTCCCCCTCCGAATCATAAAGGCCCTGGGAGGAGTTGTCTTCTATGACGGGGGAAATGTTTACAGCGCTATTAACTTCAACAACTTTGTAAACAACTACACGAACACGATCGGCATTGGATTACGATACGCGACCCCGATCGGTCCGATCAGAATCGATCTTGGACATAATCTGAATCCGGTTCCGGGTATCAATGCGACTCAGTACTACATCACGGTAGGGCAGGCGTTTTAGGAGAGAGTCATGAGGTGGAAGCAGATTGTCGAATGGGCCGCGGTAGCGATTGTAGGATTGATTCTCCTCGTTGTCGTGGGAGGCCTAGCGTTCTTACGCACAAGCGTGTTCAAGAACTACGCGACAAGGAAAATATCTGCGACAACCTATGCTTCCACTGGCGCCAGAGCGCAAATCGGCAATCTTGATTTGAGCATCTCACAGCTAACGGCCCACCTTCACAACATTGCCTTGCAAGGAACAGAAAGGCCTGATCAGCCAGCTTTGCTCAAGATCGATGATTTGATCGTAGCCATTAAGATCAAATCTTTTTTTCATCCGCAGGTAACGCTGAGAGAACTTTTGATTGATCATCCTGTGGTGCATATTCTTAGCGATAAGAATGGAACGACGAATGTGCCAAAATCGCCTCCGAGTCAGAACACCAGTCACACGAGCGTCTTCGACCTTGCGATCGGTCACTTGGAGATCAGAAACGGAGAGATCAACTACAACGATGAAAAAATCCCGCTGGAAGGCGATTTGTACAATCTCGGCTCCGACGTGCATTTCGATCCTACGACAAAGAGCTACCGTGGGATGCTTTCCTATTCTGAGGGGCGTTTGCGTTATGCGAACTATTCACCGTTTCCGCACAGTCTCGGCGCGACATTCGTCGCAGCCCCAGATCGATTCACGCTGGAGCCTGGAACCGTAAAGGTCGGATCTTCTGAGTTAGTCCTTCGGGCGCAGCTTTCGAACTACTCCAACCCCGTTGCTGATGGCGACTACAAAATTCGTGTTCATGTTCAAGATTTTGCTGAAATGTCCGCTTCCGCCAACGCCGCAGGAGACGTAACGCTCGAGGGCGGGTTGCACTATCAGAGTTCACAAGATAAGCCACTGTTGCAAACCATCTCGACCCAAGGAGCAATCGCCAGCGACACCGTAAGTGCACAGGCGTCGGGGCGGGCCCTCCAATTGCGGAATCTGCAAGGCCAATACCAACTCGTGAACGGCAATCTCCGGATTTCTGCGGTGAAGTTGGAGACATTGGGTGGAGAGATTACAGGTGATGCGCGGATCATGTACTTGGACTCGACACCCACCGCAAGGGTTCACACGGTGTTGCGTGAAATTTCGTTGCGTGCTGCACAACAGGCTGCGAACCAAGAAGAGCTCAAAGCGGTGGCGATTTCTGGAATGCTCAACGGCACAGTCGAAGCTTCATGGCAGGAAAGCTTCAACAACGTTGAGGCCGAAGCAGACTTGACGGTTCGTGGCGGCACGAAACCCAGCGCAGGCCCGGGAGTACACGAAGTTCCGGTCAATGGGGTGGTTCATGCTGTCTTCGACGGTCGCCGAAACTCCTTGGCCCTGCACGACACGCAATTCAAAATCCCCTCCACCACCTTAAACGCGCAAGGAGAAGTCAGCAGTCGCTCGAACCTCCTGATTCAGTTGTCCGCTGCAGATCTTCATGAACTGGCTGAGCTCGCGAATTCGTTTCGTGGCACGGCTTCCCCCATGCCAGCGATATCTGGTGCTGCATCACTAAACGCGAACGTGCATGGATCGATGCAGTCACCTCAAATTGTGGGGCATGTCAGTATGCAACAGCTGGCGGTGGAGGGAAGCGAATGGTCATCTGTGAATACTGATTTTCAGGCTGACTCGCGGCACGTCGCTGTGCAACACGGTGGCCTCACCAATGCGCGGGGGGGACAAGCATTGTTCGATGCGCAAGTCGCGCTGCGAGGTTGGGCTTACCAGCCATCGAATCATATTCAAGCGAACTTGGCAGTTGTGCGAATGCGAATCGAGGATCTCCAGCGACTTGCAGGCCAGCATCTCCCGGTGGAGGGACTGTTGACATCGAACGTCTCCTTCGACGGTTCGCAGGTGGATCCGAAGGGTTCGGCTTCGGTCCAGATTGCGAATGCACGGGCGTACGACGAGCCGCTGCAGAGGGTCACAATGAAGTTTAGCGGCGCAAATGGCTCGATCGTATCCAACTTGAATGTGGCCGCTGCGCCAGGAGAGGTAAAGGCCGAAGTCTCCTACACACCAAAAACAAAGGCGTACCGGGTTCGAGTGGACGCGCCGAGCGTGGCTTTGGAAAAATTCAAGACCCTGCAGGCGAAGAATATCTCGCTGACTGGGACAGTCTCAGCGTTAGTAAATGGTCAGGGAACACTGGATGACCCCCAGCTTAATGTATCGGTCAAAGCTCCGCAGCTTGCGGTCCAACAGGGATCACTTGGCAATTTAAACGCAGAAGTTCGCGTCGCCGGACATCGCGCCGATCTGAATCTCCAATCCAACATCGCTAATGCGGCGATCACCGCCCAAGGAAAGGTTGATCTGACCGGAGCCTACTATGCCGAGGTCGCCGTTGATTCCGGTCCAATTTCCCTCGCCCCAGTACTGGCTGCATATTCGAAAGGTGCGCCCCAAGGATTCCAAGGCCAAACTGAGTTTCATGCCACGCTAAAGGGACCTCTGAAAAACAAGTCGCAGATCGAAGCACATTTGTCAGTGCCAACTCTGAAAGCAAACTACCAATCGCTCGACATCGGCCTCGCGAACCCTCTTCATGCTGATTTTGTCCACTCTGTGCTAGTTTTACAGCCTGCCGAACTACGCGGCACTGGTACTTCGCTTCACGTTCAGGGAAGCATGCCCGTGAGCGGTAATTCATCCCCAAATCTGTCGGCGCAAGGCTCGATCGACGCGCGAATATTGCGTGTCGTTGCACCGGATGTACAGAGTTCGGGCGTAGTGGATCTTGATGTTCGGACTTCGGGCTCCGCGAGCAAGCCAACTCTAAACGGACGGATCAATGTGAAGGACGTCTCATTCACAACCAGCGACGCTCCACTCGGCGTTGAGAAACTAAATGGCGTTCTGGATCTCACTGCGAACCGGATCACGGTTTCAAGCATGACCGGACAAGTGGGGAGTGGAGAAATTTCGCTTGGCGGGTCCATTACATATCAGCCGAGCATTCAGTTCAATCTAGCGCTTCAGGGGCAATCGCTTCGCCTGCGTTACCCCGAAGGATTGCGTATGCTGCTGGATATGAACCTCGCTTTCAGCGGTACCAGGGAAGCATCTGTGCTGAACGGGCGTGTCCTCGTGGATAGCCTCAATTTTTCCCCGGATTTCGACATCTCAAAATTCGCCGACCAGTTCAGCACGGGCGCGTCGGCACCGTCTCAGCCAGGATTTGCCGATACGGTAAAGCTGACGATCAACCTGCAAACCAAAGAGAGTCTCAGCGCGATGAGTACTCAGGTAAGCCTCGGCGGACGCGCCGATCTTCAGGTGAGAGGGACAGCTGCCAATCCCGTAGTCACGGGCCGGG
>Ga0307478_10004074_pt1 | contig 10532 bp, 8 predicted proteins | sample atmos_gasesECM4C_2_FD_203713 | JGI IMG/M metagenome (GOLD analysis project Ga0307478, IMG submission 203713) | Hardwood forest soil microbial communities from Morgan-Monroe State Forest, Indiana, United States - atmos_gasesECM4C_05 | ecosystem: Environmental > Terrestrial > Soil > Temperate...
TTGGACGCGTAGTTGGGGCTTCGCCTTCGGGTCTTTTCGAAGGACTCGGATTTCTTGTAAATTGTTGCATTTACAGGGCGTTAATTGAGCTTGAATAAGTGAAATTATATCACAAGTGTGGGGATCTTTGAGTTGGCGGAGCAGTTACTCCGCGGCTCTGGTGATCGGGAAGGACCGCGCCTGAAGGCAGCCTCATTTTGGGCTGTTGGCGGCACGCCTGAAGGCGTGCCCTGATACAAACAAGGTGGCGGCCGGCGTCTCGCCGGCTAATTCCGAGGGCGGGACGCCCTCTAGACAGCCGGCAGGATGCCGGCGCTACAAATCTCGCGTTTTTCCGCAGCCTCTGGAGCTTGCATTGATACGAACCTTCTCGGAGTTCGGCTGAAAAGGGTATCAGGGGTTCTGACGATTGGGGGGGCCCTCGATGATGAGCGTGGCCGTGGCGGCGCTGGCGATTGCCAGCGCTGTGCAGCAGAAAGCTATGAGGCGGAAGGCGAAGAGGAAAGAGTTGTTGATCGCACTCCTGGCATGGGTGGCCTGGGCGGGGTCGAGACCGGGTGGCATGTCGATGGCGGCGAGCCTGGTTCGGTTGGATAGAAGTTCGTGGCGGGCGGAGGGCGGGAAGTTCATCCTGCCGAGTTGGTGGTCGAGGCGAGTCGCGAACGCGCTCACCATAAGAATTCCGAAGACCGCGATGGCGAGGAGGCCGGCTACGCGGGCGACCGCATTGTTGATTCCGGAGGCGGCTCCGGCAAACTTCTGATCGACGGTACCCATCACTGCGGTGGTGAGGGGTGCAACACTGACGGCCATTCCGAACCCGAGGACCAGAAATGCCGGGAAGAAGGATCTCCAGTACGAACCTCCGATGCCGGGCACGGCGAACAGGGCGAAGCCGGCGGCTGCGATGAGCGGGCCGATAATCAGAGGCGGTTTCGCTCCATAGTGGCTGACCAGACCTCCGGACCAGCGCGATAGGAAAAAAATCAACAGGATCAGCGGAAGAGCGGCGGCGCCTGCCGAGGTGGCGGAGTATCCCTGCACCTGGATGAGGTTCATCGGGAAAATGAAAAAGAAAATTCCAAGCGCGGCGTAGAGAAAGAGCGTGAGCAGATTCGCTCCGGAAAAGGTGCGTGAGCGAAACAGCTGGAGCGGAACCATGGGAGAGGGCGCGCGGGCTTCGACGAACGGGAACGAGATGAGAGAGGCGATGGCGACGAGGAGGCTTCCGCTGACTTCCAGGTTGGTCCAGCCGAGGCGAGGAGATTCGATCAGACCGAACACAAGGCCGCCGAGACCGATGATGGCAAGGAGTGCTCCAAGAATATCGAGACGCTTGGCGACAGGGCCGCGACTTTCGGGGACGTGCACGATGGAGATGAGGATGACGGCCGCAGCCAGGGGAAGATTGATGAAGAATATCCAGCGCCAGGTGGCATGTTGAATCAACCATCCACCGAGCACGGGGCCGAGCGCCGTGGTGATGGCGGAGAAGCCGGACCAGGTTCCGATGGCGCGGCCACGCTCCTGTTCCGGAAAAGAAGCGCTGATGATCGCGAGGCTGCCGGGAGTGAGCAGCGCGGCTCCGAGTCCCTGAAGCGCGCGCGCTGCGATCAGTTGATGGATGGATTGCGCGAGGCCGCAGGCGGCGGAGGCGAGCGCGAATACAGAGACACCGGTCAGAAAGACTTTGCGACGTCCGAAGCGGTCACCCGCCGCGCCCCCGACCAGGATGAGAGCGCCGAGAAAGAGCCCGTAGGATTCGACCACCCATTGCACATCGATGACACCGGCTTTGAAGCTGGATTCGAGAGCGGGCAATGCGACGTTGACGACGGTGCTGTCGATGAAAGCCATGCTGGTGCCGAGGATGGCAGCGGCGAGGATCCATGGGCCAGATTGAGGACGGCAGGGAGAGTCGGCGGTCGCGGATCGGATGGCGGATTCATCGCAGGGTGGCCTCATTCCGGGTAAGGATGCCATCGGAGCGGAGGAAGTTTCGGGCAAAGTACGGCGGGGCATGTTCGCAGTTGGGATGTTTTTTGAAGCATTCCCGGGCGGGAAGTATCCGCGTAGGCCCAGACGCCCTCGTGTGGGCGGCCGGGCGCCAGCCCGGCGGAGAGTTCAGCCAGCTCCAGATCGGCAGCTGTTTGGGAGTTTCTTCTGCTTTTCTAGAGAAAGAAGTATTGCCTACCCAGAGAACCGTTGCCTGGAGATAACGTCAAGCCGAGCTTCGCTCGGCCGGGCAGACGAGGGCGTCTGCCCCTACGTGAGTTAGGGACGCGTGATGACTTCGTTGGGGGCGGTGGGGAGGCGGAAGGGAGCTCCGCGATCCTGATTGGCTTTCACCGTCGCGGGGAGATCAAGTTGGGCGAGGGGAATTTTTTTGGTCCACGACCCGCTTGTCCAGTAATCGCCGCGGGTGTAGATCACTCCGGAAATGATGGAATAGTCGCTGGATTGTTCCTGGTGGCCGTCGCGGAAGATGAATGTGGTGGGGGGCGGTTCGACGATTGTTTGCGTCCCGGCGGAAGGAATGAGGGATTGTTTTTCGGGTGGCTGCGATTTTGTTTCAGCAACGTAATCCGGCTGAATCGTGCGCGAAGTATTGGTCGAGTCGGAAGTGAGGCGGACGTAGCGGTCGCCTTGCCACTCGATGAGCAGAGGAGCGGCGGACTTGTGCTCTTCGATGGGAGCGGAGGAGCGCTCGACGGGTGCTGGTGGAGGCTGTACGACCACCACATTCGGCGAAGGATCGTAGTAAACATCGCTCCAGAAGGGCCCGTCCAGGAACCCTGATCCGCGAGTGCGCGCGTGGTGGCCCGATCCAAAACCGGGCGAACCCGAAATGCGCATGGGCCCACGGCCCATCTGTGCGCAGAGCGGCGTTGCCAGGAGCAGGGTTGCCAGGAACGCCGGGATCGCGCGCGCGGACATGAGAGTTCAGTTCCCGGCCGATTCGGGAAGCTTGAAGTCGACGCCCTGATCGTCGTTCGCTTTCTGGGTTGCGGGCAGATCGAGATCGGAAAGCGCGATCTTCAGGCGGTGCCCGGGAGTCAGGTCGAACAAGTACGAGCCCACGATGGCGTAATTGCTGACCTCCTGCTTGTGACCATCCTTGAAGATGAGGAGGGTGGAGGGCTGGGCGATGACGATCGGTTCAGGAGCACGCTCGGGCGCAGGCGTCGGGGCGATGGGGTTTGTGGCCAGGGCGGGAGTCGCGACGGAACCCGGCGGTGTCGGAGCCGCGGTTCGCGGGTTCGCGGCATGATAGTCGTTCGGCGCGGGATTGCCCGAGCCACGACGGTCGAAGATGGTCGGGCCACCCTGATACTGATTCGGATCCTCGGGGGCATCGGGGGCGGAGTCGTCCCCGACTGCCGCGTCGTTGGGATCCATCAGCGGGGAGTAGGGGATGTAATACGGAACGTAGTAGGGATACGCGAATCCCTGATTCTGATTGTGGTGGTGATGCGTTCCGGGCTCCTGCGGGCGGAAAGGAGGTTGATGGAAAACATGCTGCCCGGTGCCCCGAGGGCCGAGCGACGTCACGCTGGGTGGCGGCCCGTTGAACCCGGGATGTCCACCGAAACCGAAAGAGGTAACCGAGGGCGGAACGCCGTTGACCTGGGCCGAAGCGGAAAGCGTGAAAAACGAAATCAGCAGGACCACGAGAACGGGCATCCAGTACCGCATGCGGGGATAATACTCCAGGTAAAGCGGCATGGCACACTCTCCTTTTTAGTTAGATGTCAGCAGAGGGGATTTCGTTCTTCAGTTTGCGGAACGAGGTAATCACCGTAACCAGCGTCTTTTGTTTTGGTGCTCTTATAGAAACTAAGTTGTTAAATTCGGGGAGGTTAGTGGGCTTGTGCTTGCCCGCGAAAGATTTGCATAGGTCCTTCGCTTTGCTCAGAATGACAAGCGTGAGGGGTGGTTTCTCAGCGTGCGAATCCCGCACGTGCCAATTCGCTCAGGCTCCAGAGAGCATAGGCGAGCAGGAGACCGGAAATGCTGGCCAGCACAAGCATCCGTTGTTTCGTTTCCAGCAAGTCCGCGAAAATTCCGGATACGAAGACAAAGAGGAAGGGCAAGGCGACAAGCTGAAAGCCGAGGCCTTGATAGTGCTGCGCGGCAATGCCGAGCACGAGGCAAAGCGCCGCTACGAGCAAGGGCGCGGTGTTGCCAAAATAGCGTGCTCGTGGCCACACCGCGTAGGTGAGGAGCGCAGCGGGTAAGGCGAGAACCAGCGCGGGGCTGCTTTGACCGAGTTGAATCAGCAGCTCGCGATACGCTGTGGACATCGTGAAAGCCTGCGGGGTGATGCCAAACCATGCGGCGTGGCGGAGTCCATCCCAGAAGGCAGCGGGATGAAAGAAATACGCGGCGAGCAGGAGAGCGAGGGCGATGAGGCAGGCTGCAGTCCAGATGATGGCGGCCGCAGCGCGGCGAGTCGGCGCGAGATAGAGCATGAACACCAACGCAAGGGGGACCATTACGACGAGAGAGAATTGGCTGCCGACAGCCAGCGCGATTGAGATTCCGAGCAGCAACATGCGGCGCCAGTTCCATAGCACGACTTCGCGTGGAGCGTAGAGAGTATGAGCGACGGCGATGCCGGTGAAAATCGTGCCAAATGCCCCCCAGACAGCGCCGATCTCGGGTTCGGCGAACCAGAGCGCGGTGGCGCGAATCACGCCAGGAGAGAAGCAATAGAGGGTGAGGGCGACGAAACCGCCTTCATTGCCGTAGAGACGACGCGCGACGTACCACAGCGAGGCGCCGAGCAAGGCTCCGAAAACGAAATGCGGAATGCGGGCGAGCCATCCCCAATCGGGGAGCGTTTCGGATTGAAAGCGTCCCGGCCAGAGCGCAAGTGGTGCGGAGGAGATCAGGTACCAGAGGGCGGAGTGGTCGGGATCGAATCCGTCATTGTCGCGGATGCGTGGCGGAGGGCCTGGGCCAACAAGGGAGTGCGCATCGGGAGTTGCGCTGGGGCGCGGCGAATTATGCCAACGGCGCAGACCGGTGTCGAGGCGGTACCACTCGCGGAGATCGATTTCACCGGCTTGTAGGCTGCGGCTTACGAGCCAGGCACACTGTGCGAGGAAAACCAGAAGCAGTGCTCCGGCGATCCATTGTGGTCTGCCTACAGGTCCAAACATGAAAATCAATCCACAGGATAGCGAGCGAGTGTTTTACCATGGCGAGGCCCAACCCCGCAGAACTTCTAATGAGCGAGCCGGAAACTCCGCCGTCGATGCCGCCTGAAGAGCTCCGTGAAAAGAGCGCTTCGTACGAAAATTCGTCCACTTTGTCGCGTGGAGAAACCCTGTTTCGGGAAATCTTCCGCGGCGGGCAGGGCGTGCACGCCATCTGGCGGCTGGCAATCTACATCATTTTGGGCTTCTTCACGGCTTATTTTGCATTCTGGATTGGAGCCTCGTTCTTCAAGGAGCCGGTTCGCGGCGTGGCTGTTTTGTGGCAGGAGATGTATGGACAGGCGGCGCTGGTGATGGCTGCATTCGTTCCTGCGTTGGTGATGGCGCGCCTGGAAGAGCGCAGGGTGGATGAGTATGGGCTGCCGCGGCGGCATGCGTTCGGGAAGATGTTCTGGGTGGGAGCGGCGTGGGGCTTGGCGGCGATCAGCGTGTTGATGATCGGGCTGCGCGGCCTGCATGCATTTTATTTCGGACATCCCGTGTTGCACGGCGGGCGCGTTTTGAGATTTGCCGTGTTCTGGGCGGTTTACTTCGTGCTGGTGGGATTGTTCGAAGAGTTCCTGCTGCGGGGGTACACGCTCTACACGGTGTCGCAAGGGATTGGGTTCTGGCCAGCGGCGGTGTTGCTGTCGTGTGCGTTCGGCGCGATTCATTTTCGGAATCCGGGTGAGAGCTGGATTGGGTTGGCGGCAGCCGCGGGGATCGGAATTTTCTTTTGCCTGACGTTGCGCCGGACGGGCGATTTGTGGTTTGCGGTTGGGTTCCATGCGTTCTGGGATTGGGGGCAGACGTTTTTATATTCCGTGCCGGACAGCGGCACCATGGAGCCAGGTCATTTGATGCGGCCGTCATTCGCGGGTCCGGATTGGCTGAGCGGGGGGAGCGTAGGACCGGAGGGGAGTGTGTTGTGCTTCGTGGTGATTGCGGGGTTGTGCGTGGTGTTTGGGCGGAGGTATCGCGAAGTGAAGTATGGGGCAAGGAGGGTCTAGGGATCTCGTCCTTTACGTCGATGAAAACCAGCGCCGTTGGTTTCGCCCCGCTGGGGCTCGTTTTCTCTTCTCGCCTTTCCCAGCGCTAACACGCTGGGCTAATGAATGTCACCGCCTGTGGCGGCTTGTGAGTTGGATGTTCCAGGGCGGCTTCATGTATACCAAGCATGCGAATGGGAGAAATATTCCCACGCTCATACAGGTGCTTGAGTAACGTCATTTGGCAGGGTTCTGCAGTGGCAACAAACGAGTCACCGGCTTCGCCGCTTGACGGGCGGGACGCCCGTCTTTGCATTGGCGGGCGCGGTTCGTCGCGGATCATGACGGTCTTTGGGCGAAAGGCTCGGGTTGACGGTAGTTTGAATACAGGGCTGGTCGCGGCCGGTTGTGGAGGGTTTCCGGCTTTGACCAGCCCTGGCTTTCTAACGGCGTGGTAGCGAAACGAACCGGATGGCAGTCAGTTTCGCCAGGGTTTCTAGTTTGTCCACGGCAAGAGTGCCGTTGAGCATCTTGTTCGCGGGGTGGTCTTGCTTGAGATCGAAGCCGAGCGCTTTGAGTTGGGCGCGCACGGCGGGCGAGTCTTCAGTGAGCCAGATCTCGAGGGCAATTTTGCCTGCGTGAACGTTCGCGCAGGACCCGGAGTTCTTGGCCGCGCAATCGAGGGCGGCGAGAACTGCGGGCTGGAACTTGCTCTCGAGAAGCTGGCGTTCTTTGGTGAGCGGAACAGCCGCTGGGAGTACCGCGTTCTTCTCATCAAGGGTTGCAGCTCGCTGTGCTTGAGCAGGCGGAGGAGGTGGCGGTGGCCCTGGCGCTGGGACAGGCGCAGCCAGCGCAGCACGCGCAGTGGCCATCGGCATTGATTTACTAACGACGCCTCCACTGATCCGACCAGCCTGGCCGCCGTAGTAGTCGTACTGGCGCTCTCCGAAGACTGTGTCACGATTCACGCCTTCAGGGATTTCAACCGGCACTTCCATACGCTGCGGCTTGCCGTCTTTGGTCACGATGCGGTCTTCGACTGCTACGAACGATGTGAACTGCGTCATCAGACGATAGTCGAGGCCGAGTTGCGTGATCTGCTCCTTGAGGGCGGGTTTCATCGCGCCTTGCTGCAGGCCGAGCCAGTCCTGTGACATGAGGTCATCGATGCGGCGGCGGGCCCAGAAACCGGCGAGCGCATCGAATGGGGGAGAGCTGGGGGAGAAGGTCACCGGGATCTCGCGGGTAAACGGGCCTCCGGCGCGTGTGCCTTTCAAGTGGATCTTTCCGGTCGCAGATTGCGTGTAGCGGCCGCTGATGACGAGCGGCTGGCCGCTGAACAGATCGGGTAAGCGTTGCGGGTACACATCGGTAACGGGGAGGCCTCCCCAGTCGATGTAGAGATCGGTGAGCAGCGGCGAGCGCACGCGTTCGTAGAAGCGGTGGGCAGCTTCGTCGGCTTTGTCGGCGAGCGTGACGTATTCGACCGCGCCGCGGCCGCTTTCGGCCATCTTGTCGAGCAGGAAACGATTGACGGCGGTGCCGATGCCGAAGGCGAAAACGCGCGCATTGGGATGCTTCTGGACTTCGCCGACGATTTCCATGTCGTTGCCGACATAGCCGTCCGTGAGGAAGCAGACGACGCGGACGTGATCCTGCTTGTCGGAGGGCACGAGGGCGGCACGGATGGCTTTCATCATTTCGGTGCCGCCTCCGCCGGTTCGCGTGGCGAGGACCGCTTTCGCCTTGCGGATGTTTTCGGCGGTGGGATAGACGGGTTCGGGGAAGACGATGTGCGTATCGCCGGAAAAGGTGATGAGGTTGAAGGTGTCACCGGGATAGAGTTCATCGAGCGCGCGGCTGATCACTTCTTTCGCCTTTTCGAGAGGGAAGCCCCACATGGAGCCGGATGTGTCGAGTACGAAGACGAGTTCTTTGGGCTGGATGTCGGATTCGGGCAGACGCGCGGGCGGCTGCAGGATCATGGTGAAGTAACCGCCAGCGCCCTTGGAACGTCCGGGAGCGGGCGTCGAGAGAATGGCGTCGGCGATCTCCGGTCCGGCGACGTCGTATTTCAGGATGAAATCTTTGTTCGGGATGACAGCTTCGTCGCGCAGGCGGATGCTGGCGCGGCTGGCGCTCTGGCGATTGACGTCGATGTCGTGAGACTTCGAGCGAACATCCTGAATGGGGATGCCGGCATCGAGTGCGAGTTCCAGTGAGATGTCGTGCCCGGTGCGCGGCCCTTTGCCGCGACCCACGGGGTGATGCGAGAGGCGTCGGGAACGCGGTTGGTATCAGGCGCCCAGCCGCCGCCCTGATGGCCGGTCGCCTGTCCCGGGATGTAGCGCGGGCCGACCACCATGGGAAAGACGAATTCGTACGAGCCCGCTTCATAGCGCAGGGTTTCGACGTAGCTGATGGTGACGGTGACTTGTTCGCCGGGGAGGATGTTCGCGACCGACTGCGTGAAAATGTTCGGACGCTCCTGATCGAGCAGGGCGGCGACGTGGCCGGTGTTCCTGGCGTGCTCGTAGATGGCGCGCGCTTCTTCGCGGCGCTTGATCACGCTGCGCACAGTGCGGTCGCCTATCTGGATGGTCATGTCGTCGACAGCAGCATCTTGCGGGAGCGGGAAAGTGTAGACGGCTTCGATGTTCTGGGTGGCCGTGTTGGCGAAAATCTGCGTGACGGTGACGCGGGCGAGAAAGCCGCTGATGCCGGCGCGCACGTCGGTGTGCTTGAGCGGGCAGGCGCCCAGGATTTTGCCATCCTTGCCGACGATGCCAAGGGAGCCGGGCGTGGTGCCGGTGGTTTCTCCAGGCGATGCGGCGAGAACAGCAGGTTGCGGGCTGGCGACGGCGAGAACAAGAACCGTCAGGAAAATCGCGAGCATGGAGAGACTGGAGCCCCGGGGATTGCGTTTCATACAAACCTCCGCGACGTGAATGACCTGGAAGCTGGTGGACGAATTGGCGTTGCCGGTGTGCATGGGATTTTTTGTTCAGGCCTGCGCGGGATTGGCGACTTTCCGCGGCGCAGCGGTGGGCCAATCGAAAAAGCGGCGGCCGGTCCAGCGGAGCGCGCGCCACGCAATGACGGAGGCAAACAGAATTGTCACGCTCCATGCGAGGATCACGGGCACATAGAACAAGATTGCGGCCATGGTGGTGGCGTAGTCGGCGAGGGTGCGCAGCGAGATGCTGATGATGGCGACGGTTTCAACTTGCTTCGAGAGCGTCTGGAGTTCGGCTTGTTGCTGCTCGATCTGGCCGCGAACTTCGCTGAGCTTCTGCTCGACCTCGAGAAGGTCGCTGATTTTATAAGCGCTCTTCATGATGGTGAGGTACTGGACTTCTTCGGCGCGCAGGTTGCGGAGGCGCGCTTCCATATCGACGTACTGGCGGGTCATGTCGCGCGCGTCGGTCTTCTCGCTTTCGACACGCACAGCGAGCTTGCGGATCTGTGCTTTCGCGTCTTCGAAGTGCGGGGCTGGAACGCGAATGGTGATGTCTGCTGTCGGAGTTTCCCTGGTTCCAGCGATCTGCGCGGTCTCGAGATAACCGCCCATACTTTCGGCCATGCGCCGGATCTGCTCAGCAGCATCCGCGGGACTCTTGACGGTGAGTTCCAGCGCACCGGTGCGCACGATCTTGCGATCAGCGGACTCTTCTCCAGCCCGGGCCGCGGATTTGAGTTTGGCGGTAGCACCTGCGGTTGATAGAGACACGGGAGCGGCATCGGGGAGAGTCATATTTTGGAGGCGGTTGCTGGCGTAGAGGTGATCGGTTTGGGGGATCGAGCTGGGGCGAATTGGCGATGCAGCTTGACGATACGCGGGCTTGGACAGAGATGCTGCGAGAAGCAGAACTCCACTCAAGAGGACAATTGCCACCCACGGTCTATTTCCGCGCTTGAGTGACTCTGTGATGGCTGGCATGTGTTGTCTCCTGTCCCGAGAACGAATGTTCCTTGGGAGCTTGCAGGAGATTTGTTGGCGTAGGCCCAGACGCCCTCGTCTGGGCGGGGGCAGCAGCCCGCGGAGGATGCACAAGTAAGCTGCGGAGCTTCGCTCCGCTGGGCAGACGAGGGCGTCTGCCCCTACGCGGTTCGTGCGATGGCGGCGGCGAAGCGGGTTGGGGCTTGGGGATGGTCGGCGAGGAAGAGTGCGGGCTCGATGAGTTCGAGTTCCATCAGGAGGAAATGGCCTTGATCGACGACTCCGTCGACTCGCGCGTAGACAGTGGGGTCGACTGCTTCGATGGTGCGGATGGCGCTGGCGAGGACATGGGGTGGAGGATCGGCGAGGCGGGCGGTTCCTCCGAAATCGTTCTGCACGCGG
>Ga0307478_10004075_pt1 | contig 10531 bp, 8 predicted proteins | sample atmos_gasesECM4C_2_FD_203713 | JGI IMG/M metagenome (GOLD analysis project Ga0307478, IMG submission 203713) | Hardwood forest soil microbial communities from Morgan-Monroe State Forest, Indiana, United States - atmos_gasesECM4C_05 | ecosystem: Environmental > Terrestrial > Soil > Temperate...
GCTACATCTCGCAGGTCATGACGCTGCTGCCCGGCGATCTGATCGCCACTGGCACGCCGAAAGGCGTGGGGCCGGCAGTTGCCGGCGATGCGATCGAGGTCACCGTTGAGGGAGTGGGAACGCTGCGCAATCCGGTGGTGGATGAATAACTGCGGTCATCTTCGGGTCGTCCGTTCGTAACCTCCGCACCTCTTCCTTGAAACACGTTTCCGGCTTATTCTGTTCAGTCAGGAAGTCGACGCTCTGCGCGCCGTTTTCTTCCCTTTTCAGTCATGAATCCATTCCGTCTTTATAGTTTGATTTTAGGTGGTACGGGTATTGTCTTTGCGCTGTACTTTCTGTTGCGGCGAAAGCCGAAGACTGCCGAGGAACTGGAACGTTCGCGCCGTGAATGGCTCGATAGCGTGGGGCGCATCACCGACGGCACCGTGATCGATGTACAGGAACTGCCCTTCGAGAACCAGCGTTCCTCGACGATGCTCATCTACCAATACGACGTCGCCGGCGTCTCGTACGAAGCCTCGCAGGACGTAACCTATCTCCGCCAGTGGGTCAACCTGCACTCCTGCCGCCTGGGACTGCCGACCTCGGTGAAATACGATCCCCAGAATCCCGGCAACTCCCTCGTCGTTTCCGAACGCTGGATGGGGCTGAGACAGTAAGAGACCGGTTCTCAGTTGTCAGTTCCCAGTTCTCAGTTAAACCCAACAACGGTCAGTACCCGTATTAGCGCTTTCCGGCACGTGGGTTCGAAGCTGTTCGACACCGTGTCCCCAGCGCATGCGGTCGTGCGACATGAGACCCAACCACCATAATTCAGTTAGTTTTTTTCCCAAGAAAAAATCCGAGGCACACCTCCGCCCGGTGAGCACTGAGAACTGACTTCTTAGCTTCCCGCCGCGAAGCCGCCGGTGTGGGCCACTGTGATGCGGAGATACTTGTAAGGATTAACAGGAGTGTCGTTGATGCGGACTTCGTAGTGAAGATGTGGACCGGTGCTTCGTCCGCTGAGTCCGACGAAGCCGATGACCTCACCCCGGTGTACATGCTGCCCCGGTGCAACTGCGAAGCCGGAAAGATGTCCGTAACGCGTGGCGATTCCGTGACCGTGCTCAAGCACGATCGCGCGACCGTAGCCGCCCATGAAATCGGCAAACTGCACCGTGCCGTCTGCCGGAGCGACCACCGGCTGCCCCACCATCGCTGCGATATCAACACCGGTATGGAACGCGCCCTCCCCGTTGAACGGGTCCGTGCGTTCGCCAAACGATCCGGTCACCTGGCCTTCCACTGGCCACAGGTTCGGAGCCGAGTTGGCCCGAGCCCAGTCGGCGGTGGTTACGTTGCGCGTCAAGCCAAGGGAAAGTCCCGTAGTCGTTGCGCCGGTCAGAGCTGAAGTCTTCAAGGCATACAGCTGATCCAGTGAAGAACTCACCTCTGAGTTGCGCACCTGCTCTTCGCCACCAGTGACCAGAATCGGATCCGATTTCAAGCCGTACAGTGACGAAACCTCGCTCGCCAGCGAACCGAGCGACGCGACCTGTACGTCGCGTTCCGTGGCCACCTGCTCGAGCCGGGTGTAGCGGTCCTTCAAGTCGTCTTTTTCGGTCCGCAGCTGGTTGTAGCTCGAAACCTTCAAAAGCATGCGAACGTAGGAGCTGGCAATGCCGGTCAAGCTCAGAAAACCGACCGCCGCACCTACAACAAAAATGTAGAGATAGTGGACGGGGATGGGGATTTTGCGCAGTTGCCCGTCGTCATCGCGAGCGACAAAAAGAATGTAAAAACGTTTGCGCAATAGACCCTTCCATTCTTGAATTTGGGACCATGCCCGGGCGGCCTGCGGTTACAGGAGCCCTGTTCTGCATCCCGATTCCAGAGCCACGCCACCATTGCAAGGTTGCTGAGGCGCGCTCACCACCTACCAGAACCAGGTAAGGCCAATGTATTTACGTGTCCGCAATTAATACCCATTGCAGGACTTATCTTGGCCAAAGGTCGTCGGAAATAGCTGTCAAACGGTAACAAAGTGGGTTCCTGCCTGTCAACGGCAGCAGGCACCCTTTTGGGGTTACCAAGGACCGGTAATCCCACTTGGACCCTGGGACGCATTACGGCCCTGTAACCGCCTATTGGACCTTCGGGTAATGCCCTTTGCCTTCTTAAGCTGACGCCTTTCGCCGCGGCTGGCCAGACTCGTTATAGTGATCGCGTGCCGCTCCCCGAAAAAGCTCTCATTGCGCGCCTGCGAAACCAAGCCCGACGAAGCCGGTCTCTCGTCACCGGCATTGGAGATGATTGCGCTGTCCAGCGGGTTGGTCGGATGTTTGATGTACTTGTCACTACGGATTTCAGTATCGAAGGGGTCCATTTCCGGCGAGAATGGCATCCCCCCGAAATCGTGGGACGCCGCTGTCTGACTCGCGGGCTGAGCGATATCGCCGCCATGGGAGGCGAGCCGGCCACAGCCTTCCTCTCGCTGGCTCTTCCGCGAAAACTGCCTCAGAAATGGGTCGATGGATTTTACAAGGGACTTCTGGCGCTCGCCCAAGAGTTCAAAACCGCCCTGGCCGGAGGCGATACTGCGCAGTCTCCAGATGGCATTTATGCAGACATCGTTGTCACCGGGTACGTCCCGCGCGGGCGAGCGGTGTTGCGGTCGGGTGCGAAACCTGGCGACGAGATCTACGTGACTGGGGCTCTTGGCGGCTCGGCAGCAGCGCTGCACGAATTTTTCGCAGGACGAAGACCCAAGCCGCAGAATTTTCCTCGACATTTCGCCCCGGTTCCAAGGGTTGCTGTCGGCCGCTTTTTGCGCGAGAAGCGGATTGCCGCGTCGATGATCGACCTCAGCGACGGCCTGTCGACCGATCTCGCCCACATCTGCGAAGAGTCCGGACTGGGCGCCGAGATTCTGGAGGCGTCCATTCCGCGGGCTCGGGTGGGCCCAAAGCATTCTCTCGTCTCTCTCGAGGATGCACTCCACGGTGGCGATGACTATGAGCTGTTGTTCACGGCTCGCTCCGGAAAACACGTGCCGACGCAGATTGCCCGCGTTCCCATCACATGCATCGGCCGCATCACCCGACAGAAAACAATCGTCCTCATCGAGGAAAACGGCTTGCACAAGCGACTCCGTGCGCAGGGTTGGGAACATTTCAGGAAATAAATGGGCATCGTCCAACAGGACACGTCCCGACGTACCTTCGCGTGATCTAGTACCTGTCCTTTCACGAGGATAGAGTACGTTTATGTCGTCTTTTCGTATCGCCCTTGCTTCTGTGGTGTTGGCCGCGCTCTGTGTGACGGGCGCCGCAGCGCAGCACAATCCGTCCGCCACACCGCCAGCCTCGCCCGCGGCGGGCAACGAGCCTGTCAACGTCGACGAGGCGTTTATCCATAAGCAGTTTGGCGAGGAATTCTCGCTCACGCCCGTTTCAACACCGTTCGTGCGCGATATCGATGGCGACGGTATCGACGACTTCGTGATCGTGGCGCGCAGCAAGAAGCCGATGCTCGATGCTGCCGAGCACAGCTATCGCGTGATCGATCCCTATTATGACTTCTTCGGCTACGGCGATCCCAAGCTCACCGCCAGCTTTGGCTCCGAAGACCTGATGGAAAAGAATCTCGTCATCTTGGTGATTCATGGCTCCGGAGCAGAGTCATGGCGCGCCGAGACCCCGAAAGCTAAGTTCGTCATTATCAATCTGCCCTTCAAGAAGGTCGTGGTCCGCCGCCTTCAGCTGCGTAAGAAGGTGGTGAACGCGATTTTCGCGGAAGAGGCCAACTCCAGCGCCGGCGATTCGGTGGTCTTCTGGGACGGCACCAAGTATCGCTACCAGCCACTGGGGACCGGCGGGGACGACTAGTCTGCGTTTGTCCCAATCTCTGCTTAGCGATTATTCATGATGCAGGTGTCCGATGCTGCGGGTGCGAAGAAACAGCTTCACACGTTATCGTGGAGCTTTCAGCAAACCTTTAAAACTCCTGTTAGAACGTTGGCGCCATTCGCCGCCACCACCGTTTCGGCCGGTTCGCTGCAGGCAGCGTTCGTCACCATCGAACAGGTGGTGTTTGAACCCGAGCACCTGATTTCACTCCTTAGCGAATATTCTCTCTCGCACAGCTTTCGAAAAGGAACAACCGTGACAGCTTCCGGTTCAAATGAGGTTGCCAAACTACTCCGCGCCGCCTTCGCCGATTCAGTCGACTTTCTTTTTGTTCCCAGGCCTAAGTCATTTGTGATTTACGCAGACCACGACGAGTACGCAACTTTTTACGCGAATACCAAGTCGAACCTGAACCGTGTCGTGGCGGCGCTTTCGGCGAAAAGCTTCGAGCAGGTCGCGGACTATACGAGACCCTTGTAGCAAAAACAAACTTCTGCACGACAACTGCCATAAGACCCTCCTCCACCTGAACCTTTATTCTCCCCTCCTCGCCTATAATCTCCCGCTATGGACCTCGAACAGAAGCTCGAAGAACTCAAAAAGCGCGACCACCTGGCCGAAGAAGGCGGCGGAGCCAAGCGCCGCGAGAAGCAGCACAAAGACGGCAAGATGTCGGCGCGCGAGCGTATCGAGTTCCTGCTCGACGAGGGCACCTTCGAAGAGACCGACAAGCTCGTCACGCACCGCTGCAACGACTTCGGCATGACCGAGCAGAAGTTTTATGGCGACGGCTTCATCACCGGCTACGGCCGCATCGAAGGCCGGCTCGTATTTCTCTTTGCCCAGGACTTCACCGTCTTCGGAGGATCGCTCTCGGAAGCCAACGCCGGAAAGATCGTCAAGATCATGGATCTCGCCGCCAAGATGGGCGCGCCCGTGATTGGACTGAACGACTCGGGCGGCGCGCGTATTCAGGAAGGCGTGATGTCGCTGGCCGGCTACGCTGACATCTTTCTGCGCAATACGCTTTACAGCGGAGTGGTTCCGCAGATCTCGGCGATCATGGGCCCGTGCGCGGGCGGGGCGGTCTACTCGCCAGCCATCACCGATTTCATCCTGATGGTCGACAAGACTTCTTACATGTTCATCACCGGCCCCGATGTGATCAAAACCGTTACCCACGAAGAGGTCACAAAAGATCAGCTCGGCGGCGCGATGACGCACAACGAGACATCCGGCGTCGCGCACTTTCTCTCGCATGACGACGCAGAGTGCCTGTCGATGGTGCGCGAGTTACTGAGCTTCGTTCCGTCCAACAATCTGGAAGACCCGCCTCGGCGCCCCTGCACCGATCCCGTCGACCGCGCCGATCCCGCCCTCGACAAGATCGTCCCCGCCGAATCGAACCGTCCTTACGACATCAAGGACGTGATTCACGCCGTGATCGACGACGGTTACTTCTTCGAGGTGCAGGAGCACTACGCGAAGAACATCGTCGTCGGCTTCGCGCGCCTCAACGGCCGCTCGGTAGGCATCGTCGCCAACCAGCCCGCGATGCTCGCAGGAACGCTCGACATCAACGCGTCGATCAAGGGCGCCCGCTTCGTGCGCTTCTGTGACTGCTTCAACATCCCGTTGGTGACCTTTGAAGATGTTCCCGGATTCCTCCCCGGCACGAACCAGGAGTACGGCGGCATCATCAGGCACGGTGCGAAGCTGCTATTCGCCTTCGCCGAAGCGACCGTGCCGAAGGTCACGGTGATCACGCGCAAAGCCTACGGCGGCGCCTACTGCGTCATGGCGTCGAAGCACATCCGCACCGACGTAAATTACGCTTGGCCGACGGCAGAAATCGCCGTCATGGGGCCGGAGGGAGCGGTCGACATCGTCTACAAGCGCGAACTCGAACAGGCCGCGAATCGCGAGGAGATGCGCCAGTCGAAGATCGAGGAATTTCGGGAACGATTCGCGAATCCATACGTCGCGGCGGATCGCGGCTTCATCGACGCGGTCATCCTGCCTCGCGAGACCCGCAAGAAGCTGATCCAGGCGCTCGAGATGCTGCAGAACAAGCGCGACAAGAACCCGCCGAAGAAGCACGGGAATATCCCGCTGTAGGAGTCAGGCTCTAGGCTCTGGTGCCTGTGTCGCGGCCCGATATAGGTAGAGACGGTGGGAAGTGACCACCGTTCAGCCGCGGAGCGGCGACAGAGTTTAGCCCCGGGCGTAAGCCCGGGGAAAGGCCCAGTGGGACACGGCGAGTCCGCTTCAGCGGACGGCACGGGTTGCGACACTGCGTCAATCTCACTCCACGATCCCCACCGCATATCCCTCGCCGACTTCGCCGAAGTCCACCAGCCGAATCCCAGCGTCCCGCAACTCGGACTCGATTTCCTCGCGTGTGAACCAATGGCTGTAGCTCCAATTAAGGTGATCGCCGAGCTCGACAGGTTCTTTCCTTCCGCCGACCAGACTTCTGATCGAGTTGGCGATCCGGAAAGCAAGAACGTCATAACCCGAGCTCCCAGGTCGAGCGAAAAACGACAGCAGCACAGGCGAACCTGGAAACGCGCGCTGCCGCAGCGCCCGCAGGAAGGCCTCTCTGCGCTGCCGAGACGGAATGTGGCTGTACGCCGTCCAGCCAATGATCACTGCGCTATAAGAAGAGGAGCCAGGCGGAACCTGGTCCGGTGGGCAAAGAAAAACGCCACGTGCTTCGCCCAGCTGGTCAAAGATCGCGTGGCTGGCGTCGACGAGCGCCGGATTGCACTCGAAGCCCTCCGCCGAATAGCCCGCGCGCCGAAGTGCCAAAACTTCTCTTCCGCCGCCGGCGCCCGCCACAAGCACATGTGAGCCAGCCCGAAAGTAGCGCTCCACGGCATTGCGTTCCCAATCGAAGAATCCGCGTAGGTTGCCTTCCGGCGAAGTGCTTTCCTGTGACTGCCCATAGTGTGCCGCGGTGACCGCATTCAACTCGTCGGCGCTTAAACCACCGAGCCAAAGACCCTCATGAATCGCCGTCGCCAGTCGCACGCTGCGATTGAACCAGGAATCCGCTCGCTGGAAGAAGCGCACCCGGCGCGACCGGGCAGCTACTCGCGATGTCGCAGACGAATCGAGCGTTTCTTGATCTTCACCTTTCTCGATCGAGTTCGGCGGTGATTCCGGGTTCTGCATTTCGGCGCCGGCGGTGAACCGACGATATTGTCGCAGAGGTCGAACGCGACGAGCCGAAACATTACCCACTAGAGAGTAGAATGCGGCTTCCCAGGAGGGCCCCATGAGAGTCTGCTCACTCAGCCTGGTACTTGTGGCATTCCTTGCTTCCGCCTTCGCCCAGGATCCGCAAACTTGGCTCGCGAACCTCCCTCAAGCCAAGGACTACGTTCAGAAGCGCTCCTCGAGCTACGATCGCACGGGAGCGAATGCCGACGCGCGCCCCGTGGCCCCTGGGGAAACCCTTACGGTCCTCGATGACGCAGGCCCGGGGCTGGTCACGCATATCTGGTTCACGATCGCCAGCCCTGATCCCTGGCATCTGAAGGCTCTCGTTCTGCGCGCTTACTGGGACGGCGAGACCACGCCCAGCGTCGAAACGCCGATCGGTGACTTCTTCGGCCTCGGCTTGGGCGACTACTACCTCTACCAGTCCATTCCGCTGAGCGTCGGTTCCGACAAGGCGCTGAATTGCCTCTTCCCGATGCCGTTTCAGAAGCACGCGCGCATCACCGTGACCAACGAGGGTTCGCGCAAGGTTGATTCCCTCTACTTCAATATCGATTACCGTCAGTACTCGAAGCCGCTCCCGGGCGACCAACTCTACTTTCACGCGCAATACCGGCAAGCGAACCCAAACTCAGGCTGGACCGCGGACTGGACATCGAACGCTGATCCGCGTGTCAACGACAAGAAGAACCTCGACGGTGCGGGGAACTACGTCTGGATGGAAGCCACGGGCCGAGGGCACTATGTGGGAGTGACCATGTCAATCTTGCAGAACCAGGACGACTGGTGGGGCGAGGGTGACGACATGTTCTTCATCGATGGCGAAGCACGGCCCTCGATCAACGGTACTGGATCCGAAGACTATTTCCTCGGCGCGTGGGGCTTCACTGCGGGCGCCTTTGACTACGGCCTGTACGGGGCACCGGTGAAAGGACCCGAGAAGGCGGGCAGCCGGACGTCGGTCTACCGTTTTCACCTCGACTCGCCAATCACCTTCACGAAATCATTGCGGGCGACCATCGAACACGGCCACGCGAATCATCGCTCCGACGATTTCTTTTCCGTGGCCTACTGGTACCAGACCGAGCCACACGCCGAATTTCCGCAGCTGCCCGCCCTCGATGAGCGGATGCCGAAGCTGCACGCCGTCGGCGGACCGGGAAACGCCAGAGGTGGGAAGTAGGAATCCAGGTTGTACAGGCTACACGTTCCTGAAGACAGCGAGGATAACCGGGAAACAAAGAGGCGTGGTGGCTGCGAAGCAGAGAGTTTGCAGCTAAAACTCAAGCCGAACGACCGACGGCTTGATGAACCGCCAGCACAAACTAAGAGTCCCGAGGTGATGTTGATCTCATTCGTCTCGGCCAGTAGCTCGCGTTAGACCCTTGCCGACCTGCTCTCGTCGCTTCCTTGCGGGTTGCGACGCGCGATCTCGGTTCGGGCTCCGGGCTCACCGCCAACCGGATAAATCAGTTCAACGCCTCGGGACTCTATCTTGCCTTCGTGCGTTCGTTCCTGTTCTCCTCGACCAGCGCTTTGCTATAGACCCTTGCTGACCCTCTCTAGTCTCTTTCGAGTCTAGTGTGATCTCACTTGAGTCCCGGACGCTGCACCAATCGGCAAAACTTAAGAACGTGCCGAAGAACGAGTATCGTTTTACTCTCTTTAAATTTTTCGTCAATCAAAACTACGCGTTTCTATCTATTGCAAAATCAATCGAGTGCAGCTCGTTCACAGCCCGCTGCCGCATTTCGGTGCAACCCATTCGCACAAACCTGCAAATTCCCCGCGGTTTTCGGTTTTTTCCCATGTTCACCAAATTCAAGATCGATTTTCTGGGCGCACGCACGCGCTTCTTCCCATGTGGAAATGTCGTCACAAAACAGAAATGATGCGGGGTTCGAAATCGAAGAGAGACTTATTGCAACCGCGAAAAATGAGAATTTGCTCGTGCGAACGCCTAGCCATCAAGCTTTTTGCTCAACAATTGATTCACAACCTGCGGATTGGCCTGCCCTTTCGAGGCTTTCATGACTTGTCCGACGAAAAATCCGATCACGGTCTTCTTCCCCGCGCGGTACTGCTCGACTTGCTTCGGGTTCGCTGCGATCAGTTCGTCGATGATCTTTTCGAGCGCCGATGTATCGCTCGACTGCACTGGACGGCCCTGCTCCTCATAGACAACGGGGAAGTCTTTGTTGCTTTCGAAGCTCAGGTCGTAAAGATCCTTGAGCATCTTGCTCGAGATCGCACCCGACTCCACCAGGTCCGCCGACGCGGCCACGCCCTGCATCGAAATCGGGGATTGCCCGATCTCCAGGTTCTTAGCCTTCAAGCGTCCCATCAGCTCGCCCTGCACCAGGTTCGCCACACGTTTTGGATTTTTCGCCGCCCTGGCTGCCGACTCGAATTGATCGGCCAACTCCTTCGAAAATGTGAGCACGGTTGCGTCATATTCGGTGATCCCATAATCGGCTACCATTCGCGCCCGCCGCGCCTCGGGGAGCTCCGGCAACTGCTTGGCAATCTCGTTCTTCCACTTCTCGTCCACCACTAACGGCAGCAAATCCGGCTCGGGGAAGTAGCGATAGTCGTGCGCCTGCTCTTTCGACCGCATGCCGTAGGTCTTGCCCTCGTTCGCGTTATACAGGCGTGTTTCCTGCATGATTCGCCCGCCCGACTCAATCACGTCGATCTGCCGGTCGATCTCGTACTCCAGCGCCTCGCGGATAAAACGGAACGAATTCACGTTCTTGATCTCCGTTTTCGTCCCGAACTCCTTCTGCCCGCGGGGCCGCACGCTAATGTTGGCGTCCGCACGCAGCGAGCCCTCCTCCATGTTGCAGTCACTCACGCCGGTGTAGAGGATAATTTCCTTCAGCCGAGTCAAGTATTCGTGAGCCTCTTCTGGCGACGCAATATCCGGCTCGCTCACGATCTCAATCAGCGGCGTTCCCGTCCGGTTCAGATCGATCGCCGTTTTCTCCGCCGCCTCGGGAAAGCCTTCGTGCAGGCTTTTGCCGGCATCTTCCTCGAGGTGCAACCGGGTGATCCCGATCTTTTTCTTCGCGTTGCCCACTTCGATTTCGATGAATCCGTGCTCGGCGACCGGCTTGTCGTACTGCGAAATTTGGTAGCCCTTGGGCAGGTCCGGATAAAAGTAGTTTTTGCGCGCGAAGATCGACGTTTCGTTGATGCGGCAGTTCAGCGCCATTGCCGCCAGCACCGCGAATTCAACCGCTCTCTTATTCAGAACGGGCAGCGACCCCGGCATTCCCAGGCACACCGGGCAAACATTCGTGTTGGGCGGAGCACCAAAGCGAGTCGAGCACGAGCAGAAGATCTTGCTCTCAGTGAGCAGTTGCACGTGCACTTCCAGGCCGATCACCGGCTCGTATTTCGCGCGTGCGCCC
>Ga0307478_10004076_pt1 | contig 10528 bp, 11 predicted proteins | sample atmos_gasesECM4C_2_FD_203713 | JGI IMG/M metagenome (GOLD analysis project Ga0307478, IMG submission 203713) | Hardwood forest soil microbial communities from Morgan-Monroe State Forest, Indiana, United States - atmos_gasesECM4C_05 | ecosystem: Environmental > Terrestrial > Soil > Temperate...
GTATTCTTCCGCGGCGGCGGCCTGCTCCATACGCTGCTGAAGCGAGCGCGCAAGGTCCGTGGGCCGGCCTTCCAGGAACAACTTCACGTCGCGGACGGCCTCATGATAGGTTTCAGGCGTGGTCAAATCCTGCACGCACGGACCCAGGCAGCGTTTGATGTAGTACTGAAGACAGGGGCGCGGATGAAAACGTGTGAGATCCACCTTGCACGAGGGGATCAGAAAATTTCGGTGAATCAGATCGACAATGCGGTAGGCGAGGTTCGCCGGAAAATACGGGCCGTAGTAGGCGCTGCCGTCCTTGCGCAGACGCCGCGTGACGTACACCCGCGGCCAGCGCTCGCCTAGCGTGAGTTTTACGTACGGGTAGGTTTTGTCGTCGCGCAGCAGGATGTTGAAGCGCGGCTTGCGCTGCTTGATCAGATTATTTTCGAGTGCCAGCGCCTCTTTGTTGTTGCGGACGACGATATAGTCAACATCGACTGCCTCGCGGATCAACGTTCCGGTCTTTGAATCCTCCCATCGGCCTTCGTGGAAGTAGCTGGCCACGCGGTTGCGCAGATTTTTCGCCTTGCCCACATAGATGACTTCGTCCTCGGCGTTTTTGTAGAGATACACACCGGGCTCGGTGGGAATGGTGCGAATTTTCTGGAGCAGATCCATGCACGGATAGTGAATGTCTTCATTTTAGATGATTGGAGACAGAGCCCGTCTCCCGCCTTGCTGCTGTGCTACGATTCGCGGCGGCACCGGGGATGTCTCTGGCGACAGGCAAGAGGGATTCTCCAAGAAATAGAGCCCGACCGTATAAAATTTCCCTACGCCATGTGGGCTTTGCGTTGCCGGGGCCCAATACAGTTAATGGCGGTTACCGCGACGAGCCTTCCAAATCATTGAAAACGTTTATACTTATGGTCGGACGTGCCGATACGGGAAACTGGCACGTCCCGTGCAAAAGTAAGGGCGGGATTAGCAGGCACCAACGACTTTCCCAGGGCCCGCATCAGACCGTACGCGCGCGGGTAAACCCAGTCGCGCTGAGACGAGAAATCTAAGGAGCTCCACCATATGAATCGCACTTCGTTGACGATTTTCCTGGCGGCTTGCATGGCATTGACCATCGGCTGTACCAGCAAGAACTACGTGAAGCAGCAGACAACGCCTCTGATCAACAAGACCAACGAGCTTGATGATATGACGGCGAAAAACAGCAAAGACATCAAGGATGTGGACGCCCGAGCTCAGGCTGGCATCCAGGCTGTGAACGCAAAGACGGCTGAAGTCGACCAGAAAGCGCAAACCGCGGGGCAGAACGCTGCCCAGGCACAACAGGTGGCGGACGCAGCGAATGGCCGCGTTGGCGTTCTCACCAACACTGTGGCGAACCTCGACAATTATCGTCCCGTGGCGGAGACTTCCGTTAAGTTCGGTTTCAACCGGGACAACCTCACGCAGCAGTCGAAGGATGCTCTCGATCAAATGGCGGGAAGCATTGCCAGCACCAAGGGCTACATCATCACACTGGAAGGCGGAACAGATTCAGTGGGATCGGCCGAGTACAACTACGACTTAAGCCAGCGGCGGGCGAATGCGGTCATCCAATATCTTGCGTCGAAATACAATGTGCCGGCGCACAAGATTTATGTGATTGGGCTGGGCAAAGACAAGCCCGTAGAGTCCAACAAGACGAAACAAGGCCGCGCCGATAACCGCCGCGTCGATGTCCGCCTGATGACCAACACGGTGGGCGATACGAACCAGCCGGCAACGCCAGCCACGACTGGACAAAATAATCCGTCGTCGATGTAAAGCGTCTTTGAAACAAATAAGCTTTCCTCCTCCCCGGAGGACTTTGCCAACCAGGTCGCTCAACTCCCCCTGAGCGGCCTGTTTTTTCTGCTTGAATCGGCATGTTAGGGCCAGCTGCATTGGGATTCGCCCTAGATGGTTTAACCCGTGCAGTCAATCGCTTGCGCGGGTAAAATGTTCAATATGACTTCGCGGTTGTTCGTATTTGCGGTGTTGAGTTTATCGGTGGCCGCATGGGCGCAACAGGGAAGCCCTTCCGACAAGGAGACGCCGAAAGGTTCGCAACCGAGTTCACAGGAATCCACTCGCTCGGCAACCAACTCAGCCCCGCCGCGTTCCGATCGGGTGCAGGCCGAGGATTTGGGGTCGGAAGTGGGTGAGAGCTCCAGCAAAGAAACGCAGACTGATTTGACTCCGCCAGAGGATGATGCAAAGGTTCATCCGCAGAGTTCGGCCGCAGTGGCCGAAGCTGAGGCGGAAACATTGGGCGGTAAGAGCGGAATCACGGAATTTCATACCTGGGATCCACACAAGGCTGCGAAAAGCATCGAAGTGGGCAATTTCTATTTCAAGCGCGGGAACTACAGAGCCGCGGAAGACCGCTACCGCGAGGCGCTACGCTACAAAGAGAACGATGCAATGGCTACGATCCGGCTGGCGATATGTCTGGAAAAGTTGGGCGTGATTGACGACGCACGAAGCGAGTACGAAAGCTATCTGAAGATTCTGCCGCACGGACCAGAAGCAGAACAAGCGCAAAGGGCGATTGACCGCCTGAAGGCGCAGGCGGGGCTAACCAAGCCGCAGTAGACCGATGTTGTTGCTCACCAGGCGGCGCGAACGGCACGAGGCCGCTTCGATTTCTCCTTCCTAGGAGTCAAGCGGCCTGCGGATTTTTCGTTGCTATTATCGTCACTGTGGCTCACCTTGCTGTGAGCCTCTTCGCCTAGAATCAGATTCCTTGGCCACTTCGGGCCGGAGCATGTGGTTCCCTTGCTCCGCGCTGCTTCCGCGACGATGACCTCCACTGCGTCCAGACAGGCATGGAACATTTGTGTGCGCAAGGGGCCCACCGCACCACCGCGGATTAAAAGCATCGCGGTGCCGTGCATCAAAGACCATACCGAAAGCATGAGGCGAGTGTGCTGGCGCGGAGTCCCGCCCAGACGCTTGGTCAGCCGCTCACGCATAAGATTGAAAGACGGCCAGGGTTCGTGCAAGGACGGGGGCTCGGCGAACTTGTCATAGAGCACTTCGTAAGCATGGCGATTCTCAAGAGCAAATTCGAGATAGGACTGGCAGGCTTGTGCCAGGGTGCGAGAGGTCTTGAGTTTCGCAAAGAGTTGTACGCGGCACTGTTTGCGGAGAGCGCGAAGAATATCCTCGCGGTCACGGTAACGTTCGTAAACGGTGGGAGTGGTCGTGCCGGCGGCTTTGGCAACGGCGCGCATAGTAAGGGCTTTTTCGCCGCCTCGGGCGCGCAGACGGCTGGCGGCTTCCAGGATGCGCTGTTCGAGTTCGGGATCTGCTTGTCTGGGCAACGGCTGCACTCCGAAGATTGAAGATCAATGCTGGGGCCCAAGAAATTTCCAACCATTACTTGAACAATGTACAACTAACAATGTACAATAAACTCATACTAGCAAGTCAGTTGATCCCGCAGGCTGCGTCCTGCCGGCGCCGTTACAGATTTTGTTGAAGCCTTCCCCCAAGGCAGAGTGGCCCCGGCAGGATGCGCCGTTCCAAAGCTAATCTTGCGGAACCAAGGAGTATAGATGTTAAACGATGATTCCAAAAAGCAAGCCGGAATTTCCCGCTTGGCTTCCGATTTGCGGGCGGCGAAAATAGAACTGCTGAGCGCGCAATGCGCCACCGACCGCCTCCGGCTCCAGTATTCCATCGACGATATTGTTTCTTTTGGGGAACGCCACGCCCTCAAGGGCGCGATTGCATCCGCTGGCGCTTTGTGTCGTTTTTTTTCTTCGATCGAGAACCAGTTGAAGCAAGCTGAGCAGCAGGAGTAAGCACTCACCATTGTTGTAGATTTTCTCTTCCCGGCCATCGCCCGAAACCACACCAATCTATTTCTCCACTCGGATAAACTCCCCAGTTGAGGCATTCACCGCAACCGTTAGCTTTGCATTATCGCGAGTCGATCCGTAGATGACGTGCCAGACCAATTCATTGGTGTTGTGGTTCCAGTCACAGACATAGATCACGGGAGTGGATGGATCTTTTTCCAGAATTTTGTCTCCGCCGTGTTTTTGCGCCACGGCAAAGGCCTGGTCAGAATCCACCTTGAGGAAAGCGACATCGAAAATTTGAGTGGAGGCATTGCTGGGATTGTAAACGTCCTCGTTACCGGGTGAAACTCCGCGAGAGGGAGCGTCGGGCGCGTTGCTGCCGGACCAGATGAACGGCTTTACACCATGTTGCAGGAGCGACGCGAAGCTGGCCTGCCAAATCGCCGACTTGCCATCGTGGCCGTCGGCGTCGGTAGTGGATGTAGATGCAATGCGGAACGGCTTTACGTCCGCAGCGTAGTTGCGCGCGGCGATGAAAACTTTTTGAAAGGCGGCTCGGGCGGTCAGCAACTCGGGACCTTTGGGCTGCGGCTTGGCTTCCGGCGTTTTGGGAGTATTAGAGTCACACGCCACAAACACGGCGAGAATTGCCAGTAAGGCTGCGGATAAAATCCGATTCGCCGCAACGGTTGGAAACTGCACCCGTAGAGTGTTGTTTCCGACCTTCGGCTGGGCGAACTCCTGCATGTTCATGGCGGCCTTCCTGTTATAACTGGGATGATTTTATTGTCGCGCAACATTCTACCTGAAGTGCGCGGAAACGTGAGTTAGCTGCATGGATTCCCTGCTCAAGAAGTTGAAGCAATCTCTGGAGTCGGCGGTAGAAGGTATGTCGGACGAGCAAATGAGTTGGTATCCCAGAGAGAAAGAGAAGTGGTGCGCAGCGGAAGTGTTGGAGCATCTTTATCTAACCTATACGGGAACGATAAAAGGCTTCGAACGGGTTCTCGAAGCAGGCAAACCAATGACCACGCGAGCGACCATGAAGCAACGCTTGCGAACCGTGGTGGTGTTGGGCTTCAACCACTTGCCGGAAGGTAGAAAAGCTCCGACAAATACTGTGCCGCGAGGTTTGCCCGTGGAGAAGGTGCGAAGCGAGGTCGGAGTGAAGATTGCGGCGATGGATGCGATCCTCGCTAAGTGTGAAGCTCAATTCGGCCGCGGTAAAGTGCTTGATCATCCTATTCTGGGGCCTCTGACAGCGGCGCAGTGGAGAAAGTTTCATTTTGTTCATGGACGCCACCACGTGAAGCAGATTCTGAGGCTGAGAGAACAGGTTCGGGCGTGAGGAACGTTTCTCAAACTGGGATGGCAAGGAATAAGAAACGCCGGCTGAATGGCCGGCGTTTTTGATTGCCCAGATGCTGGCAAAAATAAGTTTGCTTGCGAGTGTCGGGAATGACTGTTCTTACGGTTCTCGAATGGCAGCGGGCACGCCGGCTTTGCGAGCTTCTTCCTGCATCTCGTCAAGCTTCTGTTTGGCATCATCGACAGCCTTCTGCTTGTCGGCAATTTTTTGTTTGTAGTCTGCGTCTTCCTTGTCCCATTGGGCTGCGTTGCGCATGCGGTTGCCTACATCGGCATACATAGCGGCGGCGCGCAACTGGTATTCCTTTTGCACCACGTCGAGTTCGCGCGAAGCCAGGTCGATGGCATTCTTCTGCGACGAGATCTTGTCCTGCCAGCCTTTCCATTCCGATTGTTTCTTCGAGGTCTCGTCGTCGGCAGATTTGGTTTCTGCTTCTTTATTCTCAGTAGTTGCGGCTGCATTGGCAGTCGCGCCCGCATCTCCCACAACGGAGAGCTTGTCATCCTTTGGAAGATTGTCGTTGTCATACACCTTGGGCTTGACCTTAACGGCCGGGTCTTTGTGAACCTTGCGGGCATAGTCTCCCAGCGAAGACTGATCCGGCGAGGGCGCCGTGGTCTGTGCCAATGCCAGGGGAGCAGCCACAATGGTGAACAACGAGAATGCGAGGGCGATCTGCGTGATGCGTTTCATAGCTTCCATCCTTTTATGTGCGGCATGGTCAGGTCCGTTAGGCGGGCCTGCCCGTTGAGCTTGATAACTCAGATTTCAATTGACTCTGGCCTGCCGCGGTGGAGCGTGCACCGGAATTTCCGGCAGAAGATCTTTCTGCTAGAAAACCTCCAATGCGGCGGTCAAGACTGGCGGCTTCACCAGCGATATCGGCAGCCAGTTGTGGAGCAAGATCGGGCTCGCGATTCCGCGCTAACTGTTGCGCATACCCTGAGATTGTCGTTAACGAAGTGCGTAACTCGAGCGCCATCTCCGCCGAAAGTTCACCGTGCAACTGCTGCTGGCGGCGGATGAGTTCGAACTCACTGCGATCGCTGATAACACAGGCCACTCCGAGCAGGGTCCCATCAACGGCGGGAACGGCAGAGACCGTAACCGCGAGATGCAATTTCTCTCCGGCGGGCGTGGCGTAGTCGCTTTCCAGATGGCGGCGCTTACTGCCCTCATGTAATACGGCATGAACTTCCTCGGCCACTCGAACCGGCAGGCTTGCCATTCCGTCGGAATAGACAGAGGAAGAATCAGCCGAGCACACCGCTGCGTCGCGGAAAATGTTTTCTGCGCTCATCCCCGAAAGCGAACGAAACCCAAGAATTTCCTTGGCGGCGGGATTCGCCTGCTTTACCAAGCCGTTGAGCCCAAACACCAGCACACCCGATGGAAGATTGGAGAGCACGGTCTGGCTGAAATTTTCGGTTGTGCGGGCGCGACGTTGTTCGGTGAGCGTCTGCACCTGTAATTCGTGCTTCTGTTGCTTCAATTGCTGGATGACGGTGTTATAGAGGTGGACTGGTAAAGCTTCCAGACTGGGGGTCGCGCCGGATTCAAGATCAGCCTCGGCAACGATGTTGCGGCGCACACGGCGCATCAGGAAGATGGCGAACACGAAGGCGCATCCCGCTGCGAACAGCAACGCAATAGCGCGCAGCACCAACGGATTGGCAAATAGCCTTACCACCACAGCCTCCCATACCAGTGCAGAAACTGGTTGCCAACAAAGAGGGCGAGGAGTGCCATGCTGCCGAGGAACACTCCGAAAGGCATCTGGTAATAGCGGTACACCATCTGGGCGGATTGCCATCCGCGGCGTCGAGCGGCTTGCGAGTCAGCCAACCGGCGCGCGAAACGGTGGGTTCGCTTGATCCAGACCATCAGAACGGTTGCCAGGCCAAACAGCGATCCGGCCAGCGACGCTGTGAAGATGGTGAAAATGGTCAGCTTCATCCCCAGAAACGCCCCGACCATGGCCATCAGCTTTACATCGCCGAACCCCATCCCCTCCATGCCACGCCAGCGCAAGTAGACGGCGCCTGCTCCGTAAATAAATGACGCTCCGAGGGCCGCACCCAGCAGGGAATCGAACAAAGAAAATAGGTGTGCGGCAAGATCGGAACTGAAGGGCAGATTAATCGTTCCTGGCAGGAATTGCGAAGCGACGTCGTTAAGAGGAACGATCAAGCTGAAAACGAAGCCCAGCGCCAGTCCGGGAAGAGTCAGCTTATCGGGCAGCAACTTAGTTTCCGCATCAGTAAAGATCAGGCCCAGCAGGAGGAATCCAAAGACGCAATATTTCAGGGTTGCCAGCGTGAGTCCGAGATACGCGTAACAACCTAAGAACAGAACCCCGGTAAGCACTTCGATCAACAAATATCGGACAGATATTCTCGTCTTGCAATTGCGGCAGCGCCCGCCGAGGATCAGCCAACTGAGAACCGGCAGGTTGTCATAAAAGGCAATAGGCTGCTTACATCCAAGGCAGGCCGAACGCGGCGAGACTACCGACAAGCCTAAGGGCAGGCGATAGATACACACATTCAGAAAGCTGCCAAAGGCCAGCCCAAGGAAGAAAATCGACGATGCGTATAGAGGGTCCACGGATTTTGCGTTTTCGGAGGGCGAAACGCTTCTATACGCACGCCTTCCTTAGAACGCAGATATGCCTCAATCTTGAGTGGATTATAAGGCGGCGATGGCAGGGAGGACTAAGGTACTGAAGTCACTGTCCGAACGGACGATGCGGTTCTACGGATATGCCAATCGGACCAACTCGCCTTCCAGGACGCTCGATGAGGGGTCATAGGCAGGGAGCAGGCCATTCCACCGGGTCCAGTTGCGGGGGACGAGACGAGTCTCGGAAGCCGGTTGGATGTGCCAGTTCCCGGCTATTTGCTCGCGCACAAAGCAAGAGAAGGAGGACGTATTTCGCGTGCTTTCAACAGGCATTAAACTCCACTCAAACAGAGTCGCCTGAAGAGCTTCGGTGATGGATTCCGAAGGGTCCAGACAAAGAATCCAATCGTAGCGGGCCTGCTCGAGATCAAAATACGCAGTGGATCTCCTATTGCGCGGCACGATGCGCGCACCATGTTCACGGGCAATCCGTAGCGTCGCGTCCGTTGAGTTGTGATCCACTATCAGAACTTCGGCGCAGGGAAGGAGGGTCTCCAGCGCCCGGCCCAAGCGTAGGGCGGAATTTGCAGTGTGCAGCAACGCGGTAAACGGAGGCATGGATGGACGCAAACAGCCCTCCAAAGTGTACGACGACATGAACCTGGAGGGGTGCCCGTTTTAGGGAAAATGCTGCATTGACCGCCCAGAGCGGGTGTGAGAGACTTCTCGCGCCACTATGAGCAGTAGAAGTATGACCCGATATTCTCTTCCCGCTCTCGTCCTTACGTTAAGTTTGCTTGTCCCCTCCCCTGCAACTTCACAGGACCGTTTCAATGGTATGGGCGCAACCACCAATACCATGACCAGCTATGACAGTTGGGCGGAAGGCACGGTGCTCATCGTCACGGTCTACGCCGAGAATAACAAGAAGCGCCTGGATCGCCAGTCCGTGGTAAAGGTTCTGAATACGGTGACGCAAATCGTCAAATGGCAGACCACGAACGATCAGTCTGAAGCCACCATTGGCAATGTAACGCAAGGGCATTACGACGTTGAGGTGAGCGCGGTTGGATATATTACCGCTCACAAAGAAGTCCCTATTATAGGCAATCTGAATCGCATTCAGGTGGAGATGGTATTGCAGCCTGATCCAGAGGCGCTGCGGTTAGCCTTTGCCGATGGAGCGATGCCCCCAAAGGTGCGTAAACAAACGAAGCACGCTGTTTCCGCATTGAAATCAGGGAATTTGAATCTGGCTCAGAAATGGCTGGGTGCAGCATACGAGGCGGCGCCCTCCAATTCGGACCTGAACTTCTTGATGGGATACTTGAACTATCAACAAAAGGATTTTGACCACGCGCAGACCTACCTTGGAAAGGCGGCAGAACTGAATCCGCATGACGTGCAGTCTCTAACCCTGCTCGGACGGCTAGGCCTTCAGAACGAAGATTACGTCTCGGCCAGTTCGACGCTAGAAAAAGCCGTAGCTGCCGACGCCGACTACTGGATGGCCCATAATCTACTTGCCGATGCCTACCTTAAGCAGCGGAAGTTTGAAGGGGCTAGAGACCAGGCTCAATTGGCGCTAGAAACCGGTAAAACCGGAGCTAATGCAGCTCGGCTGATTTTAGGGCAAGCGCAGGTGAACCTGGGGAATCGCGAAGACGGCATCAAAACTCTCAAGGCATTTCTGGACGGTTCTCCAAAGAACCCCACGGCACCTCAAGTGCGCTCGTTGATCGCCGAACTCGAAACACGCGACGCTGACTCTGCCGCCACCTCATCCGCGATCTTGGCTCACCCCTCTCTCACTGGAATCGATCCGTTGCTTGCGTCCCCTGATCTTTCTTTCACGATGAAGCCCTGGCAGCCGCCGGGCATCGACGAGAGCAAATTGTCCGTGGCTGCGGACGTGACCTGTCCTTTTGATAACGTGATTGAAATGTCGGGCAACCGGGTGAAGGAATTAGTTACCGACGTTTCGCGCATTTCCGCCATCGAACGGCTGGAGCATGAACAAATGGATGAGATCGGCAATCCCATTACCAAGGAAAGCCGGAATTACAACTACGTCGCCTCCATTACCGAAGACAAGCCGGGTTTTCTCGAGGTTGACGAATATCGCGCCGCGCATTTAGGGTTGAATGATTTTCCCGATCAGATTTCCAGCAGCGGTTTTGCAGCCTTGGCGCTGGTCTTTCACCCGGACATGCGGGACAACTTCGAGATGAAGTGCGAGGGTTTGGGAGACTGGCATGGGCAGTCGGTTTGGGTGGTTCACTTCCGCCAGCGCGATGATCGTCCGGCCCGCATTCATGACTACAAAGTGGGCGCGGAGACCTACTCGGTCAAGCTCAAGGGACGCGCCTGGATCACCACGGACAAGTTTCAGATCGTGCGCATTGAATCGGAGCTGGTCAGCCCGATGAAGCCGATTCAACTCCTTAGCGAACACCAGATCGTCGAGTATGGTCCCGTTCCATTCCAAAAGAAAAACATGGAACTGTGGCTGCCGAAAACCGCGGAGATCTACTTTGATTTCCGCCGCCATCGTTACTACCGGCGGCACAGCTTCGACCACTACATGCTGTTCGCGGTTGATTCCGATGAGAAGCGAAAGGAGCCTAAGGCTCCGCCTCTAGAAGACAAACCGAGCCCACTGCCAAACTGATCTTGAAGGAATTCAGTTATTCGGTCGCTGCGT
>Ga0307478_10004080_pt1 | contig 10520 bp, 9 predicted proteins | sample atmos_gasesECM4C_2_FD_203713 | JGI IMG/M metagenome (GOLD analysis project Ga0307478, IMG submission 203713) | Hardwood forest soil microbial communities from Morgan-Monroe State Forest, Indiana, United States - atmos_gasesECM4C_05 | ecosystem: Environmental > Terrestrial > Soil > Temperate...
ACGCGGTCACCGTTACAGCACCGCTGCATCGTACGTCGCTACGCGCGCTTATTTTCCCGACCATCTCTCGACCGCCGTGCGGCAAAAATCACGCTGGGTCGCCGGCATCTGCCTGCAGGCCTGGCAAACGTTGGGCTGGCGCGGCAATGCCGCCACCCGCTACTCGCTCTATCGCGACCGCAAGGGCCTCGCGACGAACCTCTTCGCCCTCTGCGGCTACGTCGTGATCGCGCCGGTGCTCTTACTCGAACTCTGGCACGATTTCGACCGGCGCGTCGCTGTGCCCAGCGTCGGCAACAACCACTTCCTCTGGATGCTGCTCGACGCGGTGTTGTTCCTCACGCTCTGGCGCTTGCTGCAAAAAGCAATTTTCGTCTCAGCCGTGTACGGTTCGCTGCAAGGGATCCTCGCGATTTTCCGCCAGCCGTGGGGCGCGATCATCAACGGCCTCGCAACCTTACGCGCGCTCACGCTCTTCTTTCGCGCTATCCACGAGCGGCGCGACATGTCGTGGAACAAGACCGCCCACGTTTTTCCGTCGGCCAGCGTACTGCGTGAATTCCGCCGTCAGCTCGGCGACGTGCTCGTCGATCAGCAGAAGATCGACAAGACGCAACTCGCGCACGCGCTGGGCAACCAGCTCGAGGGCGAACGAATCGGCGAGACGCTGTTGCGCCTCGCAATGGTGCAGCCGCGCGATCTGGTCGAAGCGTTGGCCGAGCAGCACGGCGTCGCGCACGGCACCGGCGACGATCTGATCATCGAACCCGCCGCTGTGGCCCTGGTGCCCGAAGCGCTGGCCCGCCAGCTCGGCATCGTCCCGTTGCGTATCTGCGACGGCAGCCTCGAAGCCGGCGTCGCCGACGTGGTGCCGCGCGAGCAACTCGAAGCGGTGCGCGCCGCTGCCGGACTTCCCGTCACGACGCTCTTGGTCGAACCCGAACGGCTGCAGGCGGCGCTCGAGCGCGCCTACCGCCATTCCGGCGAACGCCGGACGCCGATCGGGGTGTGGCTCGTCGAGCGCGGCTTCATCGCGCGCGAAGCCCTCGACCGGCGGCTGGCCGAACCCTCCGGCGGACGGCGCATCTTCGAGCGTCTGATCGATGCCGGCGACCTCGGTCCCGACGCAATCGCCGAAACCCAGCGCGACTACTTCGCAGCGGACGCCCTTTCCGTCGCCTGACCGCGCACCAAAAGTGTGCGCGCTTCCTCACCTGATCTTGGGACTGTCCGGGACGAATCTCGCCGTGATAGACTGATCCCGCCAAGCGGGCGGGTGCTTCTCGCGCGCTCAGCTTTGAGGTCGAACGATCATGGCTGCCAAGAACCCGAAGACACCCGCGACCAATGCGAACCCGCGCGTTTCCCAGAACGGGAAGGTCGTCGGCGTCAGCACCAAAGAGAATTTCCGGCGTCCGATCCCCAAAACGTACAGCTACCGATATGAAGTAACCAGCGATGCCGGACCTGCGGGCGCACCACTGGTGCGCGCCGGCGCGGCGATCATCGAGGGCCGCTACCGCGGTCGCGGAGCCACCTGGAACGTCGCCCGTTCGGTCACCGAACCGCAGACCTACCTGGTCCGTGGCGGCTACATCCATCCGCTGGAAGACAACCCCATGGCCTATCCGCCGTCGGCGATCGTCGCACCCGAGGTCATCGCCCCCAAAGGGCGTACGCCCGGCTTCAGCGCGCCGTCGGCAGCCAACAAGGTGGTGCGGCCACCGCGCGCCGTTGCCGAACCCGCGCCGGCGACCCGGTTCGAATCGCCCGCACCCGTGCAAATGCCGGCCGCGGCGTCGATCCGCCGCACCGCGCGCCCGACGCCCGCGAACGATTCGGCCTACAAGAAAACCGGCTAAGGCCCTAACCGGCGACGCCGCCGCCGGCGGTCGATCGCGATCACGGCGACGAGCACGAACAACAGCACGCCGGCCACGGCTTCGAGCCCACGCTGCGTGATGATGCTGAACCCGCCGGCACGCGTGCACGTGCGAAACGGCGTTGTTCCGAACGCGGTCGCAGCGCACCAGTAGATCGGCCAGTTACGTTCGTTGATCTCGGACGGCGCGCCGGCGTTGTAGAGCCGTTCGAAGGTGGGTCGCAACGCCGGATTCGCCGCTAGCCGTGCCTGCAAATCGACCAGCGCCTTGCCGGTAAACGCATCGACGCCGAGCGAACGCATCCCGCCGATGTCGCTCCAGCGACCTTGCTTGAACGACGTAACCTCGACGTGGCGTAACGCGCCGCCGCTCGTCACGTCGGCGGTGAGAAAGGCCGGCTCGTTGCCGAAGATCGGGGAGAGCGCGGGCACGAGCAGCATCGGCACCGGATTCGGACCGCTTGCATCGACGATCCGGTAGGCGAACTTGTGCGTGTGTGCCGCCACTGCGAGAGCGATGTGTTTACCGGCGAGGTCGGCCGTGAGGCGGTCGCGGAGATCCGGCCGCATGAACGGCACGAGCACGGTGCGTTTGGAGATCAGCGCGGTCGAGAACGCATCGATGCCCGGCGGGATGTGGAAGAGCACCCACACGGGACCGGGCAGGGCGTGCAGCGCCGACTCGAGTTCGGTGAAGGAATCGTTGACGACGTTACCGGCCTGGCCGCACGCAGCATGATAACGCGGCGACCAGTAAACGTCGTCGACGACGATCGCGTGCAGCCCCGCAACCGGCAACCTCACGGTGTAAAACCCGTCGTGCACGAAAGTGTGCATGAAGCCCGGCGCTGCACCGCGACGGTTGACGAGCGGTCCCCACGCCGCTGCGACCGCGCGCAAGAACTGCGCGTCGGGTGCGAGCGCGTAGTCGCCGCAAGCTGAATCCTCGTTGCCCAGTGCCAAGACGAACTGGGCGTGCGGAAACGCGCGGCCGAGGCGCTGCGCGATCGCGACGGCGGTCGGCGTAGTGTCGCGGCGCGAAATGACGTGCGCGAGCAGATCGCCGGTCACGACCACAACCGGCGGGTTGGGATCCACCCGTTGCATCGCGTGCACCGCCGATTCCCAGAGCGCCGCGTCCGTGTCCTCACCGATCGGCGAAGGAAGTTTCTCCGCGCTCGAGTGCGCTTTGAGGTGGATATCGGTAACGAAGAGCCACGGCGTCGCCGCTGCCATCCTCGCCTGCGCAAGAACACACGCGCAGACGAGCGCGAAAACGAGCGCGAGTCTAGGAATTCTCGGATCGGCCGGTTTGCGCATGATCGCTTGCCTTCAACGCCCCGCAGCAATTCTCAGGGTGACCTGCCGGGGCACGGCAAAGAGCCGCTCCATGATGATAGATCAGCCGTTCTTCGAGCGCTGGCGCGCGAGCGGCGTGCTCGAATTGGCAGCCGCTCTCGGCATCGGCTATGAAGCCGACCGGCGCCCGACGCTGCAGCTCTTCGTCGACCGCTTACCGCGTCCGGGCGACTACCTCGACGTCAATTTCGGGCTCTACCGTTTCGTGCGGGTCTGGCCCGACGGTGCCGAGACCGTCTTGGAACGGGTCAAGCAACCGTCCCGCAATTGACGTAAGGATTTCCGCGCGGCCCGCGAACCCCAGGAGATGCTCGTTTTCCTCCGCCTGCCGGCGCGTTCGCTCGTGGCTGTATTCTGTGCGGCATTGGCCGTCGCGCTCATGGGCGCATCAACGCAGAACTTCTTCGGGACGCCGGCGCTCGTGATCTTCTCATACCGGCCGGCGGATGGTATGGACCCGGCCGCCGGGATCGCATATGCCAACCGGCTCGGCACGGCACTCACGTCGCTGGGCGGCGTGAAGGTGGTGATGGCGGATCCTGCAACCGCGCCTTCCGATTACTTGCATGTGGCCAAAGCCGCGGGTGCCGATTATTACTTCATGGGCTCGTTCGCACCGCCCACGCAGAACCAAGTGCCGCTGATCGAGCAAATCGTCAGCACGCGCAGCGGCACGGTCTTGTGGTCGACAACCGCGTATCTCTCCACGGCCGACGACGTGGCCTCGCAGGCGCCGATCGTAAAAACGGCGATCACGCAATACGCCACGCGCGGCTACGAGGCCGTCCTCAACCCGCCGACGCCCAAACCCGCGGCCAAGCCGACAGAAGCTCCGGCATCCAAGAAAGCGGCCAACTCCGCGTCGCGCGGCGGGCAACCGGGCGGCGATGGGGCGCCCTTGAAACTGCCCAACGAAGCCTACGGCTTCTCATCGAAACCAACGGCGCCGCCGAAGGTGTATGCCGCCGCGAGCCAGCCGAGCCGCTTCGTCCTGCTGAGCTTCATCGGGAAAGACGTGCCGCCGAGCGTTCGCGACTACGCGGTCGATGCGCTCGAGTCTTCACTCAAGCATCGGGGTCAGACCGTCGCCGAAGGCGATCCGCTGACGACCGCACACCGCCTTCCCAGCCCCGCACTCTGCGCCGATACCGGAGCCTCCTATCTCGTATTCGGGTCGATCTCGGCCACCGCGACCAAAGCTCAGGAATACAACAACTATCTCGGTGTCGTGAACGCGCTGCTAGACGTTTCGCTCTATAGCTGCAGCACGCAGAAATTCTTGGCGCCGGCGAACGGACTACGCGGTTCCGGCAGCACGTGGCAAGCAGCCGTCCAGCAATCGGCCGATGCCGCCGTCAGCCACTACCTGCTGAAGGCGGCTACGGTCGCGAACTCGTAAGCGCGACAGCCGCGGTCAGGCCGGGATCGCGAGTTCCTTGCGCAGATTCTCGGCGACCTCTTGGAGCGTCTGGTCGGCCTTCTTACGAATGATGGGCTGACCGAAATCGCCGATGCGGCCCATCACGTTCGCATCGGTGATCACTTCGAGCTTCGAGCCGTTCCCTTCGGGGGTCAGCTTCATCGCCATGGTGGCCTTGACCGCGCCGCCAACCCGTTTGTCGGCCGCTTCCACGAGCAGCGACGCGGTGCGGTCCGCTTCGTTTTTCTCGACGATCGAAATGTCGCTCGCCAGCGTGAGCCCGATCGGACCCACCTTGATCTTCACGGTTGCCCGGTAGTGATTATCGCCGAGGTTTTCGACCCCCGAACAACCGGGAATGCACTTTGCCATCGACGGCACGTCCATGACGAAGTCCCAAACGCGATCGGGGCTTACCCCCGGCAGATCGATAGTCTGTTCAAACTTCATGCAATGGGCTTCGCCAACGAGGCGATCGTTCTCTCCGTCCACACCCGTGCCATCTCGCGCTTGTATTTGGCCGACCCGCGCACGTCCTCGAGCGGATCGACTTCGTCACGCACCAAGGCGGCGGCTTCCTTGATCGCCTTCTCCGTGAGTTTCTGACCGAGCAGCGCCTGCTCGACGGCTCTGGCGCGCAGCGGCGTCACCGCGAGCGCACCGAGGCCGATGCGGATATCCTTGCACGTGCCGTCGGGTTCGACGCCGAGCCGCACGGCGACCGCCACGGTCGCGTAGTCGTCCTCGGTGCGCGGCAAGAACTTCTTATAGGCCAAGCGCGAGCCGGCCGGCATTGGCGGAATCCGCACCGAGCGGACCAGTTCGTTTTCGCCGAGCGCCGTCTCGAAGAAGTCGGTGAAGAACTCTTCCATCGGGATCGCGCGCGCACCGCCGCCGGTGCTGACGACATCGACGAGCGCATCGAGTGCGATCAAGACGGGCGGCGGATCTTGGGCGGGATCCGCGTGGACCAGGTTGCCGCCCAGCGTGGCTTGATTGCGCACGCGAATCGTCGCGATCACGCCGAGCGACTGCGGCAACGCCGCCGCGTAGGCAAACGCTTCGGGCGAAGTCTCGAGCTGGCGGTGCGTCGTCATCGCGCCGACTTCGAGTCCGCCGTTGGCCGAGCGCTTGATGCCGCGCAGCTCTTTGATCTGACCAAGGCCGATGACCTTGGACGGCTGCACGAGACCCTGTTGCATCATCAGCACGAGCGAGGTACCGCCGGCGATGAACTCGAGTTCATCGCCGTACTCTTCGATGGCCGCGAGCGCTTCGTCGATCGAAGCGGCGGCGCTGTAGTCAAACGTTTTCACGGACGATCCCGGCGGCGGCTTCGATCGAATCGATGATCTTGTAGTAGCCGGTGCAGCGGCAGAGGTTGCCCATCATCCATTCCTTGATTTCTTCGCGATTCGGTTTCGCGTTCTGCGCGAGCAGCGCGGTTGCGGCGATGATCTGTCCCGACGTGCAGATGCCGCACTGGAAGCCGCCTTTGCGGATGAACGCATCCTGCAGCGGCGAGAGCTCATCTTCCGAGGGCGCGATGCCCTCGATGGTCGTCACCGATTTGCCGTCGACCATGATGGCCAGCAGCAGGCAGCCCGACATCAGCGCGCCGTCAACGAGAATGCTGCACGCGCCGCAAACGCCGATGCTGCAGCCGATCTTCGTACCGGTCAAGCCGATATCGTCGCGCAGCAAGTCGGCCACGAGGGTCTCGGGGCCGACGGACCGCTCGACGGTCGTACCATTGAGCACGAATGATATTTGGTGAACGCTCACCCAGCCGAGATGCCACACCCCTGAGCAGGCACCCTCCCGCCTCAGCGTGTCCAGACTTCGAAGAGCCCGGCGGCGCCCATACCACCCCCGATGCACATCGCGACGACGACGTATTTGACGTTGCGCCGCTTGCCTTCCAGCAGCGCGTGCATCGTCATGCGGGTGCCGCTCAGTCCATACGGGTGTCCGACCGAGATCGCGCCGCCGTCGACGTTGAAGCGCTCGTTCGGGATACCCAACGTATCGCGGCTGTAGACGGTTTGGACCGCGAACGCCTCGTTCAGCTCCCACAAGCCGATATCGTCGACGGCCAGCCCATGGCGTTGTAACAATTCGGGAATAGCGAAGACGGGACCGATGCCCATTTCGCCCGGCTCGCAACCCGCAACGACGAGACCGCGGTATATCCCCAACGGCTGCAGGTTGCGCCGCGCGGCTTCGCGTGCATCCATGACCACGACGGCGCCCGCGCCGTCGGAGAGCTGCGATGAGTTGCCGGCCGTGATCGTCGAGTTCGCATCGAGCACACCCCGCAGCGCAGCAAGCCCGGCCAACGTCGTGTCGGCGCGATTGCCCTCATCCTTCATCAACGTAACGGCCTCTTCGCTGAACGAACCGTCGTCTTTGTGCTCGACGTACTTCCACGTCGGCAACGGAACGATCTCGGCATCGAACCGGCCGGCCGCTTGGGCGGCCGCCGTGCGTTGCTGACTCTGCAACGCGTACTCGTCCTGCGCCGCGCGCGAGATGTTGTACCGCTTCGCGACCGCATCGGCCGTTTGCAGCATCGGCATGTAGAGGTCAGGCTGATGCCGCAGCGTCCACTCTTCCGTGAAGTGATGCACGTTCATGGCACTCTGCACCATCGAGATCGACTCGCACCCGCCGGCCACCACGATCTTCGCGCCGTCGGCGAGGATGCGCCCCGCTGCCGTCGCGATCGACTGCAGTCCGGAAGCGCAGTAACGGTTGATCGTCATGCCGGGAACGCTCACCGGCAAACCGGCGCGCAGCGCCGCAACGCGTCCGAGGTTGTTGCCGGTCGCGCCCTCGGGCAAACCGACGCCCAGGATCACGTCGTCGACCTCGGCTAGCTCAACGCCGGCTCGTTCGACGGCGTGCGCGATCGCGTGTCCGGCCAACGTGGCACCGTGCGTCTGATTATACGCACCGCGAAACGCACGCCCGATCGGCGTACGCGCCACCGACACAATCACCGCCTCAATCACGCAAGTTCACCGCTGCCCTTCGACGCATACCACATCGGGCCGCCGCGGTATGGCGGGAAGCCGTAGCCGTAGACGTAGACGATGTCGATGTCGCCCGGCCGCAGCGCGACGCCGGTGCGCACGAGTTCTTCGCCTGCCGCGATCAGCGCGCCGGTGAGACGCCGCACGATCCCGGTATCGCTCACGTCGTGTTGCGGCGCGATCCCGGCCTTCGCCGCCTCTTCACGGAAAAGTTCGATCGTGACCGGGTCCGGGATCGGTTCGCGGCTACCCCGCTCGTAGCGATAGATGCCGGCACCGCTCTTCTGGCCGAAGCGTTGCTCTCGATAGAGCCGGTCGACGATCCCCGACCGGCTGCGCACCTGCGGATTGTTTTGCTCGATGTGCCAGAACACGTCGAGCCCCGAAAGGTCGAACATCGCGAACGGTCCCATCGCCATGCCGAAGTTCTTCATCACGCGATCGATGCGTTCGGGCGCGACGCTTTCTTCAGCCAAGCCGATCGCGGCCCGTGCATAGTCGAAGAGCATCCGGTTACCGATAAATCCGAACGCGTTGGCCGAGATGACGCCGACTTTGCGCAGCGTCTTCGCGAGCCCGATCGCGGTCGCCAGCGTTTCCGCCGACGTGTCTCTGCCGCGCACGATCTCGAGCAGCTTCATGATATTGGCCGGTACGAAGAAGTGCAAACCGAGCACGCGCTCCGGGCGCTTCGTCATCGCGGCCAGCGCGTCGATATCGAGCGTCGAGGTATTGCTGGCGAGAATCGCAGCCGGCTTCGCGATCGCGTCGAGCTGCGCGAAGACGGCCTTCTTCGCGGCCATGTTTTCAAATACGGCCTCGACGACGATGTCGGCCTCGGCCAACTCGGCGACGTCGTTCTCGAAGCGGATCGACTGACCGCGCTCCCACGCTTCTTCTTGCGTCATGCGCCCGCGTTGCACTTGGTGCGCGAACATCCCGAAAACCATCTGCTTCGCACGTTCGATCTGCTCGTCGTTGGGCTCGATCACCACGCTTGGAATACCGGCGTTGGCGAACGTGATCGCGATGCCGGTACCCATCGTGCCCGCCCCGACGATGCCGGCACGGGAAATCGCCAGCGGCGCGGCCGGCGGCAGGCCCGGAATCTTGCCGAGTTCGCGCTCAGCGAAGAACACATGGCGCAATGCCGCCGACGGCGCCGAACGCACGAGCTCGTCGAAGAGCCGGTATTCGCGCGCCAGGCCGCGCGGAAACTCGAGTTCGATCGACGCCTCGACGGCATCGACGAGCTTGTGTGCGGCGAACCCGCCACGCTCTTCCGGCGGCAGCATCTTGTGCGCTTGCGCAACGATGAACGGCGTGGCGAACAGGGCGAGGCCGGCGATCCCCAGCTCCGTTCGGCGCGCCGACGTGCGGCGTTTGGGCGCACGTTCGCGCACGCGCGCAATCAACGCCAGCGCGGCATCCGCCACGTCGCTCGCAACGACCTCATCGAGCAGGCCCGTCTTGCGCGCCTCCTCGGCGTCGAGGTTGTCGCCCTTGAGCATCATCTGCAGCGCAGCTTGCGCCCCGATCAGCCGCGGCAGCCGTTGCGTTCCGCCCGCGCCCGGAATCAGGCCCAGTTTGATCTCCGGAAAGCCGAGCTTCGTACCGGCAACGGCGATGCGGTAATCACACGCCAGCGCCAGTTCGACGCCGCCGCCGAGCGCGGTTCTCTCCAGCGCGGCCACGTAGGTCTTGGCGCTCTTCTCGACGGCGGCGATCACGTCGCGAATCGTCATGCTCCCGGCCACCGGCTCGGTCGTGAAGTCGTTGATGTCGGCGCCGCCGCTGAAGAGCCCGTTGGCTCCGGTCAGCACGATCGCGTGCACGGCTGGATCGGCCTCCGCTGCCGCCAGCGTCGCAAGCAGCGCGGCCGAGTAGGCAAACGAGATGGCGTTGATCGGCGGGTTGTCGAGCGTTACGATGCGCACCCCATCGCGGTCGGAGGTGGCAACGTTCATATTTGCGCGAGCGCGCGGCGATCCAGATCGTAGCCGTCGTCGGTGAGACGCATGACGGAGGCCGCCCCGTTGACGATCTGGTGCTGTAACCAGCCGGCCCCACTGAGCACGTGATCGGCATAAAAGCGCGCGGTCGTCAATTTCGCGCGATAGAATTCGGCGTCGGGATCACCTGCCGCAAGGTGCGCGGCGGCGATCTGCGCGGCGCGCGCCATCTGCCAGCCGCCCGCGACGATCCCCCAGAGTTTCAGGTACGGCACGGATGCGGCAAAGGCGAGGTTGAGGTCGCTCATCGCGTTCATGCCGAGCCGGCTCGAAGCCTCACCCAAAGCTTTGACGGCCTTCTCGAGTTCGGCTTTGACGGCGCTGATATCGGGATCGTCGCTATCGAGCGTTTGCGCGAAGGCCGCGATCTCTTTGACGATCTTGGTCGCGGTCGTGCCCATGTCGCGAATCAGCTTGCGGCCGACCAGATCGAGCGCTTGAATGCCCGTCGTGCCCTCATAGATCGAGGCGATCTTGACGTCGCGATACTGCTGCGCGATGCCGGTCTCTTCGATATAGCCCATCCCGCCGAAGACTTGCACGGCGGTCGAACACAGCTCGGTCGCGGTCTCGCTGCACCAGCCCTTGACGACCGGGATCATGAACTCGGCAAACGCCTTGTGCCGCTTGCGCACCGCCTCGTCGGGCGACGTGTGCGCCGTATCGAGTGCCGCAGCGGTCACCGACGCCAGCGCGCGCATCGCTTCAATCTGCGCTTTCATCGACATCAGCATGCGCCGCACGTCGGGATGACGGATGATCGCGACCGGCTCCGCGGTGCGCGCCGCGACGTCGCGGCTCTGAATACGCTC
>Ga0307478_10004082_pt1 | contig 10516 bp, 7 predicted proteins | sample atmos_gasesECM4C_2_FD_203713 | JGI IMG/M metagenome (GOLD analysis project Ga0307478, IMG submission 203713) | Hardwood forest soil microbial communities from Morgan-Monroe State Forest, Indiana, United States - atmos_gasesECM4C_05 | ecosystem: Environmental > Terrestrial > Soil > Temperate...
AGAGTTCGCGAGTCTGTTTATCGAACGGATCACTGAAATTTTTCAGGTACGTCCGGCTTATCTGAGACTGCTCGCGGCGCCGATTCGGCTACGCCGCGACCCCGCTGCGAAGAGAGTCTTGCGAGCCAACATCGCGAATGCCTTCCGAGCAAAGAACCCATCCCTTTCAGACGAACGAGCAGTGCTGGCCGCGAACGTGACTCTCGAGATGGTCCGAGGCTTGAAGAAGCTCTATGGAGAAGCCGACGATAAAGGGAAAGACTTGATTGTGGCTGAATTCAAGAAGGCGCTGACCCTATATTTGGGGAGCGTTTTGGGCTCATGAAGTCGCCCATGAAAGACGCCTCTCGGATGACAGCGATTCGGAAACTATCTCTCTTTTTGATCGTCTGCCGGATTGGAAATCTAAACTGTCCATTCGGATGGTTGCGGCGTTCGCTGAAAAGAAAGAATTTGTTGGTTGCGGAGGCTTAATTTGAACCGACGAATTCCGGTGCCAGCTCATTTTGTCCAAATGCTTCGGAGTCCAGACGAACTCCATGTCGCGATCAAGATAAGTAACGAGACCGCTTGTAGGAAGCGATCACGATTGACCCACCAGGAAGGTACGCGTCCCCACTCGCAACCAAGCGCACAACTTGGCTTCGCACCTGCGAACCCCTGCGCAAGCACGCTCAATAATTAGCGGTCGCGTACACCCAGCCAGCGAAACGTCTTCACTCCGCGTGAACAGCTTTCTGCTGGCTCACGTTTTGGCCGTCGCTGCTTTTCAATTTTCGGAAAATGATGGTTGAAAAAATCGTGAATACTCCAAGGACGGCGAGCGCCTCATGCACGCCATGAATCATTTCCACTGGATTGGAATGAACGCGAGGAACGAAAAACGCCGTGGCCAGTCCCGCTGTTGCCACGCCAAAACTGATCGACATTTGCTGCATCGTGCTGGCAATCGAACTCGCGCTGCTCGTCTCTTCTTCGGTCACGTCGGCGTAGACAAGCGTGTTCATGCTCGTATACTGCAGCGAAGTGAACGCCCCGTAGCAAAACGCCTGAATCACGATGATCCACACCGCTGTATGTGGCCCGATGGTCGCGAAAAGCAGCAGAAGAAGGCCGAGGACCACCGTGTTGGAAATGAGCACCCCGCGGTAGCCAAGACGGTTCAAAATCTTCGGCAGCAGGAACTTGGTGCTCATCGAAGCGAGCGCCTGCGGCATGATCAGCAGTCCAGACTGAATCGGCGTGAACCCCAGCCCCACCTGGTAAAGAAGCGGCAAAAGAAATGGCACGCCGCCGATTCCCAGCCTCGTGAAAAAGCCCCCAAGTACCGCCGCGCTGAACGTTCGAATGCGAAACAGACTCAACCGCAACAAGGGATAGGCAATCTCGCTCGCATGAAACAGGTAGCCGCCTATAAGCGAAAGAGAAATGGCCAGCAGCCCCAGTATTTGGCCCGTACTCAGCGTATGTTCGCCAAAGATCTCCAGCACGTAGGACAGTAGCGCGATTCCGGAGCCAAACAGAATCAGTCCGACAATATCGAGCGGCTTGGTATTTTCCTCGCGGTAGTCCGGCAGGTGCAGGTAGACCATCAACAAACCAACGAGCCCGATCGGAATGTTCACGAAAAAAATAAATCGCCAGTGTAGGTAGCCGACGATCAACCCGCCCGCAATTGGTCCCAGCATGGGGCCAACCAGCGCCGGAATCGCCACGAAGCTCATCGCCTGAATCAACTCGGACTTTGCAAACGTTCGAACCAGCGTCAGCCGGCCCACTGGCACCATCATGGCTCCGCCGCAACCCTGCAGGATGCGGCACGCCACCAGCAAATGGAGGTTGTTCGATATCCCGCAGAGAAAGGATCCCAGCGTGAAGAGCCCGATCGCCGACGCAAACACCCGCCGCGTTCCGAACCGATCCGCCATCCATCCGCTGATCGGAATGAAAACCGCCAGGCTCAGCGTGTAGCTCGCCAGCACGGACTTCATGCTGAGCGGCGTCACCTTGAGCGCCTCCGAAATCGCCGGCACCGCCGTGTTCAGAATCGTCGTGTCCAGCGACTCCATGAAAAACGCCACTGCCACGAGCCAGGGCAGGAGCCGCTTGCTCGAAGCGGACGGCCCGGATGGAATGGGCGGCGAACTGGTAGAGTCGACGGAGTTTGTGGCCATGGAGTAGAGCTACTACTCTACTAACGAACCGAAAAATTTTCTCGAATTCGCCATCCAATTGCAAATCACCCTCTTCATACGCTTTGGGGCGCGTAACCGACCTGTTCCATTGGCCATCCTCGTAATCATTTGTACATAAGCGTGCTCCGCGCCCTTTCCCCTTCGCCAGTTCTTGCTACGATAAAAAGAACCTGGGACCTATCTCCTGTTTGGAGTTCGAAACGCTCGCCCGACAAACGAGCGTCGTCTGTTTAGAACACGTCGCCACCGATGGCGACCGAGGAGTCTGACGTGAAAAAGGCATCTTCTTACTTCGCAATCCCGGCGATACTCGGCATTTTTGCCGCGCCTCTATTCGGCCAAGCATCACTAGCGGCGAAACCTCAAAGCCCGGCCGCCGCTTCGCAGGCCGCTGCAACTTCGCCGGCTTCCGCGCCTGCCACGGTTTCTCGCACCACCAAGGCCGTGAACTATCGCCGCGCCGGAGGCTCCACGAAGATCGACTTCAGCGGCACAGAGCTTATGCAAGGCGCTTCTGGCGAGGCCAGAGTCGATAGCAAGAGCAACCGCATGGAAATCGAAGCTAAATTTATCGGCTTCGAAGAAGCCACGAAATTCGGCCTCGAGTATCTCACCTATGTGCTCTGGGCAGTTTCTCCTCAAGGCCGCGCGGTGAATCTCGGCGAAGTCGCTCTGAAGAACGGCAGTGGCCAGGTCAAAGCCATCACGGACATGCAAACGTTTGGCATGATCGTAACCGCGGAACCTTATTTCGCCGTTACTCAGCCGGGCAACATGGTGGTCCTGGAAAATACTCTGGGCCCCGCCACACAAGGCAAAATCGAAAATATCGACGCTCAATATGAATTGCTGGGACGCGGCATTTATTCCTCTTCGAACACCAAAATTGAAAACGCCATCTTCGGCATCGACCGCAAAACGCCTCTCGAGCTGTTCGAAGCGCGCAACGCCCTTCGCATCGCCCGCATCGCGCAAGCCGACAAATACGCTCCTTCTTCGCTCGCCAAAGCCGAACAGCAGCTCAGAAACGCGGAAGAAGTTTACAGCCGTAAGAGCGAGAAAAAATCCGTCGAAGCCGCCGCCCGCGAAGTCGTCGAAACCGCCGAAGAAGCGCGCGTTATGGCAGTAAAACAAAAAGCCGAACAGGACGCGCAAGCCAAGGCCATAGCGGACAAAAAAGCCGCCGAAGACCAAGCCGCTGCCGAAATTAAGCGCCGCCAGGATGCCGACCAAGCTCGCCTGCAAGCCGAAGCCGCCAAAGCCGAAGCCGTTCGCATGAAGCAGGAAGCGGAAAAAGCCGCAGCGGATGCAGCGCGGCAGAAACAGGAAGCCGAGCAAGCCACCGCCGCCGCGGTCGCGCAGCAGCAAGCCGCGCAAGCCGCCGCCGAGCAAGCCGCGCGCGATAAAGCCGCGGCCGTCGATCAACAGCGCGCCGCGGAAGCCGAAGCCGATAAAGCGCGCCAAGCCGCCGCGAGAGCCGAATCCGAAAAAGCGGAATTGCGCGCGCAACTCTTGAATCAACTCAATTCGATTTTGCAGACGCGTGATTCCGCGCGCGGGCTCATCGTCAACATGTCCGACGTGCTGTTTGATACGGGCAGCTACACGCTCAAGCCGGGCGCGCGCGAAAAGCTGGCGAAAATTTCAGGAATTTTGCTGGCGCATCCTGGCCTGACTTTGCAAATTGAAGGCCACACAGACAGCGTGGGCACCGACGAATTCAATCAGCAGCTCTCCGAGCGCCGCGCGGATTCCGTGCGAGATTTTCTCGCGGAGAATGGCGTGCCTGCGTCTTCGATCACCGCGCACGGCTTTGGAAAAACCCAGCCGGTCGCCACGAATGACACCGCCGACGGCCGTCAGCGCAATCGCCGCGTCGAGCTTGTCGTCAACGGCGCCGCCATCGGAAATACGGCCGCCGCGTCGAACACGTCAGCCAACCAATAAGTTCTCGCAGGCGGTAGCTGAGTTTGATGCCAGCGCGTTGAGTTAGCCGCGCGCTGCGAAAATTTGTCTCCTCGATTTCGCTCCAGCAGATGCGCCCCCCCAAATTGACGGGCCGCGGCGCAATCCGGTACGGTGTCTCTGGACCCGCGACTGCGCCATCCGCCAGGATGTTTGCGGAAAGACGATTGCGCGATCCGTTCGATCCAGTTCGCCCGTTTGAAGCCGGAGGTCAATGATGTTCTTCGTTCTCTTGGCGCTCGCTTTTCCTGCGTGGAGACCTCACTTTTCGTTTCTTGAAAATCCGCTGGCCGACGAAATGATGGTTTTGCGCTGGATGCATCTTATTTTCGGCATCATCTGGATCGGGCTGCTGTACTTCTTCAATTTGGTTCTGACGCCAGCGATGAAGCAAGTCGATCCAGCGGCGCGCGTGAAAGTTTATCCGGCGCTGATGTCGAAAGCGATGGGTTGGTTTCGCTCATCGGCAGTGGTGACCGTTCTCGTCGGAATTCGCTATTTTCAATTGCACCTCTTTGCGGATGCGCGACTCGCGGGCGACCATTCGCTCGCGGCCAAATGGCTTGGCTGGTGGCTGCTCGTTTGGGTGGTCGCATACGTTTTCATTTACGCGTTTCAGCTCCCTGCAAAAGGATTTCTGAATAGCCCCTCGGTGCGCGGCATTGGCATCGCGATTGTGGTGGTCGCGGCGTCATGGCTGGTGATGGCATTGAACGGCGGGCCAACTGTTTCCAATGCGCATCTGGCGATCAGCGTCGGCGGAGGACTGGGTCTCGTCATGCTGCTCAACACCTGGGGCGTAGTGTGGCGCGTGCAGAAAAAATTGATTAAGTGGGCGCGTGCGAGCGCGGAACAAGGAGTGCCCATGCCGCCCGAAGCCGAGCGCATGATGCGCTGGGGCTTTCTGACCGCGCGAGTTTCGTTTTGGCTATCGTTTCCCATGCTATTTTTCATGGGCGCCGCGAGCCACTATCCTTTCCTGAGCACGATTGCGCGGTGAAGTCGAAGTGAGTAGTGAATAATGAATAGTGGGTAGTGAGTAGTGGGAAGCGAGCTGGCGCCTGATAGCGAATGAGCAGATCGCTCGGTTTGCTCGGGTTGACAAGCTTGGGTAGCGGTCGTGGGGGCCCCGATCCCCCTCCCTTTTTTTCGTAAGTGTTCATTCTAAAGGGTTTTTAAGTGCTGTGTTTTGGAAGTGCGGATTGTAAAGGGGTTAGTGATTTGTGACCGCTGACAGGTGACTGGTGGAAGAAGGAGAGCCGAGGCCGTGACGGGTGACTCGTGATCGGTGACTGGCAGGATGACGGCATTCTTTAATTCCGGCTGCGCCTTCTGGGCTGACCTCTCGGAGATACGACCCCAAGCACCCGCACGTGGCGATCTTGGAGGAGTGAGAAGAGAAACCAACCCCACCCGCCGGAAAAAGACAAAGTCAAAAACCTCTCGATGGTCAAAGGAGGTTCCACCCGCCATTGAACGGCGAGGGTAGTTGGGAGGAATTGGGGTGTGACGAAGAGGCGCGAGGGGCATCAAAGACCTGACATATTCGGAGCGATATCCGCGGGAAGTGCAAACCTCGTCAGGAAGTGCACAGTTCGTTTCCGGGGATATTCGTCGAACACGGGAGGAGCGAGCCATGTCGAGAGTCCTGATCACTGGAGCAAACCGCGGGCTGGGATTGGAATTTGCGCGTCAATATGCGGCTGAGGGCTGGGAAGTGATCGCCACGGCGCGCAATCCCAAGCAGAGCAAAGAATTGGAGCAGGCGGCGAAGAACAAAAACGTGTCCGTGCAAGTGTTGGACGTGGCCAGCGATGAATCCGTAAAGAAGCTGGCGGCTACGCTGAAGGGCAAGGCCATCGATCTGCTGATTCTAAATTCGGCGATTTTCACGCGAGACGGGAACACGATCGGCGAGCTGAATTTTTCCGGTTGGCGAGAATCGTTTGAGACGAACGTTTTGGGAGCCATGCGAGTGGCGGAGGCGCTCATCGAAAACGTGGCGGCGAGCGAAAGAAAACAGATCGTGGCGATCAGCACAGGAATGGGTTCGCTAGAGGCGTTGGAAAAAACGATCGGGTTTGGGGCGGCGTATCAGTACAGAACAAGCAAAGCGGCTTTGAACATGGCGATGTCGATCCTAGCCAGGGACGTGAGGCCGCGCGGAATCAGCGTTGTGATATTCAGTCCAGGGTGGGTACAGACGGATATGGGGGGCGCGAACGCGGCGTTGACGCCGGAGCAGAGCATTGGAGGAATGCGCAAAGTGCTGGATGGAGATGCGCTGGAATTGACAGGAAAATTCCTGAGCTATGACGGCACTGTCTGGCCGTGGTAGGCGCACCGCGGGTCAGTTTTGAAAAGCTCTAGGCAGAAATACACCAACAGCAAAGGCCGCTCATGGGTCGTCCACCCGCCAAGGAGTAAATCGTCCTTCTCGACCCTCCCACAACGCCGTATGCGCCACTACCTCCATGCTGTCCAAGGTGGACATAAGATCGATCTATTCCGGTGTGGGCTGGGCGTTGTTTGTCTCAATCGCCTTGGCCGCATCAAGGGTCCGATCTATGTGCGGTTCAGAACTCAGCCCGCCTGCGTGCGACAAGCAGTCTTTGCCCGCATCAACTCCACACGTAGGGCACGGGACGGCAAGTAGTAGTTGCGGTGTCAGGTCTGTCATTCTCACTGACCAAGCATACGGCGACGCATCCCGTAGGAATGTTCAAATTGGGACATAGACCCAGAAGGTCACCCAAAACCCGCACACGCGAAGCCAACGCATGCGGCGCCCGGCAGAGAGATACACCAAATTCCTAAGAAATGGTGTATAGTGTGCCCATGGGGCGAACTAACATTGAGATTGACGAAACGCTGGTGCGCAAAGCACGCAAGCTGACGCAGCTTAAGACCAAACGCGAAATCGTGGATAAGGCTTTGGAACTGCTGGTGCGGTCGGAGAGCCGCAAGGGCATCCTTGCCTATTACGGAATGGGGATCTGGAAGGGCGACGTAAGGGCCATGCGCAGGAAGCGCAGTTGATCCTGGTGGATAGTTCGGTGTGGGTCGATTTTTTCAGTTCCGCGCCTGGCCGCGCCGGAAGCGAGTTGCGGCGGATGATCAGCGACGCTGAGCCTTTTGCGCTCACAGGCGTGGTGGTCACCGAAATCCTTCAGGGCCTGAAACGCGATGTAAGGCGTGTCGAACACTACCTTTCCCAATGGGACCTGTTGGAGCCCAGCGGCTTTCGTACATACAGGGAAGCAGCAGCGATTTTTCGCCTGGGGCGCGCCAAGGGCGTGAGCCTCACAACGATCGATGTACTCATCGCGGCGGTCGCTCTGGAGCATCGCGTTAGCGTCTTCACACTCGATAAGGATTTTTCTCGCATCGCAAGCTTGACTGGCCTGCCACTTTATCCCCTGCCAGCACCATGAGCAGAGGGAACGGATTCGAACCCCTAAGGCCCATTGATCCCACGCAACTTACTGATTCCAATACACGCCAAAAACGCCAGAAGGGGCAAATTTCCGGGATTGAGGTACACCGCAGGTACACGGCGTTGATTAATGGCCATCGGAAGTCTGGTTCTTCACCGGGCATGACCTCGCCGCTCGGTATGGGAAAACCTGCACGACAGGCGGCAGTTAGAGCGCGTGTCTCGATCTCTTTCTTGACAATTGAAACGGCTGGGCCAATCACTTTGGGTCACTTTTCTTTGTTACCGCCGTCCACTCGAACGCGAAGACCGTCGTGATGGTCGACGGATTTTACTGCCGCTGCCTTTATGCCTGTGGGATTCAAGCTTCGGAAGATGTCCGGCAGGTTTCTCCTTTGGCGTGGGCCAAATTACGAGCCTGCTACGGCTCCTTTGGAGAACCCGTGACGAGGTTTGGCGGATTGAACCGGAAAACAATTACGAAGAGCGCGATCGCGCCACCCGCGCGTATCACCGGCTGAACGTTCACATCAATCATTCCCGGAATTACAGCACCAATTCCAGCCGCGACGAGCGCTAGCACAACACGATATATGAATATCGCTAGTTGCGTTGGTTTTCGACACATTGGACAGCGACCCGTTCAGATTACTTCTCGATACCGATTTGAACAATCGCCGCGCTGCGGAGCCGTAACCACCGTATGTAAAGGGAGCTTGTCTAAGTGACCTGAACTCACCAATCATTCACGGCTCTTCATCCGAAGGAAGCAGCCCATCTTGGGCACCTTCCTCATCTCTCATTGCGGTCAGGAATGCACCTCCTATAGCCGGGTCGATCCTATCGGCTTCCGACAATGCCCATTGGCTCCACTGTTCTAACTCCTCAGGTGAGCAAGCCTCAGTGCTTGACAGCGTCAATCGGATTGCTTCGACGTACTTCCTTATTGTTCCGGCTTGCTGAAATGCTGCAGCAGCCTTAAGCAGGCGTTCGATCCGTGCCCGTTCGAGACGTTTCCTTCGTTCGCGCTCCGCTCGCTCGGCTTTGATCTTCCGTTCCCTTTCTTCCTCTTCAAGTTGGGCCTTCCGTTCGACACGCCATTGATACCGGCGTATAGCGCTTTCACGGTGCTGGAGCTCAGCGGTCAAGACAAGCTGAAGCGCAATCTCCGCGAGACAGCTTTCCAGCCTGCCGCCCTCGTCATCCTGCCAAGTGACTCGCTCCTTTTCGGAGCCGATACTATCGAGAATCGATAAACACAGTTTTGTATCGTTGAGCCCTGTACCCTGCTCTGTATAACCGCGACGGCTAGGCCGCTTGGGGCGATCAAGTCGGATGCCGACATGCTGTTGATAAAACGTCAGATGAATGCTCCGAGCATCGCGCCCGCTTATTGTCGGTTTGCCGTTCATTCTCGCCGTGGCCAGGAACAAAGTATTCAAGATGCGCAGCCTTCTGCGTTCGATTGGCGCATCGAACAGCGGATTGTCCCACGACACTGGGTAGGGAGCAGCAAGTTGCTTTTCTCGGCGTTTGTCATCTTCCTTGAGAAGCCGGTCGATCGCAGGATGCCAGATGGCGATATCCCGCGGAATAGTCACTTTTCCGATAACCTTGGCAATACGTTCACGAACCGCTTCGATTGATTCAGCGAATTCCGGTGGTGGGGGAATGGGGCCCAGAAGTTCTTCGTCGCTCAAATGCCAGTGCCAATAGTTCCCACCACCACCTACGATGACCTCATCCCCCATACCGGGCGGGCGAGCTGAAAGCGCATCCTGCAACGTGCTCTTCCCTGCCTCTTTTTTTGCCCAATATCCGCGGTCTGGCGTGGGAATCTCTGCTCGCACACAGGTCTTCTTCAAGGCCACATCCGAAATTCCGAATCGCGCGGACAGAATCTTCATCGGTTCTGACCACACAAGGGCGTAAAGTTCCGCCCTAGAAAGCTGCTTAGCCATCTTCGCCTCTCAAAATCTGCTTGGGAATTTCCGAACCCCGTGCAGGGCCTTCAACTCATACATTCGGGAAGTGCGCTGCGGATCACACACTGATAGCCCACGTTCAACACGGCAACTAGTAGTGGGATCAAATCCGGCTAAAGAGGATGAGTTCCGGGTGCTGACACCCGCCCTTCAAGCCATATATGATGGTGGAAGCTACACAGCAGCCCTCGGCCGACCAGGTCAGCCCATACTTCGAATTCTTTCCAATGGTGCCGGCGGGGGGACTCGGAATTCGGACCCCCACTGATACCACGTAACTTGCTCATTCTACAAGACGGCAGAAACTATAAAAACATCGGATTCGCCCAACTGAGGTGCACGCCGGGTACGCGGTGGTTCCTGAAGCCTCGCGCAGCCTATATCGCAAAGAGCTTCATGTTGCTTGCACAAAATAGCCGAGCGTCCTCCGACAGCCGCATGTCCTCGCTCCCTTGTGTCCAAAATTGCCGCGCTGCGTCGCCAGCGCACTCCCAAACATCCAACGTATTCGCAGTGGCGTGCGGCAGGACAAACTCGCGCGGCGGTACTTGCCCATCGCCCGTGGGCGCATACAGCATTGAGACTTGGTCGAATGCTGGAGCTAGACGCAGACGAGACCCTTCTGCAAAGAACAGTATGTTGTACTGATGTCGGTCCGTATTTGCTATGAGTGCTCCAAACGCATCAAGCCAGGAAAGCCGCTGGGCATCTTCAACACTCAAACGCGCTGCTTCTTTGAGCGTAACAGCCGCGTCCGCCCACGAGTGCGCGAGATTGTCGTGAGCAGACGCAAGACTTATGACTGCAGCCCTCCCGCGCACCCCGAGGCGATCAAATCGCTCACTCTCCAGAAACCAATAATCAGGCGTTTCGATGACGTTTGTATTCGCGGTCGGGATGCCATGGGACGCTGCAACGTGCAACGCAATTCCTTC
>Ga0307478_10004086_pt1 | contig 10511 bp, 12 predicted proteins | sample atmos_gasesECM4C_2_FD_203713 | JGI IMG/M metagenome (GOLD analysis project Ga0307478, IMG submission 203713) | Hardwood forest soil microbial communities from Morgan-Monroe State Forest, Indiana, United States - atmos_gasesECM4C_05 | ecosystem: Environmental > Terrestrial > Soil > Temperate...
GTAAGCGATCTCTTCGCCTTATCCTGGGCCTCGGTATCGCCGCCGTATTGAAACGCTAGGGTCCTTGGAAGGAATGCGTCTCTGTTGCCGAATGGGTTTAGTATGCCCGCTGTCACGAGGTGCTCCAGGGATCGGGGACTCTTGAATGCCCGAATTGGTAGTTTCTTCACTGTAGGTTTGTGCTCAGCGAGAAAACGATGCACAACTGCCTGGGCCATCGCGCGCTCAGTGTCAGTGAGCGGATTGTCAGTCCTCGACGTACTGCGAACGTTTGTTGAGCTTAAATGCGTCACTCTTTTTTTGTTCTGAAGTCTTCGTCGATCTATCTTGGCTTTAATCGAGTTAACTGAGACGCCGATGCTCTGATCCACCAACTGACCATAAAGCTCTCTTCCACCAAACTGGAGCCCAACGCCGCCTGGTCCCCAGACCAGTTCTTGGCTTCCGCCACCATTGTCGCGCTCTCCACAAGCTGGTCATCAATATCTATTCCGTATAGCTCATATCCTTCCAGCAGAGCATCTAAACGAGCATGCAGTAGAGCGGTGTATCGCTCAGTGTTTATTCTCGCTGTCTCGCTGACCATTCCACCAGAAGCGATTAGCCCTCAAGCCGCTAGGCTGGCCGTCATTCCACTGAGTTTCTGGTGCGTGTCCCGGGCGATCGTCTCACTCGCGGCGTTGTACGCCGTATCCGCAAATTGCCTTGCCTTCTTTAGCGCCTCAGCTTGATTCACTGCGTGATTATACGTTCTTCATTCGCGGCGGCTGCAGATCCAAAACCCAAGAGATCCTGCAGATGCTCCTGAGACCAATTTATAAGCTTGCACCTCGCGATGAAGCGGATAAGACGAAGATCGGGCCAATCCCATTTTCCGAGAGTCGTTTCCTGCGTGCCTTGCGCAAAGGTCCCGAAGGTTCTTTGGTTCGCTCCTGGTCATTCATCACTTCTCCTGCGTCGAACCATCAGCAATGCGAAAGCAGGACAAGAATTCCGGCGATAATTGCGGTGAGAACTGAGAGTATGGCTCCGATGCTCATGCTGACCGGTTCTGGCTCAACGAGACTCTTGTTCGGTTCGACATTGCAATACTCGCTCGTCACTTGAATGAATCTGTCCTGCGCGTCGAACAGAAGTGCAATGTGATACCCGTTCGCCTGCCACTGGCATAGGATCGTGTTGTGTGCCATCCCCGCACGAGAATTTGGAGGACCAACTACGGCCACGATCTCGCCGAGCGTCTTGCCTGTCATCTGTCCAAGCGCGGCGAAGCTGCGGGCCAACTCTCTTCCCGGCGCAGTAACGTCCATCAGGCCCTCCTTCGAGGCTTTCAACGGAGTGTGTCACGATCCGTAGCGAGCGTCGAGTGCGCGAGAGTATTCCTTCGCTGGAGTCCCGTGTGGACACCACATCGGCGAGCTGGGGTGCAAGGGGCGCAACTGAGTGCACCCCTCACTTGCTAAGCGATTCCAGGTCAGTAGTTTTGGGGTTAACCACATTTAGCTACGAACCAGAAGGTCGGGAATTCGAATCTCTCAGGGTGCGTCATTCTTTATCGTTTCCTTCTTGCAGATGGTTCCCTTCTCCACACGCTGTTTCTTCTCCGCGCTTCGCAGCATTCCCTTGCCTTGCGCACCCTCGCCGACCGCCGAACCGAATAGTTGGTCGCACTAACCATTTGGTTAAAGGAAATAGAGGCTCTGCCAGACCAATCATCCCTCATAGCCAATCCGACTGACATAGCCACACCGCCAAATCAATGTCTTACATTGTGTTGACTCGATCCATTCGGTCTAGCGCCGCCGTGGCACATCTCGTGCAATTGATCGAACTGTATGAGGTTCGAAACGGCGAAAGCAGAGAGAACAGGAAAGCGAATGCGCAACCTGGATCACTCTCGAGCCAAAGCAGCAACGATGAAACGGCAAGCCGCTAGCCTCGTAAGCCACGCTGAACCTACCCCTAGTAGCGGGGCTGCCTGCACTTCTCCCTTTCTTACTGAGACTCAAGTCCTTGGGGCAGTAACACTCTGATTCCAGATCAGAGCACTCTTTCGCAAAGGAATTAGACATATGAAGAAGTTGTCCTCCGCCCTCACAGCGATCCTTGTCCTCGCCGCGCCACTCGCCGGCTTCGCCCAAAACACTCGCCAACTACAGCCCAACGAGCACACGCTCAACCTTCCCGGCGCCACCACCATCGAGGCCCCGCCGGCCGGTTTCGACCCCATCGCGGCCTCGGACGAAGAACTCGCTTACCACGGGTTCCCGCCGCGCCCGAACCAGTCCGCCCAGCCCAAGGCGTATGCGACTTGGTTTAAGGCGATGAAGGCTTCCAAGGTTCGCGCGACACCCAATCTCGAACAGACTGCGATCTTCCATGGTCCCTTCAAGCCAGCGAAAGTTGCGAATCCCACAGCCGTGGAGAGCAATCCTTTGCTCTCCATGCAGTCCAGCAACACCGCCAACTCATACAACTGGAGCGGCTACGTCGATTTCGGCGGAGCGACTAGCTACGGATCCTCCTCCTTCTATTACCTCGTGAACGACTACGTAGTCCCGGTCGCAGAGCAAGCGTTCGGCGCCTGCACCGGCGGCTGGGACTATGGTTCAGCGTGGAACGGCATCGACGGATGGGGATCGCCCGACGTACTGCAGGCTGGCGTCGAGTTCGATGCGTACTGTTCCGGCAGCACGCGCGCGTCCTACTACTCGGCGTGGTATGAGTGGTATCCCTACGGCGAAGTCCGCATTAGCGGCTTCCCGATTGCTCCCGGGGATGACCTGTTCGTGGAAGTGTGGCACACCTCTTCCACGCAGGGTTATGCCTACTTGGTGAACTACAACAACAGTCAGGCGGTGGAAGTGGGCTTCACAGCCTATCCGGGATATCCGCTGGTGGGCAACTCCGCGGAGTGGGTAGTCGAGCGTCCCTCGGTAGGTGGCAGCCTCGCGACCTTGAGTAACTACATCATGGCTCCCTTTTGGGATGCCTATGCCTACACCGAAGGCTACAGCAAGTTCTTCGATATCGACGAGGCCACTCCCGTGGACATGCTCGACAACAGCGGCAACGTGATTTCCTATCCCGAATACCTCGGGCTGGAATCCTTCGTCATGCACGACACCGGGTCGGCGTACTGAGACAACCCTCCGCTACACCTGCCCACATACCCAGAAAGAAGAGGCGACGGCTAACCGGCCGTCGCCATTTTTTTGCAGAGAAGTCTGCGAACAGACGGAATTACTGACGTTCAGGGTGTCGCCTTGCGCGAACGGACTCCGTATTCAGCAGCTCCTAGCACCGTCCCTCGCGCGCAATACTATAGAAATACTAGTAGTTCCGCGCCGAGATCTTCAACTTGTTAAACCGGGCAAACTTCAACACCGAACCTGGTTACCTTTACCTCTTGGATCGCCGGCACAAAGGCCTCGGGAACGGCGGGAGCAATCAACAGTACTTCTACCAGCTCGCGCCAAGTTCAATTTGGACTGAAGTTGATCTGGTAGGGGTGAGCAGTCTTTCTATCGGCACCTTCAATTGAACTCTGGCGTCGAACGTCCGGAGTTGTCTCCGATCCGCGCGAGCCTCCGGAGGTTCAGCCGACTCGCTTCGCTTGCGTATGTTAGTCAACTATCGAGGCCAAGAGCATACAATTGAAAAGCGAGGTGAGTCATTCGATGGTCGACGATACAGATTCCGAAAGATTTGAGGAGATCGTAGAGTGTTGCCCAAAAGACGCTCCAAAAACACTGTTTTTGAAGCCAAGCCTTAATCTTGATTCATCATCAAATCCTCTTCATGTCGGCGCCGCCTTGCGTGGGAGGAAAATCAAAAAGAAGCCTGAGCTTACCTCCGATTGCTTCCTCGTCTCTAAGAGATGATTCCCACCCGATGACACGCGAGCCGAGGCGCTTGTCTATTCGGTCGGAGTGTTTACTATCACGCTCGTGCTCATCGGCAAGCATACTCGGAGGTGTTCAGAAAGCGGGGATCAGGTCAGATCAGGAACTTTCCGCCACAAACCTCACACTGGAATGTACCCATCTCTTGGAAACCAAATGTTTGGGCCTAGGTTTTGACCTTTCTTAATCGCCACTGCCTTCATCAAATGTTGAAGTACACCCATGCCATGAGCATCATGGAAGTAAGGCCTAGGCTTGAAATAATCGTAAAGGTCTTTCTGAAACGCAATTTGTAGAGAATCACCGCCGCAACGCACGATAGTGCAGTGATCCAGACCAAAACTAGGAGGAAGCGGATCTCAGCGAGTTCGTAAAGGACATTCGGGTTGTGCCCTGTCAAGTTGACTCCTTTCACATTGTCGCACGCACATTTTCGCTTGGGGTCGGACCGAGAACATTGTCTGAGGGTGGGGGAGCATCATTACGTCAGGGCCTGTCCGAAGGGCTTGAAGATGTCGCTATGCAGGACGCTTCTTGAAAAGCTCCTCGCCCGTCCGACGCTCTGACTGTACTTGCCGTTCTTGACCTTCACCCAGCTGGTGCGTTCGCCTTGCATGTATGCTCCGCGCTTCCACTTCGCCACGACTCCCTCAAGATCCTTCTTGCAAGTGAGCCGGAAGAGATCCTCTCCGCGTCCATCGATGTGATCGACGTAGAGAAGCCGCGCCGACTTTGTGGGGACGATGTTTCGCAGCGCCGCCTTACGGTCCAGCAAGCGCCAGGAACGAAGATTCTCGCCATTGAGCCAAAGTAAATCGAAGGCGTAGGAGCGAGGCTCCCCCCGGTGGTACATGAGCTTAACGAATCGGGAGTGCCCTTCCTGGTCGAGACAGACTATCTCACCGTCCAGAATGGCCTCCTTCACACGAAGGTCAGCCGCGATCGACTCACATAGCGTACGGAAGCTCTTGTAGACGTGTCCACGACGCGAGACGAACTTCACCGCGCCATCCTCGATGTAGCACAGCGCTCGAAAGCCGTCGTGCTTTACTTCAAAGAGCCAATCGGGGTCGGAGAAGGGCTCGCCCAAGCGGACGAGCGTCATTGGCCTGATGGCCGGCAGGCGTGGCATGAGATCAGTATAAATCGCGATGTTGTTGTGGGCTCCATTCGCTGGCGCTGGTTTTGGCGAAACTACGAATACAGCTCAAAACAGAAGCGATTCAACATGGGGACCTTAGGCCGTTGTCTCTTGTTGAATGTGCCGAGCGCAGGCGTGCCAGTCAAAACTCTTTTGTGCCTCACGGTTGAACGCGAGCGCGGCAACGGTGCTCTCCAAGCGTGGAGCGACCATGCCCCATAGGCATTGAGAGCAACACCAACCCGTGAATTTCTCGTCTTCTGCCCAGATCATGTGACGTGTCATCGGTACACCTGTATTGTGTATTTCAGCGGAAGAGGAATTTCCGCAAGGCGAGAAGAGCTGCAGATGATGCGAGGTCAAGCGAGACATGAACTGCTGCCTGCCGCCGCACCCACTCTCCCACGAAACGGAAAGGCGGCAAAGTAACTAGCGTGCGTCGTCCGCCGGCGTGAAAACCTTTTCACGCAACGCAAAAGTGCTCGGTCCAACGTAATCACTGATAGCGCGGATCTGTGACTGTACGCTACAACACCTTCGTACAATTGATCTCACAACTCTGACCTTTTTGCTTGTCCCCACTTTACTTGAGGAGACCTTATGCGTAACAGATTCGGGATGTGTACCTTTTTTCTGCTCACCCTCGCGATGTTGGCGTCGGCGCAGACCGTGCCAGCCGGAACTCGCATCACCGTGCGTACCGATTCACAAATCAATTCCGCCACTGCGCATACCGGACAGTCATTTCATGCGAATTTGGTCAGAGACCTAGTGTTGGATGGCAAGACAATCGCCAAGGCTGGCGCGCCAGTTAGAGGCAAGGTTACGTATGCCAAATCAAGTGGACGGCTGCACGCCCCCGGGCAAGTCTCCATCCAGCTCACGTCGATTCAACTGGCGAACGGTAAAACTCTGCTAGTCTCAACTAGCGGATTTCGTGCAAAAGGCAAAAGCCATGCAAAGAGCAACGTAACCAAAATAGGGGGTGGTGCCGCAGCGGGTGCCCTCATCGGCGGATTGGCCGGAGGCGGTAAAGGCGCTCTGATCGGTACGGCTGTGGGCGCGGGAGCCGGGACTGGAGTGGCAGCGGCCACAGGCAAGGAAGAGGCTGTGATTCACGCTGAGACGGCAATCACCTTCACAACTACAGTGAACGCCCCTGCGAAGTGAGTCGAGACATTGTTGGCTGCGAAGTCGGCTAGGTGTCACTCGATATGGAGGGCGCAAGACGCACTACGTGGAAGGCCACAGCCCGAGGCCTGCAAGGCAGTAAACCACAACATCCCGTGGCACTGTGTTTATCAAACATTATGGCTGCTGGCGAAGAGCGGCCTCGCAAAGGTAATCATTCCGGATGACGGAACAGCACGCCTCTTCACGCATGAGATTGCTATTGCACAATGCAGCCATGCTCATCTGATTTGCAAGGATTGTGGGGCTGCTGTCGACGGGAGGAATGAACCCTTGCTTGCCCCGGAAACATCACACTAGTAACCCAAGCAGACGGGCCCGGGGTCATCCTCGCGGGAGAACACAGCCCTCCCTCGCTCCCGGGCCCCCCCTCCTCGTCCGCTCGAGCGGAGCACTAGACATCTGTTTGGTGGATTGCGCACCGGAGGTGCAGGTTCTACGCTAAGCCGCACCTGAACCTGACTAGCAACGATGGCGAGGTCCGGCGCTGGGGGGTGGCACACTGCATCTCCAGAGGGACGCTCCGGGCCTCGCCCTTTCAATCAGGTGAGCCAATCCCATCGACTCCTTCATTCTGTTCTCGATGAACTCGATGTCTGGCGCGCACGCCAGAGTGACCTTCCTTCTCGTTCGGAGGCTGTACGCCGCCTCGTTGAAGAGGGCCTCGCGGCTAGCGGCGAGAAGCACGTCGAGATAAGGCTCAGCGACGGCGACAAACTAATCCTGATTATGGTTTGCGACCTGTTCAAGAAGCTGAAGTTGAAGGGCGACATTGAGCCAGAATTTGTCGAAGAAGTCATCTATGGCGGCCACTACTGGGCCCTCGACTGGAAATACACCGGCCTCTTCCACGGCCACGAAGACTCGGCTGCAGTTCTTCACGAGACGGTCGATGTCCTTGACATATGGTCGTTCCTCGAAGACGGCGACAGCAGACTATCGAAGCAGGACAAGGACCGCGTCGCCGCGGAAGCCGAACCGTTCGGCAAGCGCGTCGTTTTTCATGGTTTCGACGGTAACGGCGAGGGCGAATACATGGGGATCGCGCGCTTCTTGATCGAGCAGCTTGACCGCTTCACCAAATTCAAAGGGCGGGAGCTCAACGCCCACATGCCTAGGATTGCAACCCATCGCCGCATGCTGGCTCTATTCGAACCGATCCGGCGCACCATGATGGGGCGGGACCTTAACGCTGACGAGATCATTGAGATCTTGAAAGCGATGCTTCATCCGAGCCGGCGAAAGGCGTAGGTGACCTCATGCGAGTCCTTGCGGCTCGCAAAAGAACATGCTTCCATTGCTACACTCGACCCGGACTTCGCTAAGGATGTAGAAGCAGCTGTTGCGAGCCATCGTGAACCACTCAATCCGCCGGCATGGGCCTGATCCTAGAGTGTCGAAGATTCGTCTATCCCCCCACAGTCGACCCCTCAATAATTCGGAGCGCGTACCAAAAACCTCCTCGAAATCCTGCTCCTAAGTTGTTCTAGGGCATTTGGCTGACTAGATCATTTGTGGTGTCCCATAAACATGTGTTTCTGGAATCCTGATTGACAGGCGCGCGGACCGGGAGCAAGCTTTCCGGGATCGACAGGAGAACAGGGCCATGGCGGGCATAGCAGTTGCGGTCCTGGCGCTGGATGAGGAACAACTCACGGCGCTCACAAGCCTAATAGGGAGCACTCGTGCGGCACGCCTAGTGTTTAGTCACAGGGCCTTCCCTATCAGTGCCACCGATCCTGTCCTCCGCCAGATGCAAGACCAGCGCGCCGAAGTGGTCATCGTCGATGTAAGTTCCATCGACCACCAGCACGCAATTAGTGCAATTGAACTGATCAGAGCCACGACCAGCGACATCGCTATCTTCGCCATCGGTGAAATGCACAACCCGATGACGATCGTCGGTGCTATGCGCGCTGGTGCGGGCGAATTTGTGAACCGAGCTGCCGGTGCGGAGGCTTTGGTGGAGGCGTTCAACCGTTTTTCGCTCTCACGCTCCAGGACCCTGCGCAGCAACGGCAAGACCCGCATCTTCACGGTAATCAGCGCCAAGGGCGGTGCTGGCGCCACAACTCTGGCTGTGAACCTAGCCACCGCCCTACAGCTCAACCACGGGCAGACCGTCCTGGTCGATTTCGCTCCCATCGGTCATACCACTTTGCACCTCAATGTGCGTCCGTCCTTTGGTGTTCTGGATGCACTGGAGAACCTCCACCGCATGGACGAGACCCTGCTTGAGAGTCTCGTAACGACCACAACTGACGGTCTAGATTTGCTGGCCGGGCCTCCGCGGCCGTATACGAACGTAAGCACGACCGCCGAACTGGCACGGTTGTTCGACCTTCTGGTCAGGTGCTATCGTTACGTGGTGGTGGACTGTTCTGGCCGAGTGGACAACACTACCCGAGTGCTTGCGGATCTTTCCAATGCATTGCTGATGGTGGCGCAGACGGACGTTGTTTCTCTTTGGAGCGCTGACCGTATTCGCATCTTCCTAGATGAAGGAGCCAAACACAATCGGCTCCGGCTCGTCCTGAACCGCTACAGGAAGGTACCGGGGTTTGCGGAGGAAGATATCGAGAAAGCGACGGGCTGCCAGCTTCTCTGGAAGCTGCCGAATGACTACCAGTTGATCGCGCCAGCGATTAATAAGGGTGTGCCCATTGCTGCGGGGGGCAACCAGGAACTCAGTCGCTCTTTTCGCTCCTTGGCCCAACTGCTTGCCACGAATGTTGATCATGATGAGCCTGGCTTAGCTGAGCCGCCGGGCGTCCCAGTCCCCGCGCCCAAAAGCGGAGGGCCACGACGGCTACCCCCGAAGCGGGAGGCGTGGGAGTTTTGATTTCTGTTCAAACGGGGCCACTACAACACTTGGCACAGTACTGTGAGTCCCACCCCGACCCAGCCGTGTGTATTCGCAATCTAAGTGGCACATCGGGCAGGGATGAAGCGATCGACCGGAGCATCTTGGATGGCAGCGCGAGTCTCTCCATGCTGGCGGCAGTATAGGACCACGCAATAACACGAACTCAGGTGGTTGCTAGCGATCTCCGACTGTAGCGTCGAGCACGCCATGAAGCGATATTAGCAAACTCTTCTCGGACTTCCTCCGCTTACGGAACGGAAGGATGAATGCACGCCGCTGGCGGACTCAGACGGGGCTTCGGGTATATAGTGTGCTTATCCGGGCGGCAAAATGGGCACTCCCGGAAAATCACAAGGAGAACAACATCATGAGATCGAAGCTGTCGATGCTCTTGGCGGTAATTCTCGCACTAGGAATAGTCGTTTTCGCGCAAGATGCCGCGTCCGATGTAGGCAAGGCCGCCAAAGATACGGGCAAAGCAACCGAGACGGCGTCTAAGAAGACGGCTCATGGTACCGAAAAGGCAGCCGAAAAAACGGGGCAGGGCACCAAGAAGGGCGTTAAGAAGGTTGGGCACGGAGTGAAGAAAGGCGCCGAGAAGACGGAACAGACAGTAAAGTAGAACCGCTCTTCTGACGTCTTGCAAAGTCTTGCTCCTCGCGAGCATCCGATAATTCAACCCACCGGAGGAAGCGTTCGCCTGGCCAGCCAACATTGCTCCGATTTGATCAGCCCTTGCACGAGTGGTTCTAAACCGCTCTTTCCCCGGTGAACTTCTGCACAGATATCAATGAGCGTCGCGTCGACCTTTGTGGCGCGTGCCGGCGGTCTAGGGATTGAGCCCGGCCGGGTCACTGTGCGTTTTCTGTGCGGGAACTGGGTACTAAATCAGCCGAAAGGGAACAACGGACAGCCCGAGAGAATCCATAACTTTCTTGCAGTTGTGAGTTGTTTTCGCTTGGCGTGTAGGCCGGATTTCCCCTCATAACCCAAAGGGCGGTGGTTCAAATCCACCCCCCGCAATCAAAACTCCTTTCATTTCTTCTCGTTGCAATCACCCCGCAAGGCGGTCGTTGCCGCTTCTATCTTCTGATTGGGGGTCTGCCGTCTCAGCGCCCAATCATGTGAGTCTCGTAACTATATGAGGGACAGGTTGATGGATTCAGGATGGTCAGGCGTGACCTTTGGGAATTGCGCACAACGATATTGAACATGTGCCTCGGAGAAATCGGCGAGCCGTGAGGAATTGGCTGAGGAGAAAAGCTGATGTGCTGTCTCGGGAACGCTGCCCTGTCACGCAGGAGGCCGCGGGTTCGAGTCCCGTCGCTCCCGCCAATTCTTCGAGTCGCCGCATTTGTTTGTCAAAACGTCACACGCCAAATTACTTCGCGGTTTCTTTGATCTACCG
>Ga0307478_10004088_pt1 | contig 10507 bp, 7 predicted proteins | sample atmos_gasesECM4C_2_FD_203713 | JGI IMG/M metagenome (GOLD analysis project Ga0307478, IMG submission 203713) | Hardwood forest soil microbial communities from Morgan-Monroe State Forest, Indiana, United States - atmos_gasesECM4C_05 | ecosystem: Environmental > Terrestrial > Soil > Temperate...
GCTTCCACGACGGTCGACCCTCGGCTGCCAATATCGTTTGAAAAGATTCGGCGAATGACGCTGAGTCTGCGGGCCAATCAGTTCGTTTCGTTCACCGAATAGTTGACAGCCGTTTCCCGGGCAGCAGTTCGAATTCGGGACCGCGAGCAGTTGGTCGTGGGCTCGATTGATGTTTGGCTTCTGCCTAAAATTGCCGTCCCAAGGATGGCGCCACTGCTCGACCTGTCCAATGACCCTGAACGCGACCTTGCATTGGAGGCTGTACAGCTTCTGGAGGATTGGGAGTACGGCTATGAAATCTCGGCCACCCGCGCTGGAGGGCACTTCGAGACCGACCGGCCTGACATGTTTTCGTCCGACTCGAGTGGGGAGCCGCGCGGACGGCTTCGTACTCAGTCCTTTGTAGGCCTTTTGCCCGTGAGCGTTACCGTCGATGGGTTCGAGATCGGTCAGGCATCATTCGAAGTGCGGGCCAGAAAGCTTGATTACTTAACCCACTACCGGTGGATGCTCCGAGATCTAGCCGAAGCGGCCTCGGCGATCCTTCTCGAGCGGTTTGCGCCGACGCAACTGAGGTTCATTCCCCATGACCAACTTAATCCGGGGACCGCCTACGAGCGATTTAGTCTGTTACAGGGGCTTATCCGGAGCGCCTCGCTAACCGCAGCGCTGCAGCACGTAATCTCTAATCCCAACACCGATTGGTGGGCCGAGCCGCAGTTTGTCGCCCCTGGCAAGGGATTCCCGGCAACCTCATCGGCAGCTCGAGCGATTGTCAAGGTAGGACCTCGTGTACCTTGGCCAAACTCGGCAGTGCGGGGCATGGCAACTTTGCCGCGGCGCGTGGAGCTAACCCAGCTGGAAGAAACGAGGGACACACCACCTAACCGTTTTGTCAAGTTCGCACTCGGTCGCTGGCAGACTTTGCTCCAATCGCTTCGAGGAGCAATCGAATGCATTCCAGATACTCCAGTGCGATTTCGGGGGCTTCGAGAGATTCAGGAAGCTCTGGACTATGTCGACGGAATGCTCGGCGACCCGTTCTTTCGCGACGTCGGGGATCTCGCTTTCTTTCCGGCCAACAACCAGGTGCTTCTCAAGCGCGAGGGCTACAGGGAGCTTCTGGCAGCGCACGCAATCACCGAGGGGGCGGCGCAAGTCTCCTGGTCGGGCGGGCAGGACGTGTTCGGAGCTGGGCAGAAGGATGTCGCGAGCCTATATGAGTTTTGGACCTTTCTGCAGGTTGTCAAAGCCGTCAAGCGACTATGCACCAGTTTCGAGGAAGCAGACCTAATACGGCTGACCCAGGAAGGTGCAGATGTCACCCTCGAACGAGGAAAGGAGGCGCGCCTAACAGGCGTCACCGAACGTCTCGGACGAAAGATCTACGTCGAGCTCTCATTCAACCGCACCTTTTCCCGCTCGTCAGACAAGAGCGGATCCTGGACTCGCCCGATGCGACCCGATTGCTCCATACATCTGCACACAGGAACTGGTCAACCCGATGACTTTGAATCGATTTGGATTCATTTTGACGCGAAATACCGCATCGACCATCTCTTAGAGATTCTCGGTCCGGAAACCCTCGAGGATGTCCAGGCACAGCCCGATGACGGAGGGATCGGAAGGACGGCAGCAAAGCGCGACGACCTCCTCAAGATGCATGCTTACCGCGACGCTATCAAGCGGTCCGCCGGGTCGTACGTCTTGTACCCTGGCGGGACCGATAGACAATCAGATCAAACTTTCCACCGCTACCATGAAATTCTTCCTGGGCTCGGTGCGTTCGCCTTGCGCGCCACGGAGACCGAAGATGCCGAGGGCCTCGAGCCCTTAACCAAATTTCTGGATGACACCCTATGGCACTTTGCATCTGTCATCAGTCAGCATAGGCGAGGACGATATTGGGAGGTCAACAGCTTCGGCGAAGCCACCCGGACTGAAAACCGTCTGGGATGGGAACCTTCATTCGCGAAGCCGCCGGCAGACACGCTCGTGCTTCTAGGGTTTGTGAAGGACGAGTCCCACTTGAACTGGATCGCGGCAAACCAGCGGTACAACGTACGAGCGGACGGCCGTCGCGGCAGCGTCGGGATGAGCGGGCCGGAGCTCGGTGCCGACTTTGTGATTCTGTACAACCCAGCTTTGGACCTAACACAGTTCTGGAGCATTGCGGGTGAGCCTGAACTCTGGACGCGGGAGCGCCTGCTTGGCAGCGGATATCCGGGGCCGGGAGGAAGTATGTACTTTTGCCTGCCGCTCGGGCACCGCGTCACCGTTCCGGAAGGCGCCCTTTCGCCAAAAACGATTCAAGCCATCCTCCGGCGCAACGCGCCTCGAGTGCCACGTGGCGGTCCCGTCGTGGCGACTTGGCTGGAACTCGTTAAGTGACTCCGCGTCTGCGTGCGGCCACCCCAAGGGATGCTTTCCCAACTCCGATGTGGGCTCTAAGAAGGGCGCTAAATAAAGGTCCGTGGTTTGGCACCTTCAAGTGCAGAAGCTCGTGAATAATCACCTCGCGCCGGACCTCCTCGGGTTGGCAAAGAAGGGTGGTGTCAAAGGTCACCCGCCCATGGGGAGAGCAACTGGCCCATTTGCGGCTCAAACGTACTAGATGGATCTGCCCCGGCTCGGCCTCCAACCGGTGCGCCCAGTACCGCACCTCACCTTTGAACCTCTCGGCTGCAATAGGAGCGGACAGGGGCTTCTCAGGATTGATCTTGTGCCGGAGCGGGTCCCTCTTCATTGGTGGACGCGTCGGAGTGAGTTGAGAATATCCTCGACGTAGCCGTCACTGTCAACACCAGCACGAATGAGAGCTGCGTAGAGCTTGGTGCGGACCGCGCGCTCTTCGTCCGACCTAACTCTCCAGAGCGGATACTGCCCGAACGCGACGCCGGCCGCCGTGGCGATCTCCTCCGCACTCTGATCCTGAACGCCCTTCCCCCGGAGGAACCAAAGCACAGCAAAGGCCTGCTGGCTAAGGCCGCTCTCCTTCTGGACGGCCGCCGCGTCGACCGCCTCACGCGCCAGCTTCTCAGCGGCCTTCAATGTGTCTTCTGTTGTCATCTGTCGGTCACGGAATGCCGCAGCGATCGCATCCGCCCGCTCTCCGATCGAGATCAAGTAAGGATTGAGAGCGCGCTCTTTCTCCGCGACCTCGTGCAGGGTCTTTAGCAGGTTAATGACCTTCACGGCATTCGGGGATTGACCGCTAACCAAATCGTCGATGCCTTGGTTGGTTAGCTCGTGAACCTTTCCACTTCCGGAAATATATGACGTGACCGTGTGCTCCCTAACCAAGAGAGCGGTCTTGCGCAGAAAGGACTTGTCGACGTCCAGCCCTTGGTAAAACGCTGCCCGCACCGTCGCGGCCATCTCCATGAGCCGCTGGTAGTCGTCCAGGTATGGCCGAAGGAAGGCGTCGGGAGCCAGGATCTCGAAAAGATTCTCGAGCTCGGAAATGAACTCCTGCAGCTCGTTGCGCCTCCCTTCATCGCGGAAGTGCTCCACAATAGCTTCGACTTCTTTGTCGCCCTGCTTTCCCCTGCCAATTGCGAGGTAGTTGCCCTTGCCCAGAGCGATGAGCTCGGCAAAATGTTTTTGAAGTTCACCCAGGCCAGTGAGAATCCCCGCAACGTCTTGGGAGTCAAAGTTCAGCGCGTCTTCGAGCTTCTCCAGAATGCCGACGAAGTCGAGAACAAGGCCGGCCTTCTTGGCATGCCCGTCGCCATCCTCATAGGGGCGGTTGACCCGAGCAATCGCCTGTAACAGCACGTGGTCGCGCATCGGTTTGTCCAGGTACATCGCGTATAACACAGGTGCGTCGAAGCCAGTTAACAGCTTGGCCGTAACGATGAGAACCTTTGGAAGGCCGTTGGCCTTCCGGAAGGCCTTTCGAACAGCCAGCTCTTTCTTCTCGTCGTAGTCGAAACGCTTGAGCGGATGCTGCCCCTTCTCTCCTGAGGCGCTGATAATCACTTCCGAATAATCTGGTGGCAGGTACTTATCGAGCGCATCTTTATAGAGACCGCACGCCTCCTGATCCACGGCTACGAGGAAGGCCTTATAGCCCATCGGTTCGACGTTGGACGTGAAGTGCTCCGCGACATATCTGGCAATACGGTCGATCCGACTCGGGTTCTTCATCATGCTGCGCAAGGTCACAGCCCTCTCCAGCACTTGGTTCAAGGTGTCGATGTCAGAGACACCCTCGAGCTCGGCAACTTTCAGAAACTCGGCTTCGAGGGTAGCCCGGTCCACGAGCATGTCGTTGGGGGCCAGGGAGTAGTTGAGGGGCACAGTTGTCCCATCCTGTATCGACTCTTTCATCGAATATTTGTCAGTAAAGCCGGATGGGTCGTCCCGGCCGAAAGTCTTGAACGTGCCCTTTCCGTAGGCCGTTTTGTCGATGGGGGTACCCGTGAATCCAATGAATGTAGCGTTTGGTAGGGCTGCCATCAGGTACGTCCCGAGCGTTCCCTCCATGCTGCGATGAGCCTCATCAACGAGAACAAAGAAAGTGGATTCGGGCCGCACATGCGCGGGCAGTTCGTCGAACTTATGAATCATGCAAAGGATCAGACCGTGCCACCCCGACGCCAGGAGTTTCTGGAGCTCATCCTTGGTGTTCGCGATGCGGAAGTCTCCGAAGCCAAGGGCCTCCATGTTGGTCTCCCACTGCCCCTCAAGCTCCGTGCGATCAACGATCACCATGACCGTGGGCTGGTGGAGGGCGACGTCCGAGAGGATCAACTTGGCCGCTGTCAGCATGGTGTATGTCTTCCCGGACCCTTGTGTGTGCCAAATCAACCCGCGAGACTTGGTTGGGTCCTTGCTTCGGTGCACGACCTTGTCGGCGGCGCGCATCTGGTGTGGACGCAGGACGAACTTGCTCAGCTCGCCGTCGACGAGCGGGAAAACGATGAAATCGGAAACGGTCCTCAGCACGCGGGCCGGATCAACGAAAGCCTTTACCAGCGCCTCGTAATTGCCAGCCTTCTCGGCCCGCCAGTCGTAGATGTTCTTTCCGTCAGTGTTCCAGGTCGCTCCATACTTGAATCCATGGATGTGCGTCGCGCCAAACAGTTGCATGAGAGCGAGCTGCTCCGGGGCAGCGCGGTGATAGGCGCGGATATCACTAATGGCCTTGGCCAACCCCTCTTTTTCCCGGGCGGCTTTGGCCTCCAGCATGATGATTGGGATTCCGTTGATGAGAAGAACTACATCGAACCGTACCGCCTCAGCCTCGGGGCTCGGACGATAGCTCCATTCATCAGTGACCTGGAAGACGTTGTTAGACGGGTTGTCGATGTCCAGAAAGCGCGCTGAGCGCTCTCGATTATCCTCCTCGACGAAGACGGTTTTGATCCCTCGTAGGTGCTCCCACGCATCAAGGTTGCCTCGAATGGTCGGAAGAGTGCGGACCACTCGTCGTGCTAGCTCCTCTGCCCGCTCGCGGTTCACAATGCCCGGGTTAAGCGCCTGAAGCTGCTCGACGAGAATGTCCGTAAAGATGAGACCCGACTCAGCTCCGCGATTAGCCTCAGCTTGCAAGCGGTCAACGCGGACCCACCCAACGTCGGTCGCATACCGGATGAACGGGGTTTGAACCGAACCGCGCTCGCCACCGATACTCATGCGCCTGACCCGAAAAAGGACTGGAGTGTCGATGAGAATACGTGACCGATGGCAACTTGGTTGCTATGTTCAGCCTCCAACTTCGCATCCAGAGCGCTCAATGTCCGAGCCACGCGCCTTTGCTCGTCAATGGGAGGAAGCGGAATTAACAACGAGTCAACATTGTGCTTATTGAGCTGTGGAATAGGCGTGTGGTCTTGAAGTGTGCGGAGATCCGTATGCTCCATGAATCCAAAGAGGTAACGTTCATCTAACCTAGGCCCCGGCTCAATCGCAATTAGGTTGGGATCAATTACGGCCGGCTTGCCGATGATGCGCTTGACATTCGTGCCGATTGCCCCGCCTCTCTTGGGAAACACCGTGGCACCCACGTTAAGAGCTTTCCGATCCAGCGAAAAGGTCAACGCCGAAGTTGTCACAAATGGCCCATGAGTTCGGCCCAGGTCAGAGACCTTGAGATACAGCATCTCGCCATCGTCTGAGGGCCTCAATCTCTCTGGAGACGGAAACGATGTGCGGACGCTGGCCACTTCGCGCATCGGTACAGCAGGGAAATCTCCGCCAAAGATCCGTTGGAGGTACTTGCGTTTAAAGAGAACAGCCGCCGAGGTTACTTCCTGCGTAGCTGCCTTCGTCTGCTGGATTGTCAAGAGGATCCGAGCGATGCGCCGCTGCTCCTCTATCGGGGGGCAATAGACCTGGAGCACGCGAATGCTCTCCCAGGAAGTTCGCGGATGGTTGACACCTGCGGTGGTGTCAATTGCCTGCTTGAGAATCGGGCGAGAGTGCATCGCGAACGCAAGGAACTGAGGGTCGACATCCAGTCTAGGACGTAGGACGAGCAACTCCGTTGAGGCAAGCCCGTCGAACGGAGCGAGAACGGCCTTGTCCAAGTACGGCCGGAGCCTCCCATATAGGACATCGCCTCGTCGAAAGACGAATTTGGCGCTACGGATCCCCGCGGGCGTTGCTTGCCGACGCGCTACTATGTCGCCCGCGTCGATGTGCTCCAGCGCTAAATAGGGACGCTTTTCAAACTTATCGGGAAGGATGGTCTCGCGAATTTGCGCGGCAAGCTCGGCAAGGGGACGATAATCGGGTCGCAGTCCTCGGACTATTGCGCTCACACAGCACCAAGCTCCGCCAGCACTTTCCAGAGCTCCTCGTTGGCGGTGGCTCGCTCGGCCTCCGCCTGACGCAAGAGTCGCACGGCCTCTCCCAACGGCAGCACATCATCTATTGCAGCGCTTGCGACGTATCGGCTCGGTGACAAGTTGTAGTCGTTATTCGCCAACTCCTCAGGCGTGACGACAGCGCTGCGCTGTTCGACCGTTTGCCAATTGCCCAAGATCTCTGAAACCTCAGCGAGATGCTCCTCGCGGAGCTCGTTCTTGGGGCGGCCCTTTGCGAAGAGTTGCGAAGCATTAATAAGCATCACCTCTCCGGGATGGTGCTTGTCCCTGTTGATGACCATGATGATGCCGGGTGCGGTCGTGTTATAGAAGAGGTTCTCCGGAAGCAAAATTACTGCCTCGACCAGGTCGTCATCCACGAACACCTTGCGGATGTCCCGCTCACGATTTGCGCCCTGGCTGCCACTTCCCCTGCTCACCGCGCCCGTGTCCAGAACGACCGCCATTCGGCCCTTGGGTTTGAGCGAGGCGACCATGTGTTGGACCCATCCCCAATCAGCCGACGACGCCGGCGGAATTCCACACACGAACCGGTCCCAGTTGTCACCGCGATACATCTCATCCGAGAAGTCCTGATTCCACATCGGATTGGCAACGACCATGTCAAATTGCTGCAACCTGCGTCCGTCGACGAAGGCGGGATTGCGCATGGTGTCGCCCAACTCGAAGGTGGCGTCCATGTCATGGAGGAAGGCGTTCATCACGGACATGGCGAAGGTCGAGGCGTTGATTTCTTGGCCGTAGAGTTTGAGCGGGGCGACATCCTTGGGAAGCTCGCGATGTTCGTTGATCGCGATCCCGCGCGTCTCCAACAGCCGCAGGTGACTCTTGATAAGGAGGCCGGCCGAGCCACAAGCTGGGTCGTAGGCCGTCATCCCAGGCTGGGGATCAAGGACGCGGGCCATTAATCGCGCCACCTCAGGGGGCGTGAAGAATTCGCCGGCGCTCTGACCCTGCCCCTCGGCAAACTTGCGCAGAAGGTACTCGTAAGCGCGGCCCAGGAGATCGGGCTGCACATCGCGCAATCCCAGCCGGTGCTGGCCTAGGGTCTTCACAAGTGCCGCGAGGCGATCGCTGTCGACTATGGCTTGCCCTGCCGCCGTGGCATTGAAATCGACACTGTCGATAACGCCCTGAAGGCGTGGGTTCTGCCGTGATACGGCGCGCACGGCGTCGGTCAATGCTTCACCGAGGTTCCGAGCCGGCTTCTCGACACGTCGCCATGACGACGGATCGCTAATGAACGACCAGCGGCCCTGAACGGGGATGTAGAAGCGGACGAGCCCATGGTCCTTGTCGATGATCTTCTCAGCAGTCGCCCGGTCGCCCAGCTCCTCGGCGACCCGGGTCACCTCATCTTCAAAGACGTCCGAGAGGCGTTTGAGGAAGATCAAGGGAAGGATGTAGTCCTTAAATTTGGGCGCATCGAGAGGGCCCCGGATCTGGCACGCCGCCTCCCAGAGCCACTGCTCGAGGCGGAAACTATCGGGCCGGTTGGCCCCAAGCCAAGTTAGGACCGCTTGCCGCTTGAAGAAGACGCCACGCTCGGAGGTCGGGACCGGCTTTGGAAAGCCCTCGTAGCGATCGCGCCAGTTGGTCACCGCACTCTTGTTGACCCCAGCTACACGGGCAACATCCGAGAGGCTCATCAGGTCATCCTTTGCCATCGAGGCTCAGGGTATCAGCGCTGCCGCAGCGTTGTCAAGCTCGTGCACTAGTTTGTGAACCACTTCACATTGGGGTGGTGGCCGAAATCCGCTATACTCGCGCGATGGCGACCGAACAGGAACCGAACCGGTCGTGAGCCGACCAAAGCCGCACATCCACCAGCCGGCCGGAATCCGGATGGCCTGGGACGTCTCGGGCGCCCACCTTTACTTTCACTACGCTCCCCCGGAATTCGCCGAGCGCATAGCGCGGGAGGCGAAGTACCTGGTCTCTGGTCGGCCGCACCAGGGCCATGGCTGTGGTTTGTTCGTGACTACTCTTGCGCCGGGGAGCCTTAGCGACCAGGCGATGTTCATTCGGCTATTCGCTGCCCAACCCGGCATCGGAGCGATTGATGGGGTCGTCATCCTGCGGAATCTCGGTTTTGTGCAGGTGGCGCCGCAGGTCTTCTTCCTGCACGCTCCCGCTGGAGCTGTCATCGATTTGACCGAGGTGCTGGTGGGGTATGGTGTGCGGACGCGTACTAGCTGGACCTTTTCACCGGGTTGTCATATCGCCAGGTAACATATATATGTCACCATCGAATATACTTGCAGCATGGTCCGCAAGAGCAGTAACTTGCTGTCCCTCGATCGGCCGACCGTTCGAGCCGACGGGCATGGCTATGTCCTTGGCGATCAGACGGTCGAGGGATTCGGCGACCGCACTGAGCTGTCCATTGAGCACAGGACGATAATTGCACGCCTGTCCCGCAGGTACACTCCAAAAGCGCTAACGCCACAACAGCAGGAGTTGCTTCGCGCTTTCGACGAGGGCGCGCCCCAAGCGCCCTCCGCCGTGCTGTCAAGCTTCTCAAGTAATGAGGCGGATCTTCAAGACATCAGCGTTTCAGGCTTCCTACAAGAGCTCAAGTCCGATGAACTGCGCTATGTAGCCAGGCCGGGCTTGCATCCTTTAATTAAGGGGCGGAGCTACCCCCTAACGACGGGCGAAGTTGCCAAGCTCTGCCGAGCGAGTCAACGTCAGGTAAGGCACTGGGCAGACTCGGGCATGATTCCGTCATACAGGATTGACGGCATACGCCGATTCTTCAGCGCCGGCTTGATCAGGGCGATGGTGTTGGCGAAGGGGGACAACTACGAGGTCAGTGCCCTGGCTGCGATTGCCAGAGGCGGGAAGCGCGGCGAGCGACTCCTCCGACTTATCGGTGCGACCGTTGCTGGGCAGGCCCTCCGTCGCACAACCGAGCCCGCCGCGGCGTTGCTGGGCGCTGCAGGCAGCGGGCTTGTCGTCAACGCTTCCCAATGGTCACGAGTTCTTAGCACCCCAGCGGACCCTACTCAGGAAGATGAGAAATCGACCCCGGCCCATGACTCGCCGATCATCCCTTGGCAGTTAGCCGAAGGGCTCAAGTGGATCGCGGCACCGGGAAATGCCTTCCACGACCTGGATGTAGACCTCGATGAGGGGCTCCTAATGCTTCGTACGGCAATTGATGCGAAAGAGCCGTTGGAAATTGTCACAGCGTGTGCTCTACTCGCTTCGGCTGGTCAATGGGCGTCACCGTGGCAAGAACTTCCCAAAGAGGAAATCGATGAAACGCGCGAGATGCTGCTCTGTGCTTGGCAGTTCTTGCAGACTTCCGCGCGACCGAACGGCAAGGGCACCGATGAGGAAACGGCTTCGCGTGTAAGACTGACGAATGTGGTGCGCGAATGGAGAAGTTCAGTACACAGCCGGCTGACGGAACTGCCGACCTCCCCGCACACCGCCACGGACGCTACTGCATCCCCCACCGGAAGAAGGCGAAAGCGCTAAGCCGCAGGTCGGTAGGTGAATCCTGAGGTGGCTACGTGATCGCGCCGTCGACTGCTTTTCCCGCCGACCGGGCGGCGTCTACGTAGCGGTCGAAGCGCACCTTTCCGTTGACGATCCCCAGAAGGAAGCTGCCGGGATCCACGAGGTACTTATAACCATTCTTTTGTAGGACCTGCCCTTGGTAGCGC
>Ga0307478_10004089_pt1 | contig 10506 bp, 10 predicted proteins | sample atmos_gasesECM4C_2_FD_203713 | JGI IMG/M metagenome (GOLD analysis project Ga0307478, IMG submission 203713) | Hardwood forest soil microbial communities from Morgan-Monroe State Forest, Indiana, United States - atmos_gasesECM4C_05 | ecosystem: Environmental > Terrestrial > Soil > Temperate...
CGCTCGAATTCGGCGTAGATTGCTGTGCGAGCCAGTCTTGGTAATGACCGCCACCACCGCCAGTGGTAACGGGTTCGGTTGCGCTTCGCCAAGCGTGTCCAATCCTCTCGCCCGTCGTTTCCCAAAAAAATCGAAAATCGGGTTTGGGATAATCGCGTGCCATGAACGTGGGCCTCCACCCGAGCGCAAGACTGGTGAGGAACGAGTCGCTCTGATGATCAAGTTCTTGGCTGTTCCACGCTCCATAATGTTGAAATCCGGCCCCCGTCCACACAGAGTATGTCCGCGAAATATGTCCCGTCGCAACGGCACCGTAAAGACCGGGTTGGCGCTGGAGAGCAGGACCATCAGCCCGCAGAGGTTGCTGGGTTAATGCCGAGCCTCCAACGAAAAGTGTGCATTCGTTGCGCGTCGCGATTCCAGTTGATTTATGAACAAATCGCCACGCCAACAATCCTTCTATTTCAGGGTTGCCAGGCATCGTCGCAGTGAAGCGACCAACTGGGTGTTCTCCAGGATTTAGATGGAATGTTGTAGAGACCGAAAACTGAAGGTTTTCTTTCCATCCATAGCTGAATTTTGATCCCGTCATCGCAGAGCCTAAACGCCACATGACGGAAGTCTCGACGCTTGAATCGTGGACTCCCAAGGTGGTTGTGGAATAACCGAAGGCTGGTCCATGACCGTCCCCCCAAAGGGGTATACCTGTTAGACAGAGCGTGCAGAGAATCACCTTCAATATCCGCCCTTGCGAGACCAAGGCTGCACCCCCGATGGCGAAATAACGAAGCGTTACGAAAATCGGCTACTGGTACTCGTTGCAGAGCAGAAATGCGACCCAAACCAAGGGACGAATCCACGGCCCTGGGACCGTAGATATGACTGTCTCTTTGGTGTACAGCGTGAGGGAAGAAGGGACGATGGGGACGCGGAAACGTGCCCATGCCTGCCGGGGAAGAATGCACTCAAATGGCAGGCTTGTCAATGAGGAAGCGGCCTTCTGTGGAAGCGGCCTTCGCACAACCGGTTCAGGTTGCCGGGCGGGTGGCCCACGCAACTCGGGGGTGCCCCATTCAATCGCGTTCTGTGCGATTGAGCGCGGTAGCGATGCGGCCGACGATACCTAGCTTTCCCCGCAAACCTGCCTTCAAACTTCAGTTACAGGACATTGCGAATGGTCAAAGCCGGACTCGACCGCCGCGGGATTTCATACAGCCGCTTCTTTCTGCCGCACCGTCAGCACCGGGCACTCTGCCAGTCGCACCACTTTCTCCGCGACCGAGCCGAAGACCCAGCGTTCCAGGCCCGTCGATCCGTGCGTCGAGATGACGATCAGATCGGCGCCCTCGGTTTTCGCGATGAGCACAATTTCTTCGGCCGCCGCCCCGTGACCGACCTGGGTGCGAACCTTGACGTTCCTGCTGACAAGATCGTCGCGTGTTCGACGCAAGTGCTCCTCGGCGTCGGCGTGCAGGTACTGCTCGTACTCCGGAATCTTGAAGACGTAGTTCGGATCCGGCGGAACCCCCGGCAATGCCGGCACGATGTTCACGAGCAGAAGCTCGGCGTTGAAATGTTCCGCCAGTTCGCTGGCGACGCGCACGCACGTGCAAGCGGGCGTGCTGAAATCCGTCGGACACACGATGAGTTTGACAGGCAGCATGAAGGCTCCTCGAGGCGAGAATTATAAGACACCGCATTCAAGCGATCAGCAATCAGCAATCAGCATTCAGCACCAGCACTTGGCAGTTAGCATTTGGCATTTGGCCATCGGCACAAGTGGATTCACCGCCCTCCACATCCGGACCAATGAGTCCGCGCGCGTTCATACCTTTCTTCGCCTCTGTGATGGTGGATTCACCAGATGCTCCGGAACCTCCCCGGCGCGTCGATGGCTAAGTGCTAAGTGCTAAGTGCTAAGTGCTAACTGCTAACTGCTCAAGGCCCTGCCCCCCGGCCATTGCCAATTCCAAGCTGCTCTGCTATCATCTAACTAACCAGTTAGTTAATAAAAAGAGATTCCTATGGCTACCGCCCACGCCCGTCCCCGTCTCGGATCCCGAGGCCAGCCCGAAGAGAGCCGCACCGCCATCCTGCAAGCCGCGATTCGCGAATTCGCACGTGAGGGCGTCGCCGGCGCCCGCACCGACGCCATCGCGCGCGCCGCCAAGGTAAACAAGGCACTGCTCTACTATTACTTCCGCGACAAAGAAACCCTCTACGGTGCTGCCCTCGATCACGTCTTTCAGGAACGCAATAAGTTCCTCATGCCGGTGCTGCAGGAGCAGATTCCACCGGGCGAGAAGATCCTGCGCTACATCGGCGCTTTTTTCGACTATCTCGCCGACCACCCCGCGTACCGTGAAATGGTCCAGCGCGAGATGTTCTCGCGTCCCCGGGGCTCGCAGATGCAGCGCATCGTCAAGCTCTACATCAAGCCGATCTACGAACAGATGATCAAGCTCTTCCAGGAGGGCATCGCCACGGGCGTTTTTCGCCCCGTCGATCCGATGCAGTTCATTCCGTCAATGGCCGCGGTAGTCGTGCACTACTTCGGCAGCGCCGCCATGCTCAAGTTCATCACCCAGGAGGATCCGCTGAGTCCCGAGCGCTTGGCAGCTCGAAGGGCCGCGGTTCTTGACTTCATTGCCGCAGCTTTGTTCCAGCCGTCGGCCCTGCCGGTCGAAGGAGGGCAAAAGTGAATCCGCGCAATCGTTTCTTCATCGTCTTGGGAGTCATTTTCCTTATTGCGCTCGGTTACTACTACTTTTCGACGCCCAGCAACCGCGACCTCGTGCTGATCGGCACTGTCGATTCGAACCAGGTCATCGTGAGCCCGCAAATTCAGGGACGCTTGCAGAAATTGTTGGTTGACGAAGGTTCGCAGGTGAAAGCCGGGGATCTGATCGCGGTCATCGATCCGGCGGAACTCCAGGCGCAGGAAGCCGCGGCCACCGCCACCATCGCTAGCCTTCGTTCGAAGGTCTCCGAGATGCAATACACCGAGAAGTCGACTTCGGGCTCAACCTCGAGCGATGTCGCCAATGCGCAGGCAAAACTCGCATCGATGAAAGCACAGCTCGCGCAGGCGCAGGCGACGCTGCAACGCACGGAAAGCGACAGTCGCCGCACCATCGAACTCGCCAAGCAGGGCGTCGCCTCTGATCAGGACCGCGTGCAGGCAGAGATGAATCTGGCGGCCTCGCAGGCGAACGTGCAATCGCTGAAAGAGCAGGTAACCGCCGCCGAAGCCGACCTGAACGCCGCCGTAGCGCGCACGCATCAGGCATCTGCTGCCAAGAGCACGGTGGCGTCAACGCTCGCCGACCTGAAGAATGCCGAGGACATGAAGAAACAGGCCGAAGTCCGCCTCGGCTACACGAATATCTACGCGCCCGTGACCGGCACAGTCTCAGTGCGCGCAGCCCGTCAGGGCGAAGTCCTCAACATCGGTTCCCCAATTGTGACGATCGTCGACTTGACCGACACGTGGGTGCGGGCGGCGATTCCCGAGACGCAGGCTGACCACATCGGCCTCGGCGACACGCTGCGCGTACGTCTCCCCGGTGGAACCATCACCAGCGGCAAAGTGTTCTTCAAGAGCGCTGAAGCCGACTTTGCCACCCAGCGCGACGTGAACCGCCGCAAACGCGACATCAAGACGATCGTCGTCAAGGTCCGGCTCGACAATCCCAAGGGCGCCTACGTGCCCGGCATGACGGCGGAAGTCCTTGTGTCTCCGGACCAACTCAAGGCGACCCCGCGACAGAACGCCTCCGCGGAGCAGCAGCCATGAGTGCGGATCCGAAGTCGAAAGCGACTCCTACGAATGGCTCGCCCGCAGGTCACGGCTGTGAAGGTCCTGAAAAACGCGGGCAGAACGCCATCGACGTGGAGAACATTGTCAAGAAGTACGGCGACTTTACGGCCGTCGACGGCGTTACCTTCCACGTCGGCGACGGCGAGATCTTCGGCCTGCTCGGTCCAAATGGCGCCGGCAAATCCACGCTGATCCGCATGATGACCACGCTCATCCCGATCACCTCGGGGCGCGCCATCGTCGCCGGGCACGACGTCGCCAAAGACCCCGACGCCGCGCGGCGCTGTATCGGCGTTATTCCGCAGGCGCTCACCAGCGACCTCGACCTCACCGTCGAGGAGAACATGGACATTTACGCAAAGCTCTACGACGTGCCTGCGAAGCGCCGGCAGGAATCCATCGACGAACTGCTCGAACTCGTCGATCTGACCAAGTGGCGTGATGCCCAGACAAAAACTCTGTCCGGCGGAATGCGCCGCCGCCTCGAGATCGCGCGCGGCCTCGTTCACAGCCCTCGCATCTTCTTTCTGGACGAGCCAACCACCGGACTCGACCCCGTCTCCCGCGTCGCCGTCTGGGAGATGCTCACGAACATTAAGAAAAGCCGTGAGCTCACCGTGCTCATCACGACTCATTACATGGACGAGGCTGACCGCCTCTGCGATCGGATCGCGATCGTCGATCACGGCAAGCTCGTCGCCCTCGATACGCCAGCCGCCCTCAAAGCGAGCGTGCCTGGCTCCAACGTCATTGAAGTACAGTTTGAAAATTCACCTGCGGACTGGGAACAGCGCCTGCATAAACTCGACGACGTCACCTCCGTCCAGCACGAAGGCGCGGGTATGTACCGTGTGCTGACCGGCAACGGTTCGCACACCACCACCGAGTTGGTCGAAATGGCCGTCCAGGCGGGCGTGCCGATCAAGACGCTTACCGTGCAGAGCACCACACTCGACGACGTATTCGTCCACTACACCGGCCGGCAGCTGCGCGACGAACTCGTGAAAGCCTACGGCTTCACCATGCCGCAGCGTCCAGGATTACAGCCATGAATCGAATGATGGCCATCGTCGAGCGCGAAATGCGCAAGTTCTTTCGTTCGCCCACCCTGATGCTGGCGTCGATGATCTTCCCGCTCGTCCAGTTGATCGTTCTCGGCAACGCTTTCGGCGGGAAAATTCGCGATGCCAAGCTGGGCGTAGTCGATCAGGACGGCGGCACGCAGGCCCTGAAGATCCGGCAGGCGTTTGATTCGGTGCGCGCCAACATGCGCACCTTCGTCCCGATCTATTACAACGACGAACAGTCCGCTCGCGACGACGTCCGCAACGGCAAGATCCAGGGAGCCGTCATCATCCCGCCACAGTACTCGCGGCGCGTCTACGAGCAGAATCGCCCGCAAATTGCCCTGGTTGTTGATAACAGCGACAACTTCATGAGTTCCACGCTCGAACAGGAACTGACCGACATCACGACGGCGCTGAACAATCCGACCGTGGAGCCGCGCATCCTGCAGCAAACTGTGTTGCAGATCGTGGAGCTGTATCCCTACATCGAGTACATGAAATATCTGCTGCCCGGCTCGATTACGCTGGCGATGTTTGTGTCGGTGATGATCGGAGGCGGCATGCTTTACATCGACGACAAGGCGCGAGGTGTGCACGAGGGATACCTGGTCACACCGATCACGAAGGCCGAGCTGGTATTTGGCTTGAACCTCGCCGGGGCGATCAAAGCAGTCCTGACTGGACTGGTGATCACGGTGATCGGGTCGCTGCTGGCCGGGGTGAGTACGATTTTCGATCCGATGACTGCCCTGGGGCTGCTGATTATGATTGCGCTTACATCGATCGCCTTCAACACCATGATGTTCTTACTCATGGTGCGTGTCGATGATCCTCTGGTCCCACGCGCCATCTTCGGAATTCTCAATACTCTGCTCTTCTTTCCAAGCGGATCGATCTATCCCGTGCAGGCTTTTCCGGCATGGCTGCGAGTAATCGCGAAGGCCGACCCGTTCACGTACGCCGTGGCAGGTTTCAAGAGTCTCCTGCTTAAAGAAACCGGCCTGGGCGCGATCGTGCCGGACATGTTGTATCTGGCGATATTTGGTACGGTCGCCCTGGCGATCGCGACGCCGTTGTTCAAGAGGACGCTGTGATTGCGTAAGGTTTCCCGTTCCTGAGTTTCAAGGGCCGTTCAGCAAACCCGCGATGATTCACCGCGATCTGCGCCGATTCCTTAACTTCTGCGTTCCACTTTCGTTTGCGCTCAATTCACCTGGGAATTCCCGGGAACTTTTGGTGCGTCGCAGGTTTCCGTTATGCTAAGGACATATGACGCTGATGGATGCCAAGGAATACGACGAGTCTGGTGCTCGCCGTCGCAAGTTACGCATCGTTACGATCATTGGAACAGTGCTCGTCCTGGGATTTCTGGCTTACCAATTCCGCTACTGGCCGGAAGAGCACCTCGTTAACAAATTCTTCGCAGCTCTGCAAAGACAGGACTACGAAACTGCGTACGCCATTTATCGTGCCGATCCCGGATGGAAACAGCACACCCCGCAGCACGCCGATTATCCGTTCAACGACTTCTACCGGGACTGGGGTCCAGGCGGCGAGTGGGGATTGATTAAGAGCTACAAGATCTACGCCAGTGGGGAATGTCCACACGGCGGCAGCGGTGTTGTGGTGGAAGTGATCGTTAACAATCGCGCCGATCACGAACAGCTGTACGTGCAGAAATCGGAGAAGACGTTCAGCCCGTCGCCGTGCAGTTGAGGATTCCTTCGAAGTCGAGCTACGCTCGACCGGGCCGACGAGGCGTCTGCGCCCGCGCATTTCCTCTCCTGGCTTAACCTTCCGCCAGTGCGCCGAGTGTCCTTTGCAGTGACGCTTCGTCCGCCACGTTGGACGCAGACTTCGAGCGGTCGATCTGACGCATCAAGCTGCTAAGCACCTTTCCCGGTCCTACCTCAATAAAGCGCTCAACACCCTGGGCGATCAGCAGGTGAATCGACTGATTCCACTTTACGGATCCAGTGACCTGGCGGACAAGCGCGTCGCGGCTCAGGTCGCCGTCTTCCACTAACACGGCATCCACGTTGCAGGCGACGGGAACATCGGGCTTCTGGAAAATCAGGGCCTGCAGGTCTTTTGCGAGGAGGTCCTGCGCGGGCTTCATTAGTGAACAATGGAAAGGTGCGCTGACGGGAAGCATCACGGCGCGTTTGGCGCCGCGATCCGTTGCCAACTTCGCGGCGCGTTCAACCGCACCGGTGTTGCCCGAGATCAAGATTTGCTCGCTCGAGTTGATGTTGGCGGGCTCGCAGATTTCACCATTCGAGGCCTCGGCGCAAACCGCCGAGACTTTGTCGGGCTCCATGCCCAGGATTGCGGCCATGGCGCCCACGCCGACGGGCACGGCATCCTGCATATATTTGCCGCGGTTGCGCACCGTGCGGGCCGCATCGGCGAAGCTCAGCGTACCAGCAGCAACGTGAGCTGAGTATTCGCCGAGGCTGTGGCCAGCGACGAAAGCAGGCTTCAGTCCCTTGTCGTCGAGAACACGCCAGGCCGCGACCGACGTCGTGAGAATCGCCGGTTGTGTGATTTCGGTAAGGCGTAGTTTTTCTTCCGGACCCTCAAAACAGAGTTGCGACAACTTGTATCCGAGAGCTTCGTCGGCTTCCTCGAATGTCTGACGAGCAATGGGATGATGATCGGCGAGGTCTTTGCCCATACCAACGGTTTGCGAGCCCTGTCCGGGGAACAGGAATGCAATCGGAATCATAGAAATTTTCAGTGGCTGACGACCGCGGTCGGACGAATCGCCGCGATACCCTTCTCAATCTCTTCGTTGACGTGACTCTCGGAAAATTCCGAGGCGACGCGGATGGCGTTCTTGATGGCGTTAGCGTTCGAAGAACCGTGCGTGATGATGCAAACGCCTTTCACGCCTAGCAGAGGCGCGCCACCGTACTCAGTGTGATCGAGGCGTTTCTTGAAGTCGGTGAAGGCGCTGCGCGAGAGCAGATATCCCACCTGGCGCGTGATGGTCGCGCGCAAGGCTTCTTTCAGCGCGGAGCGGACAAGGTTGGCAACACCTTCGGAGGTTTTTAGTGCGACGTTGCCCACGAAGCCATCACTGACGATGACGTCAACTTCGCCGTTATACAGGTCGCGGCCCTCGACGTTGCCGACAAAATTCAAAGGCAAGTGCTTCAGGAGCTGAAACGATTCCCGCGTGAGCTCGTTGCCCTTGCTTTCCTCTTCGCCGATCGAAAGTAATCCGACGGTTGGGCGTTTGGTGCCAAAGATGGAGCGGAAATAGATTTCGCCCATGACGGCGAACTGCTCGAGGTTGTGCGGTTTGCAGTCGACATTGGCGCCGACGTCGAGCAGCATCGCACCGGTGCCGAGGGCGGTCGGAAAAACAGCGGCCAGTGCTGGACGATCCACTCCCGGGAGTGCGCCCAATACCATTTTGGCGGTGGCCATTGCGGCACCGGTGTTTCCCGCGCTCACGAAACCGGCGGCGACCCCATCACGGACGAGGCGCACACCGACGCGCATGCTGGAGTCACGCTTCGAGCGTACCGCCTGAGCAGCCTTGTCCTCCATGGTGATGACTTCGCTGGCATGAACGATTTCGATGGGCAGACTCGAGGTCCAACGATACCGGCTCAACTCCGCCTTGAGCTGCTGCTCGGGGCCCACGAGCAGAACCCGTGTCCCGAAATGGCGAGCGGCCTGAATCGCGCCCTCGATCTCAGGCTTGGGCGCGCGATCAGTACCCAGTGCATCCAGAGCTATGACGCTTGGCATGGGCGAGGCTCGAATGAGTTAGCTGGCTTCCTCGACCTCTACCACCTCGCGGCCCTTGTAATAACCACACTTGGGGCAAGCGCGATGGGGCATCTTCTTTTCGTGGCAGTTGGGACACTCGGAAAGAGAGTGCTTCGACAGGGCATCATGAGCACGCCGGGTAGAGGTTCGTTTTTGCGAGTGGCGCCGTTTTGGATTAGGCATGGAAAATTCCTCACTGAACTCGCCGGAGCGAGCAAAATCAAATTGCGTTATATCCCGAATTCCTGGCTTGCGGTCGTTACTCCTGCGATTCTGCTATGCAAGCCGGTTAATGCTGCAACTTCTCCCGAATGTCTTTGAGCGCCGCCCAGCGCGGATCCTCAATCGGTTGTGCGCACGCGCACAGTTCAACATTACGATTCTTTCCGCAAGTCGCGCAGAGTCCCTTGCAGTCATCGCGGCATAGCACCTTCAAAGGCACGGCGAGAAGCGTCTGCTCGCGTAAAACGTCTTCGAGCAGCAGATGTTTACCCGCGTAGTAGCCGATCTCCGCCTCGGCCCCAACTACGGCCTGTTCTTCACCAGCCGCGTCGGAACCAAGAGGCCGATACAGAAGGTCGAACGACCGCGTGACGTCGCTGACCACCGGGTCAAGGCAGCGCGCGCAGGGCGACTCAAGGCTGGTGGACAGCTGGCCCTGCAGTCGGATGTCCTGGAGAACCTTGTGCTTGCCGCGATGCTCTTCAACCAGCTGCGCCCGGCCACTGGTTTTCAGGGACGTGCGCTGGCGCACGTCGGCTCCCAGGTCGATGGCATCGGGAGGGAACTCCTCTTGGAAATCAATAGGATGGAGTTCTAGCTCAGCAACTTCGATGAACATCGGGAACCTCCGCGCCCACCTTTAGATCTACCGCGAAGGCCCGCGGAAACACGCCCGGAGGCGTAAGTTCGCCAGGGAGCAAGACTTAAGAATAAAGGCGGGGGAAGGGGGTGTCAAGATTGGGGAGACGCGAAGGAACTGGGCCTGCGTTGGATTCGCGGTGGCAGGGTCCTGGATCGGAGTATATCCGTCAATGAGATTGCTGCGGCGGCCGCCACGGAGAGGAGCGAGACTGAGGAGTGAGGATGTTTCGGAGAGCGGCTCGTAGCTCTTAACAACTGTCGCGATCGTAGCGATTCACACAAAAAGTTGATATACAGTCCCATTCCCAAGCATTGCTACAGTCTTATCCTGATTTACTCGCCTGCGGCCTGGCCCTATTTAGAAATACGCACGTTTCATCGAATCACCGTGGTCGGGACCCTTCTGGTGACACACCCAGACACCGGCCACGGTGCTCCAATGACACCCGAAAAGCAAACACGTCTCCGAGAGCTACCAAAGCTTATCGCGGCAGAGAACGATCTAGAAAGAATGAAGACTCTGGCCGCGGAACTACAGCGTTTGCTCGATGAGGAGGCCGCCGAGCGAGATGGGAGCCGGCGCTATTCCTGACAACCTTAGGCCGAAGACCGATCTAGCGACCTTTCACCGATCTAGGCAGCGTTTTTCGGCTTATCGTCTCGCATCGGGTCGCTCGGAAGTTGCTTCAAGACCTGGGACGCCATCTCTCTAACGAAGGCGGCGTGTTCGTGGAGTGCCTCCCTCAACTCGTTCATGATGTGCTCAAGTTCCGGAGACTGCGCCGTCAGCGCCTTGGCACACAATTGCCTGATTCGGTCTGGGGGAGGACTGAACTGCATGAGGAACCCGATTTAGTAGTGATAGTAGTGAGGACGACCGGGGAAACCCCATCCAGAGATCAGTGTAGTTCGTCCGGCAGAGTGCCGGAGTCGTTCCCTTCCTTAGTCCCCCTATCGCAGGATCACCTGCTC